>Ga0187890_10000728_pt1 | contig 23758 bp, 20 predicted proteins | sample June2016WEW_21_1_FD_133005 | JGI IMG/M metagenome (GOLD analysis project Ga0187890, IMG submission 133005) | Peatland microbial communities from SPRUCE experiment site at the Marcell Experimental Forest, Minnesota, USA - June2016WEW_21_10 | ecosystem: Environmental > Terrestrial > Soil >... | reverse complement strand
TGGTTCTTTCCGGTGGTCGGGACCGGCGTCGATCCGGTGACCTCACGCTTTTCAGGCGCGCGCTCTACCAACTGAGCTACCCGACCGGGTAACCGGGCTCCACCGCACGGGACGGGACGGAACCTGGTGGCGGACCTGACGGGATTTGAACCCGCGACCTCCGCCTTGACAGGGCGGCGTGCACTCCGAGCTGCACCACAGGTCCGTGGCGGTGATGGCCGTCATGCTCCGCGGTCGGGTTTGATGCCTCCCGTTGAGCAGCCCTTCACTGTAGCCGGTCCCCGGTTCGGCCCACCCCCGGCTCGGCGGTCCGGCGGGTCCTACGGGGTGGCGGCCCGCAGGGCCTGGACCCCGGCCTCGAAGGAGGCGAACTTTCCGGCGTCCAGCGCCTGGGCCAGCGACGCCGCACACAGCCGGTCGGTCGTCTCCTCGGCGTCGTCGTGCTTCGCCTTGATGGCAGCGACATCGGGGAAGGGCTCCGGCCAGCCGAAGAACTTCGCCTGCCCCACCCCTTCGTTCGTGAGGATCGCCTCGAGAGGGGACAGCCCGGCCGCCGTGGTGGCCACCAGGTGGAGGCCGCCCCGCCACTCCCGGAGGATCTGCATCAGCTGGGCGGCCCGGCCGGCCGGCGTCTCGCAGCGGGCGGCGTCGCGCCACCCCACGAAGATCGGGATGGCCGAGCCCTCGAGGCCGTCCACCAACTCCTCGGTGACCGCGACGATGTCCTCCAGGGCCTCCACGTCGGCGTAGTGCTTCCGGCCCCACTTCGAGTGGGCCTCGGCCATGCGCGCCGCGCCCTCCGACGCCGAGGCGACGCCGACACCCTCGGTGTACATCGCCTGCACCGCGTTCGGCTCGAACCACCCGAAGGTGGATGTCACCACGTCCGCTCCGACGTCACCGAGCATGCCGCCACGCCCTGCGAAGTAGAAGCTGAAGGGGTTGGACCATCCCCACTCGGCCGCCCATCCGAAGACGTCGGGACTGAGATAGATGGCGGTCCCGATGTCGTGGATCGGGACTGACGTGCGCTTGACGACGCCGAGCGCGGCGCCGTCGTCGCTGCTACCCATGGGGCCTCCTTGTGTCGGTCCGGAATCAGGGATGTGTCGAAGCCACGTTGACAACGCGTCGCATACCCGGAATGTTGCCGACGACCTCTTCGAGGAGGCCGACCACAGCGGCAAGCTCCGGCGAAACGTCCTGCAGCGACTGGGTGGCCTTGGGGAGTTCGGTCACCAGTTCAAAGGCGATGGTGCCGACACGCTCCGTGACGGCTCGCATCACGGAGGCGGACTCGGTGAACAACGGCATCGAGGCGTTGAGGGCGCCCACCGCCTGCTCGAACCCCGAGGCAGCAGTCGAGATACCGAGCGCAGCGAGATCGAAGCCGGTGCCGGCCGTATTCATGCCCCCGTCGATCCGTTCGAGCAGGGGCATCAGGCGGTCCAACCGATCGGATATGTCGTCGATCGCCTGGAGTGCCGCCAGCGTCGCCGAGGGGAGGCGAAGCAACGTGCTCGGAAGGCCGACGATCGTCTCGAGGATTGATTGAGATTCCATCATCTTGATCATGTGTCGGATCGTGTCGGGTGTCCAGTATCCCCGGCACCGCCGGTCGAGCGATCAGGCCAGTTCGGATTCGATGGCGGCCCGAAGCTCGGTGAGGACGTCTTGGCGGGCCCGCCGCTTCGTGGCGGCGTGCGCCGCCCGGTCCAGGGTCGCCAGGTCCTCGGCCGCCGCGAGCGCACAGGCGTCGAGCTCGTGGGCATCGACGACCGTATCGAGGAGTCCCGCCTCCCGTGCGCCAGCCGGATCGAACATCGCCCCGGTGACCGCGGCGTGGTCGAAGTGCGCCGGGCTGAGGCGGTGGCGGGCCAGGACGATGGCGAACCATGGCAACGTGAGGCCGATCCTCACCTCGTTCAACCCGAGCCTGAAGGGGCCGTCCGCCCCGATCCGCGTGTCCGCCGCCATGAGGAGGAAGGCGCCCGCCGGGTAGGCATGGCCGGTGCAGGCGACGGCGACGGGCGCCGGAAAGGAGAGGATGCGCTCGGCCAGGGTCGCTCCGAGCCGGAGCATGACCAGGGCGTCCTCCTGAGAACCCTGGAAAACGTTGAGATCGAAGCCGGCCGAGAAGCAGCCCGGCCGCCCGGACAGCAGCGCGACCGTGCCGTCGCGCTCCACCTGGTCGAAAGCCTCGTGGAGCTCCCGCAGCATGGCGATGGAGAAGACATTGACCTTGCCGTCGTCCATCGTGATGGTGCTGACCCGGTCGGAGCGGCGGTAGGTGATCAGCTCGGGCATGGCGCCTCCCAGGGGTACGACCGGGCTATTCTGAAACTATGTTTCGGAACACTGTTTCAGAACTGACGACCCACTGTCAAGGACCGCTGCTCGGGACCGGCTGATGCCCCGCACGAAGCAGCGCACGCCCGAGCTCAAGGACCGCCTGGTCGCCGCCGCCGTCGGTCTCCTGGCCGAGGAGGGCGCGGCGGGGCTCACGGCGCGCTCGCTCGCGGCGCGGGCGGAGACGTCGGCCCCGGCGCTCTACGAGCTGTTCGGGGACAAGTCCGGCGTGGTCCGCGAGCTCTACTTCGAGGGCTTCCGCCGGCTCCTGGCCGATCTGGCGGCGGCGGCCGAGACGGACGACCCGATGGCGGACCTGTGGGCGCTCGCCACGAGCTACCGCCGGTTCATGCGGGCCAACCGCGAGCTGGCGGACGTCATGTTCTCCCGGCCGTTCACCGACTTCTCGCCCGGGCCCGACGAGCTCGCCGCCACGAGCTCGGTGCGGATCCTGATCGTCGGCCGGATCCGCCGGTGCATCGATGCGGGTCGCCTCCGTGGCGACGAGACCGATGTCGCCCACGTCTTCGTGGCGATGATTCAGGGCATGGCGTCCGCCGAGTCGGCGGGCCGGCTGGGGAACTCCACCGAGTCGGTGGAGCGACGCTGGCGCCTGGCGATCGGCACGCTGCTCAACGGCTTCGGTGCCCAACGCGGCGGCACGCCTACCGCCTGATGACGGAGGCTCCCCGGGTGAGGACCGTCTGGTAGAGGATCGCCGGCAGCCGCGAGACCAGGTCGATCACCTTGGCGTCGGGGCCGATGAGGGCGCGCCGGCGATCGTGGCGCACGGCGGTGAGGATCTGCTGGGCGGCTCGTTCCGGGGAGGTGATGAACATGCGCTCGAAATCCCGGATTGCCTTCTCGGCATCTCCCGCCACTGCGGACATGCTGGCGTCCATCCGGGCATTGCGTGCGATGTTGGTCTTGATCCCACCCGGGTGGACCGTCGTCACGGACACGTCGGCTCCCTCGATCTCGAGCTCCATGCGCAGCGTGTCGGTGAACCCCCGCACGGCGAACTTGGCGGCGTTGTACGCCGACTGCGACGGCACGCTGATGAGGCCGAAGACACTCGACAGGTTGACGATGTGCCCCTCGCCCGATGCTTTCAGATGCGGCAGGAACGCCTTCGTCCCGTAGACCACGCCCCAGAAGTTGATGTTCATCAGCCACTCGAAGTCCTCGTAGGACATGGCCTCGACGGTGGCGCCCAGCGCCACGCCGGCATTGTTGACGATGAGGTTGACCTTGCCGTGATCGGCCACCACCCGATGGGCCCAGGCGTACACGTCGTCCCGCACGGCGACGTCGAGGTGCTGTGACGTGATCTTGACCCCGAAGGCCTCGCAGCGCCACACCGTCTCGGCCAGCCCGGCGTCGTCGATGTCCGACAGCGCGAGGTAGGCGCCTCGCCGCGCCAGCTCCACTGCGAGGGCCCGGCCGATGCCCGAGCCGGCCCCCGTGATCGCCGCCACACGGCCACTGAAGTCCTTCACGTTGACGGTCCCTCTCGCCGGTGGCTCACGAGGCCACGGAGGCGGCGGGCTCGGCGGGCACGCCGGGACCGGAGAATTCCATGACGGAGTCCTCGACGTCGCTCATCTTGAGGGCCCGGTAGTCACGGAGATAGCTCTGGTGGACCTTCCAGGGGTGCGCCGAGCCCTGCTTGGGGAGCAGGTGGGCGGAACGCTGGATGTACCCCGACGTGAGCCCGAGAATCGGGCCTGCCCCGACGGAGCCGTCGTTGTTGCGCGGCACGCACGCGGTCAGGCCGTGCCCGTGCATGTGGTTCAGCAGCCGACACACGTAGTCGCACGTGAGGTCGCACTTCAGCGTCCACGACGCGTTGGTGTACCCGATGGCGATGGCCATGTTCGGGACGCCCTCGAGCATCATCCCCTTGTAGGTGAGCCGCGAAGCCGGATCGACGGCCCCGCCGTCCACGCTCACTGCGATGCCACCCAGGAAGAGCAGCTCGAGGCCCGTGGCGGTCACGATGATGTCCGCCTGGAGCTCGTCACCCGACGCGAGCAACAGCCCCTTCTCGGTGAAGCGCTCGACGTGGTCCGTCACGACGGATGACGTCCCGTCGCGGATGGACGTGAAGAGGTCGCCGTTGGGCACGGCGCAGAAGCGCTGATCCCACGGGTTGTACGGGGGTGTGAAGTTGGTGGCGATGTCGTAATCGGCCGGCAGCTGGCGCTCCAGCCCCTTCAGCAGCATGCGCCGGACCAGCTTCGGGTAGCGCCGGCTCATCACGTAGAAGGCGTGGGTGGTGAGGGCGTGGAACCACTTGGTGGCCTCACCGGCCTGTGTGGGTGGCAGGACCTTGCGCAACCACGGAGCGACCGGGCTCTTGTCCGGCAGCGACGCGATATAGGTCGGCGAACGCTGCAGCATGGTCACGTGCGCCGCCGAGCGAGCGAGTGCCGGGACGAGGGTGACGGCCGTCGCACCGCTGCCGATGACGACGACGCGCTTCCCGGCGACGTCGAGGTCCTCGGGCCAGGCCTGCGGGTGCACGAGGGTTCCCGCGAAGTCCGCCATCCCCGCGAAGTCGGGCAGGTAGCCGTGATCGTAGCGGTAGTAGCCGGTGCAGGAGAAGAGGAAGCCGGCGGTGACGTGCACGATCTCGCCGGTGTCGGTCCGCTCCGCCGTGACGTGCCAAACGGTGTCGTCGGTCGACCAATCGGCCGCGGTGATCCGATGGTTGAAGCGGATGCGGGTGTCGACACCGGACTCGACGGCGGTGTCCTTGATGTACTGGAGGATGGAGTCGCCGTCCGCGATGGACTTCTCCCCGTCCCAGGGCCGGAACGAGTAGCCCAGGGTATGCATGTCCGAGTCGGAGCGGATGCCCGGATACCGGAAGAGGTCCCACGTGCCACCGATGGTGTCGCGGGCTTCGAAGATGGAGTAGCTGGCCCACGGGCACTGTGTCCTCAGGTAGTGGCCGGCGCCGACGCCCGAGAGGCCGGCCCCGACGATGAGGACGTCGAAGTGCGTGGTCCCGTCTCCCGTTGGTGGTGCCATCAGGCGGCAGCTCCGATCCGCTCGTCGTCCAGGGTGCCGTGCTCACCGAGGAGCGCGGTGCTCCAGGCTCCCATCAATTCCGGGTCGGTGAGCCGTTCGACGTGGCGGCCGTCCTCGAAGCCACCCTGACCGGGCGCGCTCGGCAGCGCACCGGTGCGCCGTCGTCCGAGGTCAGGGACAAATCGGACCAGGGCTGATTCATGACTCTGACGTTAACGTTAAACTTCGGCGAATGACGACGATTCTCTCCAACGGGAACGGCCGGGCACCCGCCCGGGACCTGCTGGCCCCGGAGACGTCCAACTACCGGTGGGTCGCCCTGGCGACCGTGACCCTGGGCACGCTGATGGTGTTCATCAACCAGTCGATCGTGCTCATTTCGCTGCCGGACATCTTCCGCGGCATCGATCTGAACCCGCTCACGCCCGGCAACACCGGCTACATGCTGTGGATGCTGATGGGCTTCATGGTGGTGCTGGCCGTGCTGGTCGTCAGCCTGGGCCGCGTGGGCGACATGTTCGGCCGGGTCAAGATCTTCAACCTCGGCTTCGCCGTCTTCACCGCCTTCTCCGTCCTCCTGGCGGTGACCTGGCTCAGCGGGACCCAGGGTGCGATCTGGCTCATCACCATGCGGGTCGGCCAGGGCGTGGGCGGCGCCATGCTCTTCGCCAACTCGTCGGCCATCATCACCGACGCCTTCCCGGCTCACCAGCGCGGCCTCGGCCTCGGCATCAACAACGTCGCCGCCATCTCCGGCTCCTTCATCGGGCTCGTCCTCGGGGGGTTGCTCGCGCCGGTGCAGTGGCATCTCGTCTTCCTGATCTCGGTGCCCTTCGGCGTCCTCGGCACGGCGTTCGCCTACGTGAAGCTCGAGGACCGCGGCGTCCGCACCCCGGCCAAGATCGACTGGCTCGGCAACGTCACCTTCGCCGTCGGCCTGATCTCCATCCTGGTGGGGATCACCTACGGCCTCCTCCCCTACGGCGGGCACACGATGGGGTGGACCAGCCCCGTGGTCCTGGCGGAGATCTTCGGCGGCATCGCCGTCCTCGTGGTCTTCGGTGTGATCGAGACGAAGGTCGCCCAGCCGATGTTCCACCTCTCGCTCTTCCGCATCCGCGCCTTCAGCGCGGGCAACGTGGCCAGCTTCCTCGCCTCGCTCAGCCGCGGCGGCCTGATGTTCATGCTCATCATCTGGCTGCAGGGGATCTGGCTCCCGCTGCACGGGTACAGCTTCGTCCAGACACCCCTGTGGGCAGGCATCTACATGATCCCGCTGACGGTCGGCTTCCTCGCCGCCGGCCCGGTCAGCGGGGTGCTGGCCGACCGCTACGGGGCGCGGCCCTTCGCCACGGGAGGGCTGGTGCTGGTGGCGCTGACCTTCATCGCGCTGATGCAGCTGCCCGTCGACTTCTCCTACTGGGGCTTCGCCGCGCTCATCTTCTTCAACTCGGTGGGGATGGGCATGTTCATCGCGCCCAACCAGACGGGCATCATGAACAGCCTCCCGGCCAATCAACGCGGCGCCGGCGCCGGCATGGCGGGCACCTTCAACGCCTCCGCGCAGGTGCTCTCCATCGGCATCTTCTTCACCCTCATGATCCTCGGCCTGGCCTCGACGCTGCCGGCCTCGCTCTACCACGGGCTCACCGCCCAGGGCGTCAGCCCGGTGGTGGCGACCAGAGTGTCGCACCTGCCGCCCGTGGGCAGCCTGTTCGCCGCCTTCCTCGGCTACAATCCGATGCAGGTGCTCCTCGGACCAGCCGAGCTGGCGCACCTGCCGCACGCTACGGCCACCTACCTGACGAGCCGCCAGTTCTTCCCGCACCTCATCGCCCCGGCCTTCTCCCAGGGGCTGACCGAGGCCTTCACCTTCGCCGCTGCCGCGTGCCTCCTCGGTGCGGTGGCCTCACTCCTGCGTGGTGGCAAGTACCACCACCAGGAGGAGACGGAAGTGCCCTCGGACGAGCCCCTCGACTGGGTCCCGGCGCAGGAGGCGGTGGCCGAGACCGAGCCGTTGCTGGTGGACTGACATGGCCGTGACGACCCAACGCAAGGAGCCCGCAGCCCCCGCCGGCGACGACGTCGCCGAAGCGGGTATCCGCATCGGTGACGCCGCGACCCGCGTCGGCGTGTCGGCGCGCACGCTGCGCTACTACGAGGAGCTCGGACTGCTGACGCCGTCCCTGTACACGGCCGGCGGTGAGCGTCGCTACACGCTCGACGACCTGGCCCACCTGCAGCGCATTCTGGAGCTGCGCGAGGTCCTCGGCATGAACCTCGAGGAGATCCGCGAGTTCTTGTCGCTGGAGACCAGGCTCGACCAGTTGCGCGCGTCGTACCGTGCCTCGGAGGGCGCCACCACCAAGAAGGCGCGGGCGGAGCAGAAGGCGACCCTCCAGGAGGCCATGGAGCTCAACGAGTCGCTGGCCCGACAGATCAACGCCAAGCTGGCACGGATGGACGGCTTCCGGGCCAAACTTCTCAGCGACGCCCAGCGCTGTCGGGAGCTCCTCGGCGAACTGGAGTGACGGTCCTGTCCGGGCCGGTGCCACCTGGGGTGGACCGGGCCCTGGCCGTGACCCGATGCCGACGCGCCCCTGCCGGCCGAGTGCTCGGCCCTCCCGCTTGCCGGCACGTCGGGGCTCGGTGAAGATGAGTGCCGGCCTATGACCCAAACCGCCGCTCCGTCGGTACCCGCTCCGAGCAGCACTCGGCCCGGTGTCTGCCGGTGGCTCAGGTCCAAGGACCCGGACCTGGTGGTCATCAAGCGCTCGGTGAGGGCCGCGGTGGTGATGCCCGCCACCTTCGCCACCGCGCACGTGGCCTTCTCGAACCCACAGGTCAGCCTGTTCGCCGCCTTCGGCTCGTTCGCGTTGCTCCTGCTGGTCGAGTTCACGGGCCCGATCCGTACCCGCGCCATCTCCTATGCGGGTCTCTATGTGGCGGGCTGCTGTTTCATCGTGCTGGGCACGGTCGTCTCGACGCAGAAGGTCGCGGCGGTCGCCGCCATGGCCGTGGTCGGCTTCGTCGTCCTCTTCGCGGGCATCGCTTCGCCACAGGCGGCGACGGCGTCCACCGCGGCGCTGCTCACCTTCGTCCTCCCCGTGGCGGTGGCCCAACCCGCCTCGGCCGTGGGCCCCCGCCTGGTGGGGTGGACGCTGGCGGCTGTGTTCTGCATCACCGCCTGCCTCCTGGTCTGGCCGGCTCCATGGCACGACAACCTCCGCCGGCGCCTGTCCGCGTCGATCTCGGCCATCGCCCGGCTCGCCGAGGCCAGGGCCCGAGGCGTCCTCGATCCGAAGGCGCACGCCGAGGTCACCTCCGAGCTGGCCCTCCTGCGCCGGCAGTTCACCGGGACGCCGTACCCGCCGACGGGGGCCGCAGGAGGCGCCGTGGCGCTCTCCAAGCTGGTGGGCCGGGTCGAATGGGTCGCGGGCAACACGGCCATCGTCGGCGACCAGCACTGGTCGGTGGAGCAGCAGTCCGCCCAGGCGATCACCGAGCAAGTGGCGGAGACCCTGCACCGGACCGCCGCCCTGATCTGCGACAACGGCGGCCACCCGGTCGGAGATCCGGAGCGGATCAAGGCGGTCCAGGACGCCAGCCGTGCGCTCGACGAGCTGATCGACGCCGCGCTGCGCGCTGACGTGTCCGCCGTCAGCGAGGCCGTGGCGGATCCCGCTGAGACGGGTGGCCCGGTCGCCGGTCCGCCCGGCGCGGACGAGGGCATCGCAGGGTCGCTCGACCCCGGGTTCCATGCCCGCGCCCTCGGCATCGCCACCGAGATGGTGGCCGAGGCGGCGCTCGAAGCGAGCGGATCGAAGCAGGTCGTCGACCGGCGATTGGGGGCGATGGACACCTCGGCCCCGCACCTGTTCGCCCACCGGATCCTCTCCCATCTGTCCTTTCGCTCGGTGTGGTTCCGCAATTCGCTGCGCGGCGCCGTCGGGTTGGCGCTGGCGGTCGCGGTGATAGAGGTCACGGACGTGTCGCACGGATTCTGGGTCGTCCTGGGCACGCTGTCGGTGCTGCGCTCCAACGCGCTGGGCACCGGGGCCACGGCCCTGCGTGCCGTCGGGGGCACGGCGCTCGGCTTCGTGGTCGGCTCGCTGATCATGATCGGGGTGGCGGACCACTCCGACCTGCTGTGGGCGATCCTGCCGTTGGCGGTGCTCGTCTCGGGCATCGCTCCGGCGATGATCTCCTTCGTCGCCGGCCAAGCCGCCTTCACCGTGACGGTGGTCATCCTGTTCAACATCATTGAGCCCGTCGGCTGGAGAGTGGGGCTGACCAGGATCGAGGACGTCGCCATCGGGTGCGGCGTGAGCATCGTGGTCGGCCTCCTCTTCTGGCCGCGTGGCGCCACGGCCGCGCTCGGGCGAGCCTTGTCCGACGCGTTCGTCGCCAGCTCCGGCTACCTGGCCGATGCCGTGGACCGCCTCACCACCACCTCACGGTTCGTGGACACCGAGCCCGGGCAGCAGGCGTCGAACCGGGCCTATTTCCTGCTCGACGACGCCTTCCGCCAGTTCTTCGCCGAGCGCGGCGCCAAGGTGGTCTCCGTGGAGGCGATCTCCCGCCTCTTCACCGGGTCGAACCGCCTCCGGTTGGCGGCGTACACCTTGGCGACGCTTCCCGTGCGCCCCCCCGCTGCCGGCTTGGAAGAGGTCGAGTCCGTCGGCGTCGCCGAGGCCGTGCTCCGGGACTCCTACGCCTCGACCCATCGCTGGTACCAGGAATTCGCCGAACTGCTCGGCGATCGTCGTTCCACCCTCGACCCTCCTCTGCCGCACAGCGACGTCCTCCACCATGTGCTCCGCAGGGCGTTCGATGACGTCCGGTCGCAGCAGCGGTCCGACCGGGTGCAGACGACGCTGCAGATGCTGTGGGCGGACGAGCTCCTCGAGAACCAGGTGCAGATGCAGGACGACCTCCTGGCGTCGGCCGACCTCTTCGTCACGCGCCGGCACGGGGGCATGTTGATTTAGTCGCCGGGCTCACGGCGTGCGTTGTCCGAACATTGTCCGCCCGCATGCCTACGGCTCGAGGCCGGTGCCAGCGGCGCGGTCTACGGGTTCGGTGACGACGTGCCGAGCGGCTCCGCCGCACCGCTGCCCCTGAATGCGCCCGTCGTGGGCATCGCCCCACTCTGAGCGGGCCTGCACGCCGGTTGGCGTCGTCCTGAAGGCGGGACGTTCACGGCACCCTCCACCCGGCCCGGGTGTCTCCACCCGCGCCACGCGGGCACTCTCCGGGGCCTGGCGCGTCGGGCTGGCTACAGTGATCCGACTCGGCGACGAACGACCGGAGACGTGAGAGGGGTGCGGTGCCGATGAGCTTCACATGGCGGGGGACCGGCATCGCCGCCGCACTCGCCGTCTGCAGCCTGACCCTGCCGAGCCTCGCGGCCGCGGGTGCCACGACGACCACCACGACCACGACGGTCGTTCCGAAGCCCTCGACCACCACCACCGGGCCTCCGAGCACCACGTCGACGACCAGGATCTCCTCGTCGTCGACCACGTCGCCGTCGACCACGTCGACGACGGCAGCGCGGGCCACGACCACCACCGGGGCCCCCGTGCCCGCCCCGGTCTCACCGGTCACCACGACCACGACGACGCCCCAGCACGTGGTGAACCAGCCGAATCTGAACGCCCTCAGCCCCCACATCGACGCGTTGAGCGGGACCGGCGTCGAGTACCAGTTCAGCTCTGGCGTCTCGTCGCAGAAGACGGTCGCCGGGGTACCCAGCTTCATGACCTCGCCCGGTGGACCGTACATGTACGACGCCGACAACCGCGTGGTGCTGCTGCACGGCACGAACGTCGTCTACAAGCACGCTCCGTACATCGCGTACCCCGACCCCGGAGAGCCGTGGAACTTCACCGCGGCCGACGCCGCCAGGATGCAGAGCCTCGGCTTCAACATCGTCCGGCTCGGCATCGAATGGCAGGGGCTCGAGCCCGGCTCCGGTGGACCGAACCAACCGGGCATCTGCACGCCCGGCGCCCCGGGAAACCCGCACGAGTTCAACCTCGCGGTGGCTGACCGGTATCTGGCGCACGTGGCCGCGACCGTGAAGCTCCTGAGCCGCTACGGCATCTCCACGCTGCTCGACATGCACCAGGACGTCTACAACGAGAACTTCCGCGGCGAGGGAGCGCCGGACTGGGCCGTGTGCACCGACGGCGTGCCCATTGTGGCCAAGGGCGGGCGGTGGTCGAACAACTACTCCAACCCCCAGCTCGACACGGCGGTCCACCACTTCTGGACCAACGACGTGGTCGGGAACCTCCAGGGCCAGTACGACCTGGTCTGGGCGACGGTGGCGAAGTACTTCAGCGCCAACCCGTGGGTCGTCGGCTACGACCCCTACAACGAGCCCTTCTCGACCGAGACCCAGACCGCCGCCGGGTCGACCTTCACCGGCAACCTCGAGTGCTTCTACACCGGGAAGTCCCACACCGGTTTCCTGGCCAACGGGACCTCCCCGCTGGTCTGTCCCTCCGACGTGCCGAACGACGGGGTGATCCCGTCGATCCAGGCCGTGGACCACCACCACCTGATCTTCCTGGAACCGGACATCTACTGGGTCTCCGGCGGGAACATCCCGTCACAGCTGGGGCCGATGCCGTTCCAGCGCCTGGTCTTCAACTTCCACGTCTACTGCGGTGACCGGAGCCCGGTCACCGGCAACCCGACCGATCTGTTGCAATGCCTGCAGTCCGAGCAGACGGCGGCGTCCGAACAGGACATCACCCGCCTGTCCATGAGCTCGCAGTACCAGTCCAGCGGGCCTGCCATCTTCATGAGCGAGTTCGGGGCGACGACGAGCACGGCCCTGGCCGGGTTCGACACCGAGTGGGCCGGGTTGAACCAGGTGGGCTGGACCTACTGGGCCTGGAAGTACTACGACGACCCGACCGGGTCGTCGGCCGAGGGCCTCGTCCTGCCCGACGGTGACTACTCGCCGATCGTGACCGTCCTGTCGCGGACGTACCCCCAGGCGGTGGCGGGGGTCGCCAGCTCCGTCATCTTCAACCCCTTCACCGGCTCGTTCAACATGACCTACACACCCAGCCTCTCCGCGCGCGGACCGACGGTCGTCGACGTCGCGGCGTCACAGCACTACCCCGACGGGTGGTGCGCGGCGGCCAAGGGCGGGAGGATCACCTCGAAGCCCGGCGCGACGCATCTGACGATTCAGACCACGGGGCACCCGTTGCAGGTCTACGTCTCGGTGACGGCGGGAGCGTGCCCGGCCTCCTGAGCGCCCACCGGCGGGGTCAGAGGTCCTTCCCCGTCGTCCCTAGGTTTGGGCCCGGATCTCCTGTCGTATCCGCTGCTGCTGGGCCGTCATGAGCGCCTCGGCGTGCGGCGGTATCGCCGTGAGCCGTGCGTCGGCGGGGGGGAGCGATCCGGCCGGCAGGTCCGTGCAGGTGGTGTGGAACATCGCCTGCTGCGCGGTGGTGATGGAGCCGGGCGGGAGCGCGGCCGGGCTCGAGAATGGGTTCTTGGGTGCCGCCAGCATGGGCGGATCGGCGAAGGGGGGCCGCTTCGCTGTGAGGTCGAAGAAGTCCAACATGTTGTCGGCGTTGGCGTCACGGTAGGTCAGCGCCGGCAGGTTCCACTTGGTCTCGACCAGCTTCAGGATCGACGTGTGGTCGAAGGTGCGGTGCGAGACGTAGTCCTTCTTCGACCAGGCCGAGACCACGCAACAGGGGACACGGAATCCCGTGTAGTCGTACGAGCCGGGCGTGTCGCCCGCCGTCAGCATGGGCGGCACGTCGTCGGGCTTCACCGCCGGCTGGGGGGGCACGTGGTCGTACCAGCCGCCGTGCTCGTCGTAGACCCAGACCAGAGCCGTCTTGTCCCATGCCGGCCCGCTCATCACCGCATTGACGAAGAGTGCGGCATACCCCTCGCCCACCGTGATGTCACCGTCCTCCTCCGAGAAGTTGCCGTAGGGGTCGACCAGGCTGAAGGCCGGAAGGCTCCCCGACGCGGCGTCGGCGAAGAACTCCGTCATGTGGACCGCTTTCGTCCGGTTGTTCAAGAACACCGGTTCGAACAGCGCGCAGGTCGGCAGGTCGGCGTAGTAGTCCTTCCAGGAGATGCCGTGCTCGTTCAGGCGGTCGAAGATGGTGCCGTTCGGAGCGTCGACCTTGGAGATGCCGGTGACGTCCGTGCTGATGTTCCCGAGGGCGGTGCCGGCGATGAGGAAACGGCGATTCGGATAGGTCTGGGCCATCACGGAGGAGAAGTACCGGTCCCCGATGGGGAACACCCGGGCCATCGAATGGTAGAAGGGGAGGTCGTCGCCCTCCCAGTACCCCATGGCCGCTCCACTGCACCCCTTGACGAAGCCCATGTTGGTGCCGCCGTCCCAGCAGGTATGGGATGCGTTCCATGACTGCGTGATGCCCGAGTCGCTCTCGCCGCACGTGTTCGGGTTGTGGAACGAGCGAACGTATCCACCGGAGGGATCCGGGTTGTAGTTGACCGGCTTGCCGTCGGCACCGGGTGTCAGTCCGTCGCCCCGGCCCAGCGTGCCCAGGTGGTCGTCGAACGAGTGGTTCTCCATCATGAGCACGACGATGTGCTCAATCCGCGGCAGGGTGTCCGTGCCGGCCGGGAGGTGCGGGTACGGGCGCGAACCGGGCGGGAGGAGCGAGCCGTGCGCCCCGAGTCCCCTGGCCCTGGCGGAGGCGGCGTAGGCCGGGCTGCCCACGGACGCTCCGAGGCCGGCCGCGAGCCCCGACGCGGCCGTGCCGGCGAGGAGCGCGCGGCGCGACAGGCGGCGTTCCCACGGCGACTGCGGGTGCCGGCGTCGACCTTCGGCCACCGTCGGAACCTACCAGCGGCGGTTCCCGCGGGGCATGGCTCCGGACCTCGTCGCGGCGGTCCACCGTCTCCTCCGACGGTGCCATGATGCGGGAGGACAGGAGCAGCCATGGTGACGGGAGCACAGCGCGACGACTCTCCGGGCGGGGGGGACCCGATCGGCCCGGGCCTCCTGCGCAGCGTGGCGGCGAACCGGAAGACTCCGGCCGGCCGCCGGAACCTGCTGCTGGTTGCCGCGGCGGCGGCCGTCCTCCTCGTGGTCGTGCTCGTCGCCGTCGCCGTCGTCCTGTTCTCGTCGCTCTCGGGGGAGAGCGCCTCGTACAAGGACGGTGACACGGTGGGCGGCAGCATCTATGCCTCGGACTCGGCCCAGCTGGGCGCCACCGCGGCCTGTCAGGCGGCTGAGCACCACCCGGTCGCCGACAGCGGAATGCCGAAGGGTGACGACCCTGCGCAGTGGGTCAAGGGTTGCGTGGCCGGCTTCGAGGCGGCCCAGGCCGGCACCTGAGCGTCAGGCGAAGAGGATCACGGTGGCCGCCAGCACGCAGGTGACGATGGCGCACCAGGCGGTGAAGAAGCGGATGATCCCGACCTGGAACCAGTGACCGCCGTCGTACTTGCCCCGGCGGGCCCGCACCCACAGCCCGGTGAGGATGAACACCAGCAGGCCCAGGTGGGCCAGGGTCGTGCCCATGAAGAAGATGAAGCTCGAGGCGTAGGCCCCGTCGATGGTGGTGAAGGGCAGCTGTCCGAACTGGTAGCACTGCACCACCACGGCCACCAGGACGGTCAAGAGGGCGAAGCCGGCGCCGGCGCTGATGATGCGGCGGGGCGACTGGCGCTGGGCCGAGACCTCCGCCCACCAGACCAGCAGTGCGGCCACCACGGTCAGGGCGGCGATGACCAGCGTGTAGGTGATGCCGGCCTTGGGGATCTCGCTGGTGATGGGGTTCCCGAGCCCGTCGGTGCACGCGTTGGCCTTGGTGCAGGCTGCGCCGCGCCACATGCCGTTGGTGTTGAGGGCGCGCAGGTAGAACCAGGTGAAGAGCTCGAGCAGCAGGAACAGCGCGTCGCCACCGACCAAGAGCCACAGGGCGATGCGCTCCTTCAGGTGGCGCTGGGCCCGGGTCTCGTGATGGCCGCCGCCCTCCACGACGCCGTGGCCGTCGCCCTCGGGCTCGAGGGTCCCGCCGTGCTCAATCGTGGTCGTCGTCATACCGGCTCACCCGCCGTGGTCTCGGCGGAGCCGACCGGCACCGGCTCGCGTTCGGGCTCCGCCGCCGGTGCCGCGGGCTCGGGCTCGCCGTAGCCGTAGGGGTCGGCGGTGACGACCGGCTCGACGAGGAAGTTCTCCAGCGGCACCGGGGTGGGCACCATCCACTCCAGGCTCTTGGCGTGCCAGGGGTTGGCCGGGGCGGGCCTGCCGTGCACCCAGCTGTGGATGATGGCGTAGAGCAGGACCACGAAGCCGGCCATGAGCAGGTACGCGCCGACGGTGGCCATCTGGTTGGCGTGCAGGAAGATGGGGTCGTAGTAGGCGACGCGCCGTGGCATGCCCTCGAATCCCTCCCAGAACATGCCGAAGTACGTGATCTGGATCCCGATGGCGACCATCCAGAAGGCGACCTTGCCGATGCGCTCGTTCAGCATGCGGCCCGAGACCTTCGGGAACCAGTAGCAGAAGGCGGCGACCGCGGCGATCATGGCGCCGCCCAACAGCGTGTAGTGGAAGTGGGCGGTGACGAACATGTCGCCGTGGAAGTAGTTGTCGGCCGGGACGTCGGAGAGGTAGATGCCGGTCACCCCGCCGATGATGAAGTTCCACAGGAACAGGTACGCCCAGTACATGGGCAGCCGGGTCCAGATGCTGCCGCGCCAGAGAGTCCCGATGACGCACAGGAAGATGATGCCGGTCGGGATGGAGATGAGCTCGGTGGTGAGCATGAAGGGCCCGTTGAGGTCGGGGGCCCAGCCGGTGGTGAACATGTGATGGGCCCACACCATGATGGAGAGGGCGATGATGGCGATGAACGCCCCGACGGTGACCTTGTAGGCGAAGATCGGTTTGCGGGCGAAGGTGCTGACCACCTCGAGCATGGCCGCCACCGGAGGGATCAGGATCACGTACACCTCGGGGTGCCCCATGATCCAGAAGATGTTCTCCCACAGCCAGCCCGAGCCCCCCACCGCCGCCACGAAGAACGAGGTGCCGGTGACCCGGTCGGTGATCATCATGACCATGCCCACCATGAAGGCGGGCATGGCGTAGAGGCCCAGCGCGCTGCCGATGACGGCGCCCCAGGTGAAGATGGGCAGGCGGTTCAGCGTCATGCCCTCGGCCCGCATGGTCAGCACGGTCACGATGATGTTGATGCCCGAGAGGGTGACCGAGACGGCGAAGGTCAAGATGGTGATGGCGAAGGCGTCCATGGCCGGCGGCGCCTGCACCGAGAGCGGCGCGTAGGTGGTCCACCCGGCGTCCACGCCGCCCAGCACGAAGGTGGCGAGCAGCGGTGGCACGGCGGCGAACAGCAGCCAGAAGCTCAGGGCGTTGAGCCGCGGGAAGGCCATGTCCTTGGCCCCCACCATGATCGGCACGATGAAGTTCCCGAACGGCCCCGTGACCATGATGATGGTGGCGACGATCATCGCCATGCCGTGGACGGAGACGATGGCGTTGTACGCGTTGGCCCCGAGGAAGCTCGAGTGGGCGCTGACCAGCTGTGTGCGGATCATCATGGCCAGCGTCCCGCCGACGCCGAAGATCGTGAACACCGCGATCAGGTACTGGACGCCGACGACCTTGTGGTCGGTGCAGAACTTCCAGTAGCGGCGTGGCCCCTGGCCGACCCCGGCCAGGTAGAGCTCGTCCTCGTGGGTCTGGTCGTGGCCGAGCATCCAGAGCACGGGGGCGTTGAAGGCGCCGATGCCCAGGAGGAGGCCGATGACCCAGCCGGCCATGGTGACGGTCACCACCATGTCGGTCCCCCAGTTGGATCCCTGGAGGAACTGATGGGAGAGGGCCCACCCGATGGCGCCGAGGCCGATGCCGCCGATCAACCCGGTCACGATGTTCTGGTGGCGGTAGAGCCCGCCGGCGCGCGAGCTCAGCTGGGTGTCCTCGAGGAGGGCCGGGGCGGCAGCTGTGGTCACGGGCGCGTCCTTTCCCCTCGTGGTGACGCCGGCCCGGTGGCCCGGGTCCCGACCGGTCGCGGTGTGGTCAGTGTGGTCAGTGTGGTCATGAGGAGGAGCTCACCCGCGCCACGTCACTCGCCGTCAGCGCCGAAGCCCCGTGGGCGTGCAGCCAGACGGCGAACGCCTGCGGCGTGACGACGGCCCCCGAGGCGTACATGAAGGAGTGGTAGAGCCCGCAGAGCTGGCTGCAGCGGACCGTGAAGGCACCGAGCTTGTTCGTGGTGGCTTGAATCGTGGTCACCACGTTGGGGTTGGCGTCGACCTGGACGCCGAGCTCGACCGGCCAGAAGCCGTGGGTGACGTCCTCGGACGTGACGTGGAACACGATGGTCCGGTTGTCCGGCAGCACCAGCGAGCGGGTCTCCAGGTTGCCCGCCCCCGGGTAGGAGAACGTCCACAGCCACTGCTGGCCGGTGACGTCGACCTGCAGGCTGTTGGGGTGGGTGGCGTTCTCGGAGGCCAGCTCGGCCAGGCCCCAGACCAGCATGACGACGACCAGCACGCCCGAGACGACCAGCCACAGGATGGTCAACCCGCTGTTGCCGCGCAGCGGCGGCCCGTCGGGCGGCGGCTCGTCGCTCTGGCCGTAGCCGCGCTGGCGCCAGGCCACCAGGCTGTAGAAGCCCACCCCGTAGACGAAGGCGGCCACCGGTGCGGCCAGCACGGTGAGGAGGACCACGGTGGCCCACACCGCCCGCCCCTCCACCGACAGCATGGTCGGCAGCAGGTGGTGCGGCGCGTAGAAGCCGATGAGCACGCCGACCACCGTCATGGCCAGCCAGATGAGGAAGATCTTGCCGGAGGGGCGGGAGAAGAAGGGCGCCTTCTCGGGTGGGAGCGGGTCGGGCTCCCTGGTCTTCACCGCGAGGTCAGACGACATGGAGGAACCCCGACATGTACCCGAATGCGCTCATAGGCCCACCGAAGCCGGCCACCGACGTCCCACAGGGGTACTCACAGTTCCAGCCGTAGACGCCCTGGGAGCCGGACACGAAGCTGAAGATCACCGTCTCGTACTGCCCGTTGTCGGACTGATTGTTGCCCGGCACGGCCGGCAGCGGCACGTTCACGAAGAAGCCGGGGTCGGTGCCGGGCGCGCCCCGCACGGTAAAGGTGTGGCCGACGTTGTTCGGGTTGACGGCGTGGACGAGCCGGCCGTTGATCCGGGCCACGCTGCCGACCGTGCCGCGCACGGTGGCGAACCACGGGTTGTTGAGGCTGCCGCCCGAGTCGTACTGGCGCATGGTGACGGTGACCAACGCGTGCGCGGGCACCTGGAACTGGTTGGTGGGCCCGTAGCTCGGCCAGCTCGGGTTTCCGCCGGGGTGGATGGCCTGCCCGTCGACGCTCCCCGACGCGTCCGGATAGGTGTTGAAGGCCAGGGTCACGTGCTGGAGCGTCTGGCCGTTGACGGTGACCGTGCCCACCGACTTGGCCACCTGCGTCCCCACGGGCGACGTGTAGGTCTGCGCGTGGAAGAGGATCGCGACCACCGCGACGCCGATGGCGACGGCGACGAAGGTGAGGATGATGCCGAGCGCCTTGGGCTTGCGCTCACGCCCCGGCTTCTCGCTCACGGCGCTCTGTTCGTCTGAACCTTCCGTGGCTCCCCCGTTCGACTGGCGAGATGTGAACGGACTTGGGGCCGTGACTCCCTCAACCCCTTGGGTGCCAAGGTAGCGCGGTTGACGGAACAATCACAGTTTCGCCGCAGGGACCAAAGTCACAATGTGATTTCAGCGATGACCGAAGGAGGCCGGTGCGCACGCGGCCGGAGCGCACGAGGGTGCGGGCCGGTCACTCGGTAGGGTTCTTCGTGGTGGAGCGCACCGATGCCGCGGGGCCTGCTCCAGGCCCCGGCCAACCCGTCCGTCTGGAGGGCCGCGAGGCCCTGCGGCTCCACATCGTCCTGGTCGCCGGCCTCGCGCTGTGCATCGCCGCCTTCACCGTCGAGCTCTGGCGTGCCCTCGACGGGAACACCTTCAGCTGGATGTACGTCTTCGAATGGCCGATCTTCGCCGGGTTCGCCCTCTACATGTGGTGGCACCTGCTGCACGGGACCGACCGGGTGCGCCGCCCGGCCAAGCACGATGCCGCGCCCATGGGCCCGCCACCCCCGCCGCCGGCCGCGGACGAGAAGCTCGAGGCGTGGAACCGCTATGTCAGGGATCTCGAGACCGGCGAGAGAGCCGACTCGTGACCAGGCCGGCGACGGGGCGGCCTCAGACCCGTCCGAGCACGCGGTCGAGGGAGGCCGACACGCTGCCGTCGCGGGCGTAGACCCGCGAGGCGACGAGGACGAGCGCCGGGACGGCCCAGAAGTCACCGCACACCCAGAGGATCCCCGCTGCGTAGCGCTGGTCGCGGAGCGCGGCGACGGGCCCGTCCATCAGGACGTTCATGGAGTACCAGGGCGTCTTGCTGAAGATGGCCATGGCCATGGCGAGCACCAGCATCTCGAAGGCGGTCACCACCACGGCCCCCACCTGCATCCGCGTCGAGCCGCGTGGCGCCCAGGGGTGCGACGGCAGGATGATCCTCCAGAACAGGAGCCCCACGATGACGAAGCTCGGCGCCATCAACCAGTTCATGGCCCAGTCGTGGTCCGAGGCCCAGTCGAAGACGGCGGGGACGTGCCACAGCACCATGACCCCGTTGAACAAGATGACCGCGGCGACCGGTCGGGTGACGAGGCGGTACACCCCACGCACCGGCGCCCACCAGGGCGATCGGTACCAGGCCCGCAGGAGCCGGCGGCGCTGGTCGATGGGCAGGGCAAAGGCCAGGGGGACCCACGGGGCGCCGACGATCAGGAGCGGCGGGAGATAGAACATCTCGAGCACGTGCAGCACCATGTGCACGCTGAGCCACGTCATGGCCCAGCGCTCCAGCGGGCCCGACACCACCAGGAGCAACCCGAGCAGGCCGGCGTAGAAGGCCCAGCTCCTGCGCCTCGTCGCGGCGCGGTGCGCCGGCGTCTGGCGCAGGGCCAGCCAGCGCAGGCCCATCTCGTGCACGAGCGCGACGACCACGACCGCGAGGCCGATGGGTGTCACTTGCCAGAACGGCGGGAGCTGCACGAGGTCATCCTCCTCCGGGCGCTGCCGATGCTAACCCCGCGCGGCAGCGCCGCCGCCGGGGCGCCCCCGGCGCACCGCTCAGCTCGAGGATCCGTAGGGCACGGGGACGTTCACGGTCTGGGCGCGGCTCCAGCTCGAGGACCCCGCGGTGACGGACCACACCGAGAGGTGGGTGCCCGACGCCGCGAAGGCGTCGGTTGCCGCGCCGCGCACGGCCAGGGCCTCCGTTCCGGCCGGTGGCGCTGGCAGCGCGACCCAGGTCGCCCCCGGACCGGCGGCCGTCGCGATCGTGCGGCGCGTGCCCGAGCCGAGCAGGACGGCCTCGCCCGGGCCGGAACCGCCGCCGGTGGCGGTGGCCCGCACGCTCCAGCCCCGCGGCACCGGCAACCCGGGTGATTGCGACCATGCGCCCTGCCCCGCGCCCTGCCAGAAGGCCACCAGCGTCACCGCGCCGCCGTTGCGCGCGCCGGCCAGGCCGGAAAGCCCGGCGGCACTCGTCTCGAGCCGCAGCACGCTCACCGCGCCGCTCGCGCGGCTCGCACTGCTCCCGCCGCCGGCCAGACGCGGCCCGATGCTCGACCACGCCGTCGCGGCGGTCGCCCCGCCACCCGCGGTGCCGGGTGAACGGGACAGCACGCCGATGCGGCCGGGCTGCGCGCACTGGACACCGAGCACCGGACCGGCGCCGGATGTCGCGGGCGCCACGGCGGTGATCCGGCGCACGGTGCACCCCGTCGCCGTCCGGGCCAGGCTGCGGATCGTGGTGACGCTGCTCCAGCCGGACAGCCCGTTCCCCGCCAGGACCCGCTGCGCGGTTCCCGTGCCGACGACGGCGAAGGCGCCGGTCGGTCCCTCGGCGAGGGCGTCGGGCGTGTCCGCCAGCGGGGCGGGGAGCAACCCCGATGACCAGCTCGTGCCGCCGTCGGTACTGCGGGCCAGGGGTGAGAAGCGCAGGAGGAAGGAGGGCAGGAAGCCGACCGTCACCGGCCCGGCGGGGGACACGGCCACGGCGACGCCGCCGTTGTCGGCGACGCCCGGTGGCGTGTGCAACGTCCATGCCGTGCCGGCGGAGGGCTGGAGGAACAGCTCCCAGAACGTGTTCTCCAGGTGTCCGAGGTCCCCCATGGGGAGCGCGACCGAGGCCATGGCCGGTGTGGTCACGCCCGAGGCGAGCGGGATGACGATCGGCGTTGCCGCGCCGGTCCCCGGCGCCGCCATCGATCCCCCCGCCGCCAGGGCGACGACTGCCGCCCCGGTCAGCGCGCCGCACACGGAGGCGGCGCGTCTGCGGCGCCTCACGAATTCATGACGCGCGTGACCTCGTCGACCAGCAGGGACGAGAACGACGACGCGTCGACCGACTCCGATCCGGGGTCGTCGTCGAGTGCCACACGTGAGTTGCCCCGCGCGTCAATGACATAGGCGGAGTCGGCGTGGCCCACCATCCCGCCGGCGGGCAGGACGACGTCCTCGACACCGTAGGCATTGAGCACCGTGCGCAGCCGTGCCGTGGGGCCGGTGAGGAAGAGCCAGTTGGAGAGCGTGTTCATCCCTTCCTGGCGGTCGAAGGCGTCGATGTCGGCGACGGAGTGGTAGAGAGGGTTCGCGGCGATGGCGACGAACTTCACCTTGCTGGCCGACGCGCCGAGCATCTGGTCGGTGGCGCGGAATTCCTGGGCGATGAGCGGGCAGTCGGTGGTGCAGACGGGGTCCAGGAAGGTCAGGGCCACCGTGTCGCCGCGCAGGCTGGCCAAGGTGACGGGGTGCCCGTGCTGGTCGACCAGGTTGAAGTCCGGGGCGCGGCCCCCGATGTCGGCCGGCGGCCCGTCGACGCTCTCGGTCACGATCGGATCCGCCTGCCGGTTGACCGACGCGGACGCCATCGGGACGGAGCCGACGAGGACGACGAAGATGGCCCCGGCCGCCAGCGCCAGGCGACCGGCGTAGCCCGAGTCCACCGCCGCCCACCCGGGCCGGACGACGGTGGAGGTCGCTTCTCCGGCCGCCGGTGCGGGGACCTCCAGGCTCTCGGGCGCCCGCACCACGGCCAGGTAGCCGCCAGTGACGAGCAACAGCAGCGGCAGCATGGAGTTGGGGTCGGTGCCGACGCCCCCGAGGAAGCCGAAGTCCTCGATGAAGACCCAGTCGGCCAGGCCGAGCACGATCAGCACGACGAGGGCGGGGAGCAGCACGCGCCGGCGCCCCGACAAGAAGGCCAGGCCGAGCAGCGCCAGCGCCACCACGACGAACAGGTTCACCCCCCAGCCGTGGCCGCGGTCGAACGACGCGAACCACGAGACGGACGAGGAGAGGACGTGGGGTTGCGGGGTGGCCGACATCTGGGCCGCCATCCCGGCCAACGTCCCGGGGCTCGACGTGGTCCCCCCCTGCCAGAACCCCCGACCGGGCCAGGCCTGCAGCACCGCCATCCCGAGCAGGAAGGCGCCGACCGATCCGGTCACGATCCGTCCCAGCCGGGGTCCCACCCAGGCGCGGTCGGGGAGGGCGATGAGCCCGCCGGCGACCGCGTAGAACAGCACCGCGCCGGGGGCGCCGAAGAGCACGGTGAGCCCGGGGGCGAACACGCCGCCGAAGGCCTCGCCGAAGGACCAGACCACCAGCGCCCAGCCGAGGCTGACCAGGCCCGCGGCCCGCGACCACCGGCCCCGCGGTGCCACCAGCAGGAACACGCCGATCCCGACCTGGATCCACACCGCCGCCGCCGCGGCGGGGACCGGATGGAGGGCCCATGTCGTGGCGCCGAAGTTGACCAGGTGCTGCACCCAGCCCGGAGAGGTCGTGGCCGCCGGCCGGAGCACCTGGGTGGCCATGCCGGTCGGCATGCTGGCCTGGGCCTGGAGCAGGCCGTCGAAGACCCAGATCAGGGCGAACCCGACCCGCAGGACCCGACGGGCCACCGGCTCGGGCGCCAGCCGCCTCGGGGGAGGCGGCCACGGGATCCCGCTGGCCGCGGCCCGGCGGTACTGCACGGAGCGCAGCGCGTTCCAGGCCACCACGAGCACGAGCAGCACCACGAAGATCAGCAGGCCCTGCCGGGTGAGGGCCGAGTGGAAGGCATCGACGATGATGCTGGTGCCGGCTCCCTGCGGAGGGCCGCCCATGCCGGACATGGCGATCATCGGGACCTCGGCTGCCGCATGACCCGCCGAGCCTAGGTGGCCGACGTCCCCCTGGATCGGCGCCGGCCGGCGCTCCGGAGGGCGCTGACGTCAGAGTGCGTCGTGATC
>Ga0187890_10000727_pt1 | contig 23779 bp, 18 predicted proteins | sample June2016WEW_21_1_FD_133005 | JGI IMG/M metagenome (GOLD analysis project Ga0187890, IMG submission 133005) | Peatland microbial communities from SPRUCE experiment site at the Marcell Experimental Forest, Minnesota, USA - June2016WEW_21_10 | ecosystem: Environmental > Terrestrial > Soil >... | reverse complement strand
GTCCGGGGTCCGTCCGGGGTGAGGCTACTTCCCTCGTTCGAGGCCACGGCGCCACCGCGACGAGGCCCTGGCGAGGCGGCTGGTCCGGCGCCCGCTCCACGGACTATGACGAGCGGACATGGCCACCGACGGAGTGCACAGCACCGCAACGGCGTTCTCGGGCGCCGCCTCGGTGTACGAGGCGACCCGGCCCGGGTACCCGCCCGAGGCGCTGTCGTGGCTGGCCGACCATCTGGCCCTCGGTCCGGGACACCGGGTCCTCGATCTGGCGGCGGGGACGGGGAAGCTCACGCGCGGGCTGCTGGCACAGGGCGCGACCGTCATCGCCGTAGAGCCTGTGGAGGGGATGCGCCGCACCCTTCCGAGCACGGTGCCGGGAGCCCTGGTGGTGGCCGGCGTGGCCCAGGCCATCCCCCTCGGTACCGCCACCATCGACGCTGTCACCGTCGCCCAGGCCCTGCACTGGTTCGCCACCCAGCAGACCGTCGACGAGATGTATCGCGTCCTTCGTCCCGGGTCGCGCCTGGCGGTGGTGTGGAACCGCCGTGACCTGCACGACCCTCTGCAGGCCGCGCTGCACCGGCTCATGGCGCCGTGGCGCGGCGACACCCCGTCGGGAACCTCCGGCGCGTGGCGCCGGGTCCTCGAGAGCCGGGACGGTGAGCCACCTCGCTTCCTACCCGAAGCGCAGCTGCGCTCCCCGTGGCGCCAGGCCATCGACGTCGAAGGCGTGGCCGGGCGCGTGGCCTCGGTGAGTTTCATCGCGGCGATGGACGACGACGAACGTGAGCGACTGCTCGAAGAGGTACGGACCGAGGCCCGGCGCTACCCGGCCCCGCTGTCGCTTCCCTACACGGTCGAGATCTTCTGCTACCGACGCGCCGATTGACGACGTCGATGGGCTTTCTCCCGGTGCCACCGGGTACGTTCGGCGCGTGCCGTCGCCCCGCCAGATGCCCCCGTGGGCCCGCCGCCTCGCCTCGGCCGCCATCGACACCGGATGGCGATGGGTCTGTGACCTCGGTGGCATCGGGCCCAGTCATCCCGTGGGCCGGCGCTTCGGCGCTTTCGGCGAAGGCAGCCTGATCGCCTTTCCGCCCGGTGCGATCTTCAACGAGCGCTGGATCCGCATCGGGAGCGGCACCATGATCGGCCCCTACACGTCACTGTCGGCGGGGATGGCACCGGGTCAGGAGATGGTGAGCGATCCGGTGGTGTCCATCGGTGATCGGACCCTCATCGGACGGGGCAGCCACATCGTCGGCCACTTCTGCATCGAGATCGGCGACGACATCCAGACCGGTCCCTACGTCTACATCACGGACCAGAACCACGTCTACAGCGACCCCGACGTCCCCATCGGCGCCCAATGGCCCGTCGAGTCGAGCGTGCACATCGGGTCGGGCAGTTGGCTGGGGACCGGGGTGGTGGTGCTGCCCGGGAGCCGCATCGGCCGCAACGTGGCCGTGGGTGCGGGTTCGGTGGTCACCGGAGAGCTCCCCGACCACTGTGTCGCCGTCGGGTCTCCGGCCAAGGTGGTGAAGCGGTATTCGCCCGACGACGGGTGGTGCGCCACGGACGCGGCTGACCACGACTCCCACGACATCGCGAAGACTGTCGCCAGGAAGACTGTCGCCAGGAAGACCGTCGCCAGGAAGACCGTCGCCAAGAAGACGGTGGCGAGCAGGACGGCCGGTCAGAAGCTGGCAGGGAGCAACGGGCTCACGGCCCCGAAGAAGAAGAAGAGCACCACGAGCGACAGCGCGCCGCCCACCACGTAGACGGTCCAGCGTTGCAGGCGCGCCCGTCGACGGCGGGCCACCACGAAGACCGCCGTGATCACCAACGCAGCCAGCAATCCGAGCCGCCACACCGGGGTCCAGTCATCCTGGCTGCCACCGGCCAGATCGTTCGTCGTGGTCGAAGACTCCGAGCGGGGGGCGGCCTTGGGGGGACGGGCCGTGGGTGCGGGGGCCGTCGTCAGGAGCGCATGGACCACCAGGCGTTGTGATGCGCTGAAGCGCGGGTTGCACGTCGTGAGGGTGAGCTGCGGCGTCGAGGTGTCGTCGACCACGGCCGTGTCCGAAGGGCTCACGATCGTGGTGCCGGTCACGCGGTAGGTGAACAGGCCCTGCACGGTCGTGATCTGGATCAGGTTTCCGGGCTCGAGCTCGTCGAGGTTGTAGAAGGGTGCTCCGTAGGTCGTGCGATGGCCGGCGATGGCGGCGTTGCCTTGCTCGCCCGGCAAGGGCGTGCCGGGATAGTGCCCCGGCCCCTCGCGCAGATCGGAGGTGGAGGTCCCTTGCACGATGACCTTGTCGAGGCCGATCTTGTCGATCTTCAGGATGCCGACGGGCTGGCCGTCATTCGGCGCGGCGATGGCCGGGCCCACCGTGGGCTGGTCACCCGACGACGCGGTCGTGGTCGTGGTCGTCGCAGACGTCTTGGTCGTCGTGGTCGTGGTCGGGTGCGCGACGTGGTGCAGTTGGGCGTCGAGGCGTTGGCGGAGGACGGCCTGGCTGTGTGATTCGGCGAAGCCGGTTCCCCACAGCTGGTAGGCCACGAACAAGAAGATCAGGACTCCGGCGCCCAGGAGGATCCGTCCCAGTACGCCGGTGATGAGTCCCCGTCGCACGTACTCGACACTACCCACGCATGCCCCCTTTGGATCGGCATGTGTTGGATACACTCAGCTGGTGCAGGTCCTTTTCGTGTGCACGGCCAACATGTGCAGGTCGCCAACGGCGGCCGCGCTCTTCGGCCGGCTGGCCCCGGTGGGGGGGGACGATGCTGTGGAGCCGGTGTCGGTCGCCTCGGCAGGCCTCATGGAAGGCGGGTACGCGTCGCCACCGGAGATCGTGACCACGATGGCGGAATTGGGGATCGACGTGTCTGGCCACTGCAGCGCACAGATCTCCCCCGAGCTCGTGGCGGCCTCCGACGTCGTGTTGGCCATGGCGCGCCGTCACGCCCGCGAGGTCGTGCTCCTGGACCCCGCGGTGTGGGGTCGGACCTTCACCCTGAAGGAGTTCGTGCGGCGGGGGGACCGGGTGGGAGGCCGGGGACCCGACGAGGCCCTCCGTTCGTGGCTGGCGCGCCTTCACGACGGGCGCAAGCGCACCGATCTGGTGGGCAGCTCATCGGACGACGACGTGTCGGACCCCCTCGGCGGTCCGCTGGACGCGTACCGCAAGATGGCGCGCGAGCTCGACGATCTGGTCGACCACGCCGCCGCTTTGTTGTGGGCTCCCCGCGGGATCCGAACCCTCCCAGGGTGAGCGACCACCTCGCCCCCGGTGATCCCCCGGACCCCAGGGACCTGACAGACCCCGCGCCCCCCGGGGCCGATGCACCGTCGAGGTCCGTCACCGGGCCACGGACCCCACCGCCGCCTTCGAGGCGGAGACGGCGCGTGGTGTGGCTCGTCGTGGTGGTCGTGGTCCTCTGGCTGGTGTCGGCGGGAGTCGTCTTCGCCCTCGGGGTGCTGCACGCCAGCCACGGCATGGCCGACGTCGAGCAGGCCAAGGCTCATCTCTCCGCGTCCGACGTCGTGGACCGTTCGGCCACGGCCCCGCTCCAGTCGGCGGTGAAGGAGTTCGATTCGGCCGACGGCCTCTTGCACTCACCGCTCCTGGCGCCGCTCGACATCGTCCCGGTCATCGGGAGGCAGCTGCGTTCGGTCCAGGACCTGTCGGCGGCCTCGGGGCAGGTGGCCAGGATCGGGGTGGGTGCCATCGACCAGGCCCACTCGGTGTTGCAGGCCTCGCAGAACAGCGGCCCGGACCGGGTGGCGGAACTGCGCAGCCTGACCAAGCTGGCCACGGTCACGGACCGGGCCCTGGGGCGGATCGACACCGGGCCCTCCGAGGCCCTTCTCTCCCCCCTCGCCTCCAAGCACAAGACGTTCGTGACCGACCTGGACCAGGTGCGGAACCGGCTGCAGCACGCCGCCGGGGTGGCCGGCACCATGGCCGACATCCTGCAGGGCCCCCAGACCTACCTCCTTCTCATGGCGAACAACGCCGAGATGCGGGCGGGCTCGGGCAACTACCTCGAGGTCGGTGCGCTCGGCACCGAGGACGGGCATCTTCACCTGTCCAACGTCAACCAGACCGTGAACATCCCGGTGGCGCCGGGCAAGGTGACCGCCACGGGCGACCTCGAGGCCCGATGGGGCTGGCTCAAGCCGGGCCAGGACTGGCGGAACCTCGGGTACACCCCCCAGTTCGACGTGAACGCGCCCCTGGCCGCCCAGATGTGGCAGGCCGAGACGGGCCAGCACGTGGACGGCGTGATCGCCGTCGACCTGATGGCGCTGCGCCAGATCCTGGAGGTCACGGGGCCGGTCACCTTGCACGACGGGTCCTCGGTCAACGCCGACGACGTCCTGCGGGTCCTGACCCACGACCAGTACGAGGGCCTGATCGACAATCCGACGGCGGCCCAGGCTCAGGCCGAGGGCGAGCGCGAGGACCAGTTGGGGTCCCTGGCCCAGGGTGCCCTGTACGCCCTCGAGAACGAGTCGCTCGATCTCCGGTCGTTGTCGAATGCGATGACCTCGGCCACCGAGGGCCGCCACCTGCTCCTGTGGTCCCAGAAACCACAAGCGGAGGCCGACTGGGTGCGGGCAGGGGTGGCCGGGCAGCTGTCCCCGGACTCGGTGATGGCGGCGGTGATCAACCGGGGCGGCAACAAGCTCGACCAGTACCTCTCGGTGGACACCGACCTCACCATGCAGACGCAGGGCAAACGCACCCTCGGCACCCTGACGGTGCACCTCCGCAACAACACCCCCCCGGGTCAGTCGCAGTTCATCGCCGGGCCCTATCCGGGCATCGGGACCGTGTACGGCGAATACGTCGGAATTCTGTCGGTGAACCTTCCCGGATATGCCGCTGTTCCCCACGTCGACGGCAACCCTCCCTTGGACGCTCTGGGTGGTGAGGGCCCCACGTGGGTGGTCGCGACACCCGTCGACGTCAAGGAAGGCCAGGCACAACAGATCACCGTGCGGTTCACGTTGCCCCTGTCGTCAGGAGAGGTCAATGTGCTCCCGACGGCTCGTTTGACCCCCGTAACCTGGCATTATCGGGGATCGACCTTCAGCGACGCCGCCCCCTTCACCCTTTCCTTCTGAGAGCCCCGACTCGTCCCGACCCCGGGAACGGGTCGGGAGCGGGTCGGGAGCGGGGTCGGCGCACGGTGGGCCCCCGCGCTCCGCAACCCCGCCACCTGGGGATAAGGGTCTCCCGGGCGCTGTCCAGTTGACCGAATGTTGACTTTCCATAGGGTCTCTGTCGATGCGGACCCGTGACAATCCGTTGTAGGTCGCTCACGGAGTGGTGTGGGCGAAGGGTGCCCACGGCGAGTGTTCGAAGTCGAGCATGACACCGAGGGGACAGGGTGTAAGAGCAGGCAGGCAGAAGGCGGGACCTTCCGCCGATGCCGAGGGAGTGACGAGTAGATTCCGGTCACGGAGTGTGGCAGGAGTCTTTGACCGGAAATCAAGGATGCGGCGGCCAGGGCTGCTGCGGGGCGAAGGGTTGGGAAGCGAAATGAAGAGCAAGATTCTCGGACTGGGGCTGGGTCTGACACTGGGCGCGTTCGGCGTGGCGGCAGTGCCCGCCTCGGCGGCCTTTGCCGACGGTGCCACGCCCACCACCTGTTACACGGGGTGCACCACGGTGATCACGAGCCCGCCACCCACGACTCCGACGCCGCAAGTGACCACGCCGGCGCCTGAGCCCAAGTTGGCGGTCTCGGCCGGCAGTGCATCTCTGCCCTTCACGGGTGCTGACATCGAGGAGATGGCGGCAGTTGGCGCCGGTGCCTTGCTGGTCGGCGGGTTCATGGTGCGCCGCAGCCGCAAGGTGCGCCGGTCCGCGGCTTAGTCAGCGTTAGTCAGCAAACTGTTTCCCACACAACCGAACCGAGGCGTTTAGCCACATGTCCGTCGGACTGAATTACCAGTCTTGGGTCAATGCGAGGCCGTCCCAGCGCAAAGCGCCGGCCCTTCCTCTGCAGACCCGGGCGACGGCAAGCACCGCCATGCGAACGGTGGCGCTGTCTGACGCTGTCCTCCTCGTCGTCGCAGTGGCAGCCCTCGGGCTGCCACTGGCGACGTGGTGGACCTGGGTGGCCATGGCCGCGGCGGTGGGCGCCTTGGCGCTCAACGGCCACTACCGCCCGCGAATCACGCTGAGCGTGGCGCGAGAGGCCGGGTCCATCGTGGCTTGTGTGTTGGCACCGTTCCTGGTCCTGGCGCTCGTCAAGGTGCCCGGGCCGTCCACGGCCCGGTTGGTCGTGACCGGAGCCATCGCCGCGGCGGGCATCGTCATCGCCCGGTGCGGGACGTACTGGCTCGTGCGCCTCTTGCGGACGCGGGGTTGGTTCGCCGAGCGGACACTGTTCGTGGGTGCAGGTGACGTCAGCGCCAAGATGGCGGCGACGCTCGACGAGCACCCCGAGTACGGCTTGCTCCCCGTCGGGTTCCTCGACGAGGTGGACAGCGCCGGTCTTCCCCTCCCGCTCTTCGGTGGGGTGGGCATGCTCCGCATGGTCCTGTCGGAGGAGAGGATCGACCGCGTCGTCGTCGCCTTCGGTGTGACACGCGAATCGGACATGGTCGACGTGTTCCGGGCCTGTGAGGACGCCTCGGTCGAGATCCACGTCCTTCCCCGGTTCTTCGAACTGGCCACGGCCATGAACGGCCGCAACGTCGACGACGTGTGGGGCTACCCGCTCCTGCGCCTGCGCCGGTCGGTGCTGCGCCGCAACGCGCGCATCGTCAAGAGGGTCTTCGACGCCACCGTGGCTGCCTTCGCCCTGCTCGTGGTGTCTCCTCTCTACGCCGGCATCGCCGCGGTGGTGAAGCTCACGAGCCCGGGTCCGGTGCACTTCCGTCAGCAGCGCGTGGGCCAGAAGGGTGTCATCGTCGACGTCCTCAAGTTCCGGTCGATGCGGGTCAACGCCCGCTCCGACGTGGAGTGGAACCCCACCAACGACGCCGTGACCAAGATCGGACACATCCTCCGGGTGACCGGGTTGGACGAGCTTCCCCAGCTGTGGAACATCTTGAAGGGCGACATGTCCCTGGTCGGACCCCGACCCGAGCGGCCGTTCTTCGTCGAGCAGTTCAAGGTCGATGTGCCCCGTTACGACGACCGTCACCGGGTGCCCGTCGGCCTCACGGGACTGGCGCAGGTGCACGGGCTCCGAGGCGACACGTCCATCGACGAGCGGGCCCGGCTCGACAATCAGTACATCGAGAACTGGTCCTTGTGGCGTGATGTCGTGATCCTGTTCCAGACGTTCACGGCCGTGATCCGCAACACCTTCGAGCCCAGTGGGGAGACCGGTCGGGCCGAGGTGGCCCCGGTGCTCCGCATCCACCGGGCCGAAGATTCGACGCACAACGACACCCCGACGGTCAACAGCGCGGCGGTCAACGACGGCGCCGTCAACGCTTCGACGATCAGCACGGCGACACCCGGAGCGAAAGAGGCCTCATCGATCGGGTGATACAGGCACGGCCCGAACGCGGCCAGTGACCACGCCGGGTCGCCTCAGGCGGCCCGGCGACATCATTTCCACGATCCTTTTGACACAAGCACCGGATCCGAAGATCGGACCGTTGAGAAGATCCGAAGATCAGACGATCGAGGTCTGGACCGCTCAGCCATGACCGCTGCACCGCGACCCGCAGGCAACGACGGCGTGCTCCCCGGGACCCCTTCGCCATCGGGCGCGCCCGACGGCGCGTCGCAGGTCCTGCTCGTCGACGCCTCGGGTGGCGAGAGATCCCCCCGGTGCACCTCGCGCCCCGGGGACGAGTCGGAGCCCGGGGATAAAACTTTTTGCCGTGGGGGAGGCGTTGGAGTGGCCCGACCTCGCCCTGGTGGAGACCTGCGCCGGGGTGGAGGGACGGCGGGGATTCGTACCTGGGGGTGGCCTCGACCCGGGACCCGAGAGGGGCCGGCGTCCTCGTCCGGGCCGATCCTGTCGCCTTCCCGTAGCGCCCAGGGCGGGGGAGAAGCGCTGGTCCGGGCCCTGGGCGACCACGCCCGGGCTCGCCCCGGCGCTCCGACCGGCGCGGCGAGGGCTCCCCGGGGCGCCGGAGGCCGGTCGCAGGGTCCCGGCCCGGTGCGCGCCAGGCGTGGCATGACTCCGACCACGGTCAGCGTGAATCTCGTCGTGACGGGCGCTTTCGGTCCCACCGAACTCGACAAGGTCACTACAGGGCGGCCCCGAACAAGACGAAACTACTAGGCATGGTGCGACGCTCCAGGCTGAAGGTTGGCGCCCTCATTGCGGCCGCCTCGACAGGACATGTGCTCTATCCGGCCTGGTTGGCGATGGCGTCGCGGCGTCGGGAAGCCGCCCCGGTCTCGGATCCCGAGTCGTGGCCCGCCGTCACGGTGCTCGTGGCCGCCTACGGAGAGGCCCAGTGCATCGGGCCCAAGGTGCGTGACGCGCTGGCCAACGGGTACCCCGGCCAACTCGACGTCATGGTGGTCGCCGATGCCGACATCGAGACGGCGGTGCAGGCCGAGCACGCCGGGGCGACCGTGGTCACCGCCGACGATCGGCTCGGCAAGGCCCAGGCGATCAATCTCGGGTTCTCCAAGGTCACCGCACCGGTCGTGGTGATCACCGACGCCAACAACACCCTCTCGCGGGGGGCCATCGCGGCCATGGTCCGCCACTTCGGTGACCCGGCCGTGGGGGCGGTGGCGGGAGAGAAGGTGGAGGCCGACGGTGCCGGTGAGGACCTCTACTGGCGTTTCGAGTCCTGGCTCAAGCAGCGCGAATGGCGACTCGGCACCACCATCGGGCTCGTGGGCGAGCTCGCCGCCATCCGGACCGACGCATGGCGCCCCATTCCTCCCGACATCGCCATCGACGACCTGTGGATCGCCCTCGACCTGTCCGGTCGCGGCTACGCCATCGCCTACGAACCCAGTGCCAAGGCCGTCGAGCCACCGGTCCACACGCTGGGCCAGCAGTGGGAGCGCCGCACCCGCAGCGTCGCCAACGCCCTCCACGTGTTCCAGCGTCGCCGTTCCGAGCTCGGCCCGTCCGGTGGGTTGGTGGCAGCCGAGATCTGGGGGCACCGGCTGGCGCGGTACACCGTGTCACCTCTGGCCCACGTCGCGCTGTTGTGGATAGCGGTCCGCCGGGTCCGGTCGAGCCGATTGGCGAAGCTCTTTCTCCTGGGTCACGGCATCGGTATCTGGACCGTGGCGCGCCGGGCGACCTCGGAGACCGAACACCTCGACGAGCCTGCCGGCGACGCGGTGCCGGGAACGTCGGGTGCGGACTTGGCGCGCTGCGGTGCCAACGCGCTCGGCCAAGGGGTCTTCCTTCAGGCCGTGGCCCTGGGTGGGATCGTGCGGTACCTGCGCGGCGATCGGCCCACGCAGTGGACGACCGTGCGGCGCTGAGAGACCCTTCGATGCGCGACAAGGACTCCACGCGACTGCGCGTCCTCGAGGTGAGCTACTCCCGCCAGGTGTGGGGAGCAGAGCTCGCCACCATGGCGCTGGCCGGCCCCCTCGCGCAGCGGGGCATCGACCTCACCCTGGGCTCGCCTCCGGGCGGTGACCTCGAAGAGCACTGGCGTCGCCTCGACCTGCCCTTCATTCCCCTGGCCTTCCCCGAGCACCAGGGCCTGCGTGGCCCCGATGCCCAGAGCCGCCCGTCGGGGCGGCAGATGGCGGGTGAGCTCGTCTCGAGCGCCCGATCGGTGTGGATGATCGCCCGGGCGGCCCGGGACTTCGACCTGGTGCACTCCAACAGCCTGTGGGCCCACCTCGACTGCGCCCTGGCCGGTCGCGTGGCGCGACGGGCGTCGGTCATCGAGCTCTACGACCTCGTGCGCCCCGGGCTCGGGCGCAAGGTGCTCACCGCCGCCGCGGCCCTGTCGACCACGGCCGTGGCCATCAGCCAGGCCGTCGCCGACTGCATCGGGCCTCGGGGGGCCAGCCACGTCCGCATCGTGCCGCTGTCGGTCGACCTCGACAGGTTCGGACCCGGACCGGTCCCGCCCTCGGTGCGCAGCCACCTCACCTCCGACGACGCCGCCCCCCTGGTGGGGATCGTGGGTCGCATCGACCCCGAGAAGGGCGTCGACGTGCTCGTCCGGGCCATGGGGCAATTGGACGGCGACGCCGCCCGGGCCCATCTGGTCGTGGTGGGCAGCGGTGGGCTCGCGCCCGACGGGTATCCCGAACGCGTGCGGGCCGAGGCCGAGCGGTTCCTCGGTGATCGCGTCCGTTTCGTCGGTCGCACGAGCGACGTCCCCTCCACCTTGCGCAGCCTCGACATCCTCGTCAACGCGTCGGTGGCCGAGCCCTTCGGGTTGAGCGTCCTCGAGGCCCAAGCATCGGGCGTGGCGGTCATCGGGACCCGGGCCGGGGGCATCCCCGACTTCGTCTTCGACGGCGACAACGGGTTGCTCGTCCCCAGCAGGGACGTGGACGCGCTGGCCAAGGCGCTCGACCGGCTCCTCACCGACAGCGAGTTGCGAGCCCGGCTGGCCGAGCGTGGACGGGTCACCGCCCAGACGCGCGGGATCGAGGCCCGCGCCGATGTCGCCGCGGAGTTGTACCGCCAGGCGGCGCGGCGGTCCGCCGGCGCCCCGGGGGGCGGGCGATGAGAGTCCTCATGGTCACGAAGTTCGTCCCCCTTCCCGACAACGACGGGGGAAAGCAGCGCGCCCTGGCCGTCGCCACCCGCCTGGCGCACGGCGCCGATGTCGTGCTGTGCGCCTACGACGACGGTGACGGCGACGTGGCGGGACTCAAGCGTCTCGGGATCGACGTGCGCAGTGTCCCGTGGCGGCCCCGCGCCACCAGCGCGGCGCGCGGGGTCCTGCGGACCCGCAGCATCTCGGCGGGACGGTTCTACAGCCCCGAGCTCGTCGACGAGGTGCGGCGGGCCGCGTCGGAGGGCCCCGTCGACGTGCTCCAGGTGGAGTACCTCCAGATGGTGCCCGTGGCGCGCAACGTGTCCGCCCGCCGACGGGTGCTCGACCTGCACAACGTGGAGTCGGCGTTGGTGCGCAGCTACGCGCACGTCGGGCGCGGCCCCAAGGGGCTTCTCGCCCATGCCGAGGCCGCCGCCCTCGGCGCCATGGAGCGGGCCCTCATGCCGAGCTTCGACACGGTCGTGGTCGTGAGCGAACGCGAACGCCATCGCCTGCCCGCCGGCGTTCGACACGTCCTCGTCTGCCCCAACGGCAAGGATCCCGATCCCTCGGGCCCCCTGGCGCCCGCCTCCACGCCGACGGCGGTCTTCGTGGCCACCTTGGGTTGGGCGCCCAACGTCGACGCCGCGGTGTGGTTCGGGGAGGACGTCTGGCCCGAGGTGCACCGCCGCACCCCAGACGCTCGACTTCTGCTCGTGGGCCGGGACCCTGCCGCCTCGGTCCGGGCCCTCGCGTCCTCGTCGGTGGAGGTTTCCGGTACCGTTTCTGACGTCCGCCCGTACCTTGCCCAGGCGCGAGTGGCGGTAGCTCCGCTGCGGTCCGGAGGGGGTACCCGCCTGAAGATCCTTGAGGCTCTCGACAGCGGTCGCCCCGTGGTGGCCACGTCTGTCGCCGTGGACGGGCTCGAAGACCTGATCGGAGAGGGCGTCGTGGTGGCGGACAACCCCGAGTCGATGATCGAGGCGGTGAGCGGCCTGCTCAATGATCCTGACCGGGCCGACGCCCTCGGTCGGGCCGGCCACGACGCCGTGGCGGCCCGGCACACCTGGGACGTCGCCCTCGCCCCTCTCCTGCAAAGCGTGGCGCGGTGATCGCCAAGCTGATCCTCCTGGCGGGGGCGGCCGTGGCGTCGGGGATGCTCCTCTACCTCTTCTTGCGGTGGGAGCGGTCGGGCCGCGAGCACTGGGTGGTCTTCTTGCTCCTCGGCATGCTCGTGGTGGAGTCGAGCCTGTGGGGCGACGAGACGACTGTGCCCCAGGGCCTGTTCCATCCCGGGACCGGCTCGCTCGAATTCCGCCTGCCGGAAGTGATCATCACCGTGGCGCTCGTCGCCCGGTTGTTGATCAAGGGCACGCCGAAGAGCATCGGCTTCCCTGCCCTGCTGTGGTTGAGCGTGGCGGCGTGGTGGGCGCTCGAGGCCGTCGAAGGCATCCTCCGCCACAACAGCCTGGTGAAACTCCCGTACGAGGCAAAGGCCATCATCTACGTCATGGCCGCCTACGCGCTGGCGTCGGGGGTGCCCATTCGGCGCTACCTCGAAGGGCGCGGGTTCGAACGACTGCTGCAGTGGTCGGCCCTGTCGGCGACCGTCCTCATCCTCTTGGACGCGGCGCACAAGAGCTACGCGGTCGACATTCCTCTTCTCCGTCTCGTGAACTTCGGAGTCCTCGGCACCGATGCGGCGACGATCTTCGTGTCTGTCGGCGTCATCGGGTTCCTGCTCGAGCTCAACAAGGATCGACGCAGTCGGCTCAACCTGCTGTGTACGGTGCCACTGGCGCTGAGCCCGTTCTTCGCGTTCCAACGCGCCGTGCTGATCACCTTGGGAACCGTCGTGACCGTCGTCGTGGTGGTGGGCATCGGGTCCACGGCCCGGGAGCGGCTGCGGATCCGGTCCGGAGAGGTGGCCGTCGCCGCTCTGGCCGTCGTGGGCGTGGTGCTGGCGGTGTCGGTCATCCCCGCCATCACGTCGCAGAAATCGGTCACCGGCCCCTTGGCCTCCACCTACAACAGCACCCTGGGAGCGACCCTGAACTCGGAGGCCAAGCAGGAGTCGGCCCAAGACCGGATCAACAAATGGAGCGTGGCCCTCGCCGACGCCCAACAGCACTGGTTCCTGGGTCAAGGGCTCGGGTTCGAGTACAGTTATTTCCAAGCCGGGCCGAATCAATACATCGTGACCGACCTCACCGAGAACATCGGACTCGACCTGTGGCTGCGGACGGGGCTCATAGGCCTGGGCCTGTTCCTGCTGGCCCTGGTGACCGCCCTGGTCAACGGATTCGCCACCTGGCGCATGCACCCCGACCCCACCGTGGCGGTCCTGGCCCTGGCTCTGTTCGCGGTGGTGCTCGGGTTGGTGGCCAAGGGCCAAGTCGAATCGATCTTCGAGAACTACCGGCTTGCGACGGTATTCGGGCTCTCGCTCGGCATGCTTCGCAGCGCGGTGACCTCAGGAGGGGGCGGCTCCACCGCCATGCGTACCTATCAGGCAACACGCCATCACGAGGTGATCTGAGACCATGGAAATTCGCCAGCTCATACGAGACGTCCGGCGGAACCTTGTCGTCGCCATCGCGGCCTTCGTCCTGTGCGTCGTGGCCGGGGGTGCGGCCGCGTTCCTCCCGGCCAAGCACTACACCGCCACCACGCTGTTGGCCGTGCAGCCCGCGCCAGGGAGCGCGGTCAACGGCAACAGCAACGTCCCGGCGGAGATCGCCCTCATCGCGCCACAGCTGCCGGCCGAGGCCACGAGCGCCTCGAACCTCGCCGCGGCGCGTGCCAACGTGCCCTTGCCGTACCGGGCCATCGGGGCGACGACCACCGCCACGGTCGACCCCGGAACCTTCATCGTCACCATCAGCTCCACGAGCACCAACAAGGTGGCGGCGTCGAAGTTCGCCAACGCCGTGGCCAGGCAGCTGATCTCGTTCCAACCCAAGCCGGCGCTGTCGGGCTACGAGCTCTTGCAGCTGTCTCCGGCCACACCACCGACGTCACCGTCGAACCCGCGCACGCCCCTCCTGCTGGGTGCGGCCGCCTTCGGCGTCATCCTCGGCATCTTCGCGGCGATGTGGGCGGCGGGCATCCGGCGCCGGCTCAGCCGGGTCACCGAGGTCAAGGAACGGATCGGCGCCACGGTGCTCGGCGAGATCCCGCGCGTGGCCGTGGCCGGTCTGCGGCCCACGGACCTGTTCGTGAAGCACAGCGAGCCGATGGCCATGGAGGCCTTCCAGGAGTTGCGCAGCAACCTCCTCATCAGCCTCCCCGCCCACTCCTCGGCGATGATCGCGGTGACCTCGTGCGACCCCGGTGAAGGCAAGACCTCGGTGTCGACCAACATCGCCTGGGCATTGGCCGCCCAGGACCGTCATGTCACCGCCATCGACTGTGACCTGCGCAAGCCGGCCCTGCACACCCAGATGGGCGTGCCCTTCGGCCCCGGGGTCACGAGCCGTCGCACCGAGGACGCCCTGGCCCACGCGTCACGGACGCCCAACCCCTATCTCGATGTCATCCCGGCCGGCATCATCGACCGGCACCCGTCCGATATCGTCTCCGCCCACCTGCCCCTGCTGATCGAGCAGCTGCGCGAGCGTCACGAGACGGGGGTCATCGACTGCCCGCCCTTGATCGGCGTGGCCGAGACCGTCCTCATCGCCACCATGGTCGACCTCGTGATCGTGGTGGTCGACGCCCGCCGGTTCAATCCCGAGCGGCTCCAGCAGTGCTTGTTGCGTCTGGACACCGCCAACACCAACGTGGCGATCGTGCTCAACCGGGTGCGGTTCAACCGCAAGCGTCGTGACGGGACCTACGGGTACGGGCACTTCCGGCGCGCCGACGCGCCACCTCCCGTCGTGGCCCCGGCCGCGCCGGCCAACACCGGGCCGTCCCGGGTGTCGCGCGGCGGCGCGCCCAACGGCCGCGTGGCGGGCGTCGAGCGCTCCGATTCCCTGCGGGTGGCCGAGCCGACCGTGCTCCGGTCGTCGGGCGAGACGCCTGCGGTCCCCCCTGTCCCCCGACCGATCGAGAACCCGGGCCAGACCGGCTACTGGCAACGCTGACCGGGCCGGTCGCGTTCGCTCTCGCATGCTGGTCTCGCTCACCGTCGACGTCGAGGATCCCGATCAGCGCGGGCACACCGATCCCGGCTCGGTGGCGTCGATCGTCGAGGCCATGGACGCCACGGGGATCCGCGCCACCTTCTTCGTCCAGGGACGGTGGGCGGCCGCCAACCCCGAGGCGGCCGCCACCATCAGCTCCTCGGGACACCTGGTGGGGAACCACTCCTACTACCACGTCGACACCCGCCTGCTCTCGTCCCCGGGGGTCCGCCAGGACGTGACCAGGGGCCACGAGCAGATCGAGGCCTCGCTCGGCGTCGACGCCCGGCCCTGGTACCGACTGCCCTACGGCTCGGGGGCCGAGAGCCCCCGCATCACGAGACAGCTCCGGGCCCTCGGGTACCGCCACGTGGGCTGGGACGTCGACGTGGACGATTACGCCATGACCGACCGCGGCGCGTTGGTCCCCGCCATCGACAAGGCGATCACGGCGCGAGAACGCGCCGGCGCCACCCATGCCATCGTGCTCCTGCACTCGTGGCCGCCCGCCACGGTGGCAGCCATGCCCGAGCTGTGCCGGTTCGTGGTCGAGCGCTGCGAGGGCGCCGTGACCGTCGACCAGGTGCCGGGAAACGGTGCCGTGCGCAGTATCTCGCCGCTCGTCGGTCGGGCCCGCACTCTGGGGAAACGGACGCGCGCCGCCTTCTCGCACCAGACCTGACACCGCCGCGGCCCGGCCGGCGCGGGGCGCCGGGACCCTCTCGCGCCCGTGGCTCCCCCCCGGTCCGGGCGCGCTGGGGGGCAGCGGCCTACTATGACGCCGGCGTCAGCCCCAGGGGACGGGGCTCGCGAGGGGAGCATGCGATGCAACGTGACGGTGACGGTCGTGCGCGTGGTCACCGGGGAGGTCGGGCCCGGGCCGTTTTCGGGGTCATGGCGGTCGCGGTGGTGCTGGCGGCGTGCTCGTCCAACACGCCGAGCACCAACACCACCGCCACCACGGCGCCCGCGTCGGCGACGACGCCACCGGGCAACAGCGTCCCCCTGGTGGCGGGCGGCAGCACGGCCAAGGCGAGCTACCTGGTCTACTGGGACCAGAACGAAGAAGAGGACTTCCTGTCCATGCCTTCGGGAACCCAGGGCCAGCTGGTGCCGCCCTGGGATCCCAACGGCCAGATGTGCCTGCTCCCCGACGGCCGCTTCGTGGTCGGCTACGACCCCACCTTGCCCGCCCAGCACAACCTGGGGAGTGCCAAGCCCTACAAGCAGCCCGCCGACGGCGTGGAGCTCGACGAGCCCAACGGCTCGTTCAGCGGGCAGACCCTGTACGTGCCCGGCCCCTACAAGATGCCGGGCCAGAGCATCGGCAGTGATTCGCCTCCGACCAGCAACGGAGTGTTCAACAACAACCAGACCTACACCGGGTGCGCCGTCGACAAGGCCGGCAACGTCTTCGGGAACGACATCGCCACCGCCCAGGGCGACTACCCGTCCCCGAGCAGCGGGCGGTTGGTGGAGTGGTTCGCCCCCAACTACACGACCTACTGCATCGTCTACGGTCCGACCTCGGGGGGGACCGGTCCCCATCACACCGACGGCTCGGGTGGGTTGGCCCAGCCCGGGATGATGGCTCTGGCCGACAACGGCGACGTGCTCGTCCCCAACGTCGGCACCTCGAGCGTGCTCCGCTTCGCGGCGTCGTCCCTGCCGGCGAGCGCGGCGGATTGCCCGGGCGGGCTCTACCCCCGCAGCAAGGTGCACATCTCGACCTTCGTGAAGGCGCCCTTCGCCTCGGGCGTCGCCAAGGACCCGACCTGTGACTGCATCGCCGTGAGCAGCTACATCGGGAGCCCGTCGATCCAGTGGGTGACCCAGGAGGGCAAGCCCGAGCCCGGGCGGGGCACGTTGGCCGGGACGTCGATCGCCGATCTCGGCAAGAGCCCGAACCAGTTCAACCCCTTCGGCATGGCCATCGCGCCGGACGGGACGCTGTATTTCGTCGATATCCACGTGGTGTGCAAGGGGCTCCTGACCGGGTGCGGCCCCGGCTCCAACCAAGGACGGGTGATGCGGGTGGCCGTCACCAACGGCCAACCCGCCGCGCCGGTCGCCATCGCCAGCGGGTTCGACTTCCCCACCAGCGTGACGATGTGCGTTCCCGCCACCCAGGTGTGCCCGTACCCGACGGGGGCCATCGCCGCGCCGTTGTCGGGCCCCGCCGAGAACCCGGCTCCCGACAAGGGCCCCTCCACCGACGCCCCGGGCACGGCCGGCTTCGGGTGACGCTTGCGTAACCGATGCGTGGTGAGACCCGGGCCCCTCGGGGCACGGTCGAAGAACCGGGCCGCACGGCGGTCGGCCGGCACCGGGGTCGTCCTGGTGTTGAGCGCGCTCCTGGCCGCCTGCGGCGGGTCACCGGTGCGCAACGCCGCCACCGTCTCCACCACCACCTTCCCGACGCCGACGACCTCGGGCACGGTGCCGGCGGTGCCGAGCACTCCGGGCACCCCGGGACCGTGGGACTGGCCCACCTACGGCCACGACGCCCAGCACACCTTCCACGGCCGCACCACGCTGACCCCGGCCACGGTCAAGACGTTGCGCCAGGCGTGGCTCTTTCCCACCGGTGATTCGGTGACGGCCACCCCGACGGTGGTCGACGGGGTGGTCTACGTCGGATCGTGGGATGACACCTTCTACGCCGTGAACCTCGAGACGGGGAAACTGCGGTGGAAGACGAGGGTCAAGGCCCAGAACGGGGTCGAGCCCTATCCGGGCGAGGCGCACCGCGACCTCACCTCCGACGGCGGCCTCATCACGTCCTCGGCGTGGTACGAGCCGGCCTCGGGGGCCCGCCCCGCCCTTGTCATCTTCGGGGGCGGGTACACCCTCTACGCGCTGGACGCGGCCACGGGCGCGGTGTACTGGGAGCACGACTACACGGGACGACCCGACGAGCCCCCCAACCCCGACCAGGACGGCACGCGCATCTTCTCGTCGCCGGTGGTCGACGACGGCATCGTGCTGTTCGGCGTGGACGTCGACGGCGCCGCGGGGTACGGCGGGTACGTGGTGGGGGCCAGCCTCGCCACCGGCGACCCGGTGTGGGAGTACCAGACCGACGCCGATGCCCAGGGCCAGGTGCTCGAGAACGGGTGCGGGAGCGTGTGGTCGTCGGGGACGGTGCTCCCTGCCTCGGGGCTCGTGGTGTACGGCACCGCCGACTGTGACTTCTCCAACGGCGAGCCCTTGGCCGAGTCGATCATCGCCCTGCGTGTCAGCGACGGCGCCTTGGCCTGGAAGTACCGCCCGCCCAACCCCGACATCCAATGCGACTGGGACTTCGGCGCCACCGCCAACGCCGGCGTCGACGCCGGTGGGAACGCCACCTTCCTGGGCGAGGGTTCCAAGGACGGCACCTACTACTCGTTGGACCCGAGCACCGGGGCGCTGCGGTGGGCGACCAACGTCGTGTTCGGGGGGTTCTCGGGCGGCTTCATCGCGTCGACGGCCTACGACGGCCGGCGCGTCTACGGCGCCACCGCCATCGGCGACTTCGGCCGGTTCGAGAGCAACGGGTCGAAATCGAAACTCTGTGATCCGTCCAACCCGCGCGACACGGCGGGTCAGGAGCCTTCGGACCATGCCTTCGACGCGGCCACGGGGTCGGTGGCGTGGCAGGAGAACCTGGCCGCCTCGTTCTCGCCCACCACGGTGGCCGGCGGCATGACCTTCGACGGCCTGGCCCTCTCGGCCTCGGCCGTCCAGGTGCGCAGCGCGGCGACCGGCAAGCTCATCGCCCAGGTCAAGCTGCCCCAGTCCAACTGGTCGGGGATCGCCACCGTCGGCGACGCCATCGTGGTGGGCCTGGGATCGACCTACAGCCCCCACGCGGCGGGGATCGAGGTCCTCACTCCCGGCGGAGCCGCCCCGGTGGTGCCGACCGGACCGTGAGCCGGCGTCAGCTCGCGGCGCGCGCCGCGGGGCGGGGCCGCCAGAAGGCGGGGATGTCGCGGGGCCGACGGGGCTCGGCCAGCAGGTACCCCTGGTAGAGGTCACAGCCCAGCTGGCGGGCCACGTGGCGTTGCTGGCGGTTCTCGACGCCCTCGGCGATGACCCTGAGCCCGAGGCCGTGGCCGAGCTCGGTGATCGCCGCGACGATGCGCTCGTCCTCGGCGTCGGTGCCGAGCCCGCTCACGAAGGAACGGTCCACCTTGATGTAGCTCACGGGCAGGCGCTTCAAGTGGCTCAACGAGGAGTACCCGGTGCCGAAGTCGTCGATGGCGAGCCGGACGCCGAACTCGCGTAGCTCGTCGAGCATCCCGTTGAGGTGCCCGTCCTCGGAGACGAAGCCCGACTCGGTGATCTCGAGCATGAGGGCCCCGGCCGGGAGCCCGCTGTCGTCGAGCGCCTTGCGCAGGGCGGGCAGGAGCTGCTGGGTGTCGAGCTGGCGGGGCGAGACGTTGACGGCCAGGAACGAGTCGGCCGCCTCGGGGTACATGGCCCGCCAGCGCGCCATCTGGGCGCAGCCGGCTTCGAGGACCCACTGCCCGAGGGCCACGATGAGCTCGGACTCCTCGGCCAGGCCCACGAAGCGCGCCGGCAGGAGCAGGCCCCGGCGGGGGTGCTCCCAGCGCACGAGGGCCTCGAGGCCGAGGACGCGACCGTTGGCCAACGAGGCCAGGGGCTGGTACTCGAGGCGCAGCTCGCCGTTGTCCACGGCGGTGCGCAGATCGTGCTCGAGCTCGAGCCGGTTCCCGACCTCTTCCCGCAGGCCGGCGTCGAAGATGGCCACCCGGCCCCGACCCCTGGTCTTGGCCTGGAGCATGGCCATGTCGGCGTCCTGGAGGACGTCGGAGGCTTCCCGGTTCACGTCCGCGAGCCGCACCAGCCCGATGCTCGGGGTCACCGACAGCATGCGGCCGGTGCTCAGCTGCACGGGCCGGGACAGGACGGTGCGCAGCTCCTCGGCCCGCTGCAAGGCGGAGTCGGTGTCACAGACGTTGGGCTCGAGCGCGGCGAACTCGTCGCCGTGGAGCCGGCTCAGGCTGATGACGTCGGGCATGGTGGCCCGGAGGCGCTCGGCCACGGCCAGGAGGACCTCGTCGCCCACGGCATGCCCGAGCGAGTCGTTGACCAACTTGAACCGGTCGAGGTCGAAGAAGAACATGACGAGCGACTCCAACGTGGCCGGGTCGCTGTGCTCGATGGCGCTCTGCACGGCGGTGAGGAACCCGCTGCGGTTGGCGAGCCCGGTGAGCGGGTCGTTGCGCGCCTCCCAGGCCAGTCGGTCATGGAGCTGCTTGCGATCGGTGATGTCGGACACCGAGCACACCACGGTGGCGTCGTCGGCACCCTCGGAGTCGCCGAGCGGGCGCGAGCTCACCGACAGCCACTGGTCCTTGCCGTGGTCGTCACGCACCCCGATGATCACGTTGGTAGTCGCTTCGCGCTGGGCCCGGGCCACCGACAGGGGGAGGGCCTCGAGGGGGAACGGTGTCCCGTCCTCGCGCACGGCCCGACGTCCCCCGGTGAAGATCTGGTCCCCCCGACCGGACCGGAGCCGGGCGCCCAGGATCCTGGTGGCCGAATCGTTGGTGGCGGCCACCGCGCCCTCGCGGTCGATCACGACCACGCCCTCCTCGAGAGCGGCCACCGCCGCCGCGTACCGGCGCTCGATGGCGGCGCGCGCCGCGGCGGCTTCCTCGGCGAGCTTTCGCTCCGAGACGTCGCGCAGGATCACCTGGAAGGCGGGCTTGCCGCCCCAACTCGTCCGGGCGCTCGCCACCTCGACGGGGAGCTCGGTCCCGTCGTCGCGCACCATCATCGCTTCGAAGCCCTTCACCACGTCGCCGGGGTCTTTCAGCTGGGCCAGACGGGCGATCGTGCTCGTGAGGTCGTCGGGGCTGATGAACGAGGTGATGGGTCGCCCGATGGCGTCGTCGAGCGACTTGAGCGCACCCATGCGGATGCCGGCGGGGTTGGTGTAGACGACGAGACCGTCCTGGTGGACGATGATGGCGTCGGGTGAGTGCTCGACGAGGAGGGTGAGCCGCTCCCCGACATCGGCGGTGATCCAGGGCACCTCGCCGGGTTCCGAGACATCGGCGACGATGCCCAGGAAGCGGGCCGGGACCGAGTCGGGCACCGCCACGGCCCGGACCAGCATGCGGTGCACGACGCCGTCGGGCGCCTCGAACTCCTGGACCAGCTCGTAGTTCTCCCACGTCACGCCGGCCCGCACCGTCTGGACGAGCGGGGCGAGCACGGCTTCGCCGAGCTCGGTGGCGTAGAGGTGCTTGCCGCCGTCCCCGGGCGGCACCACGTAGGTGCCGTGGGGGTCCTGGCCCGCCAGCAGTCGCTCGAAGGGGGCGTGCCAGATGAGGCCGGCGTCGGGAGCGACGAGCTCCCACACCACGACGTTGGTGAGATCGGAGATGGCCGTGAGCTGACGCGACGCTTCGGGCATGGGTTGCAGCGCTCCCGCGGGGGCAAGCGGGGGCGCGGTACGCAGCAGTCCGAGTCGTGCGTCGGCCATACCCTGCTATCGGCGCCTGCGGGACCGATCTTGACCGTGCTCACCGGGTGCGGGGACGAGGGGTCGAATCCCACGGACCGTGTCGGGGGGCCGAGGTTCTCCCCCAACAAAAGAACAACAATGTGATTTCGCTCGACCCCGCGACGGCGAGAAATTGCTGGGTGTCATATCGGCAGGTCAGTCGCCTCACTGACCCTAAAAACCACTTTCGCCTCTTTACGAACATCTGTCCCAGCCCTACTGTGTGGCCCCTTCCCCGATCGAGCAGAGGAGTTGGACGGTGTCCGTGACAACTCGGCAGGACCGAAGGGCATATGCAGCACTGGTCCAGGATCCCGTGGCGCTGTGTGGCGTCGGGGCCGTGACCGGCTACGGATGGGGCCACAAACTTCTCATCGAGGGTTTGCTCTCGGGCGAATCCGCGGTCCGGCCCATCTCGGGGTTCGCCCCCTACTTCGAGAGCGACGTGGTGTGGGGCGCGCCCATCGAGGACAAGGGCAACCCCTCGGACGGCTCGAGCGTCTTCTCCCAAGCCGTGCGGCACGCGGCGCGCGAGGCGGTCCACAACGCCTATGACCGGGGGTGGCGGCCCGGCCGGGTGGTGGGGGTCATCCACGGCCTGGTCCTCGGGGACGTCGCCTCCTGGCGGGCCTTCCACCACCGCAAGGGATTCCACACCTCCAAGCGCCAGATCCTGCAGCTCATGCCCTCCACGGTGCTCACCGCCATCAACCGGGAGTTCGACTTCCACGGCCCCACCATGTCGGTGACGGCCATGTGCGCCTCGGGCGTGGCCGGACTGCTCACCGCCAAGATGTGGATCGACGCCGGCATCGTCGACGACGTGCTCGTGCTCACCTCCGACATGTCGATCACCCCCGACGGCGCCGCGGCCTTCGCGCAGGTCGGCGTCATGGTCATGGACGGTCCCTCGCTGGAGGTGTGCCGGCCCTTCCAAGAAGGCAGTCGGGGCTTCACCGCCGGGGAGGCCTCGGTCGGCTTCGTGTTGTCACGCCGTCCCGTGGGCGCCTACGCCAACGTGCTCGGCGGGGCCATGACCCACGACGGGTTCCACGCCATCTCGATCGCCCCGGATCACGTCGAGGTGCGGCGGTGCTTCACCGACGCGCTGCAGAACGCCGGGGTGGCGGGGGAGGAGATCGCGTACATGAACGCCCATGGACCGGGCACCAAGCAGTGCGACGCCACCGAGGCCGAGATGTTCGACGACCTGTTCCCGAACGCCGAGGGCCTCTTCTCGGTGAAGCCGCTGGCCGGCCACTGCCAGGCCGCGGCGGGGTCGGTGGAGCTCATCGCCTCGCTCTACGGGTTCGAGCGGGGCGTCATCCCCGCTCCCCCCCGGGTGGCCAAGGGCCATCCCCGCCTGCTCGACGGGCCCACGGCCTGTGTCGAGGGCCCCATCGTGAAGTCGTCTCTGGGCATGGGCGGCCACAACGGCGTGTTGGTGCTCGAGGGCGCGTCGGCCTGATCCGGGCCCGACCCCACCGGGGGGCGGGGCCCGGGGGACCATAAGCTCGACCCTCGTGAGTTCGCCCGAGCCGCGCGTCGCCATCGTCCCGGAGTGGCCGCTGGCCGCCGAAGCCGTGGCGCGGGCCGGGGGTCGGGTGGTGGGCGTCGAGGACGCCGAGGCCCTGGTGTGGGTGGACTGGTCGGGGCCCGGTCGCCTGGCCTCGGTGCTCGAGGAGTTCCCCGCCATCGGTTGGGTGCACCTGCCCGGGGCGGGGATCGAGAGCTTCCTCGACTCGGGCGTCATGGCCGGCGGCCGCCTCTTCACCTGCAGCAAGGGGGCCCACTCCTCGCTCATCGCCGAGCACGCCCTGGCGCTGGCGCTGGCGGGCCTGCACTCGGTGGCGTCGTCGGCCCGGGCCTCGACGTGGGTGGGAACGAGGGTGACCGCCCTGGCCGGCGCGCCGGTCACCATCGTCGGCGGGGGCGGGATCGCCTCGTCGCTCATCACCATGCTCGCCCCCTTCGAGGCGCCGGTCACCGTGGTGCGCCGACACCCCGATCCGGTCCCCGGGGCGGTGCGCACCCTCACCACCGACGCCCTGCACGAGGCCCTTCCCGACGCCCGGGTGGTCGTGCTCGCCCTGGCCCTCACCCCCGAGACGCGCCACATCATCGCCGCCCCCGAGCTCGCCGCGATGCACGACCGGGCCTGGCTCGTCAACGTGTCGCGGGGGGGACACGTGGACACCGCCGCCCTCGTCGAGGCCCTCGAGGCCCACGCCATCGCCGGGGCCGCCCTCGACGTCACCGAGCCCGAGCCCCTCCCCGACGGCCACCCCCTGTGGAGCCTGCCCAACTGCATCGTCACGCCGCACCACGCGGGGAGCTCGAACGCGGTCATGGCCCTGCTCGCCAACCGCATCTACGACAACGTGGTCCGGCTCGGCGCCGGCGAGCCCCTCCTCGGGGTGGTCGACCCCGAGGCCGGCTACTGAC
>Ga0187890_10000726_pt1 | contig 23785 bp, 27 predicted proteins | sample June2016WEW_21_1_FD_133005 | JGI IMG/M metagenome (GOLD analysis project Ga0187890, IMG submission 133005) | Peatland microbial communities from SPRUCE experiment site at the Marcell Experimental Forest, Minnesota, USA - June2016WEW_21_10 | ecosystem: Environmental > Terrestrial > Soil >... | reverse complement strand
TTGCACCATGGCGCGGTTCAGCGGCGTTTTGGGGTCGTGAACACCTGGAGTGTCCAGAAAAATAAGCTGCGCGTCCGGGAAATTTTTTATGCCCGTGATTTTGTTTCTGGTTGTTTGCGGTTTATCGGCGACTATCGAAATATTATCGCCGATGACAGCGTTGAAAAATGTGGATTTACCCACGTTGGGACGCCCAATGATCCCTATGAATCCTGATTTAAACAAATTATTATTCTCCTGTATGCCAATTTGCCGTCGGGAATTATCTGTTGAATCCCGGAATTTCGATGGTAAAAGGTTCCGCCGAATCGGCACGCACCGAAATCGCGCCGCGATTTTGCCCCGCAAATGATCTTACAATTATCTTTGTGCGGGGGTAAAGCTTTTTTATTGCCAATATGTTCATATTCTTTAAACCGCGGAAATTGGAAATATCGTGCTCGGATAAGTTAAAGCGAAGTTCTTTGGCCTCCGCAGAAACCTTATCCAGAAGTTTAATGGTGTTATCATAAAAAACAGAAGAAAGGACAAGACTTCCCAGCGCCGGATGAATCGGTCCGGCCAATACGGCGCCGTCCTTTTCCATTTCCGGGGTTGATTGAAGGCCGATTCTGATTACGCGAATCCCCGCCCCGGATAACTTTTGCCACGCAAGTCCGCACAATGCTACTGCATCGGAAAGTTCCAGCGGTTTATATTTCCCCTTCCTTAATTCTTCCGCGAGAGCCGTTCCTTTAAACACGATAACCGGATTAATTCTTACGGTTTCAGGTTTGAGTTCAACTGTTTTATCCAGAGAATAAATGAAGCCTTCCTTTGAGTCCTGAGGCAATCCGGCCATAAGATGCAAGCCCGTCCGAAAACCGTGATCTTTCAGAATTCTCATAGCTTTAACGATAGCGGCGGAATCATGACCCCTCCCCGCAAATTGCAGAACGCTATCATTGAAAGACTGCGCGCCGATTTCTATTGAAGTGACATTGTATTTTTTTAAAAGCGATACGTTATTTTCGGAAATGTAATCCGGCCTTGTTGAAATTCTAATGGAATGAACAAGTCCTTTTTGAATAAAAGAATATGCCAGGGAAAGGAGTTTCTCCTGATTGGCCGGTTTTATTCCCGTAAAATTTCCGCCGTAAAAAGCAATTTCCACATTTCTGGATTTATCTTTATACCAGGACAGATAAGAATTAACTTCCGAATCGAAATAATCTTTCGTTATTTCCGGCGGATAATTTCCCGCAGTAATATTTTGATTGCAGAAGATACAACGATGCGGACACCCGTTGTTCATGATGAAGATGGGGATAATCAGGGAGTTTTGTCCGGTTTCAGATCCGTGATTATTTCTCTTCATCTTGCAGCGCTTCCAAAGCCTTTTGCGCGGCTTGTTTTTCGGCTTCTTTTTTGCTTTTGCCGCTGCCGAATTCCGTCAGCTTGTTCACGATAATGACTTTTACCGTAAAAATTTTATCGTGATCGGGACCGGTAGAATCAGTGACCATATAGATAGGAACAGTTTTATATTTTTTCTGACAAAGCTCCTGCAGGACAGTTTTATAGTCGGAATAGTCGGTAGACAGATTATCATCTCCCAGCAGCGGTTCGATCAATTTTGTTATAATCGTTCTTACGTTGTTAAAATCGGAATCAAGATATATGGCGGCTACAACGGCTTCAAAAGAGTCGGCCAAAAAAGAATCTTTGTCGCGGCTCCCGGCGTTATCCTCGCCCCGGCCGATTAAAAGGCAATCGCCAATCTGCAAATCACGCGCGAGCTGCGCCAGATTTTTTTCGCCAACCAGAGCGGCCCGGATTTTGGTAAGGTCGCCCTCCGGAGAATTAACATATTTTTTAACGATCAGGTCGCTTACGCATAAACCTAAAACAGAGTCTCCTAAAAATTCAAATCTTTCATTATCGGAAACAGACAGTTGCTGATTTTCATTGACATAAGAACGATGCGTAAGGGCGGTGGAAAGAAGATTTATATCGCGAAAACTATACGCAAGTCTTTTTTCCAAATCATGCAGAGCCTCCAGTCTGTTTTTATCTGTGGACGATCTTTTCATAAAAGCTGCCTGAAATATTTTTTATTTGCGCATGTGCCTGCGATTGCAATAGCACACGGGCTCATTATGGGGTTAAAATACGGCAAAAACAGGAGATAATCAACAGAAAATTTGGCGGACCATCCAGGCACATTTTTCATAAATATTTAATGTTATAAGTTACTATGTTAATTCAATAAAAGCAAGTCCTAAAAGCAATTTTTCACTGTTAAATAATAATATTTCATGATAAAAGCAGGACAAATTAAAATTATTTTTTAAGGAGATTGCATAATGGACGTAATTACCAGTTATATATCAGCACACCCGTCAGTGCTTGTAATAGGCGTTATCCTCATCGCAATATTGCTCATAACTTTCATGTTTAAAAGTTTGATTAAATTATTTTTGATATTGCTGTTTGTCGTGCTTGCCGCTTCCGGATATTATTACTTTACGGACCCCGGTAAAATGCCGGAAAAAGTTAAAGACTCCGTTGAACTAATGAAGGCAGGCGTCCAGGAATTAAAGGACAAAAGCAAGAGCTTCGTAACAGACAGTAAGGAGTTATTCAAAAAAACCAAAGAAGCTCCCGGAAATCTTAATAAATTACTTAAAGATTCCGATAAAGAGACAGAAAAAGAGTATGGGAAATAATTCTTTTCCCCTCTTTTTTAAAAAAAGCTGAATCGTAAAATAATAATCACGACTATTTTTTGCCGTTGGTTTTGTAAAAAAGGATGATTATTGAAAATTGATACTATAACAGATTGATTTCCATGGCACGGACGGGACAAGCCGAAACGCAAAGCTCGCATCCATTGCATTTTTCCGCATCAAATAAGACCTTTTGTGATTCTCCTTCGAAAGCCAATGCTCCCGTGGGGCAAAAAGCGGTACAGGCGCCGCAGTGAACGCATTTATCGGTGTTTTGGCTTACGCTCTTGGACAGGGGTTCTACCTTAAGCCCCATTTCTTTCAAATAACGAATGCCGTTATCAAAATTTTCTTTCAAACCGGTTAATTCCAGGACGATAACGCCCTCGCGGCGCGGGAAAATTCTCGCTTTTAAAATATTGAACACAAGGTTGTATTGTTTAACAAGCTCATAAATTACCGGCTCTTGAACTACCTCAGGAGTATAGCGAATAACGATTTTTTTCGAATACATAATATTATTAATCCAGCAAAATTTGTGAGAGACTAAAATATCAAAAGAATATTGTCAAGGTAATTTACGGTAAATTGCCGTAGTCATTATAAGATATCCTCAAACCATTAGTCTGGCCCAAGAAGTTTTTTCCAGTCAAGAACAGGAAAAGTCTTACGCAGGGGATGGTCATCTTCCACAAAATGATGTTCCAGAGCGCTGAAACATTTCAAGGCAATATCTTTTACAATGTAAGGATTAACGACATCATCGTTTGTTCCGTGATAGATAATAACGGGAATATTTAATTGTTTATCACAATTTGATTCGAATTCAGGAAGGTTCAAAGCCGGCGCGAGCAGAATCAGTTTTTTCACCCGGCTTTCATTTTCCATCGCGTATTGAACCGCCATTAAACCTCCATAGCTTGAACCCACTATGATCAGGTTGGTTTTTCCGGCAAGGATTGCGTTTAGTTTTCGCATGCGCGTGTTAAAATCCCCGGTATAATCTTCAATAATCATCCGTGGAAAATTTTGAGAAAAAAATTGCCCCTTGGCGCCCTGCGCCGTGCTTTCCAAACCATGAATAAAAACCAGAGTGTCTTCCATTTGCTTTTTAATTTTTCCCTTTTTTAATTTTTATATTGTACGGATTATGACAGTATGTTATCAATCCCGCAAGAGAAGATTTTATGAAGGAGATTTTATTATGGCACAAGTTTTACCTTTTAAAGCGATAAGGCCGCAGCAAAAATTTGTTTCTCAGGTAGCGGCTCTTCCTTACGATGTGATGACCAGGGAAGAGGGACAAAAAGCAGTTTTGGGCAACGCTTTGAGCTTCATGCACGTGGAGAAATCGGAAATTGACGTGCCCGACGGAACAAAAAGCGATGAAAGTCTGATTTACCAGACGGCAAAACATAACTTTCTTCAAATGCAGACAAAAGGCATACTTTTGCAGGATGAATCGCCCTGCTTTTATATATACCGGCAGCAAATGGGAACTCAGGTACAAACAGGAATAGTCGGTTTGATGAGCGCATCCGAATACGATGCCGGCAAGATCAAAAAACATGAATTGACCAGAAAGGACAAAGAAGAAGACCGCATCCGGCATGTGGACACGGTCAACGCGCAAACCGGCCCGGTATTTATAAGTTACAGGGAACGGCAAAGTTTAAATAAGATCGTCGCTGAAATCACGGCCGGCACCCCGGAATATGATTTCACGGCAGACGATGGCGTTAAACATACAGTCTGGGTTGTAGCCGACGCCGGACAAATCGATAAAATCAAAAAAGAATTTTCCAATGTCGATTCCCTCTATATTGCCGACGGACATCACCGCGCCGCGGCAGGAACCACAATCGCCAGAACCAGACGCGCTCATGATAAATCCGGCGAATCTTTAAAGGAATACGAATCTGTATTGGCTGTATTTTTTCCCCACACGCAACTTAAGGTTATGGATTATAACCGCGCCGTTAAAGACTTAAACGGCCTGACTCCGGATGAATTTATCGAAAAGATCAGTCTAAACTTTACCGTCAGTAAAAACTTTACGACAAGATCACCACAGCAGCTTCATGATTTCGGAATGTACCTGGGCGGACAGTGGTATAAAATAACCATTAAAAAAGGATCCTATAACGAAAGCGATCCCGTAGCCAGCCTGGACGCGTCCATATTGCAGGAGTATCTACTGTATCCTGTTTTGGGAATTAAAGATCCGCGCGTGGATGACCGTATCAAATTTATCGGCGGCATAAGAGGTATGGATGAATTGGAAAAGCTGGTGAACAAAGACAGATTTGCCGTGGCGTTTTCTCTTTATCCGACAACGATGGAGCAGATCATAAATGTTGCCGACGCGGGAGCGATAATGCCTCCGAAGTCAACCTGGTTTGAACCGAAATTGCGCAGCGGTATCTTTACTCACAAACTGGACTAGAGCCGAAATTTATTTCAACCCTGATCAATACAGCTCAATACCGCGGCGGCAAAAAAACAGACGGCAAAGCCAAATGCCGTCATGCCTCGGTAAGCGCATGACCCAGGCCTTTGCCCCCCGGCAGGCTTTTGCCGGCAAAGGTAGACCCAATGACCGCAATCCGGTATAAATGATGGAAGAAGAAACCCTTGATGCAATCCTTAACGGGCGTTTGCAGGTCTTCCAGAATAAAAAAGGATACCGGTTTACTCTGGATTCGATTCTACTTGCCCATTTTGTTTCTTTAAAGCCGCGCGCCCGCGCCATTGACCTGGGATGCGGCAACGGCATTATTGTTCTTATTGCGGCAAAACGTTTTCCGCACGTTAATTGCGTTGGTCTGGAAATTCAGGAAAATCTCGCGGCGCTGGCACGAAAAAACACACAACTCAATGATTTGAACGGGAGGGTCGAAATATTCTCCGGAGACGCGCGCCATATAAAAGATATTTTCGGAGCGCGCTCGTTTGATACTGTGATATTTAATCCTCCTTACCGGAAATTAAATTCCGGCAGAATCAATCCATATCCCGAAAAAGCCATCGCCCGCCACGAGATAAACGGTTCTTTAAAAGATTTTTTAACAGCGGCGAAATATTTGCTGAAACCAGCGGGCTCTGTTTTTACGATTTACCCGGCAAGAAGATTGGTTGAACTCGTATATCTTTTCCGAAGCAGCGGCATTGAACCCAAAATAATGAGGCTGGTTTATTCCGACAATCTCTCCGAAGCCCAATTCGTTCTTGTAGAAGGGAAAAGCGGCTCGAAAGAAGAGCTGAAAATTAAATCGCCGCTTTTCATTTATGATCGGGACAAAAATTATTCCCAGGAAATGACCGGCATCTTTAATGAACTTTCCGGGTTTCCCGCTGCCGGCGGCGGCTGATTTCTGTTTGCATAACACGCTTTAAGATAGCGGCCAATTCCTGATCGGCTAAAGCATCCGTGCATTGGGCGATCATTTCTTTGTCCCGTTTATTGAGCATTGTCTTTTTTCCTGTAGAAATATTTTCTTCTTCCTTTTCAAGAGCAAGCGTGTGCCCCACTAAAAAACGGATTTCTTTTACGGCGGATTTTCCGGATTGTTGATTTAATTTTTCGAGAATTTCTTGTTTTATAAAATGAAGCTGCTGCACCCAGATTGATGAAATTGTTTTAACAAACAGAGTCCCGTTTCTCAGACAATCAGGCTTTGTTTTCGAGGCAATTTGCGGACCCACAGCTTTTGGCCAGAGTTTGATCACAGCGTTCTCTTCTATTTTTGAGGTCATGCCTCTTTTTTTTAAAACAGAAAATAACACGTCGCCTATCGATTGCAATTGAGTCTGTTTTCTTTTCCTGCGCATATTTTCTTTTGTCACAAATCAGAAAATACGTCAAATACCATTTCTCTACTAAAAGCCGACGACCCCGGCCTGCGCCGCGGCAGGCTGTGCCAACAAAGTTAGCCTGTAAAAGCGCAACCGGCTTCAATATACCATTGCGATTGGAAGCTGTCGCCTGGTAGGCGTCAGTTCCCGGCAAGGTGAAGGCTATTTTTTATTGCGCCCCTTTTTAGTCGCGCCCCCGGTTAGAGGATAACGAGGCGGTAAGGAGGAGGCTTGGGCAGGCGTATGTGACCATACGTTGAGGAAGCCGACGACCCCGGCCTGCGCCCCCGGCAGGCTATGCCAACAAAGCTAGCCTGTCAAAGCGCGATGGTAGATAAAAAAAACGGGGAGGCCGCTTAAGCCTCCCCGCCCACAGAGTTAATTTTCTAAAAGATATTCTTAAACGCTGAATGCTTCATCAGGAATGTTCATACAACTCTGTTCGTCTCTCTTGAGATTTTCCAGTTTTGCGGGAACCAATCCTGTAATACGGCCGATGAAGAATCTGGCGGCTTCAATTTTACCACGATAGAAGAATTTCTCCTGTTCACCGGTTTCGGGTGCGAAGAACTTCGGAATAGCAACCAGAGCCATTTTGAGGTGCAACCAGCCCACAAGAGCATCGCCCAGGCAATTCAGGAAATCGCAGGCGCCGATCAGCGGAACGTAAGGTGTGGTTCTCATCATCTTGGCAAATGCCATGGATGACTCCGCGCAGGCATTCAATGCGGCTTCAACAAGAGCAACCTCAGCCTTTAATGCATCGACTTTCTTGGCTTCGGCGATGGTTTCATTGGCCATAGCCAACAGGTTCATGAAATAAAGGCCTTTTTTCATGCCAAGCTTGCGGCCCAGCAAATCGAGAGCCTGAATTCCGTTTGTGCCTTCATATATCTGATTGATCTTCTGATCTCTCATCATCTGCTCGACAGGGTATTCACGGCAGAAACCATAACCGCCGTATGACTGTACGGCCAGCTGGCAGCAATCCATGCCCATGTCTGTGCAGTAAGATTTTACTATCGGGGTAAGGAGTTCAATAAATCCATGCCAGTAGGCTTGTTGTTCCTCATTTTTGTCTGTCACGGCGTTCATTTCATTATCCATGCACCAGTAACAGAAAAAAGCCAGCATGCGAAGCCCTTCGGATGTGGATTTCATTCTCAGAAGCATTCTGCGGACATCCGGATGCTTAATGATAGTTACTTGCGGAGAATCTTCAATCTTCATAGCCATGGCGACAACGTCCTGACCCTGGAATCTCATCTTGGTATAATCCAGAGCATGAAGATAAGAAGACATGGCCAGAGAAGCGCCCATCATGCCGACGCCCTGACGCTCTTCGTTCATCATGTGGAACATGATCGGCATACCCTGACGTTCTTCGCCCATCAGGTAACCGATGCACTTGTTGTCAGAACCGAAGTTCAGTGTACAGGTGGCGTTTCCGTGGATACCCATCTTGCTTTCGATGCCGCCGCATTGAACATCATTCGGTTCTCCCAGTTCGCCCTTCTCATTGAATCTGACTTTGGGAACCATGAAAATGGAAATGCCCTTTGTTCCTTTGGGATCGCCTTCGACTCTGGCCAGAACGGGGTGAATAATGTTCGGGGTCAGATCATGATCTCCGGCGGAGATGAAACTCTTTGTGCCAACGATGGAGTAAGTTCCGTCGCCATTATTTTTAGCAGTGGTCTTCAACGCGCCGACGTCGGAACCGGCGCCCGGCTCAGTCAGACACATCGTTCCGGCCCATTCGCCAGTATACATTTTTTCCAGAAGGACGTCACGCAGCGGATGCTGGAAGAAATCCTCCATCAGTCTTGCCGCACCATGGGAAAGACCGGGATACATGATGAAAGCCTGATTGCAGGCCAGAAACATATTAGCCAGGGCCGCGGCGATTGATGCCGGAAAGCCCTGACCGCCTACTTCAGGATTGTCGCCTGTGGCCATATAACCGGCTTCACAATAAAGTTTCCACAGTCTTTTATAGGCCTCAGGTGTGGTGACTTTTCCATCTTTCCATGTTGCCTCGACCGGTTTACGATGAACTTCGTCAGGATAGGTAGGCGCAAGTTCCAACTCTGAAAATTTTGCCGCCTGGTCAATAACCATGTTGCAAGTATCAAGATCATAATCAACATAACGGCCCTTGCCCAGTAATGTTTCCTGTATCTTTAAGACTTCAAACAACTGGAATTTAATATCCCTTACATCAACCCACAAACTAGCCATACAAATCCTCCTTACTATTTCTATTTGTTATATTTTTTGCTCGATAATAATGAGCGTCAATTCCTGTAATTTTTTGCATGCCCTCTGTAAATATTGCATGAACTCACGAGGTTTTACGGTTAATTACTTAAAAATAGCGCCGGTGATCACGAATTTTTTAAGCTATAAACAAGAACTTATTCCTTGATGACCGAAGGTCATTTTCTGAATCTTATACATCTCTAAATCCACTCTGTCAATATATTTATAAAATTTTAATCTTTTCTTGGCTCGTGTTTCAAGGTATTAAGATAGTCACGTAACATCAAGCACTTACAGAAATAAATGGCTGTTAAAATCGGGTGATTGGAAGTCATTTTAACGGGAATTAAATTCCGGGCGTAAAACCGGGCGGCACTTTATAATTTTTGCTGCTTTAATCTGTAAAACAGAAAATAAATATGTCCGGCCCGCGAAGATTTTTTATCAAAAGGCCTCCGCGTACCGGACATATTTATTTAAACAGGATTTTTTGAAAATCGCGTATATCTGAAAATTATATCCGGAATCACTACCTGTCCTGATCAAGATAATACTGCGTGATCTCATATACAGCGTAGTCCATCATAAGCATAATTCTCATAATGCTGTCAATCGCCTGATTGTGCTCCAGAGCATTGATAAAAATTGCCTGAAAATCGGCATAGAGCCACATGTGGCGACGCATCAGGACTAACGCGTAAATGGCTTCATGCAAAGGAATTCCATTATCATGGCAGTCTTTAGCGTATTTCCGGAAATAGTCCAGGGTAATTTCAGCCCGGTTGGAAGCTGTTAATAATTCTCTTAAATTGCGATAAACGTCAACAGCCTGCGCTATTAATATTTCTCTCTTTAAATTTCGATAATGTGTAGTTCTTTTATTTTTCTGGACGTCTATGGTCCAATGTTTTGCAATTTCCTCGGCATTTTGTTCTGTAACATCAAGCAGTTTAATAGAATCTACCATAATATTCTCCTTTCCCTTAAACTTAAATGTAGTCCGGCAAATTACAGATACCTTTTAAAATTCATTTATTTACAGACCATCGCCATATGATTTTTTACATTGTTACTATTTTTTATTTTTTTCTTTCTTCATGAGTTCCTGATATTCTTTGGTTACCTCATAAGAGGCATAGTCGAACAATAAAATTGTACGGCCAAGCGTATCAAGAGCCTGCCGTTGATCGATACCGGAGCTGAATATCGCCTGAAAATCCGCGTATAACCAGATCTGCCGTCTCATTAATATCAGCGCGTAGATCGTCTCGTTTGCGGGGATACCCATCGCGTAACTTTCCTGAGCGTAACTTCGGAAATACCTCAATACATCATCCGTAGTTTTTTCATCCAGAAACATTTTGCTGAAATTTTGATAAAACCGGATGCATTGACGGATGATCGCTTCTTCATCCAGATTTTTATACGTTGGCGTTTTGACGTTATTCTTGACATCCTTAACCCACCTTGCCGCTATTTTCTCCGCATGCTGCTCCGCCAGTTCCAAATACTTTATAGCGTATGTCTTCATTCCCAATCTCCTTTCCACCATAAATTATTCTGAATGTCTGATATTAATATAAGACATGGCTTCCCAATTGACAATATGTTTTTAAAAAATAATTAATAAAAATCATAAATGTCAAACGCGGTGACCGTCGTTTCTCATATGGGTATGATGGCGACAATAATAGATGAGGCTGCCCTTAAGAAGAAAAGTTGGAATATTAAATGGAGATGAAGAAGACCTTGCCCGGATGGGTTGCTGTTGATTATATAAAATGAATGGTAAAAACCCGCAAAGAAAAAAACGGCCTTAATATTTTTCTTATATAATCTATTCTGACCTATTATTGACTTGACAGACAGTGTCCAAACAAGAAGTGCTTTGACAATTGTTACACTTACCAATCCACAGTATTTGGCAGTCGTCAGATTTAAGGATTACTGGTTTGAAATCTTGCATCTTTGTCATGGTTGACTATTTGAGGATAAAAGGAAGTTATCGATTATCTTTGCGCACACTTTCAGGTTAAACTCTGCTTAGGGCGTCTTAATCAAATGAAGCAGTGTGTGACGCGTACATCTTTTTTTTGGCAAACGTTTCGCGCCGATACTGACCATTCAATAAAGAATGACTGTTAAATAACCAACCGGCGGGGCTCGCGCCGGGAATTACAGTGCGTGCGGGTCTGCCTTAATTTTATCTTCTGAATATTTAAAAGGGGGACCCTGTCATACAGGGTCCCCTTCGTAAAATTTATAACAAACACTCTATAACGGAAAGTTCTCTCTTTTTTTAGGCTTTGCTAAACATGATGGCGCCGGCATTGCCGAACGCTCCGCAAAGTGTAGCCACGCAGTATTTGGCATCTTTATAATCCGTCTTCATGATGGAGTTCATGGTAACAACCAGACGGCATCCGCTTTCTCCCAGCGGATGACCAAGCGCCAAAGCGCCGCCCCAGACATTTACATTGCTAAAAGGCGCGTTCTGGGCAATTCCCAGGTCTCTCACGCAGGCCAAAGACTGGCTGGCAAATGCCTCATTGAATTCCCAGATATCAATATCACTGACTTTCAGACCCTTGCGGTCAAGAAGTTTCTTGACGGCAGGAACCGGGCCGATGCCCATGATGGTCGGGTCGCAACCGGCCAGGGCGCCGCCTTCATATTTGAGGTGATAAGAAAGTCCGAGTTTGTCGGCTTTGGAGCGCTCCATCAAAAGAAGCGCGGCCCCGCCAATGGTAAGCGGCGAAGATGTGGCGGCCGTCAAAAGCCCGTCCGGTTTGAAACCGGGTTTCATGGCAGCCATCTGCTCTCTGGAAATGTCGCCGCGAATCCACTGATCTTTATCAACCATAAAAGGCGTGCCGTCATCTTTTAAACCTTCGATAGGAATAATCTCCTGCTTGAATTTTCCGGCCTTTGTGGCTTCGTCGGCTTTTTTATGACTCCAAAAAGCCATGTTTTCCATATCGTCGCGGGTGATCTTCCACAGTTCGGCCACTTTTTCGGCGGTAGCGCCCATGGGGATATCCATGATGTTGTACCGTTCCATCAAACGCGGCGGAAAATCCATGTGCATCGCCATGAAAACTTTCTGCATGTCTTCCACTCCGGCGGCAATATAAGTATCGCCTTCGCCGCATATAATCGCGCGCGCGGCATGTTGAGTGGCCGCCATGCCGGAAGGGCACTGCATCGTCAGCGTATTGGTAGGAACCGATTCCGGGAAACCGCCGGCCAGCCAGGAAATTCGGCCGATATCATTCTGCATGCCGGTAATATTGGCGCATCCGACAAATACAGATTCGATATCTTCGGGTTTTACTTTGGGATTGCGGGCGAATAACCCGTCATAAACTTTTGTCAGGACCTCATCGGGTCTTATGGATCTAAACCACCCTTTGTCGGCGTGCGCCCGGGAATTGGCCGACCTCACACCATCAATAATTACACACTCACGCATTGTATAGCCTCCGATAAATTATTGTTTTATATTTTTCAAAAAATCACATGTTTATCAATATTACGGATCCCTGAAAGTATTCAAGGCATCCTGATGTCTGAAAATGTTGTCTAAGATCAATAGCATACACGGCGCAAACCGCCGATTATCTGATGTTTGATAAAACATTGTTTTTCGAAGGCGCGAGTATAGGCACAAAGACTTTGCGTGTCAATAAAAAATTAAACCGGCAGTCAGAATGTCAGTCAAAATACGTGAAGAAGAAAGAAAAATGAGGAAAAACGCGTGTCTGCATATATATGATTTATTAATAACTTATATGTAATTATTCATTGTTTTAATAATATCTTCTTCAAGATTTCCGCCCGCCGCGGCATATTGATCGATCACGGCTTTTAATCTCAGATAAGTTTCTTTTTCTGCAAGATCGTCAAGTTTTCCAAATGCTCCGGTTCGCCGCCCCAGCCGAAAAATTAGCCTGTCTTCGTCCGGAAGTTCAAAATATCTTTCAATCACGGATAAAATTTTCTGTTTATCTTCGGGAAATCTACCTTCGAGTTCTTCCAGCAGATTTAAAATATGATCGCTGGCCAGATATGTTCCGTGGACATTTAGTTCCTCAATGAACAGTTTTATTTCTTTGAGAATTTCTTCATCATTGAGCGGCTTAAATTCACCGTTTTTCATCAGTTCATCCATCTCCGTACCGGGCACAACATGCAGCGTGCGCAGGCGGACAAAATCAGGATTTATGGCATTAATGACTCTTGCGGTCTCCAAAGCATGCTGTCGGGTCCATTTTACGCCGCCCAGCCCGGGCATCACGTATTCGGAAAGTTCAATTCCAGCCTGTTTAATATTCAGGCCGGCTTTAATATGATCTTCGGCGGTAACGCCTTTGTGAATCATGGATAAAACCTCTTCACTGCCGCTTTCCATGCCGATATGGATGCGGGAGAGGCCCGCTTTTTTCAATTGTTGGAATTCAACTGCTGTCTTTCTGGCTGCCGTATGTGAACGGCAATAAGTAGTGATTCTTTTTATCTGGGGAAATTTCTCCCTTAAAAAATCAAGAATGGATACAAGGTCGGCTGTTTTCAAAATCAGCGAATTGGCATCCTGCAAAAATACATTTTCGCCGCCAAAGTAAAGCCATGCCGCAACGGTATAGATAAAATCATTATAAAATTCTTTACTGTTATAAATTTGTCTCAAAACTTCTCTGGTAACACGGCCTCCTTCGCCCCACTTTAGGGAAAGACCGGTAATTTTATCTTCGATATCTTTCATGGCCTGGATATCTTTTTTAACGTCATCCACACTTCTTAATTCAAATTTGCTTCCACGGTAGGTATGGCAGAACGCGCACTTGTTCCACGGACAATTTCTTGTTACACGAATTAAAAGGCTTGTCGCCTCGCTGGGCGGACGAATAGGTCCCTGTTCAAAATAATTATTCATTTTCACCTCTTTTAAAATACCTGGGTTAATATAATTACGAATTATTTTCCGGCAAGGGCGCGTGGAATATTAAATCAAGGCAGAAAAAGCAGAGGATTGCGTGCTTTTCCCTGTAAGCGGATTTCAAAATTTATATAGGCAAGGCCTGCAACATCTTTCTCTCCCGCTAAAGCAATGGCTTCCCCTTTTTTCACATCCTGATCTGTCCGGACATATCTTTTTTTAAGATGTGTATAGACTGTGGTAAATTTGTCTTTATGGCGGACAATAACCGTCTCTCCGTAATTTTTCAGATTAGAAGAAAAAATAACTGTGCCGGATGCCGCTGCTTTTACCTTTACACCGGCAGCTGTAACAATTTCAATCCAGTTGTGGTAGGTTTTGTCGGGCTGAATACCGAAATTATCCTTCACGCTGCCGCGCACCGGCCAGATAAATCTATTTTTATCTATTTGTACTTTTTCTTGTTCTACCGGCATTTGTACAGCGGATTTAGATTCATTTTTCTGATCGGGTACAGTAGCAACCGGCGGCGTTATTTCACGAACTGCAATTTTTGACTGTTGCGCTTTTGGCTGGGGCGCCGCGGGGGGAGCCTCTTGGGGGGACGCGTCGACCGACGCTTCAGATATGATCGCCATTTTTTCTTTTTTTACTTCATCACTTTTCTCATGGTCTTTAACAATACCGGAACTATGTTTATTCGTTTTATTAGTTTTTGTACCGGCGGCTGTGTTCATGGTTTTCACATGAATATTATCTATTACCTGATTTGCGCCAGGGATGAATATGGCCGAGCCTGCTTTAACCGATTTAACATCGGTTATATTATTCGTCCCGGTTAAATCTTTTAGTCGGACGCCGTAAGCCTGCGCAATCATCTGGAGGGTTTCATTCTTTTTTACCAGATGATAAACACCTTTCGTTTGAGTCTTTTGTATCTGAGGGTTTACACAGGAAACAACCAGAGACAACGCAAGTATTATTAAAACGGCCATCGTAAATGGAGAATTTATTTTCCCCATCCGCTCTCCCCTATCAGGCTGACAAAGCGGCATCCGCCCAAATCCTCTTTTTTGATCTCCTGCGGATTTTCTATGGAACGCGTGAGTTTATATAAGGTCTGCACATCGCGGCTGCCGACAGGAACGACCATTCTTCCGCCGGGAGCAAGCTGATCGACTAAATATTGAGGAATTGCCGGCGCCGCGGCTGTCGTGATAATTGCGTCAAAAGGAGCTTCTTCCTTCCAGCCGTAGGAACCGTCGCCCACCCTTATGGCCACATTATATAAATTGAGCATATCAAGAATTTTGCGCGCGCTTGCCGCAAGTGTCGCGATGCGTTCGACGGAAAAAACACGATCCGCAAGACAAGCCAGCACTGCCGTTTGATAACCGGAACCGGTGCCGATTTCCAGAACCCTCTCCGTTCCATTCAATTCCAAGGCTTCCGTCATGAGCGCTACGATATAGGGTTGTGAGATGGTTTGGTGTTCGCTTATGGGCAACGGGCTGTCATTGTAAGCCTGATCAACCAGCCCTTCATCAATAAAAAGATGACGCGGAATTGCAGCCATAGCTCTTAATACACGGACGTCGCTTATGTTACGCGCTTTTATTTGTGTTTCCACCATCCGCGCCCGCTGCTTTTTGTATCTATCCATTAAAGTGTCCGTTAAATCGTCCGTATTTTTTCTTTTTATCCGGAATCCGGTAAATTTCCCGCACCTTCTCATGCCGGCGCATGCCAAGGGCTTCCCTTGTAACAATCAGATAATAATATTGCAACTCGGCTTTTTGATGGATGGCATTAAATTTATCAATGCTTAAATTTATTTCTTCGCGGATTAATTGCTTTTTCTTCAATGCTTCCGGTATGCGATCATGAAAGTCAAGAGCGTTGAACAAAGACATCTTTTCTTCTATTTCTGCGTCTATTTTCTTCAACTGCTTAATCGCGTCATCAACGGCATGACCTGCGCGACTCAAAACCGCGGCTTTTTCCCGCAATAATTCTTCAAGTAAAGTATCCTGTTTGTCGTCTTTTCTTTTCTCCGATATTTGCATAATTTTTTCTGTTATTTAAATAATATAAAATATTATCATTTAAGAACCTTTTTTTCAATTAAAAAAGGCCTTACCGGCTGCTGCAGACCTCGGCGCAATCAGGTTTAAGGAGAAACAAACGTCCTATATTTCACCCCGATATATGCAGCCTGATTCCGGACTTTCCCGGACGATGACTACGCTTAGTTGCGGCAATTTCAAATGCAGATGTTTCCATATCCATTTTGCTATATTCTCCGATGTGGGATTATGCAGTCCTTCAATGTCATTCAAATATTTATGGTCTAATTGATCATGCAGAGGCTTGAACGCTTCATCAATATCGGCAAAATCCATTATCCAACCGGATTGCGGATCAACCGATCCCCTGATATGGATTTCAACACTGAAAGAATGTCCATGTAATTGGGAGCACTTGTGTCCTTTTTTGACATTGGGCAGACGATGAGCCGCGTCAAATTTAAACACCTTGAATATTTCCATTTAGCGTACCCTATTTTATACCGAGAATTTTATGCATCTGCAAACTCAATCGCCACTGCGGATGGGACAGAACATATTCTAAAGACATACGCGTATTCTTTTCGCGATCAGGCGAATCCATAGGCTGCAGGAAGAAATACAAAAAATCCAGCATCGCGTATTTTTCCGGCTCCGCTCCCGGCTGCGGAAATACCAGTTTCAACTCCTGCCCTGAACGTAATACTAATTGAGCTTTGGCTTTGGGACTAACGCAAATCCAGTCAATGCCTTTAGGCGGCAGGATTGTGCCGTTTGTCTCAACGGCTACTTCAAAGCCTTTTTTGTGCAAAGCGGATACCATCTCCGCATCCAGCTGCAGCAAGGGCTCTCCGCCCGTGCAGACAACCAGGGGCCTGGCTGATTTTATATTTTCTCCGGGCCATAATTCTTCTATTTTTCCCGACAATTCTTCGGGCGTTTGAAACAACCCGCCTTGGGGTCCATCGAAGCCTGCAAAATCCGTATCGCAAAATCCGCAAACGGCTTTTTCACGATCAGATTCTTTTCCCGACCATAAATTACAGCCGGCAAAGCGGCAAAAAACAGCCGGCCTGCCGCTATGATACCCTTCTCCCTGAATAGAATAAAATATATCCCTGATAAAATAGCTCAAAGACAATCCTTTTACATTTTATATCTGACAGGGTCTTTAAATCCTGCCTCCATGAAACCTTTCAAACGCAAAAGGCAGGAATCACATTCGCCGCAGGCATCCCCTGAAACAGAAGGATCATAGCAGCTGTGCGTCAGACTGTAATCCACCCCCAGTTCAATGCCTTTTTTAATAATTTGCGATTTGCTCATCCGGATAAGCGGAGTATGAATTTTCAGTTTCTGTTTTCCCTCTACACCGGCTTTGGTAGCCAGATTGGCCATCTTTTCGTAAGCGGCAATATACTCGGGACGGCAATCAGGATATCCACTGTAATCCAGGACATTCACTCCGATAAAAATATCGCCGACTCCCAGCACTTCCGCCCAGGCCAAAGCGTAAGAAAGAAATATGGTATTGCGCGCCGGAACATAAGTTGCCGGAATATCTTTTTTCATTTCTTCCGCGTCTCTGTTTTTCGGCACTTTGATATCCGCCGTTAACGCGGAACCGCCGATCTTGCGTAAATCAATATCCACTATCAAATGCCGGACAACGTTATAGCGCTTTGCAATACGCAGAGCGGCTTCCAGTTCTACGGCATGCCGCTGCCCGTAGCGAAAGCTAAGCGCGTAGATATCAAACCCCAAATTTTTTGCAATAGCCAGTGTTGTAGCGGAATCAACCCCGCCGCTCAGGAGAATAACAGCTTTTAAATCATTTTTCATCATTTTGTCTCTTAAAAGAATATGCCGTTAATGGATACGGGAAGTTTTAATGCCAAAGAGATTCATAGCATTGCGGGCCGTTACCTGCGCCACCTCTTCCCATGGAATTTTTTTTATTTCCGCGACTTTTTTTGCTGTATTGACAATAAAAGAAGGCTCATTTCTTTTGCCGCGGTGCGGAACCGGCGCAAGATAAGGCGCGTCGGTTTCCAGCAACATTGAAGAAAGAGGCAGACGCTGCACGACATCCTGAATGGTTTTGGCTTTATCAAACGTTACTACGCCGGGAACGGAGATATAAAATCCAAGGTCTATGCATTGTCTGGCCATTTCATAATCGCCGGAAAAGCAGTGAAATACTCCGCGGCGCACACCTGATGATTTAACAATTTTCAGTGTTTGTTCATGCGCATCACGATCATGGATAACAACAGGCAGATTAAGTTCATGCGCAAGTTCCAGTTGCCGGCCGAATGCTTCTATTTGTTTTTCCTTGGGCGAAATATTGCGGAAAAAATCCAGCCCGATTTCGCCATAGGCAACAATTATTTCTCTTTTGGTATTAACAAGCTCTTTAAGAGATCCCCACGTATTTTCATCGGTGTGGGCAACGTCATGGGGATGAACGCCGACTGACGCGTAGATATTTTCATATTGGCCGGCAAGGGCAACCGCTTTTTGGCTTAACTTCAGATTTGTGCCCACAGTGACAATAAAATCGACTCCCTCGTTCCCGGCGCGTTTTATCACTTCCTCGCGGTCGGAATCGAACTCTTTCATTTCCAGATGAGCATGGGAATCAATTAGCATAAGAAACTATTTTTCGTTTCCATCCAGAGTTACTTCCTCGCCGTCATCGGAAACATCCGGAAGCTTTTTCAACATATTCTGCAAATCTTTTTCAGAGAGCTCACCCTTTTCAAGCTTACGCGCAATAATGCGTTTATCGTGGCTGATTGATTCTGCATTAACTTTATTAGCCATATAACTATCCCCTCCTCACTTAGGTTCAACGAATTGACTACTATTATATTTTTTCGATTTAATCAAGGATGAACAATTTTCGGCAGCAAGCGTTTTTATTTTTTCAGACGGGGATCGAGCAAATCCCTTATACCCTCTCCCAGAAGATTGTAACCGACAACGGTAATCAATATAGCCAGCCCCGGATAAAAAGAGAGCCACCAGGCGATATCGATATTGTCTTTGCCGGCAGTCAGGATATTGCCCCAACTGGGCGTGGGCGGCTGCACGCCAATGCCTAAAAAACTCAAGGCCGATTCGATGAGTATCGCCCCGGCAATCCCTAATGTCGCCGCGACTAAAATCGACGCCATGGAATTCGGAAGTATATGAAGAAAAATAATCCGCATATCACTGGCCCCTATAGCCCGGGCGGCCTTAACAAAGTCTCTTTCGCGAAGCGTTATAAAATCAGCCCGCACGAGCCGTGTCACACCCATCCAACTTGTCAAACCGATAATAATCATAATATTCCAGATAGAAGGCTCTAAAAACGCTATGACGGCTAAAATCAGGAAAAATGTGGGGAAACAAAGCATAATATCCACAAACCGCATGATGACCGAATCAATCCAGCCTCCATAATATCCTGATACCGCGCCAAGAATCGCTCCGATAATAATAGCTATTCCTGTTGCCACAAATCCAACCATTAACGAAATTCTTGCACCCCAGATCATCCGGGAAAGCACATCGCGTCCCAATTGATCCGTTCCACACAAATGCTTCATGGAAGGAGACGTCAGCACATTGGTTAAATCAATTTGCCCCGAATCATAAGGAGCAAGCCACGGCGCCAGAAGCGAAACGATCAAAAGTAATACGATAATTCCACCGCCAGCAAGCATCAGTTTGTTTTTATAAAATGTTTCCCAAAAATTCATTTAATAAATTCCCGCAAATTTAATTCTTTCCAAAATCTCTCACGCCTGTTTCATATGGCTTTTCCCGCCGCAACAAGCTTGCCCCGTGCCTGACACGGGGAAGGCCGCCGCGTAGCCGCGTAACAAAGCATATGGACTTTTCACAAAGCCGTCACGATATGCGGATGCGCGGGTCCGCAAGAGCATACGAAACATCGGCAATCAAGTTGCCCAAAAGTGTTAAAATCGCGCCTATCAGCAAAATGCCCATAATTGTCGGATAATCTCTGGCCATAACGGCCATATAAAAAAGCTGTCCCATGCCTGGGATAGCAAAAATTGTCTCGAAGATAACGCTTCCGCCGATAAGTCCCGGAATAGATAAGCCTAAAATGGTTATGGCCGGCAAAAGCGCGTTGCGCAGCGCGTGCCTGTAAATGACATCCCTTTCACTTAATCCCTTGGCGCGGGCAGTCATAATGTAGTCCTGCCTGATAACTTCCAGCATATTCGCGCGCATATAGCGGGAAAGGCCAGCCAGTCCGCCGAAAGCGGAAACAAACACAGGTAAAACCAGATGCTTCGCCAGATCGATAAACCTGTCGATAGTGCCAAGGTATTCATAATTGAGCGATCGCAATCCTGATATCGGCAGCCACCCTAAATTGATGCCGAAAAAAATCATCAACAACAAGGCCAGCCAGAATGTGGGCACGGCAAAACCGATAAATACAAACACGGCGGTAACCTTATCAAAAAGCGAATCCTGATGAACAGCCGACAGCACGCCTATCGGCACAGCAACAGCTATGATTATGATAAGAGACAAAAATTCTATCAGGATAGTAATAGGCAACCGTTCCAAAATTTTTGAGGTAACAGGACGCTGATCAGACGAAAACGAAATGCCCAAATTTCCGCGGCTGATCTTTTTCAGCCACGACCAGTATTGCACATGAATCGGCTTATCCAACTCATACAAAGCCCTGAGATGCTGCTTCATTTCCACTGAAGCTTTCGGATTCATTTCTGTCTGTAAATCGGTGGGGGAACCGGGAGCCAGATGCATAACGAAAAAACAAATAATCGTAATTCCCAGCATAAGCGGAATCATGAATAATATTCGTTTTACGATATACTTTAACATGCCGTTTCCCTTAAAAAAGATTTAACCAATGTTATATTAAAAGTATAAAAGTTCCATACTTTTGATATTATTCAGCGACTGCCACAGGTCAGTCTCGTTGTGAGCCTCAAGTGTTATGGTTGGTCTGGCCTCCAATGACCGGAGATTGTCGAAAAGCTCCTCAAAAGGAAAAGTGCCGCATCCTACCGGAAGATGCTCATCGCTTAGTCCGTGGTTATCATGCAAATGCAGGTGTCCTAAATATTTACCCAGTTCCTTCATCCAGATATTCAGCGGCGTATAGGAAAACGCGTTAAAGTGTCCCGTATCAAAACAAAAGCAAATGCTGTCGGAAGACAGGGCTTCAAAAAGGCGGCGTAAGATATAAGGATTTTTTTCATAGATATTTTCCAGAGCGATAATGGTATTATTATCTTTAGCCAGCGCGATTAATTCCGTCCATGTTTTAACGCTCGCCTTCAGCCATAAATCATCGCTGGAAATGTAATAGCGGTCATCAAAAGACGGATGGCATACGATTTTTAAAGGATGAAAATAAGGCACCAGATCGAATACCTGTTTAATCCTGTCAATGCTCGTCTGCCGGATTTTATCATCCATGGCTCCCGGACGCAGATCCATAAAAGGAGCGTGGAAATTTATTTTCAAACCCGCATCGGCAAGAATCTTCGCTGTTTTTCTGCACTGCGATTTATCCAAACTTTGCAGAACCTGATGATTGAAATATAATTCGAGATTAAGGTGCTGCCGTAAAATCATTTCCTGAAATTCATGCAAACGATGATACGGCATATGCCCGTGAATTTTGCTTACAATATCCTGCATCGGTAAACCCTTTAATTGATTTTTCATCTCAACGATGCAAGTTATTACCACAGCCGTCTCATTTTCACAACAGCCAAAAACCTTTTATGAACATGAGTAAACTTTGAAGTGAACGTTTCTTATACTGCCGACATTAAAAAAGAAGTTTTTATCAATTTTAACACTTAATCCTCTGTGTCGCCCGGCTTTTTGCGGACTTCGGCAATCCATTCGTTGACACTCTTATTTTCTTTCTTTGCGGCTAAAGCTATCATGCGATGAAGCGCTGAACTGACGCGTACAACCGAGCGGCCGGTAGAAGGCTTTTCCGGTTCTTCTTTTTTTTCGGCGCAGCTGTTAAAATAAATGTCAACTGCTTCCTCAAAGGCCTTTTCAATTTCCTTCACGGAATCACCCTTAAAAGTTATGATATGGCGAATGTCGGAAACACAGCCGATAAGACATTTGTCTTCTTCACTGTATTCAATCTTTGCGGTATAGCCTTTATACGTTATTGGCTTGTTCATGGTTTGATCTCCGGTTGTTCAAAATAATCAAACGGTATTCTTACTTGTTTTGGCTTCCGTGTCAATCAGGTCTTTTTGACCTGGCTGTTGATGACCCCTCTGTCATTACGAGCCACGCCTTGCGCGGCGTGGTAATCTTTCTTTATTATTTTTCGTAGTCCGGGTCTTCAGACCCGCTTCCCTTTGTCATACCGGCGAAGGCCGGTATCCAGTTGTAGGGAACGGTTTGAAACCGTTTCGTTCCACGTGTCCCTCTTGGGAGGGGGTGTCGCGAAGCGACGGGGGAGAATTCTCAGTCGCTGCAGGGTAAGAAGATCGGACAATCCTTATGGCGAGAGCCGGGTTGAGCTTCAAAGCGGCCAGGGTGTATTTGTGCTATTCCATTACAGTCTTTAAAAACTAGTATCGTGTCCTCAGATTTCACTTTAGAATGCTTACTTTTAAAACATCAATATCCCTCACTTGCGGGATTGACAGTTTTTAGTCGTAGGTATAGTTTCATTTTAGACATTATGAATTTCTTGACATGCAAATTAAATTTGCTATATATCTAATATCATTAGATGTAATGTCTTACCAAGTTCAAGAATAACAGAACAATAAGCTATAAAAAATAAGATTTTTTCGCTGGATGTTATACCGACAATGTTGCGATGTTTGGAATATTAGTATGGTAAAACTTTTAGAGAAAATAGTAACTGAAAATCCAAGAGAAAAAGCCGGTTCAACTGCTTACAATCGTTTTGATTATCAACAAAATTGGGCACTGTGTAAAATCTTGGATTTACATTCAACAACTTTCGATTATCTCATCTGTTTTGATTACTTCGATGATGTAGTAATTATGGATTCGTCTACAGATCCAAACAAAATATCATTTTATCAAATAAAAACTAAAAATAAAGGTAATTGGACATCTGATTATCTAATAAAATTTATAAATCAATTTTTGGTGAAATAAAGAGGAAAGCAAAGTACGAAAAGAATATTGAAAACAAGGACGATTTAATAAAAAACAAAGCAATAACTAAAAAGGATTTCGACGAATATCTTAAAATAACTGTTCTTAACAAAAGAGAATCCTTCAAAGACAAGTGTGATAAAATTGAAAACAGATTAAATTCTGAAAATGTTGACTTTGCATTTCTAAAGATATTTAAACAACGATGTCTTGATATTGAAATAAATAGAATGAACACAAACAATAGATTATTAGAAAGTTTAACACAAACAATAAGAGATATTATCAAAGAATTTATAACCAATCAAATAAGTGGTAAACTATTTGATAGTATGAATATTGTTTATGATAAATATTTACTTTTAAGTAAAAAGCAGAACTCTTTCGATGAAAACTATCTTAAAACACTCATTTTAATAGAGCTATATGAAATATAATAATTTTAAAAAACTAATAAGGAATTTGAGAAACTGGAAAAATGAAAAAATTCATATTGCAAGAAATGTTTCTAATATCAATGGCGGAGAAAAAAGCGAAAAAAGTAAAATTTCATCCCCAAACGACATTAATATTAGGCGGTAATGATACCGGAAAATCGTGCCTTTTGAAAAGTATATATTCTACTTTTGGAGCAGAGCCTTCAATAATTCATCCAAATTGGAAAGATGCTGAAGCCCGGATGGCCACTTGAAAATCCCCCACCTGTGGCCGGGTCAAAATCCCCCACCCCGGTGGTCGGCAGAACGGGTGTAATTTAGTTTTTTTTCTTTTCTAATGCAAGTCTTTTAGAA
>Ga0187890_10000723_pt1 | contig 23850 bp, 27 predicted proteins | sample June2016WEW_21_1_FD_133005 | JGI IMG/M metagenome (GOLD analysis project Ga0187890, IMG submission 133005) | Peatland microbial communities from SPRUCE experiment site at the Marcell Experimental Forest, Minnesota, USA - June2016WEW_21_10 | ecosystem: Environmental > Terrestrial > Soil >... | reverse complement strand
CACGACAAGCACCACCAGGCGTACGTGGACAAGGCGAACGCCGCGCTGGAGGGCACGCCGCTCGCGGACGCGGCGATCGAGGACGTGCTGAAGGATCTCAGCCAGGTGCCCGAGGACAAGCGCAAGGCCGTCAAAAACAACGGCGGCGGGCATTACAACCACACGCTGTTCTGGGAGAGCATGAGTCCGGACGGCGGCGGCGAGCCCGGCGGCGCTCTGGCGGACGCGATCGCCTCCGCATTCGGCTCTTTCTCGGACTTCCAGGCGAAGGTCAAGGAAACGGGCGTCAACCAGTTCGGCTCGGGCTGGTCGTGGCTCGTGCACGACGGCTCGGGTCTCGCGGTCGTGGGCTCGGCCAACCAGGACAACCCGATCTCCGACGGCAGGACGCCGCTGCTGGGCGTGGACGTGTGGGAACACGCCTACTACCTCAAGTACCAGAACCGCCGCCCCGACTACCTCGACGCGTGGTGGAACGTCGTCGACTGGTCGAAGGTCGCGGAGCGGTTCGCGGCGGCGTCCTGATCGTCGTTCCCCTCGCGCATGCGCGAGGGGCCGGGGGGCGCATGCGCCCCCCGGTGGGCCCGCCGCATGCGGCGGGCCACGGCCGGCGCATGCGCCGGCCGAACAGCATCAGCTTCACCAAGCATGTGCCGCCCGGAACCGTCCCAGCTCAGTTGCGGCTGAAACGCCGCCCGGCGACGGGCGACTCCGACTCGTCGAGCGCTCCCGCTGGTGCGAGCATCGACTCGAGCACGGCGCCGGCGCTCGCGTCCTCCTGCGCCGCGGCGGCTTCGAGCGCGGCGATGCGCTCGGGCGTCATCGCGGTCGAGTCCTCGTTGGCGGCCAGCCACGCGCGCGCGTCAGCCGCCGCGGCCTCGTCGCGCTGGACGGTCTTGCCGGCGGCGTAGTAGCGGTCGATCTCCTTGAACAGCTCGTCCACGAGCTGCTCGGTGGGCACCTTCTTGAGCGGCTCGCCCTTGGAGTAGATCATGCCCATGTCTTTGGCGCCGGTGATGCCGAAGTCGGCGTGGCGCGCCTCGCCGATGCCGTTGACCGCGCAGCCGAGCACCGAGACCTCGATCGGGTCCTCATAGGCTTCCAGGCGCCGCTCGACCTCGGCGACGACCGAGTCCATGTCGAACTGCAGCCGACCGCAGGTGGGGCAGGCGATCAGGTCGGGGCCGCGCTCGCGCAGCTTGAGCGCCTTGAGGATCTCCCACGCGACCTTGACCTCCTCCTCGGCGTGGAAGGTGGACAGCGAGATCCTGATCGTGTCGCCGATGCCGTCGGCGAGCAGCGTGCCGAGGCCGACGGCGGACTTTAGCGAGCCCGACCACTTGGTGCCCGCCTCGGTGACGCCGAGGTGCAGTGGATAGGGGATGCGCTCAGACAGCATGCGGTTGGAGGCGATCGTGTTCGGCACGGAGGTCGACTTCATGGAGACCTTGAAGTCCTCGAACTCCAGGCGCTCCATCAGCTCGACCGTTTCGATCGCGGCGGTGACGAGCGCCTCCACGGGGTTGTCGTACTCGAGCTGGCGCAGGTGCTTGGGCAGCGAGCCGGAGTTGACGCCGACGCGCAGCGGCGTACCGCGCAGCTTCGCAAGGGCGATCACCTCGGCAACCTTCTCGGGCCCGCCGATGTTGCCGGGATTCAGGCGCACGCAGTGGGCGCCGGCCTCGATCGCCTTGAGCGCGAGCGTGTGGTTGAAGTGGATGTCGGCGATCACCGGGATCGGCGACTGCGCCACGATCGTCTTCAGCGCCTCCGCGTCCTGCTCGCGCGGCACAGCCACGCGCACGATGTCGGCGCCCGCGTCGGCGACCGTGCGGATCTGCGCCATCGTCGCCTGCAGGTTGGCGGTCTCGGTCTTGGTCATCGTCTGCACCGCCACGGGGGCGCCGCCGCCCACGGGCACCGCCCCGACGTGGATCTGCCGCTTGGAGGCCATAGGCTGATTCTACGATGCCCGACGTCTACGCCACCGCACGCGGACCGCTGGCGCGCCTGGCGGGGCCGCCGGCGGCGCGCGCGCGCACACGCCGCCACGAGCGCTTCTTCGCGCTCACGCACCTGCAGCCGGGCGCGCGCGTGCTGGATGTCGGCTGCGGAGAGATCGGGCTGCGCGCGCTGGAGCCAGAGCTGGACATCACCGGCGTGGATCTGCTCGAGTACCCGAGCTACCCGGGCCCGTTCGTGCGCGCCGACCCGGCGGAGGGGCTGCCGTTCGCCGACGGCGAGTTCGACCTGGCGTACTGCTCGAGCGTGATCGAGCACGTGCCGCCGGCGCGCCGCGCGGCGTTCGCCGCTGAGGTGCGCCGCGTGGGACGCGGCTGGTTCGTGCAGACGCCCGCGCTGTCGTTCCCGATCGAGCCGCACTCACTGCTGCCGGGCGCCCACTGGATCCCGATGCGCCTGCGCAGGCCCTACTGGCGCCTGGGCGCGACTGGCGGCTGGGAAGAGATCTCGCTGCTGCACCGAGCGGAGCTTGAGTCGCTGTTCGGCCCGGCGCAGGCCGAGCGCATCGGCCCGCTGGTCAAGAGCTGGGTATGCGTGCACCCGCCCGACTCCTAAGGACGGGGCTCGTCAGCCCCCGAGGCGGCCGATGTCGTTGCTGAGCCCGTTGATCACCAGGAACGCCAGCAGCACGAGCCCCACTGAGCTGAAGCGGTACATCGTCGCCAGCGATACGCGCCGGCCGCGCACCTTCTCGGCGACCGACCACAGGATGTGCCCGCCGTCGAGGGGCAGGAACGGGAACAGGTTGAAGACCGCGAGGACCAGCGACACGAACCCCGCAAACACGAGCGCATATCCAGCGCCCGCGATCACCGTTTCGTGCGCGATCTCGGTGATCCCGACGACGCTGTGCAACTGGTGGCGTACCTTCGAGCTGGTGAAGGCCTTGCTGATGTTCGAGAGCATGCTCGTCGTCGTGGCCCACATCTCGCGGGCGGCGACGCCCGCGGCGGCGAGCACGCCCACCGGTTTCGCGGCGGCGCCGAAGTCGAAGCCGATCAGCATGCGACCGAGCGCCTTGTCATAGCGCGGGCGGATCGACAGCGTCTGCTCGTGGCCCGCGCGCTGGATCGTCAGCCGCACCGGCGTGGCCGCGATGCAGCCGTTCACCGGGGTGCCCGCGCAGCGGTGCGAGTTGACCGCGTTGATCGTCGAGCTGACGCTGGCGCGGCGGCCGTCGACGGCGACGATGCGATCGCCCGGGCGCAGGACGCCTTCGGCGGCCGCGCCCTTCTGGATCGCCGCAACCGAGGCGCTGGGCACGAGCGTGTGGATCGAGCTGTTGAGATTTTCGAGCGTGTAGGCGCCGTTGAGGCTGCCGGACGCGAGGATCGCCCAGAAGATCGCGAATGCGATCAGCAGGTTCACGCCGGGTCCCGCGAGGATCACCACGATGCGCTTCCACGGCGCCTGGTTGTAGTACGCGCGTCTGGCGACCTCGGGCTCGAGCGCGCCGATTTCTTCGGGGCTCATGCCGGTGATCTTCACGTAGCCGCCGAGCGGGATCGCGCCGATGCCGTACTCGGTCTCGCCCCTGCGCACGCTGAACAGCGTCGGCGGGAAGAACAGCGAGAAGCGCTCCACGCGCATGCCGACGGCCTTGGCGGCGGCGAAGTGCCCGAGCTCGTGCAGCACGATCAGGAGCATGAACCCGACAAGCGCGATGGCCCAATCCATGCGCCTCAGTGTGGCAGGCGCGCGCCCATCTTCCGGCGGTTGGCAGGCGGCCTGGCGAGCGGCCCGGCGTTCACGCGAGGCTCGCGACGGCCTCCCCTGCGACGGCCCGCGCCCGCCGGTCGGCCTCGTACAGCGACTCGAACGAGCGCACCGGCTCGCTGCCGAGCTCCGCGAGCGTGCGCTCGATCACCTCGGAGATCTCCAGGAAGCGCAGGCGCCCCTCCAGGAAGGCGTGCACGGCGATCTCGTTGGCGGCGTTCAGCACGCACGGCGCCGTGCCGCCCTCGCGCGCGGCCTCGCCGGCCAGGCGCAGGCACGGGAACGCGTCCAGGTCGACCGCCTCGAAGCTCAGCTCGCCGACCGCCGCGAGGTCTAGCGCGGAGATCGGCAGCTGCACGCTTTCGCCGCCGTGCAGCGCGTAGGAGATCGCGATGCGCATGTCCGGCGGGCCGAGATGCGCGAGCATCGCCCCGTCGGCCAGCTGCACGATCCCGTGCACGAGCGACTGCGGGTGCACGACCACGTCGATACGCTCGTACGGCGTGCCGAACAGGTGGTGGGCCTCCATCAGCTCAAGGCCCTTGTTCATGAGCGTGGCCGAGTCGATCGTGATCTTGCCGCCCATCGCCCACGTCGGGTGCGCGAGCGCCTGCGCGACGGTCACGTCCTCGAGCTGATCGCGCCGGCGCCCGCGAAACGGGCCGCCGCTGGCGGTGATCGTGAGCCGCTGCACCGCCCCTGGCGGCTGGCCGGCGAGTAGCTGGTGAAGCGCGGTGTGCTCGGAGTCGACCGGCACGATCCGCGCGCCGGTCGCTTCGGCGAGCGCCGTCACGAGCTCGCCGCCGACGACCAGCGACTCCTTGTTGGCGAGCGCCAGGTTGATTCCCTCGCCGAGCGTCGCCACCGTCGGACCGAGGCCGACCGAGCCCACCAGCGCGTTCAGCACGAGGTCGGCGCCCGACTCGACCACCAGCCGCACGAGCCCCTCGGTGCCCACCAGCACCTCCCCATCGGTCCACGCCTCGGCCGCGCGCGCCGCGGCGTGCTCATCACCGAGCGCGATCCGCGTGACACCGTGGACGCGCGCCTGCTCGAGCAGCGCCTCCCACGAGCGCTCGGCTGAGAGCCCGACGATCTCGAGCTCCTCGCTGCGCTTGCAGACATCGATCGCCTGCGTGCCGATCGAGCCGGTCGAGCCGAGGATCAGCAGGCGCTTACGCGTGGACATACGCTGCCCAGACGTAATAGCTGACGACCGCCGTGAACAGGATCGCGTCGAGGCGGTCGAGCGCGCCGCCGTGCGCGCCGAACAGCCCGCCCGAGTCCTTGGTGCCGGCCTCGCGCTTGACGAACGACTCGAACAGGTCGCCGACGGGCGCGAGCAGCGCGACGCCGAGGCCGAGCACGAGCGCGTGCGTGCCCGGCAGCCATTCCTGGTAGCGCCCGGCGATCCATACGCCCAGAACCGCGAACAGCATGCCGATCACGAGCCCCTCGACGGTCTTGTTGGGCGAGATCGAGGGCGCGAGCGGCCGGCGCCCGAACATGCGACCGCCCAGGTAGGCGCCGGTGTCGCCCAGAAACGTGCCGACGGCGACGTCGATCACGATCCCCAGCCCGTGCGGCAGGCCGCGCAGCAGCACCGCGTGGGCGAGCGCGAAGCCGATCCAGTAGATCCCCAGCAGCGTCACCGCGATCGCGCCGACCGACGGGCGGGGCTGCAGCAATGTCAGGCCGAACACGAGCGGCAGGGCCGCCACGGCGACCAGCAGCACCTGGAACTGGTCGCCATAGAGCGCTGCCGCGAGCAGCCCCGCGAGCGCGATGAAGGCGGCCAGGCGCGCCGGCTGCGCGCGCTCGTACATCGAGTACAGCTCGTGCATGCACACGACGCCGAGCACGAACATCCCCAGCGCGAAGATGAGGCCTCCTTCGATCACCAGGAACAGCGCCACCGCGATCGCGGGAATCGCCGCCAGCACGCGCGCGCCGAGGTCCGAGCGCGGCTCTCTCGTGGACCTGCGCGTGCCGGCGGAGCGACGCCTTGCGGCGCGCCGCCGCGTGGGGTCGGGGGCGAGGGGGCGGGCGCTGCGCGCGCCGTGGGGCGTGTGTGGCCCGCTCGACATCAGCAGCCCGTCATCGCCCACCGAACCGGCGCCGGCGCTCGGCATACTCGGCCAGCGACTGGTCGAGCGCCTCGCGCGTGAAGTCCGGCCACAGCTCGTCGCGGAACACCAGCTCGGAGTAGGCCGACTGCCACAGCAGGTAGTTGGACAGGCGCCGCTCGCCGCTGGTGCGAATGATCAGGTCGGGATCGTGCATCTCGGGCGCATACAGGCACGCGCGGAACTCCTCCTCGGTGGCGCCTGTGAAGCGGCGTGCGGCATCGATGATCTCGGCGCGTCCGCCGTAGTTGAACGCCACGAACATCGTGATCGTGGTGTTGGCCCGCGTGAGATCTTCCGCCCACAGCATCTGCTCGGCCAGGCGCTCGCCGATCCCCTCGCGACGGCCGATGAAGCGCATGCGCACGCCTTCGTCGTGCAGCTCGGGCGTCTCGCCGGCGATCCGCTGCGAGAACATCTCCATCAGCCCCTGCACCTCCTCAGCCGGGCGCGACCAGTTCTCGGTCGAGAACGAGTACACGGTGAACTCCTCGATCCCGAGCTCGGCCGCGTCGCGCAGGCGTGCCTTGACCGTGTCCGCGCCCGCGCTGTGCCCCTCGTTGACGGGCAGTCCCCGCGCCCGCGCCCAGCGACCGTTGCCGTCGGTGATGATCGCCACGTAGCGTGCCGCGACGGGTTCCCCGGCGGCGGGCATCAGACTGCGAGGATCTCCTCTTCCTTGGCCTTGAGCACGCCGTCGAGCTCACCGATGCGCCCGTCGGTCAGCTTCTGCAGCTCCACCTCCGCGCGGTGCTCGTCGTCGGAGGACGCTTCCCCCTCGGCCTTCAGCTCGCGCAGGTGCTGCATCGTGTCGCGGCGCACGTTGCGCACCGCCACGCGCCCCTCCTCGGCGAGGTTGCGCAGGATCTTCACCAGCTCGCGGCGACGCTCTTCGGTCAGCTCGGGCACGACCAGGCGCACGAGGTTGCCGTCGTTGGAAGGCGTCAGCCCGATGTCGGACTCGTTGATCGCCTTCTCGATCGCCTTGATCGACGATTTGTCATATGGCTGCACGGTCAGCAGCCGAGCTTCGGGCGCCGAGATCGTGGAGAGCTGGTTCAGGGGGGTCATCGCGCCGTAGTAGTCGACGACGATGCGCTCCAGCAGCGACGGGCTCGCGCGCCCGGTGCGTACGGTCGTGAACTCATGCGTGGTCGACTCGACCGATTTGCTCATGCGCCCGCCCGCGTCCTCGAGCAGTTCGTCGATCAGGTTCTCAGCGGCCATCGCCCTCTCCTCCGGCTGTCGATACAAGCGTGCCTACTCGCATGCCTGAGATTATCTGCGCGAGACTGGCTTCGTCGTCCATGTTGAACACGTTCAGCGGCATGCCGTTCTCCATGCACAGCGCCAGCGCCGTCGAGTCCATCACCCGCAGCCGCCGCTCGAGCGCCTCCATGTGCGTGATCTCGGGGATGAACTCTGCCGTCGGGTCGAGCGCCGGGTCGGCGCTGTAGACGCCCTCGACGCCGTTCTTGGCCATCAGGATGATCTCCGCGTGGATCTCCGCCGCCCGCAGCGCCGCGGCGGTGTCGGTCGTGAAGAACGGGTTGCCGGTGCCGGCCGCGAAGATCACCACACGGCCCTTCTCCAGATGGCGCATCGCGCGCCTGCGGATGTACGGCTCGGCCACCTCGGAGATGCTCAGCGCGGACTGCACGCGCGTGTTGGTGCCGATCTTCTCCAGCGCGTCCTGCAGCGGCAGCGCGTTCAGCACCGTCGCCAGCATGCCCATGTAGTCCGCCGTGGAGCGGTCCATGCCCGCCGCCGCGCCCTGCATGCCGCGGTAGATGTTGCCCGCGCCGACCACGATCGCCACCTCCACGCCCTGGTCGCGCACCGCCGCCACCTGCCGCGCCACCGCCGCGACGCGCTCGGGATCCGTCCCAAAGTCGAGCTCGCCCATCAGCGCCTCGCCGGAGAGCTTCAGCAGGATGCGTTTGAAGGCTGGGGCCATCGCCGCAGAGCCTATCCGCGCCAGAGGCCTACTGGCCTATTGCGAAGCGGGCAAAACGGCGTATGACAACATTCTCACCGGTGGTTGCGGTCAGCTCGTCACGCAGCTGCTGCACGGTCTTGCCGTCGAACTTCGGGTTGTGCATCTCCTGCTCGAGCAGCACGATCGTCTGGAGCCACGAGTCGAGCTTCCCGGAGACGATTTTCTCGCGCACGTTCTCGGGCTTGTCGGCAGCCCCCTGCTCGTAGATGCGCGCCTCGGCGTCGCGCTGCTCGGCGGGCACGTCCTCGCGACTCACATATTTGACCGTCGGGGTGGCGGCGATCTGCATCGCGACCTCGCGCGCGAAGCTCACGAAGTCGTCGTTCTTGGCGACGAAGTCGGTGTTGCAGTCCACCTCGATCAGCACGCCGACCTTCGAGCCCGCGTGCACGTAGGCCTGCACCGTTCCCTCGGTGGCCGCGCGCTCGCCGAGATCCTGGATCTTCTTGCCCTGCTTGACGCGCAGGATCTCGATCGCTCGCTCGATGTCTCCCTGCGCCTCGGTGAGCGCCTTCTTGCAGTCCATCATCCCCGCGCCCGTGCGCTCACGCAGGGCCTTCACGTCCTTCGCGCCGATCTCCACAGTGCTCATGATGCGCTGGCCTCCGTCGTCGTCTTCTCGCTGTCCTCGGAGGCAGCCGCCGGCGTCTCCTGCTCGGCTGGCTTGACCTCCGCCTCGGGCTGGGCCTCAGGCTCCGCAGCCGCCTCGACGGGCTCGGCCGCGGCTGCCGGCGGCTCTGCCACCGGCACTGGCGTCTCCACTGCCGGAGCAGGGGCCTCGACCACCGGCGCTGGCGTCTCAACAACCGGCGCTGGGGCGTCAACAACCGGCGCTGGGGCGTCAACCACTGGCGCTGGGGTCTCGACCACTGACGCTGGCGTCGCGGGCGCGACCTCTGCGGGTGCTGCGGCCTGCGGGGGAGCCGGCGATGGCGCGGTTGGCGACGCGGGTGCCTCAGCCGGGGCCTGTGCGGCCGCGGCGGCCGCGCGGGCAGCTGCCTCGCGCTCGGCTGCCTCGCGCTTGGCCTGCTCCTCGGCCTCGCGCTTGGCCTGTTCCTCGGCCTCGCGCTTGGCGCGCGCCTCGGCCTCCGCTTTGGCGCGTTCCTCGGCTTCCTGGCGGGCTTTTTCCTCCTGAGCGCGGAACACGCCGTGCCCCTCGGAGACGACCTGGCCGATCGCCTGCGTGATCAGCGCACACGAGCGGATCGCGTCGTCGTTGCCGGGCACCACGAAGTCGATGCCGTCTGGGTCGCAGTTGGTGTCGACCAGGCCGATGATCGGGATGCGCAGGCGCCTGGCCTCTTTGACGGCGATCTCCTCGGTCTTGAGGTCGATCACGAACATCGCGTCGGGCACCCGCTGCATGTTCTTGACGCCGCCGAGGTTCGCCCTGAGCTTCGCCAGATCGGCCTGAGCGGCCATCCGCTCGCGTGTTGGCAGCAGCGCCAGCTGCCCGTCGGCCTCGTAGCGTTCGAGGTCGTGCAGGCGCCGGATGCGCTGGCTGATGGTCTGGAAGTTCGTCAGCAGCCCGCCGAGCCAGCGGTGGTTGACGTACGGCATGTCCGACGCCTCGGCGACGTCCTTGATCGTGTCGCGCGCCTGCTTCTTGGTGCCGACGAACAGAACGGTGCCGCCACGATGGGCGAGCTCGCCGGCGAACTCCTGCGCCTGCGCGAGCAGCGCCTGCGTCTTGAGCAGATCGATGATGTAGATGCCGCCGCGCTCGCCATGAATGAAACGGCGCATCTTGGGGTTCCAGCGGCGCGTCTGATGGCCGAAGTGAACGCCGGCCTCCAGCAGCTCCGCAATGCCTACTTCAGCCACGGGCTACTCCCTTGTTGAGATGCAGTTGGTTGCCGCGTGGAGGAGGCGGACCCAGAGCTCTTGGCCTTCCAGCCATGACTCCGGGCAGGGCCGCCATCCGTTGCCGCGCGGGTCGAAGTTCTTGATTTGAGGTCAGGATACCTGTTCGGCTCGCTCCAGCGCGGATTGGAGGTCGGCCGGCAGTGGCGAGCTGACCTCGACGCGCTCGCCCGTCAGAGGATGCTCGAACGCCAGGCGGGTCGCGTGCAGGAACTGGCGCTCTAGCCCAAGCAGTCCGGCGGTGCCGTACTCGGGGTCGCCGCATACGGCGTGCCCGATCGCCTGTAGGTGCACACGGATCTGATGCGTGCGCCCCGTCTCCAGACGCAGGCGCAACAGCGAGGTGTCCGCGAACGCGCGCTCGAGCGTGAAGTGCGTGCGGGCCTCTCGCTGTCCGGAGCCGCCGACGGCCATGCGCGTGCGCACGCGCGGATCGCGCCCGATCGGCGCCTCGATCGTGCCCGACCGAGCCGGCGGGCGACCTTCGACCAGCGCGAGGTACTCACGCTCGATCCGCCGCGCCGCGAGCGCCGCCTGCAGGCGTGTGAGGGCCTGCTCCGTGCGCGCGACCACGAGCAGCCCGGAGGTGTCGCGGTCGAGGCGGTGCACGATGCCGCGGCGCTCGGGGTCTCCCGTGGTCTCCTCGCCGAGCAGCGGCGCGAGCAGCTGGGCGAGCGTGTGCTCGCGGTGCCCGCGCGCGGGGTGCACGACCACGCCTGGGGCCTTGTCGACCACGATCACGTGCTCGTCCTGGAACGCGATCGTGAATGGCGGCCGAGCGGCAGCGTGCGCAGCGGGCTGGGTGGGGTCTCCGGTCAACTTTTGTCGTGGCGGGCAAGGTCGACGAGCAGGAACAGGACCAGGATCCCGAGTGTGATCGACATGTCGGCGAGGTTGAATGGCGGCCAGCCGAGCGGCAGCTTGATGAAGTCGGTCACGGAGCCGTGACGAACGCGATCGAGGATGTTGCCGAGCGCGCCGCCCGCGATCATGCCTGTGGGCAGCCACATCAGCCGCCGCGTGGCGTGCCGCGCGAAATATGCGAGCAGCGCCACCAGCGCGAGCGAGATCAGGACCGTCACCGCCACGTGATTGCCCGGCAGAAAGCCGAACGCCACACCGTGGTTGCGAGTGTCGACGAGCTGTACGCCCGGCAGGAACCTGTGTTCTTCGCCGGGGACGATCGAGCGTTCGATCGCGCGCTTGCTCAGCTGATCGAGCGCCACCACGCAAGCGAGCACGAGCCCCACGCACAGCCATGCGAACGCCACCGTTCGCCCCCGCCGAGGCTGGGCGTGCTCTCGATCCGCTTCGCCCCCGGCCAAGCCGGGCGCGGTGGGCGGGGACTCGCTCAAACGCATCGAGCGCTCAGCTGATGATGCCCTGGACGACGACGATGTTGACGATGTACAGCGTGATGATCGCCAGCATCGGGCTGAAGTCCAGGCCGCCGAGCCGCGGGGCAAAGCGGCGGAACAGTCGCAGGAACGGCTCGACCACGTCGCGCAGGAAGCCCAGCACCTGGTCGGTGGTGCGCGAGTAGGGCGGGCGTATGCCGGCCGCGAACAGCAGCTGCACGACGATGTAGACGATGATCAGCAGCGTGTATACGTAGATCAGCGTCGACAGGTAGCCGGCGATGTCGCTGCGCGCGCTCGCGAGGATCATCGAGGGCCACCGTCGAGTACCGCGTCCAGCGCGTCGCTGAAGGCCCCGCGCAGGCCGGCGCGCTCGAGCGCGTCCACGCCGCGCGCGGTCAGCCCGCCCGGAGAGGAGACCTCGCGACGCACGGCCATCGTGTCGTAGTCGCGACGGCGCAGCAGCTCTGCCGTACCCGCGAGCGTCTGCACTACCAGCTGGGCGCCCTGCGCCGCGGGAATCCCGCGGCGCACGCCCGCGTCCACCTGCGCCTCTGCGACCAGCGCCACGTATGCGGGAGCACATGACATCAGGCCCATGGCGACGTCGACGAGCGCGTCATCGAGCACCACGAGCGTGCCGAGCTCAGCGAACAGCTCCGCGACGGAGGCGTCGAGCTGTGGGTCGGAGCCGCCGTGGCCGTCGCCGTCGAGTTTGCCCGGCCCGGCCGCCTGCACGACCGCTCCCTGGCGCACCTCGACGGGCAGCGACGGGATGAAGCGGTAGACGGGCCTGCCGGGGTAGGCCTCGCGCAGCGCCGCCAGCGGGGTGACCGCGAGGATCGACGCCACGGGCGTGCTGCCGGCGCCGACTTCGCTTGCCACGGCAGCGAGCTGTGCGGGCTTGTGACAGAGCACCAGCAGGTCGGCGCGCGCGGCGAGCTCGGCATTGCTCGCAAGCGCCTCGCCGCCAACCTCCTGCGCGAGGCTGCGCGCGCGCTCGGCGATCGGATCCGCGCACAGCAGCGGCCGCCCCCACCCTCGAGCAAGCGCGCGCGCCATGTTGCCGCAGCCAATCAGACCAATTTTCATAAGAGCTCCAGACTACGGCGCCTCGGTTAGGACTGGTTGAAGAAGCCCTTCTCTATGAGCCTGGCGCGCTCCTCCGCGGAGATCTCGACGTTGCGGGGGGTCAGCATGAACACCTTGTCGGCGATTCGCTGCATGCCGCCGTCCAGTGCGTAGGTGAGGCCGGAGGCGAAGTCGATCAGGCGCTTGGACAGGTCGGTGTCGGAGCTCTGGAGGTTGAGGATGACGGGGATCGAGTCCTTGAACTTGTCGGCGATCTGCTGGGCGTCGTTGAACGACTTGGGCACGACCAGGTGCACGCGCACGTCGCCGTTGCCGCGCGCGACCGGCTTGAGCACCGTCGCGGCGCGCCCGCCGCGCGCTGCGCGTGCGCCACCGGCGGCCTCGCCGGCATCGTCGTCGGCGAAGATGTCGTCGAACTCGTCGCGCCGCCGGCGCAGGCGCCGGACGTTGGGCCGCTCGCGGTAGCGATCCTCGATCTGCGTCTCAGGACCCACCCCCCCGGCGTCGTCCTCGTCGTAGTCGTCGTGATACTCCTCGGCTAGGCCGAAGTACACGAGTGCGCTGTGCCAGGAGTCGCGGAAAGCCATCGGTATAGGTGCGTGTTCGCCCGGCGGACCGGTTTCCCTGCTGATGCTAGTAATTCCCCGGGCCGGATGGTCAGGCCGTCGCAGGGCCTGACCACAGGTCCTAATGATAGAGACTCGTGCCGATCCGCACGACGGTGGCCCCCTCTTCGACCGCGACGACGTAGTCCTGGGAGGTGCCCATCGACAGCTGCTCGAGCTCGTGCTCGCGGGCCAGCTCGCGCAGCGCCGCGAACCAGCGGCGGCTGTCCTCGGGCTGCGGCGAGAGCGGCGGCATCGTCATCAGGCCCGCGACCGGCACCGGCGAGCGCGCCACGAACGCGTCGATCTCCTCGGGGGCGATCCCGGCCTTGCCCGGCTCGCGGGCGATGTTCACCTCGAGCAGGACGCGCAACCCCGGTCGCGCGAGATCCAGGTGGCGCTCCAGCTCGCGCAGCGCGGACTCGGAGGCTAGCGAGTGGATCATGCGCACGTGCGGCACGATCAGACGCACGCGCCTGCTCTGCAGCTGGCCGATGAAGTCCCACTCGAACAGCTCGCCGTGCGCAGCGACCTTCTCCTGCAGGTCCTGCGCGCGGTTCTCGCCGACGAGGCGGATGCCGGCCTCGGCCAGCACGGGCAGATCCGCGGGCGCCACGTACTTGGTGGCCGCGAGGATCTCCACCTCGCGGCGCTCGCCTGCCGGCTGGCGCTGCTGCGCTCGCTCGCTCGCGGCCGTGATCTGCGCGCGCACGCGCTCGAGGTTCGCGTGGATGACCTCGGCACGCAGCCCGGTGATCAGCTCAACCATGCGACCCCCGCCTGGCGGCCCGCGCGGGCGCCTTCGCGGCGGTGCGAGAAGAAGCGCGAGTCGCAGATCGTGCACGCGTGCACGTGGCGCACGTCTGGGACGCCTGCGGCGCGCAGCCGCTCGTGAGCGATCGCGCGCAGGTCGATGTGGCTCCCATACACATGAGCTCCGGCGAACGCATCGTGCACCTCGGGGCCGACCTCGTAGCAGCAGACCCCCGCGCCCGGGCCCACGACAGCCGCGATCGAGGCCTCGTCTCCGGCGAGACCGCGCAGCGCGCGCACGCCCTGCTCGAGCACTCCCGCGGCCAGGCCGCGCCAGCCGGCGTGGACCATCGCGACGGCCCCGTCACAGCCGAGCGCGACCGGCAGGCAGTCGGCCGCCATGACCGTGACGCCGAGCGCCGGCAGCACGGTCGCGTGGCCGTCGGCGTCGATCGGCAGCGGCGCTCCCCCTGCGCCGGCGACCCGCTCGACCACGTGCACGGCCGTCCCGTGCACCTGACGGCTCGAGCACAGCCAGTGCAATCCGAGCCGCTCGCAGATCTGCTCTCGCCGCCGCAGGCCGTGCTCGTGGCCGTCTCCGCTGCCCGTCGAGAGGTTGCCCTCAGCGCGCGTGGTGAACAGCGCGCGCCCGTTGCCGGGCAGCTCGATGGCCTGCTCGAGCGGGAGCTCGTCGGCGCTCATGGGCTCGCCTCCAGTGCTGCGCTCAACTCGGCCTCGCGTCCGTCGGCGAGCTCGCCGTCGAGCTTGCGCGCCAGGGCTGCGTCCAGGCGCCTGCCGACCTCTGGCCCGGCGGAGATGCCCGCTGCGAGCAGGTCATCGCCGGTTATCGCCAGGCGCACGTGGCGCAGCCGCTGGAGCCATTGGGCCGCCTCGCCGCTGACGCTCGAGGGACCGGCCTCGCTCAGCGCGCCGCCCATCGCGATCGCCTCGAGCGTGTGTGCGAACAGCGCCTCGTGCAGCTCCGAGGGCTTTGCCGCGTCGGCCATCTCGTTGACCAGCGAGGGGGCGACGAGAGCGCTTCGCATGATTCGCTCGCGCTCGGCGGCGGGAAACTCGAGCCCGTCGAGGAGCTCGAACATGACGGGCTCGGGGTCCAGGCCTGGGATCGCCATCAGCGGGAGCAGCAGCGAGGCCATCAGCAGCAGGTCGGGCCTTCCATCCTCGGGGAGCAGGGCGAGCGCCCGGCATGCCAGCTCGGCGTCGAAGTGCAGCCTCGGCTCGAGCGCGTGCAGCACTCCGAGCTCGCTGAGGGCACCGAGCGAGGCGACCGCGTCGTCTTCGCGCAGCGCTAGTCGCAACTCCGCGCCGATGCGCGCGCGCGAGACCGTGGCCAGCGCGCCGGCGGCCAGCGCTCGGGCGGCCAGCGCGGCGGTGTGCGCCTCGACCTCGAAGCCCAGGCGCGCGCGGTAGCGCGCCAGGCGCAGCAGGCGCGTGGGATCGTCGCTGAAGCTCTGCTCGTGCAGCACCCGTAGGCGGCCGGCGCGCAGATCCTCGAGCGCGTGCTCGGGGCTGTCGAGCCGCCCCCTGCGCGTGCCGCCGAGCGCGACGGCGATGGCGTTGACGGTGAAGTCCCTGCGGCGCAGATCCTCCTCGGTGCCGCCCGGGCGCACATCCGGGAGCGCGCCTGGTGCGGCGTAGGACTCGGCGCGGCGCTCTGCGACGTCGATGCGCCCGTCCTCCCACTCCACGGCGGCGGTCCCGAAGCGCTCGTGCTCAGTGGTGCTCGCGCCGAGCAGCTCCGCGAGCGCGTGAGCGAGCGCTGGCGCGTCGCCTGCCACGACCACGTCGAGCTCGCGCGGGGAGCGTCCGAGCAGCAGGTCGCGCACCGCGCCGCCCACCAGCGCAAGGTCCTGCCTGTCCCGAGCGAGCGCCAACAGCGCCGGCCCGCCCGGCTGTGCTGCCAGCGCCTGCAGCACGTCCACGCCGGTTGCGGCGTTGCCCGCGGCGGGCGTCTCGCTCACGCTGCGCATCCCCGGCCGCTCACGTCACGCGCACGGGAATCCCGGACGCTGCGAGGTGGGCCTTGGCCTCGGCGACCGTGTAGCGGCCGTAGTGGAAGATCGACGCGCACAGCACGGCGTCCGCGCCGGCCGCGAGCGCCTGTGCGAGGTGCTCGAGCTCGCCGGCGCCGCCGGAGGCGATCACGGGAACGCTCACAGCCTCGCTGACCGCGCGCGTGAGCGGCAGGTCGTAGCCGTCGCTGGTGCCGTCGCGATCCATGCTCGTCAGCAGGATCTCCCCCGCACCCCGCTGCACCGCCTCCTGCGCCCACGCGACCACGTCGCGGCCGGTGGGTGTGCGCCCGCCCGCGAGGTAGGCCTCCCAGCTCGGGGGTCCTGCGGGGACTTTCTGTCCAATCGGAAGCGGTGTATCGCCATGGTTATACGCACTCTCCGCGAGGGGATTCTCCGCGGGAGAACCGTCCGCCGGGGAACCGCCCGGGGGCCGCCGCTGCTTGGCGTCGATCGCGAGCACCACGCACTGCGCGCCGAACTGGCCGGCGAGCTCGTCGAGCAGCTCGGGGCGTGCCAGTGCGGCGGAGTTGACCGACACCTTGTCGGCGCCGGCGTCGAGCACCGCCTGGGCGTCGGCGACGGAGCGGATGCCGCCGCCGATGGTGAACGGGACGAACACCTCGTCGGCGGTGGCGCGCGCGAGCTTGGCGATCGTGTCGCGCTCCTCGTGCGTGGCGGTGATGTCGAGGAACACGAGCTCGTCGGCGCCCTCGCGGTCGTAGTGCGCGGCCAGCTCGACGGGGTCGCCGGCGTCGCGGATGTCGACGAATTCGACGCCCTTGACCACGCGCCCGCCATCCACGTCCAGGCAGGGGATCACGCGCTTGAAATGCACGCGTTCACCGTAGCGGTCGGGCGCGGGCCGGCTCGACCTCGGGGACGAGGCGAGCACGGCGCTGGCTTCGGGTCAGGCGAGCGCGGCCTTGCCTTCGGCCACGGTGAAGCGCTTCTCATACAGGGCTGTGCCGACGATCACGCCGGTGAGCCCGTCCAGCGCGAGCTCCTCGCGCAGGCTGGCGAGCGTCCGGAGGTCGCTGAGCTTGCCGATGCCACCGGAGAAGATCACGCTCCCCTCCCCCACGGCGGCGGCCCTGGCGACCCATGCGACCTCGTCGCGGTTGGCGCCGTCGAGCATGCCGTCGTGGTCGATGTTGGTGAACACGAAATGGCGCACGCCGCGCTGTTGCAGATCGGCGAACGCGTCGCGTGCGAGCGTGTCGGTGTTCTTGGCCCAGCCGTGCGTGGCGACGCAGCCGCTGCGCACGTCGACGCCGACGAGTATCCGCTCGGGCCCGTGCGCGTCGAGGATCTCGCTGAGCATGTCGGGGTCGGTGAACGCGACGGTGCCGAGGATCACGCGCGTCGCGCCGGCGCTGAGCGCATCGGCGGCGGCCCTGGCGGAGCGCAGGCCGCCGCCGTACTGCACGGGCACGCCGGACTCGCCGGCGATCCGCTGCAGCTGCTCGAGGTTGAGGGGCTCGCCGCGCTTGGCGCCGTCGAGGTCGACGACGTGCAGGTACTCGGCGCCCGCGTGCACCCATCCGCGAGCGGCAGACAGGGGATCCTCGTCGTAGACCTTCTTTGCGTCGAAGTTGCCCTTCACCAGGCGCACGGCGTTGCCGCCGAGGATGTCGATCGCCGGGTAGAGCCTCACCGGACGGCAGACGGCAGATCGGCCGGCGCGTGCGCGGCCGGACCGGCGGGGTCGGCGGCGATGCAGATGCGCGCGAAGTTGGCGAGCAGGCGCAGGCCGGCGGCGGAGGACTTCTCGGGGTGGAACTGCACGCCGTAGAAGGAGTTGCGCTGCACGGCGCTGACGAACGGCGCGCCGTACTCGGCGACGCCGAGGACGTCGTGCTCGTCGGCTGGCATGGGAGCGAAGGAGTGCACGTGGTAGAAGGCGCAGCTGCTCGGCAGGTCGGCGACGAGCGGCGAGTCGGGCCGTGTGAAGCGCACCTCGTTCCAGCCGATGTGCGGCAGCTTGAGGCCGCCGGGCTCCAGCGCGCGGACCTCGCCGGGCACGATCCCCAGGCCGGCGGCTCCGCCCTGCTCGGTGGAGGAGTCGAACGCGATCTGCATGCCGAGGCAGATGCCCAGCACCGGGATGCCCGCCTCAATGCGCTCGCGCAGCAACGTGTCCAGTCCCAGCTCGCGCACACGTTCCATCGCGCGCGGGAACGCGCCCACGCCGGGCACGACCAGGCCGGCGGCGGCGCGCAGCTGCTCGTGATCGCGGGTGATGCTGGCGCGCGCGCCGACGTGCTCGAGCGCCTTCTCGACGGAGCGGCGGTTGCCCATGCCGTAGTCGAGCACGGCGATCTCGACGGGCTGGTCGATCAGCGAGGTAGCGGGGTCGTTCATGCGGTGAGGGTTCCCTTGGTGCTGGGCACGCCGGTCTCGGTGGGGTCGATGGCGACGGCCTGGCGCAGCGCTCGCGCGAACGCCTTGAAGGCGGCCTCGATCATGTGGTGGGCGTTGGTTCCCGCTTCGACGCGCAGGTGCAGGGTCAGCTTGGCGGCGTTGGCGAGCGCGCGGAAGAACTCCTCGGTGAGCTCGTGCTCGAAGTCGCCGGTCACACCCGCCGGCAGATCGGCTTCGAACAGCGTGAACGGGCGCCCGGAGACGTCGATGGCGCAGCTGGCGCGCGCCTCGTCCATGGGCACGATGGCGGACCCGTAGCGGGCGATGCCGGCGCGGTCGCCGAGCGCGGTGTCGAGCGCCTGGCCGAGCACGATGGCGGTGTCCTCGGCGGTGTGGTGCGCGCCGGTGTGCAGGTCGCCGTTGACGTTGACGTCGAGGTCGATGCGCCCGTGGCGGGCGAGCAGGTCGAGCATGTGGTCGAGGAAGCCGACGCCGGTGACGCGGGTGCCGGCGCCGGTGCCTTCGAGCGTCAGCGTCAGGCGCACGTCGGTCTCGGCGGTCTTGCGCTCGATGGTGGCTGTGCGGCTCATTGCTGTTGATTCTGGCGCACGCGCGCCTGCATCGACTCGGCGTGCACCTCGAAGCCCTCGGCGCGGGCGATGGGCGCGCCGGCGGCGGCGAGCTTTGCGGCGGCGGATCCGATGCGCACCTCGGACATCGTGCGGCGGAAGTGGCGCGGCGACAGCGTCGAGGCGAAGCGCGCGGCGCCGCCGGTGGGCAGCACGTGGTTGGAGCCGGCGACGTAGTCGCCGAACGCGGTGGCGCTGTCGAGGCCCACGAACAGGCAGCCGGCGCTGCGGATGGCGGGCGCGAGCGCCTCGACGTCGGCGCCGATCAGCTGCAGGTGCTCGGGAGCGAATGCGTTTGCGAGCGCGACGGCATCGCGGGCGCCGGCGACGTGCACGATCGCGAACGCGGCCTCGCCCACTGTGGGGCGCTCAACGACCATATTCTTTAGAGTTTCGGCGAGCGCGTCGCACACCGCCTCGGATGGCGAGACGGCGGCCACGAGGCTGCCCTCGCCGTGCTCGGCCTGGGCGAGCATGTCCAGCGCGGCGAGCTGCAGCTCGTGCGCGCCGGCTTGCGCGCCGAGCGCGACGAGCAGGTCGCTGGGACCGGCGAAGCCGTCGATGCCGACGATCGCGGAGAGCTGGTGCTTGGCCTCCTGCACGTACAGGTTGCCGGGGCCGACGATCACGTCGACGCGCTCGACGGTGTCGGTGCCGTAGGCGAGCGCGGCGATCGCCTGGGCGCCGCCCATGCAGTACACGCGCTCGACGCCGCACAGCCGGCAGGTGCCGAGGATCACGGGGTCGATCTGCCCGTCGGGTCCTGGCGGGGCGCACACGGCGACGTCGACGACGCCGGCGGAGCGCGCGGTGACGACGCCCATGACGACGGTGCTGGGGTAGGCGGCCCGTCCCCCGGGGACGTACACGGCGGCCGAGCCTACGGGCACCTCGCGCAGGACGATGCGCTGCCCTTGGGGCAAGTCGACGGCGGTGTCGGTGCCGACGCCGGCGTCGGCGACGAGCGCGACGTTGACGATCGCGACCTGCAGCCCGGCGATCAGCTCGAGCGGCAGCTGTTTGATGGCCTCGTCGAGCTCCTCGCCGGGCACGAGCAGCGACTGCGGCTGGTTGCCGTGCGTGTCGAAGCGGCGCGTGTAGTCGAGCACGGCGGCGTCGCCGCCGGAGCACACCGCGGCGAGGATCTTGCGCACCTGCTCGGCGACGGAGTCGCCGTCGGGCACGAGCGAGCGCACGCGGGCGGCTGCGCCGGCGGGCCCGCCGAGCTGCGCCACCTGGTCTGCGCTCAGGCGCTCGATCTGCATGTCACCGGCCCGCCCGGCGTTTCTCGCACCCGCTGCGCATGTCAATCCCCTCCGGCTTCACGCGCCCGCTGCACATGTCAGACGGGCTCGGGTGCGCCGCGCCCGCGCGCGGCGGCCGGCAGGCCGCGCAGGCGCGCGAGCAGCTCGTCGATGGGCGCGGCCTTGAGCTTGTGGGAGACGGGGTTGGCGATCAGCCGGGCGGTGCAGACGACAATCTGCTCGCGGATGACGAGGTTGTTCTCGCGCAGCGTGGTGCCGGTGGCGGTGAGGTCGACGATCGCCTCGACCATGCCTGTGAGCGGCGCGAGCTCGACGGAGCCTTTGACCTCGACGATCTCGGCCTGCCTGCCGGTCTCCTCGAGGTGACGCGCGGCGATGCGCGGGTACTTGGTGGCGACGCGCATGACGCCGAGGCGGCGCAGCGCCTCGCGTGCGGGATCGGGGCCGGCCTTGCTGGCGAGCACCATGGTGCAGCGGCCGAAGCCGAGGTCGAGCAGCTCATACACGTCGCGGCCGCCTTCGGCGGAGCGCTGCGCGGCCTGCTCGAGCAGCACGTCCTTTCCGGTCACGCCGAGATCGGCGGCGCCGGCCTCGACGTAGGTGGGCACGTCGGAAGGTCGCATGGTGATCACGCCGATGTCCTCGAACAGCAGCTTGCGGTCGTTGGAGCGCAGCTCGTCGGTGTCGAGTCCGAGCGCGGCGAGCAGGTCGACGGTGCCGTCGAACAGCGCGCCGCGTGGCACGGCGATGGTGAGGCCGTTGATCGCGCTCACGATGAGTCCCCGCCGGCGTCGGCGGCCTCGATTCCGCCGTCGGCCACGGCGACTCGCGGGGCGGCGGTCATACCGGGCCCGGCATGCGCGAGCAGCGCTCCGGTGCCGCGCTCCTCGCCGGCGAGGGCGATGTGCAGGCGATCGACGCCGAGCGCGAAGCCGACCGCTGGCAGGCTGCGCCCGAAGCGCCCGACCAGCTCGTCGTAGCGGCCACCGCCGCCGATGGGGGCGCCGAGCGCGGGGTCGTAGACGTCGAACACGGCGCCTGTGTAGTAGCCGATGTTGCGCACGAGGCCGAGGTCGAAGATCACGCGCTCGGCGACGGCGGGCTCGAGCAGCTCGTGGACCTGTCGCAGCCCGGTGACGGCCTGCTCGGCCTGCGGGGGTGTGTCGCTGAGCACCTCGGGACCGCCGCGGCGCTGGGGCACCTCGAGCAGCAGCTCGGCGGCCTCGCCGGAGAGCCCCGACTCGGCGAGCGCTCGCTCGAGCCCGACGAAGTCGCGCAGCACGAGTGCCTCGAGCAGGCCGTCGCGGGCGGCGTCGGGGACGTCGAGGCTGGCCATCAGAGCGGGGAACAACGACGCGTCGCCGAGGCCGATGCGGTAGTCCTTGAGGCCGGTGGCGTCGAGCGCGTGGCAGAGCACGGTGAGCGCCTCGGCGGTGCCCTGCGGCGCGGGCGCGCCGATCAGCTCGATGCCGGCCTGCAGCAGCTCGCGCGGCTGCCCGCGTTGGGGGCGCACGCCGCGGTAGCAGTGGGCGAAGTAGCAGAAGCGCAGCGGCGGCTCGCTCGAGGCGTAGCGCGTGGCGACGACGCGCGCGATCGGCACGGTCATGTCGGAGCGCAGCACGAGCACCTGGCCGGTCTCGTCGAAGACGCGGTAGGCGGGCTTCGCTTCGGCCATGTCGGCGCGCGCGAGCACGGACTCGTACTCGAGCGCGGGCGTGTACACCTCGCCGTAGCCGTGGCGCTCGAACACGCCGCGCAGGATGTCGGTGATCGCGCGCACCTCGCGCGTCTCGTCTGGAAGCACGTCGCGCGTGCCGCTCGGGATCGGGTGGATCATGAGGACCCCGAGATTATGCGTGGACAGGCTCCGTGGCGACGCGCTCGATGCGTGCGCCGAGGTCGCGCAGGCGCTCGTCGATGCGCTCGTAGCCACGGTCGATCTGGCGGATGTTGCCGATCTCGCTGCGCCCCTCGGCGCACAGCGCCGCCAGCAGCATCGCCATGCCGGCGCGGATGTCGGGCGACTCCACGCGCTCGCCGCGCAGCCGCCGCGGGCCGGTGACGATCGCTCGGTGCGGATCGCACATGACGATGTCGGCGCCCATCAGGATCAGCTTGTCGGTGAAGATCAGGCGGTTCTCGAACATCCACTCGTGCACGAGGATCGATCCCTCGGCCTGGGTCGCGAGGGCGACGGCGATCGACGTGAGGTCGGCTGGGAACGCGGGCCAGGGGCCGTCTTGGATCTTGCTCTTGTACTCGCCCACGTCGGCCTGTACCACCAGCTTCTGCCCGCCGGGCACGACGACGTCGTTGCCGTGCAGCTCCGAGCGCAGGCCGACGCGTTCGAACACGAGCCGGATCATGCGCAGGTCGCTGGGGACGGTGTCCTTGATGCGCAGTTCTCCGCCGGTGACGCCGGCGAGCGCCATGAAGCTGCCGATCTCGATGTGGTCGGGCGCGACGTCGTGCTCGCAGCCGCGCAGGCGCTCGGCGCCGTTGACGGTGATCAGGTTCGAGCCGATGCCCTGGATGTCGGCTCCCATCTTGACGAGCATGCGCGCGAGGTCCTGCACGTGCGGCTCGCAGGCGGCGTTGCCGATGACGGTGGTGCCGGGTGTGAGCGCGGCGGCCATGAGGGCGTTCTCGGTGGCCATCACGGAGGGCTCGTCCATGAACACATCGGTCGGTCGCAGGCCGTGCGGCGCGCTGAGCACGATCTCGCGTCCGCAGTCGGTGAGCGCGCCCATCGCGCGGAAGGCGTCCAGGTGGGGATCCAGCCGCCGGCGGCCGATCACGTCGCCTCCGGGCGGCGGCATGACCGCGCGGCGAAACCGCGCGAGCAGCGGGCCGGCGAGCAGGAACGACGCTCTGATCGACTCCGCGAGCTCACGCTCGATCTCCACCTCGTGCACATCGGCGGCGCACAGCGCAACCTCGTTGGGCCCGCGCCAGCTCACGTGCACGCCGATCGCCACCAGGATCTCGATCATGGCCTCGACGTCGCGGATGCGCGGCACGTTGCGAACGAGCACCTCGTCCTCGGTGAGGACGCTGGCGGCGAGGATCGGCAGCGCACCATTCTTGTTCCCAGCCGGGACCATCGTGCCCGACAGCGGGACGCCGCCTTCGATGACGAACTTCTCCATGAGCTTTGGGCGCCGCCCGCCAGTCAACGAGGACTCACCCGCCGCGCCGGTCGAACGCCTGGCAAGCGTAACAGCCATGTGAGCACCGGAGTTCGAGCCGCCCCGCGATGCCCCTGCATCCACGCTCCAGGATCGCTCGGCGGCAGCCTCACCGACCGCGCGCTGCAACTTCGATTGCAGCATGACCATGCCTGAATCGTCCTCCCAGAGCCAGATTCGGGCAAATCGCTCGATGCGCACACCCGTTCGCGCGAGTGCCGTCCGATGCGCTTCCTATCTTACGAACACATGTTCCCCTCAACGCGAACATCAACGGCCCGGCAGCGCGCGCTCGGTGCGCTTGGCCTGGTCCGCTCGTTCCTGCTGCTCGAGGACGACTACGACGTCGACTGGGAGGTCGACCAGGACGAGCGGGCCAAGGTGGATCATCCGCATCGAGCGCCGCTGCGCGGCGGGCTCGGCCGCAGGCGCCCAGGCCAGCTGGCGCACGCGCCGCAGCACTGCATCTCCCCTGTCGACCACTCTGCCGGCGGCCGCAACGGAGCTCGTCGCGCCCCCCGCCAGCCGCAGCCCTGCCGTGCGCCCCACACCGCTTCCGCGTCGCGCTCGGCGTAGCCGGCCGCGCCTGCCGGCACCGGGAGGCGCGGCCGGTCCTCTTACCGCTTCATCGCACCCGCTCCCCGCCCGTGGTCGCCTCCAGGCCCGTGGTCGCCTCCGTGGTCTGTCGCGGCCTGATCGCGCGAGAACGACGACGGGCCGCCCGAAGGCGACCCGTATATCGAAAGAACCGGCGGCGTCCTACTCTCCCAGGCCCTTGCGGGCCAAGTACCATCGGCGCTGAGGGGCTTAACTGCTCTGTTCGGAATGGGAAGAGGT
>Ga0187890_10000722_pt1 | contig 23859 bp, 15 predicted proteins | sample June2016WEW_21_1_FD_133005 | JGI IMG/M metagenome (GOLD analysis project Ga0187890, IMG submission 133005) | Peatland microbial communities from SPRUCE experiment site at the Marcell Experimental Forest, Minnesota, USA - June2016WEW_21_10 | ecosystem: Environmental > Terrestrial > Soil >... | reverse complement strand
TGCCCCGCTGCGTTCGGCCACCCGATCCACGGGACGCAGCGCCCGGTCCGTGATCGACCGGCCGCCCCGGCCGAGGGCGACCATGCCGGACTGGACGAGTTCCTTGATACCGAACGGCTCGAGCACCCTGATCAGGGCGTCCAGCTTGTCGCGATTGCCGGTCGCCTCGACCGTGACCGCGTCCTGGGCCACGTCGACCACCTTGGCACGGAACAGCGTCACGGTCTCCAGCACGCGCGACCTGCTCTCCAGGTCGGCCCGCACCTTGATCAGCAGCAACTCCCGCTGGACCGAGGCGGTGGGCTCGAGCTCCACGATCTTCAGCACGTTGATCAGCTTGTTGAGCTGCTTGGTCACCTGCTCCAGCGGGTGATCCGCGCAGTCCGCCACGATCGTCATCCGGGAGATCTCCGGGTGCTCCGTGGGCCCGACCGCGAGCGAGTCGATGTTGAACCCGCGGCGGGAGAACAAGCCGGCGATCCGGACGAGCACGCCCGGCTTGTTCTCCACCAGCACCGAGAGCGTGTGCCTGTTCATTGTCGCCTCCTGATCACGAAGGCGGGCCAGCCCCTGGCTCATTCGGTCACATCCCAGTCCGGCGCCATGTTCCGCGCGACGCTGATGTCGTCATTGCTGGTGCCCGCCGCGACCATGGGCCAGACCATGGCGTCGCGGTGCACGATGAAGTCGACCACGACGGGCTGGTCGTTGATCTTCATGGCCTGCTCGATCACCGCGTCCACGCTCCCGGTGTCCTCGCAGCGCAGGCCCACGCAGCCGTAGGCCTCGGCGAGCTTGACGAAGTCAGGGATGCGGGTCCCGCTCCCAGCGGGCGCGGGGTCGTGCCGGGGCGCGCCGGCACCCTCGGCCCCGGCCAGTCCGGCCTCGGTACTGTGCGCGCGGCGGTCGAGGTCGGTGTTGGAGTACCGCTCGTTGTAGAACAGCGTCTGCCACTGGCGGACCATGCCGAGATTGCCGTTGTTGATGATGGCGATCTTGACCGGGATGCCTTCCACCGCGCAGGTAGCGAGCTCCTGGTTGGTCATCTGGAAGCAGCCGTCACCGTCGATCGCCCACACGCACGCCGCCTGGTTGCCCACTTTGGCGCCCATCGCCGCGGGCACCGCATAGCCCATCGTGCCGGCCCCGCCTGAGTTCAGCCAGTGACCGGGCCGCTCATGGCTGATGAACTGGGCGGCCCACATCTGGTGCTGGCCGACCCCGGCCACGTAGATCGCATCCGGGCCGGCGATCTTCCCGATCCGCTCGATCACGTACTGGGGGGCCACGGACCCGTCCGCGGGCTGGTCGTAACCGAGCGGGTAGGTGCTGCGCAAGGCATCCAGCTGGGACCACCAGGCGGTCAGGTCGGTGCGGTGGCCGGCCTGGAACTCGGCGCTGACCGCGGCGATCAACTCGGTGATCACCTCGCGGCAGTCCCCCACGATGGGCACGTCCGCCCTCCGGTTCTTGGAGATCTCCGCGGGGTCGATGTCCGCGTGCACGATCGCGGCGCCGGGCGCGAAGCTGTCCAGCTTGCCGGTGACCCGGTCATCGAACCGCGCGCCGAGGGTGATGAGCAGGTCCGATTTCTGCAGTGCCCCCACGGCCGCCACGGTGCCGTGCATGCCGGGCATGCCCAGGTTCTGCCGGTGGCTGCCCGGGAAGCCGCCCCGCGCCATCAGCGTGGTGACGACCGGGATGCCGGTCATCTCGGCCAGCTCGAGCAGTTCCTGGCTGGCGCCCGCCTTGAGCACTCCCCCGCCCACGTACAGCACCGGGCGGCTGGCCCCGGCGATCAGCCGGGCCGCCTCGCGGACCTGCCGGGAGTGCGGCCGGGTCACCGGGTGGTAGCCGGGCAGGTCGAAGGTGGGCGGCCAGCGGAACTCGGTCTCCGCCTGGAGCGCGTCCTTGGCCACGTCGACCAGCACCGGCCCGGGACGGCCGGTGGAGGCCACGTGGAACGCCTCGGCCACCGTCCGCGCGATGTCCTCGGCCTTGGTGACCAGGAAGTTGTGCTTGGTGACCGGCAGGGTGATGCCGGAGATGTCCGCTTCCTGGAAGCCGTCCGTGCCGATCAGGCTGGACGGCACCTGGCCGGTGATGGCGACCACCGGCACCGAGTCCATGTAGGCGTCGGCGAGCGGGGTCACCAGGTTGGTCGCGCCGGGCCCCGAGGTGGCCATGCACACCCCAGGACGCCCGGTCACCTGCGCGTATCCGGTAGCCGCGTGACCGGCGCCCTGCTCGTGGCGGACCAGGATGTGGCGGACCGAGGGCGAGTCGAAGAGCGGGTCATACAGCGGCAGGATGGCACCGCCCGGGATACCGAAGACGACGTCCACACCCAGCCGCTCCAGGGCCCGGACCAGGGCCGAGGCACCCGTCATCCGGGCGCCCGCCGCGGCGTCCGGCTCGCTGCGCGGCCCGGGGTCACCGCGGTCGGCCGGGTCGTGGCGCGGGCCCGGGTCAGCGCGGGGGCGCTCGGCGGGCGCGGTGGGCGCCGCGGCGGCTCCCGGCTGGGCTGCGCCGGGGCGGGTATCCGCCGCATCGCGTGACGCGGCTCGGGCTGCTAGGTCGCGCGGGGTCGGGCCGGGGCCCTTCCGCGCCGTGCCTGCCAGTCCGGGGCCCAGGGGGGCCGCGGTCGTCTGGTCGGTCATCGCAAGCTTCCTCGTCTGCGGTCAGTTAGGTGGTGGGCAACAAAAAACCCTCGGCGCCATTGGCGGACGAGGGTAGCGCGCAGGTAGCTGGACTAAGTCAGCTGCTTGCGCGCCTGTCGAGTACGAGCACGTGGTTGCCGGACACAGGTATCACTCTGTCCCAGTCCAGGGCTGCCGTCAACTTGAGAGCGCATTCGTCTCAGCTAGCGAGATGAGGGGCCGGTGAGATGACGCCGTGGTCCCCGGGCACGCCGTGGTCCCCAGGCACGCTGTGATCCGCGGGCACGCCGTGGTCCCCAGGCACGCTGTGATCCGCGGGCAGGCTGTGATCCGCGGCCACGCTGTGCTCCCCGGTCTGTCCATGGCCACCGGCTGGGCCCGGGATGCTGGTGGGCGGCAGCGGTCCGGCCAGGAAGGGACCGAGACCGAGCACGCAGCTCATGGCGGCCAGCAGATCGCGCTGCTCGGCCCGCTCGATCCCGTCCGCGACCACCTGGATACCGACGTCCCTGCCCACCCCGACCAGCGCCTTGATCAGGGTCCCGGCCGCGGCGTCCGCGCCCACGGCCGCCACCAGGCCGGGACCGATCCGGACCAGGTCCACGGGGTGGTGGCTCAGCCGGGCCAGCGTGCCGTACCCGGCATCGGAGACGTCCACAGCCAGCCGGACGCCCCGCTCGCGCAGCTCACCGAGCCCGCGCAGCACATCGGCACCGGCCTCGGCCAGTACTAGTGGGGCAACCTCCAGGATGAGGGCGTCCGGGGCAAGCCCGCTGCCCGCCAGCGCATCCAGCACGGATTCGCTGAACGGGGCCGTTGCCGGCCTGGGCGGGCAGCGCAGCCACAGGCTGGCTTTCCAGCCGCCCCGCGCCCAGGCGGCCGCCTGGGCGCAGGACTCGCGCAGCATCCAGTCCCCCAGCTCGGTAGTGACCCGGGCGGTCTCGGCCGCCGCCAGGAGCTCCTGGTGCGGCACGTCGGCCCCGTCCCAGCGCCAGCGAGGCAGCGCCTCGGCGCCGATGATCCGGGAGCTGGCCAGGTCGGCGAGGGGCCGGTACGCCAGCTCCAGCCTGCCGTCAGGCTCGGCTCCGCCGGGCTGGTCGTCACTCGGCCGGTCATCGCCGAGCCCGTCATCGCTGAGCCCGTCATCCCCGAGCCCGTCATCCCCGAGCCCGTCATCGCTGAACTCGTCCTCGCCGTACCCTTCATCACTGAGCTGGCCCTGGCTGAGGGCCCGGCTCAGCTGCGCCGCGAGGCCCATGCGGCGCTGGGCGTCGGGATGCGGCGGCGCCGGGAAGACCTCCAGCCGACCGCCGCCGGACTCCTTGGCCCGGGACACCGCGGCGTCAGCGTTTCGCCAGACGTACCCGGCCGGGCTGCCGTCCCCGAGCGCGACGCCGACGCTCGCGGACAGGGTCACGCTGCGGTCGGCGGCCCGGAACGGCTCGGCGGCCACGCTGGCCAGCATGCGCTGGGCCAGCTCGACGATCTCTCCGGCGGAGGAGGCCTCCTGGATCAGGACCGCGAACACGTCACCGCCCCAGCGCGCCACCGACCCGCGGGGCGGCACCACCGCCCGCAGCCGCCGCGCGACCTGGGCGAGGACCAGGTCTCCCGCGCTGGGACCCACGGCGTCGTTCACGCTGGTGAACGCGTCCAGGTCCACCAGGATGACCCCGGGCACGCCCGAGGTCCCCGTGTCCGGGTGGCTGAATACCACCCGCGCCCGCTCCTCCAGGTAGGCGCGGTTGGGCAGCCCGGTCAGCCCGTCGTGGTAGGTCAGGTGGGCGATCTGGCGGCGCAGGGCTACCTGATCGCTGACGTCCCGTGAGGTGATCAGCAGCCGGTCCGGGGCGCCCTGGCTGCGATGCCGCGAGATGGTCGCCTCGACGTAACGCCAGGTCCCGTCGGCGGCCCGGACCCGGCAGGGATAGCGGACCGGCCGGGCCGGCCCACCAGTCAGGGGGGCGCCCGCCACCGACGCCGCCTCACGGACCGCCCGCAGCCCGCCCAGCCGGTCCTCCGGGTGGACCAGGTCGATCAGCACGTGGCCTTCCAGGCCGGCCGGGGTGTATCCGTAATCGCTGACGGCGGGGCTGGCGAAGCTGATCGCGCCAGCGTAGTCGCACACCAGGACGACGTCGCTGATCCGGTCGGCCAGCTCGCGGAACTGCTCCCCCGACTCATGCCACAGCCTGGACCGGATGCTGTCCCGGTGCACCAGGATCCCGATCCGCCCTGTCAGCGCGAGCAACGTGGTCCCCGTGACCAGGGCCAGGACCGGCTCGGCGGCCGGGCTGCCCGCCAGGACCCAGCCGATCAGCACCAGCGCGGCCACCGCCGCGCTGAGCGCGGCCAGTGCGGTCGTGATGTGCGCCACGGCCCGGGCTGGCTGCCCCGCATCCCCGGGGCCCGCCCGCCACGAGCCGCCCACCCAGGGGGCGCAGCCCAGCACGCAGAACCCGGTGACCAGGAGCAGCTGGGCTGCCACGCCGGGATGCCCGTTGATGATCTTTGCCCCGACCGCGAGCGTGTCGCTGACGGTCACCGCGAGCAGGGCGACGACCGGCGCCACGCCGCGGCGCCCCGCCGCCACCGCGAGAGGGAGCACGCAGCCGAGTACAAGCAGGTCAGCGACAGGGTGGATGAGCTCAGCGGCGAACGTGCGCGGGTCATCACCCGAGTGCGCGTACCCGGCGCTGAGCACCGTGATCCAGCCGATGATGAAGAGGGCGGACGCCACGACGTACCCGTCCGCGGCGCGCGCCACCGCGGTGCCGAGCCGGGCCCGGTGACGCTGGGCCAGCGGATGACGCGCCGCCTCGCGCCCTGATCCGAGGCTGGCCAGCCCGGCCACCAGGGCGGGCAGCGCCAGCAGCCCGGGCAGGTCGGCAACGGTGAACGGGAACGTGGCCCCGGCCGAGGCGCTGGCCAGCGCCTGCTGGCCGATGGCCCCCGCCCCCCAGAGCAGCGCGGTGAGCGCGAACACCCGGTACGCACGCCGCACAGAGCCTGTGTGCCGGTTGGCACCGCGCCACAGGCTGACCGCGGCGACGGCAGCGATCAGGGCGACCACCGTGGTTGCTGCCTGTGCGGCCAGGCTCATCGCGGGTCACCCGATGCTTGCGGGTGCACCGAGTCTCCTTCCGCTCTGATCCGGTGGGTGCGCCATCACATGTACGCCAGCGGCGCCTTGTGGGCCCGGGCTGACAATTCCTGCGCAACCGAGCTGAGACTCACGCCTCCCCTGGACAGGGCAGGGTGCCCGTACGGAGTGCTGCGGGGACCCGCCAGCGGGCTGGTCGCGGTCATCGCCAGTGAACGATGCAGCTCACTTTAGGGGCCTTAGGTCACACTTCGATTGAGGAAGGGCGTCCACCGGGAGACATCTCCCTCTGCCCGGCGGTCCGCAATCCGGCCATATGGCATTGACCAGGGATAATTGGCCAAGGCCTTTCCGTACCTGGAGGAATTCTCAATAACTGCCGGAGATAACATTCAGCAACGGCACGCCATCGAGGAATCTCCCGGCCTGGTCGCGGACGTGGCTGATCATCCGCGCGACCGACACCGGGGTGGACGCCGCCTCGTGCGGGGTGATGAACACGCCGGGCATCGTCCAGAGCGGATGACCGGCCGGGAGCGGTTCCGGATCGGTCACGTCGAGCGCGGCCCGCAGCCGGCCCTGGCTCAGCTCCGCGACCAGGGCGTCGGTGTGCAGCAGCGAGCCGCGCGCCGCGTTGACCAGCAGTGCGCCGTCCTTCATGCGGGCCAGGAACGCCGCGTCGGCCATCCCGATGGTCTCGGGAGTCACCGGGGCCAGCAGCACGACCACGTCCGCCCCGGGCAGCAGCCCGGGCAGGTCGCTCACGGGCGCCACGTCCGGGCGGGCTGTCCTGGCCACCCGGACCACCCGCACCTCGAAGCCGGCCAGCCGCCGCTCCACCGCCGCGCCGATCGACCCGTACCCGACGATGAGCACGGTCTTGCCCGCCAGGCAGTCGGTGAAGTGATAGTTCCACCGCTCAGCGGCCTGCTCCCGGGCGAACAGCGGGAACTCACGGAGCGCGGCGAGCATCGCGGCGACCACCCACTCCGCCGTGCTCGCATCGTGCACGCCGCGCGCGTTGCAGAGGGTGACCCCGGCGGGCAGCTCGGCCAGCAGCCGGTCCACGCCGGCGGTCAGCGTCTGCACCACCGCCAGCCGCGGCATCGCGGCCATGGCCGCGATCCCCGGGGGACCGGGAAAGAACGGGGGTACGTAGAACTCGACCCGGTCCACGCTGGAGGGCAGCGGCGCGCCGTCAGGCGCCACCACCTCCACGTCGGCGCCGGGAAGCCCGTCCAGCCCCGCGGCGACCTCGGCCGTGGGCACCCAGATCAGCATGGGGAGGCCAGCATGGGCCTTACTCATATAAACCGCTCAGCTGAGGCGGTCGAGGATGAGTTCCCTGACCCGGCTGGCGTCGGCCTTGCCCCTGGTGGCCTTCATCACGGCGCCGACCAGGGCACCAGCCGCGGCGACCTTGCCGTCCCGGATCTTATGGGCGACGTCCGGATGGGCGGCGATGGCCTCGTCGACAGCGGCGGACAGGGCCGCGTCGTCGCTGACCACGGCGAGGCCACGGCTGACGACCACGTCGTCCGGCGTTCCCTCGCCGGCCAGCACGCCTTCGAAGACCTCGCGGGCCAGCCGGTCGTTGACCGCGCCCGAGTCCACCAGCCGAGCCACCCGGGCCACGTCCGCGGGCGTGATCGGCAGGTCGCCGAGTTCACTGCCGGACTTGTTCGCCGTACGCAGCAGTTCACCGAGCCACCACTTGCGGGCGTCGGCCGGCGTGGCCCCCGCCGCCACCGTCTCGGCCACCAGGTCCAGCGCGCCGGCGTTGTGCAGGGCCGCCATGTCCAGGTCCGATAGACCCCACTCCTGCTGCAGCCGGGATCGCCGGGCGGCGGGCAGCTCAGGCAGCTGGGCCCGGACGCTCTCCACCCAGTCCCGGGACGGCGCGACCGGAACCAGGTCGGGCTCGGGGAAGTAGCGGTAGTCCTGCGCCTCTTCCTTGCTGCGGCCGGGCGAGGTGGTCCCGCTCTCCTCGTTGAAGTGCCGGGTCTCCTGCACCACCCGCTGCCCGGCGTCCAGCAACGCGGCCTGCCGCTGGATCTCATACCGGACCGCGCGCTCCACCGAGCGCAGCGAGTTCACGTTCTTGGTCTCGGTCCTGGTCCCCCACTCAGGGGCCCGCCTGGGCGCCAGCGAGGTGTTCACGTCGCAGCGCAGCGAGCCCTCCTCCATCCGCACGTCGGAAACACCGAGCGAGCGCAGCAGGTCACGCAGTTCCGAGACGTAGGTCCGGGCCACCTCGGGGGCGAGTACCCCGGTGCCGGCCACCGGCTTGGTGACGATCTCCACCAGCGGGATCCCGGCCCGGTTGTAGTCCACGAGTGAGTAGTCCGCGCCGTGGATCCGCCCGGTGGCCCCGCCGACGTGCATCGACTTGCCGGTGTCCTCCTCCAGGTGCACCCGCTCGATCTCGATCCGGACCTGCCGCGGCTGGTCACCGGCGGCCGGGTCGTGCACCACGATGTCGAGCCATCCGTCCGTGCACAGCGGCTCGTCGTACTGCGAGATCTGGTAGTCCTTCGGCATGTCCGGGTAGAAGTAGTTCTTCCGGGCGAACCTGGCCTGGGTGGCGATCGCGCAGTTCAGCGCCAGCCCGATCTTCATCGCGTACTCGATGGCCATCCGGTTGGTCACCGGGAGCGAACCGGGCAGGCCCAGGCAGACCGGGCAGACCAGGGAGTTCGGCTCGCCGCCGAACCGGGCCGGGCAGCCGCAGAACATCTTGGTGACGGTACCCAGCTCCACGTGCGTTTCCAGGCCGATCACCGGGTCATACCGGGAGACGGCGTCCTCGTAGGAGACCAGGCCCATAGTCGCCTGCCCAGTCATGCGCTGCTCCCTCCGCGGTCGGAAGCACCCGATCCCGGAGCACCCGATCCCGGAGCACCCGATCCCGGAGCACCCGGGCCCGGAACACCCGGCGCGGGCAGGCCGGGCGGCCGGCGGATCGCGTCCAGCAGCGGGCCGCCGCGGCGCTGGTCGAGCGCGGCCTCCACGGCCGCGGCCACCCGGTAGACCCGGTCGTCGGCCAGCACCGGCGCCATGATCTGCAGGCCCACCGGCAGGCCGTCCTCGGGCGCGAGCCCGCACGGCAGCGACAGCGCCACGTTGCCGGCCAGGTTGGACGGGATCGTGCACAGGTCGGCGAGGTACATGGCCATCGGGTCGTCGGCCCGCTCGCCGATGGGGAACGCGGTGGTCGGGGTGGTCGGCGAGATCAGGACGTCGACCTGCTCGAACGCGGCCTCGAAGTCCCGGATGATGAGGGTCCGCACCTGCTGGGCCTTGCCGTAGTAGGCGTCGTAGTACCCGCTGGACAGGGCGTAGGTGCCGAGCATGATGCGGCGCTTCACCTCGGGACCGAATCCGGCGGCCCGGGTCAGCGACATGACCTCCTCGGCGCTGCGCGTGCCGTCGTCCCCGACCCGCAGCCCGTAGCGCATGCCGTCGAACCGGGCCAGGTTGGAGGAGCACTCGCTGGGCGCGATCAGGTAGTACGCGGGCAGCGCGTAGGTGAAGTGCGGGCAGGACACCTCGACGATCTTGGCGCCCAGGGACTCCAGGAGCTCGACGGCCTCGTTGAACCGGGCCAGCACCCCCGGCTGGTAGCCCTCGCCGCTCAGCTCCGGCACCACCCCGATGCGCAGCCCGCTCACGTCCGCCTGCCGGGCCGCGGCCACCACGGGCGGGACCGGCGCGTCCACGGAGGTCGAGTCGCACGGGTCGTGCCCGGAGATCGCCTCATGCAGCAGCGCGGCGTCGAGCACGGTCCGGGCCAGCGGCCCGGGGGTGTCCAGCGACGACGCGAACGCGATCAGCCCGTACCGGGACGAGCCGCCGTAAGTCGGCTTGACCCCGACGAGCCCGCACACCGCGGCGGGCTGGCGGATGGACCCGCCGGTGTCGGTGCCGATGCCCAGCGGCGCCTCGAAGCCCGCGACCGCCGCGGCCGAGCCGCCCGACGAGCCACCCGGCACCCGGCCCAGGTCCCACGGGTTGCGGGACGGGCCGAACGCCGAGTTCTCGGTGGAGGAGCCCATCGCGAACTCGTCCATGTTGGTCTTGCCCAGGAGCACCACGCCGGCCTGGCGGAGCCGCCGGGTCACGGTCGCGTCGTACGGTGGCCGCCACTTGCCGAGGATGCGGGAGGCGCAGGTGGTGGGCATGTCCGTGGTGGTGAACACGTCCTTGAGGGCCAGCGGCACGCCGTCCAGCGGCCCGAGCGCCTCCCCGGCTGCGCGGCGCTCGTCCACCGCGCGGGCGGCGGCCCGGGCACTGTCCGCCGCGACATGCAGGAAGGCGTGCAGCTGTTCTTCGGCCACCTCGATGCGGTCCAGGTGGGCCTCGGTAACTTCCAGCGAAGAGACCTGGCCGGACGCGATCGCCGCGGCGAGTTCCGCGGCGGTCATCCGGGTCAGCTCGCTGGCACGGTCCTTGTTAGCACGGTCCTTGTTGGCACTGTCCGGGGTGGGCATGGCTTCGCCTGGCCTGGTCTCGTCGTCCACGATCAGTCCTCCGACAGGATCCGTGGGACGCGGAACCGCTGCTGCTCCACGGCCGGCGCCTGGTCCAGCACCTTGTCCGCGCCCAGCGGGGGTACCACCACGTCGTCGCGGAACACGTTGGTCACCGGGACCGCGTGCGAGGTCGGCGGGATGCCCTCCGCGGCGACCTCCTGGACACGCGCGACGGCCGAGATGATCTGGTCGAGCTGGACCGCGAAGTGATCGAGTTCCTCGTCGGTCAGGGCCAGTCTCGAGAGCCTGGCCAGGTGGGCCACTTCGGCGCGGGCAATGGACATAGATGCCATCCTAGGCCCGGGCCCGGAGCGGCCTGACGGGCATGATGACCGGGCGGCCGCGTCATGCCCGGGCGGCCGCACCGGGCCGCCGCGTCATGGCCGGGCCGCCGCGTCATGGCCGCGCCGCCGCCTCATGCCCGGGCCGCCGCGTCATGGCCGGGCCGCCGCGTCCAGGCAGTCGTCCCCGGGCACCTGGCTGGGCGCCGGGGCCGCTTCCGGCATGCCCCCCGGCAGCGCGCCGGGGGCGGACACCGCAGCGGCCGACGGCACCGGCGCGGCCCCCCCGGGCACAGTGACCGGGGCCGGGCGCCGGTAGGCCAGCCACGCGGTGGCGGCGGCCGCGTTCAGCGGCCGGCTGAACTGCCAGCCCTGGGCCGCGTCGCAGCCCATGTCCCGCAGGGCCACCGCGACCTGCGGCGACTCGACCCCCTCGGCCACCGAGCGGATACCGAGTCCGCGCAGCAGCTCCACCGCTGAGCGCACGATCAGCTCGGTGTCCGTGTTGGTGGTCACGCCGGCGACGAAGGAGGGGGCGATCTTCACTTCGCCGATGGACATCTCCTTCAGCAGGCCCACCGACGCGTAGCCCGTCCCGAAGTCGTCCACGCTGAGCTCGATACCGAGCGAGCGCAGCGCGCTCAGCCCGCCCGCGATGCCGGCAGCCTCGCGGGTCAGCGCCCGCTCACTGATCTCGATCAGCAGAGCGCTGGCCTCCAGGCCCTGCCCGGCGAGCTCGCGCCCGATCGTGACGGCGAGGCTGCCGTCCAGCAGGTCACGGCGCGAGACGTTGACCGACAGCTGGGCCGCCAGCCCGCTGCGCCGCCAGGCCGCCGCCTGCCTGAGCGCGAGCTGGACCACGTGCGCGGTCAGATCCCGCATCAGGAAGGACTGCTCGGCCAGCGGGATGAACTCGGCCGGCCCGATCAGCCCGCGGTGCGGATGCCGCCAGCGCAGTAGCGCCTCCATCCCGGCGGTCTGGCCGCTCTCGAGGAACACCTTGGGCTGGTAGTGCAGCTCGAACTCGCCCTGGTCGATGCCGCGGCGCAGGTCACCGAGGAGGGACAGCCGCGCCGGGGAATAGCGGTCCGCCTCGGCTACATAGGTCTCGACCCCGGTGTGCCGTTCCTTGGCCAGGTACATGGCCACGTCCGCGCGCTGCAGGAGCACTTCCACCGTGACCCCGTCGTCCGGGTACAGCGCGATGCCCACGCTGGCCTCGATCTCGAACGACATGCCCTCCAGGCGCACCGGCTCGGCCAGGGCGGCCCGCAGCCGCGCGGCCACCTCGGCGGCCACGGTGATGGTCCGCACCGCGGGCAGCAGCACCGCGAACTCGTCGCCGCCAAGCCGGGCGACCACGTCGCCCGGCCGCACGCTGCGGGCCAGCCGGTAGGCGATCACCTGGAGCAGCCCGTCTCCCAGTGCATGCCCGAGCGTGTCGTTGACTTCCTTGAACCGGTCGAGGTCCAGGAGCAGGAAGCCGCACTTGACCGCGGTGCGCCCGGCCTCGGTCAGGGCCTCAGTCGTCCGGCGCAGCAGCAGGGTGCGGTTCGGCAGCCCGGTCAGCTGGTCGTGCAGCGCCTGGTACTCGCGGTTCAGCGACATGGCCGCGTTGGCGTAGATCGCACTGAGCGGCAGCAGGAACAGCAGCACCAGCAGCACCGAGCGGTTCATCACCACGACCACGAGCGGCGCCGCGGACAGCAGGGCCAGGGTCACGAAGGCCTGGTACGGCAGCGCCTTGCGCAGCGTGGCCAGGACGGGCGCCCGCCCGTGCAGCGCCACGGCCACGTCGACCAGCACGAAGTTGCAGGCGAAGTAGGCGGCCGCGGCCAGGCCGACGGCGGCTACCTGGTCCCCGGCCGGCACCCACGGCCGGGACGGCGACGGGTGGACGTGGGCGGCGGCGAGGACGGCGCCCGCCGCGGCCAGGCTCAGCGTGAGCTGGGCGACGTTGAACACCGTCCGGAAGACCGCCCGGCGCGCGGAGAGCGCGACCACGAGCGTGGTGATCGCGCGGAGCAGCGCGGCGACCGGGAAGCCCCAGTAGAGCAGGGCGGCGAAGCAGAAGGTGACCGAGACCGCGCCGGCGTCGGCGTCGGGCCCGGATTTCCCCGGCGTCACGATCCGCTTGAGCTCGCCGAGCAGGGCGAGGGCGGCGATGACCCAGATCAGCGGCTGGTCCAGCAGCCCGGCGGCCCCCGAGCCAGGCAGGCTGTGGACTACCACCAGGAGAGCAGCGAGACCCGCCACCGTGACGGCGGTCATGTAGTACCACAGCGGGGAACCGATCCGCGGACCGATGTCCCTGGTGTCGTTCGGGTCCTTCATGGTGTCCTCGTGCCGCAGCCAGTCGGCGGGATACGCGTGGCTCTTTCAGCAGAGTACGGCGAAAACGGCACTTCGCGAAGCCAATCGCACACTTACCGTTACGATGCATTGCACAACAACCACGATTTCGCAGGTCAGAGCACTGCGGACCGGCCGAACCAATTGACGCCCACTCGGTGTGTCATTATCACGAGTCCTCAGCGGGCCCGGGAGCCCTGGTGGCATCAGGGTTCACGGCGTGCCCGGCGGCCGCAGCCGGGCCATTGTCCAACAGGATCCCAAAGGCCGCTTCGTCGAGGACGGGCACGCCCAGCGCCAGCGCCTTGTCGTACTTGCTGCCGGGCTTGTCCCCGGCGACCAGGAATGCCGTCTTCTTCGATACCGACGAGGTCACCTTCCCGCCCAGGGCCTGCACCGCCTCCGCGGCCTCGTCCCGGCTGAGGGCGTCCAGGCTGCCCGTGATGACCACGCTCACCCCGGACAGCGGGGGGCCCCCGGCCTCCCCCCCGGGCGCGGCGGGCGCCGGGGCTGGCGGCGGCGTCCAGCCGGGTGTCGCGAGCTGGACGCCGGCCTCCCGCCACTTGGCCACGATCGCCTGGTGCCAGTCCACGCCGAACCACTCGATGACCGAGGCGGCGATCTTCGGGCCCACCCCGTCCACCGCGGCCAGTTCCTCGGCCGAGGCGGCCACGATCGCGTCGAGGGAGCCGAACTGGGCCGCGAGCGCGCGGGCCGCGGTGGGGCCCACGTGCCGGATGGACAGGGCCACCAGCATCCGCCACAGCGGCTGGTACCGGGCCTCGTCCAGCTTGCCGATCAGCTTGGCCGCATTCACGGTCAGGCTGCCCTGCTTGTTCACGAAGAACGAGGCGGTGGCCAGGTCCTCCTCGGTCAGCGCGAACAGGTCACCCTCGTCGGTGACCAGCCCCGAGCCGAGCAGCGCGGTCACCGCCTCGTAGCCGAGCACCTCGATGTCCAGGGCGCCCCGGCCGGCCAGGTGGAACAGCCGCTCCCGCAGCTGGGCCGGGCAGGACCGGGTGTTCGGGCAGCGCCAGTCCACCCCGCCGTCCTCCCGGACCAGCGGCGTGCCGCACGCCGGGCACACGGTCGGGAACTCGAAGGCCCGCTCGTCCCCGGTACGCACGCCCACCACCGGCCCGACCACCTCGGGGATCACGTCGCCCGCCTTGCGCAGCACGACCATGTCCCCGATCAGGACGCCCTTGCGGGCCACCTCGTCGGCGTTGTGCAGCGTGGCCCGGTCGACCGTGGACTGGCTGACCACCACCGGCTCCATGACCGCGAACGGGGTGACCCGGCCGGTCCGGCCCACGTTGACCTGGATGTCCAGCAGCCGGGTGTTGACCTCCTCGGGCGGGTATTTGTAGGCGATGGCCCAGCGCGGCGCCCGGCTGGTGTGGCCCAGCTGGTGCTGCAGATCGAGCCGGTCGATCTTGACCACGACCCCGTCGATCTCATACGGCGTGTCGTGCCGGTGCTCGCCGTAGTGCGCGATGTAGTCCCGCACCCCGTCCAGCTCCGGCATCACGCCGAACAGGTCGCTGACCGGCAGACCCCACCCGCGCAACCGGTCATACCAGCCGGAGTGGGTTTCCGGGGCCTCACCGGTCGCGACCCCCACGCCATGCACAATCAGCTGCAGCGGCCGGGTCGCGGTAACCCGCGGGTCTTTCTGGCGCAGCGAGCCCGCGGCCGAGTTGCGGGGGTTGGCGAACGGCGGCCGGCCCATCGCGGTCAGCCGCTCGTTCAGCTCGTGAAAGGCCGCCACCGGCAAGAACACCTCACCCCGGACTTCTAGCGTCTCCGGCACATCGGGGCCGGTGAGCCGGAGCGGGACCGAGGCGATCGTGCGGATGTTCGGGGTGACGTCCTCCCCGGTCGTCCCGTCCCCGCGAGTGGCCGCGCGGACCAGCGCGCCGTTCCGGTACACCAGGTCCACGGCCAGCCCGTCGATCTTCAGCTCGCACAGGTACGGGCCGGTCCCGCCGAGCCGCCCGGCGCGGGCGGCCCAGGCGTCGAGTTCCCCGGCGGAGAACGCGTTGTCCAGGCTGAGCAGGCGTTCCAGGTGCTCGACCGGGGTGAACTCGGTCGATATCGCGCCCCCCACCCGCTGGGTCGGGGAATCCGGGGTGCGCAGCTCCGGGTAGCGCTCTTCCAGTTCCCGGAGCTCACGCATGAACGCGTCGTACTCCGCATCGGAGATCGTCGGCGAGTCCAGCACGTGGTAACGGTGATTGGCCTCGGTGATCTCCGCGCTCAGCTCGGCGTGCCGGTGCCGGGCCGCCGCGTCCACGGTGGACCCGGGAATCCCGCCGGACTCCTTCGCCTGGCTCGCGGGAAGGCCATCTGCTCCGGCGGGCTCGGTCACGGTGCTTCCTCCTCAATCAGCTCGGGGAGCATCCGGGCCGCCTCCCGGCAGGCGGCCAGGGCGGCCCGGGCGTAGTCGGGCGGGGCGCCGGCCAGCCCGCAGGCCGGGGTGATCACGACCTGGGCCGTGATACCCGCCGCGCTGATCTGTGCCGCACCGGGCTGGCGGGCCGCAGGCCACCCCATCTGCCGCCACAACTCCACGATCCGCTGGGCTGTGGGCTGGGCACCGACCGCGTTTCGTTGCGGAGAAGTAGCGGCGGGAGCGGGGCCGCGGGCCGCGGGCCGGCCGGCTGATGCTGCCGCCTGGGTAACTGGCGCTGGCATGGCGGGCACCGCGCCCACGAAGATCCCGAGGCCCGCCTCGACCGCCTCGGCCAGCACCTCTTCCTCCCCCCGGCGGAGCACGCCAAGGTCGATCCCCGCCCCGTCCGCGCCCGCACTCCTGATGATGCCAAGGGGCGCCGACATTCCGCAGCAGTGCACCACGGTGGGCGCCTGTGCGGCGGACAGCACCGTACGCAGGCCCGACTCGGCGTCCGCCTCCTCGACCGGCCGGACCCGGTTCAGCCCGCTCGCGCTCGGCACCCCGCCGGCCAGCGCGGTGGGCAGCGACGGCTCGTCCAGCTGGAGCAGCAGCCGGGCGCCGGGCACCCGGGCGCGCACCCCGGCCACGTGCGCAGCCACTCCCTCGGCCAGCGATGCGGTCAGGTCCCGGACCGCGCCCGGGTCGGCGAGCACGGGCTCCTGGCTGCGGGCCAGCTCCAGGCTCGCGGCCATCGTCCACGGCCCGCAGACCTGCAGCTTCAGCAGACCCTGGTAGCCGTCGGCCACCTCTTCCAGCGCGTCGAGGTCGCGGGCGAGCAGGGACTGCGCGCGCCGGACGTCCCGCCCGGGCCGGTCGGCGAGGCGCCAGCCCCCGGTCGTCGCGTCCACGGACAGGTCGATCAGCAGCCCCGCGGTCCGGCCGATCATGTCCGCGCCCACGCCGCGGCCGGGCAGCTCGGCCAGGTGAGGCAGGTCCGGGAGTTCGTCGAAGACACCCCGCATGATCTCCAACGGATCGGTGCCGGGCATCGAGCCCACACCGGTGGCGGATTGCGGCGGCCAGGGATAAGGAGCGGGAGTTGCAGAATCTTGCACGCTGCCGAGCTTAGTGTTTGCGGCCGTGAGGTCCGGCTGACCTGGCTGGATACGAATCCGCCCGGATGCCAGGCCGGCCCGGTCCCCCGCGGCCCGGGCCGGCCTGGCGCTTTCCAGTTAGGCGTAGATGTCCGGCCGCTGGATGAGGTCCGGGTCGGTGTCAGTCCGACGGCGGACGTACAGGCCGGTCAGGACGCGGGCTCCCTGGCTCACCCGGTCCGGAGCCTGGCGGGTCAGCGAAAAATTTCGCTCTTCCCGGTGGATGCCCCAGGTCACGACGGCGACGGTGCCGACCGTGATGCCGAAGGCAAAGATCACAGCTGCGACGATGATGGCGATGGCGACCATGGGAGGCCCCCTACTTCCGGCCCGCGGTAATGTACCGCCAGCTCCAATCTGGATCCCCGTCCAGCGCGACGAGGGCATGCTGGGATTGGGTGGGCTAGTCCCGGTAACCCCAGCGGTGAGATTGATGGATTCCCCGACGAATCGATTTATTTATAGCACGCCATCTTCGGTTATAGCAATAAGATTTCATTCGCTACTTCCCGGCGGCACGGCGGGTATAAGAGTATGAGAAGATCACCTGAGACGGACAGCAAGAATCATCCATTTAAACCGGACGGGCCCTGCCATTCGGGCGAGTGGGATCGATGGGAGCATCCCTGCCGGCCTGCGCATACCGATCACCAGAGATCATTATTCGAGCATACCTGCTGGCTGCGGCGCTTCGTGTCTGCGAGTCCCGGGGTGCCCGCCCTGCGGTCCGGGCCGGACGACCTCTCGTGTCCCGACACCAGATGGCCGATGCGGAGATCCAGGCGGACATTAGCACAGCTTTAGAAGGCACTTTCGTGTGAGCGCCGGCTAACTCCCTATTACTCATGATCAGGTCACAGCATGGGTGGCTTGGCATGCAGATTCCCGGCAAATGCAATTCCAGGAGCGGCGGCCCCGATTTATTAATGGAGGGCCTTTCCTGGCCGTGCGGCGCAGCTTGGCCCGTGCCGACTACGCTCCCCGTGGTGGCACGGCGCCCCGGGAGATCAGGTCAGCCTGGGCCGTTCGCGGCAGATGATGCGAGCGGCCTGACCTGGCTAGGCCAGCTCCCACGCTCCTCCCGGCCATCGAGGGCCGCTAGCGCGGCACTGGCGCCGTGCGGCAGCCGGCCGTAAAGGTCACCGGGCTCACAGGCTCCGGGGACCACCGGGCCGGGAGGTGCGCAGGACACAGAGCCGTCCCGCGCTTCCCGCCGGGTACCCCACCCCACAATCACGGCTGCGGCGGCGAGAATGCCTGCAGCGAAGATCACGATCGCGGCCAAGATGAGCGTGATGGTCATCCTGGTCCCCCTTTCTGGCCTGCGGCGATGGTTACGCCGCCCGATCAGGGCTCCCCGGCCTCGGATCAAGATCGAGGAGTGGCGAGGATAGTGGGGTAGTCCCGCTGCGCCCAGCCAGCCCGACTGCTAGGCTCAGCCCTATGGATCCAGCCATCCCAACCTTTGGTACCTATCCTGGTGATACCCCGTGCGGCAAGGCTAAACCGCCACAGGTACCTAAGATTCCGACGATCGGGTCAGCTGGGGCCATCCGGGTGGTTGGGATCTTTGGGAGGACCCATGGCTGATCCTATGTACCGGGTCATCGCCGAGGACCTGCGCCGCCAGATCGAGTCCGGCAAGTTGCCCCGCGGCAGCCAGCTGGACACGGAGATCGAGCTCAGAGATCGCTACAACGCCTCGCGCAACACCGTCCGCGACGCCATCAAGTCGCTGATCACCCGCGGCCTGGTCGAGACCCGGCCAGGCCAGGGCACGTTCGTCACGGAGCAGATAGTCCCGTTCGTCACCACGCTGACCGGGGATCCTGAGACCGCGTCAGGTGGCGAGGGCACCACGTACACCCGAGAGGTAAAGGCGCGGCTGAGGCAGCCACAGGACACCCCACCGCGGGTGGAGATTCAGATCGCCAGCGATCCAGTCGTGTCCGAACTGCAGCTGGCTGACGGCGAGACGGTCGTTATCCGGTCACAGGCGCGTCGCATCGACGGGACTCCCTGGTCGCTGCAGGCCTCGTATTACCCGATGAGCTTCGTCGAGCGAGGAGCCACGCGGCTGATCCAGGCCGGGAATATTGATGAGGGAACGGTGGAGTACCTGCGCGCCTCGCTCGGCCTGAATCAGGCCGCCTACCGCGACAGGATCATCGTCCGGGCACCCGACCGGGACGAGACCATCTTCTTCGGGCTGCCCGAGGATGGCCGGGTCTCGGTGATCGAAATACGCCGGACGGCCTTCGACGACCAGGGCACGCCCACCCGCGTGACCGTCAGCGCCTACCCGGCGGACCGCAACCAGTTCGCCCTCGACATCGGCAAGGTCCCGGCCGGGATCATGGACCCCTCCTCGGCCAGGACCAGCGGCACCGACTCGACCACAGTCACGGCCGCTCCAGGGGAGTCCGCGCCGGAGCCCGGCGGATAGCGGCCCATGCCACCGGACATCCTCCTGGCGAATCCTCGTTATCACCCGCCTTCCTTAGTCCGTGCGCCCGGGCTGAGCGCAAATCAGCACTCACGCCCGCATCGCGCATGGCACGGGGAACGACCTCAAACACGGGACCATGACAGATACCCTCAGCGTCCGCCAGGCAGTGGTGGGCGATATGCCAACCATCCTGGCCATGATCGACGAAGCTGCCGACTGGCTGGGAACCAAGGGGACCGACCAATGGGCTCGCCCGTGGCCAACCCCGCGGGGCCGGGACAGGAGGGTCCGGCGGGGCCTCAGGAAGAACAAAACCTGGATAGTCGAGATGGACGGTGTTCCTATTGGCACCGTCACGCTACGGCGGCGCGGCAACCGCAGGCTGTGGACCGCGCAGGAGCGGCGCGAACCCGCCGTTTATCTCTCGAGGCTGGTCATCAGGCGTGACTATGCGGGGCAGGCGATCGGTGAGGCACTAATTGACTGGGCAGGAGCGCGTGCCGCACGAGACTGGGGCGCTCATTGGGTCAGGATTGACGTATGGACCACTAATGTGGCCCTGCATGACTATTACAAGAAGCGCGGATTCCGGCCTTACGGCGATCAACGGTCCGCCAAGATCAATGACTATCCCTCCGCGGCCCTGTTCCAGAAGCCCGTCGTTGAGATAGACGAGACGGTGGCGGCGCGATTTACCGAGGCATCCGGTCCCGGCGACCGCGGGTCATCCCGCCCTTTCCGGACCCGCCACTCAAGGCGTGAGCCTAGGGTCGACGACGCGCGCGGCCATGTTCCTCGGCCTTGGCCTGAGAGCCCTGGCCTGGCGGCAGCGCACCGGATGGGGGACCGGGAGCTTGCCCCCGAGGCGCCGGCCGGATAAGAGTCCCGCGGGCATCTCGTCTGGCCCGCGCCCTCTCGCCCGACCCAGCAAGATCATCACCGGAGATCGGGTCCTGGGTGTGCAACAATAGGTCTCCAGACCGGGCATTGACAGCAGCGACAATGGCGTCGTACTGATCAGAGCGGATGACCTGATGTGCGAACGAAGGCCTGCGCATCAGACTCCGGTCAGAAGACGAGGAGTTGCGATGGCTAAGCGGCACGGTCGCCCATCACCGCACTACCGGTACGAGCACTACGATCCCTGCGTCTCAACTGCTTGATCGCGAAACCTGACGGGGCTGGTGCGGCTCCTCGTCGGCTCATCCACAGCGCCTGCGACTCTTTGAGCGTGCTTTTTACTGCATCCCTACGGGTGCCTGGATCACGCCGTAGCCGACGGCTGCCGCTTGGTGGACTCCTCCGAGCGTCTGTGGTGCTGGTTCGCTGCCCGGGCGAGTCTCCGGCTGAACCCATGCCATGCCTCCCTGCGGACTGCGCATGTGTCGCACCGCTCTGCAGCGGGTAGTTTCGGTCAAGCTATGGCGATGGTCGGTGGCGTGCGCGTTGGCCTGAGTCCCTGCCGGGGCGCAGGCTCACTGCACCAATGGCGGGGCGCAGGCAGGATGTCTTACCGCTGGATCTGCGGCACACCTGGTGCGATTGGCACCACGAGCCACAGTCACAGCGCTTCATGACGCCGCCCCGGCAGCGCGCCGCCGGAGCGGGCACCGAGGCAGCCGCCGGGGCACACAAGAATGCCTCCCAGCGGCTCTCCGAGCCGGAAGCTTCACCGCCACCGAGGCAGTCGCCGGAGCCTGACGCCACGGCCCCGCAGCCACAGCGCGAGCCAGGCCAGCAGCCACCAGCCGCGCAAAGACCCTGGTCACGCCGCCCCGGGCGCAGGACCCGCTGGGCCATCTGGCTGGCCGTGGCCCTGGTCACCGCCGCGGTCGCGATCGGCGTGGCCCTGAAGGTCGCTCCGCTGCAGACCGTCACGGTGGCGGGCCAGGTCATCAAGGTCGGCACGACCGCGCCGACGCTGAGCTTCTCCGGGCCGGGCGAGGTGGACCTGTTCGGCCAGAGCCTGCCCACCCACGTGCAGTTCCTGGGCCCGGTCCGGCCCCGGCTCCAGCTGACCCAGATCACCATCAACAGCGAGCTGACGAACTTCGTCCAGGGCGCGGGCCCGGCGGGCGCCGAGCGGATCCTGGGTGACCGGCTCGCCAGCGGCTGGCTGCACTATTTCGCCTGGGAGATCGGGCTCACCGCGGTCGGCGCGCTGCTCCTCCTCGGGGCGCTGGCCGGCTGGCGCCGCCTGCCGCACAAAACGACGCTGAAACTCCTGGCCGGCGGCCTGGTGCTGACCGAGGTGATCAACCTCGGCGCGATCATGCTGACCGCGTACACCGCGCCCTCGACGCTGCGCCAGGTCCGGTCGCTCAGCCAGCTGGTGGGCAGCGAACCGACGGTCACCGACGCCAGGAAGGGTGTCCCGGTGCCGCCCGGCGTCCGGCTGGTGGTGATGGGCGACTCCACGGCGGCGGGCGCCGGGCTGCCGCCGGTCCGCGACGCGTCCCACGCCGACCAGGCCTGCGGGCGGAGCACCGATTCCTACGCCGAGGACCTGGCCCGCTCCAACGGCTGGCAGGTGATGAACCTGGCCTGCAACAGCGCCACGATCAGCCAGGGCCTGCTCGGTCCCGAGGGGCGCGGCGGGGAGACGGTTCCGCCGCAGATCGACGCCGCGCAACGGGCCACGCACGCGTCCGCGGTCATCGTCAGCGTGGGCGCGGACGACCTCGACTGGTCGGCCATGCTGCGCCTGTGCGCGGTCGCCAGGACCTGCAACGACAAGGCCACCACGGCCTACTTCCAGCAGCAGCTGCACTCGTTCAGCAAGAACTATCTCCAGCTGCTCGACCAGCTCGCGGCGCTGCCCAGCCATCCGCAGGTGATCATCAACCGCTACTACAACCCGTTCGACCTGCAGCTGAACTGCCTGAGCCGGGTCGGCATGACCACCGCCAAGATGCGCACGCTCAGCTCGCGGCTGGCCACGCTGAATGCCGTGCTGGCCAAGGGGGCCAAGGAGTTCGGCTTCACCTCGGTCCAGCCCGACTTCACCGGGCACCAGTTGTGCACGCCCCAGCCCTATGTGCAGGGACTCGGGGACGCGGCGCCGTTCCACCCCACGGCCATGGGCCAGCTGGCCATCGCGCTCGCCGACCAGGCGGCGCTGAACTCACCGCGCCTGCCCGGCTCGTCGGCCGTGGCGACTCCGTCGGCTACCCGCACGCCCACGGCGGGCGGCACGCCGAGCGTGAGCGGGTCAGCCAGCCCGACGCCGACGTCCGGCCCCTGAGAGACGGCGCCCCGCCCTGACCCGGCGCCCCGCCCTGACCCGGCGCCCCGCCGTCACCCGGCGCCCGGCGCCCCGCCGTCACCCGGCTGAGCGGGCGATCACCCCGGCCCAGGGCTGCAGCACCAGGCCGTCCAGCGCGCCCTCGCCGGTGCTGAGCAGCACCGCGCCCGGCGCGGTGTCCAGCGTGGCCGGCTCGCCGCTGAAGTTGGCCACGACCGTCAGGCCGCCGGTCTCGTACGCCCACACCCCGCGCGGCGCCGGCAGCTGCTCGTAGCTGGCCAGCTGGCCGGCGAATTCCCTGCGCCGCAGCGCCAGCAGGTCGCGGCACAGGTGCAGGATGGACGATGGTTCCGCTTGCATCTCCGCAACGGAACCGCCCGCGTGGTCCCCGTACGGCAGCCAGGGCTGCACATCGTTGCCCGAGAACCCCCCGGACGGTGAGGAGTCCCACCGCATGGGGGTCCGGGCCCCGTCCCGGCTCTCCTTGGCCCCGGCCTCGGCCCGCATCCTGTCGCGCAGCAGATCCGGCGGGATGTCCACATCGGTCATGCCCAGCTCGTCGCCGTAGTACAGGACAAGGGCGCCGGGCAGGGTGGCCAGCACGAGCAGGGCCAGCCGGGTCCGGCGCTCGTCCCCGCCGCACCAGCGGGTCGGGAACCGGCTGATGTCGTGGTTGGACGCGGTCCAGACCGCGCACTCCCCGGCGGGCAGCTTCTCCAGGGACTCGGCCACCACGCTGGACAGGGCGCCGGCGGTGAACGGGGAGAAGATGAACGGGAAGTTGAACGTGAGCTGCAGCTCATCTCCCTGGCCGTGGAAGGCCGCCAGCGCGTCCAGGTCGCCGACCCAGGTCTCGCCGAGCAGCACCCGGGGCACCGGGTAGCTCTCGGCGATCTTCCGCCAATCCCGGAACACCGCGTGCGACTCCGGACGGTTCGCGCTGTACACCTGGGCCAGGCCGAACCGGGGGCGGACCAGCCCACCTTCGGGGGCGGGCGGGTCGTCACGGAGCTGGGCGTCCTTGTAGAGCCCGTGGGCGACGTCGATCCGGAAGCCGGCCACGCCCCGGTCGAACCAGAACCGCAGGATCTCCGCGAACGCCTGGTGCACGGCCGGGTTCCACCAGTTCAGGTCGGGCTGGCTGGGCAGGAAGTTGTGCAGGTAGTACTGGCCGCTGGCCTCGTCCAGCGTCCAGGCCGGCGCGCCTGTCGCGGCCAGCCAGTTGTTCGGCGGGCCGCCGCCCGGGGCAGGGTCGGCCCAGACGTAGAACTCCCGGTGCGGCGAGCGGAGGTCGGTGACCGCCTCGACGAACCAGGGGTGCGCGCTGCTGGTGTGGTTCGGCACCAGGTCGAGCAGGACCCGAAGGTCCCGCTGGGCGGCCTCGGCGATCAGCCGGTCCAGGTCGGCCAGGGTGCCGAGCTCCGGGTGGACACCCAGGTAGTCCGAGACGTCGTAGCCCCAGTCCTCGTCCGGTGACGGCATGGTCGGGGACAGCCAGATGCCGTCCACGCCGAGCCAGGACAGGTAGTCCAGATGCGCGGTGACGCCGTTGAGGTCCCCGTAGCCGTCGTCGTTGGTGTCCTGCCAGGACCTGACGTAGATCTAGTACAGGGTGGCTCCGTGCCACCAGCGGGGCTGGGTCCGTGGCGTGTCCATCGTTCTCCTGGGCGGTATGGGGGCGGGTCG
>Ga0187890_10000719_pt1 | contig 23891 bp, 21 predicted proteins | sample June2016WEW_21_1_FD_133005 | JGI IMG/M metagenome (GOLD analysis project Ga0187890, IMG submission 133005) | Peatland microbial communities from SPRUCE experiment site at the Marcell Experimental Forest, Minnesota, USA - June2016WEW_21_10 | ecosystem: Environmental > Terrestrial > Soil >... | reverse complement strand
GGGGTCAAAAGTTAGAGCCGGTGCTTTTCAGGGTTCATCGGCGTCGATCAAAATGGGCTGTCAGCTGCACGTATGTTCCCAGCGTCGATCATGCGTCGCGTACGTTGGGCGGGAGCTGTAGTCACGTTGGAGTCACGGAACGGGGCCTTACCCCTAGTTATAGGATAAGTATCCGATAATCCGATCGGACGCTGTTAAGGTTCTCCACATGGCTACACAGAAAATCTCGGTGACACTTGAATCGTCAGCGATCGAGCGGGCCCGACGGGCAGCCGGACCCCGAGGGCTTTCTTCCTATGTGGACGCGGCTCTGGAGGACAAGCTCGAACGGGACGAGCGGCGACGAGAGTTTCTGGCGTATCTCGAAGAGCTCGAAGCCAATGATCCAACTCCTGACCCGGTGAAGCAGCGTGCCAGCCGTCGTGCCGAGAGGATTCGATCGGCCGCAGCGTCGTGAGCAACCCCACGGTCGTGCTCGATTCAGGGGTGATCGATCGGGCTACAAGCAACGCTGAGTTCCGATGGGTACTGCGTGATCTCCTCGAGCATGGCTGGGAGCCGGTGATTCCGACCGTGACGCTTTCTGAGGCGATCACCGGTCGCCCCCAAGACGCTTCAGTGAATCAGCTGGTTAATCGGATCGGGACCGTGGATACCGATGAGGCGACGGCTCGTCGAGCGGGGCAGCTGCGGTTTGGGGTCGAACGGTCCGGCTCGCGGCGTACGCCGACCGGCATCGACGCTATCGTCGCCGCCCACGCCGCTGATGCGCAGGAGGCTGTGGTATTCACGTCGGACCCATCTGATCTCCGCCGTCTCGTTGTTGACTGCCCATGGGTCAGGGTCGACAAGCCCTGACCTGCCTTCGACGTGTCGGTCACAGCAGGGGGGCACAAGGCGCAAGGGCGAGCCGGCTGTTGTATGCCGGTTCCGCGATCAGCCTGAGGTTGATGCGCACCGCTTGGGCCGGCTAGATCGGTGAGGTTCAATCCGGAGTTGTAGTCATGAGCAAAGGTCACTGACTTCGGTCTGCGCTGTAAGTTCCTCTGACCTGGATATTCAGTGGGCCGCCCGGGGCTCGAACCCGGCACCTTGGGATTAAAAGTCCCCTGCTCTACCCGATGAGCTAGCGGCCCAGCTGGGAAAACGTCCGAGAGTGGGGAACTCGTCCTATTTCCTTGCCACCAGCCTGCCATGGTGCCCAACCGCCCGGCAGCAGCGGGTGATGGGGGACCGAAATTCGGTTCCTGGCAGCGGGTGATGGAGGATGACAAGGTCATCAGGGTCCGGTCAGGGTCATACCGGATTTCGTGCTCATCGATCGCATGACACCCTCGGGGCGTGGAGGTCGCCGCCCGAAAGAGCACTCATCGGTGGTGGGTGCACCTCGGCTTGATTTCCACCGCCGCCGTCTCGCTGGCCTTTGAGCCGATCGTGTCGATCCATATTCTTCTTGGTCTCGCCTTCGTCGTGCTCGTCGGTGCACACCTGATCCAGCGCCGTCGGATCACGGGAAACCTGGCAAGTCGCCTCCTTCGGATTCGGACTCTGAACCGGCCGGTGGGGAGGCTCGCCGTGGCCGATGCCTTGCTGGTCACCGTGACCCTGGCCATGTTGGTCTCCGGCTTCTGGGATTGGTCCTTGGGCCACCCCACACGCATCCGTTGGCACGCCATTTCCGGCCTCGTACTAAGCGGTTTCCTCTTAGTTCACACCCTCCGGCGCAGAAAACGTCTCCGCTCGTCGCAGGTGCGTTGAGACGGGCGCCCGCCGGGGCGTCTTCGCCGCAGGGGTGCGAACGGGATCGGGGTGCCCGGCCCGGCTGGGGGATAGGGTCGTCCCGGCTCCTCGGGGGTCAGTGGCTGGCCTGCAGCGTGATCCGGGCGCGGCGTGCGTCTTTGACGTAGCCGTTCTCCACGAACCATCGAGCCGAGTCCAAGACGGCGGCGGCGGCCGGACGCGGGGAGTACCCGAGCTCTTTCCGGGCCCTCGAGTCGTCGAAGGCCATCTGGGTCGTCGACATCCGGGCCGCTTCGAGAGGGACCGAGGGATGCCGTCTCATGAGACGTCCCTCGACGAACTCCGAGACATGGGCCACGCCGAGCGACAGGGCCCGGGGCACCCGGATCTTGGCCTCCGGAAGACCGGTAGAGCCGGCGAGGACCTCGAGCAGGTGCTGCAGCGAGTAGTTCTCGCCCCCCAGGATGTAACTGCGTCCGACGTCACCGCGCTCGAGGGCGAGCACGTGTCCCTCTGCCACATCGTCGACGTGGGCGACGTTCAGCGTGGTGTCGACATATCCCGGAACCCGGCCGTTCAGGTAATCGAGGATCAGCCGTCCGGTGGGGGTGGGGACGCGGTCGCGCGGGCCCAAGGGAAACGTCGGCATGACGATGGTGACGGCCAAGCCTTGTGCCGCGGCGCGCAGCACCTCGTGCTCGGCCACGTACTTGGACCGCTTGTAGGAACCGAACAGGTGGCTCACGTCGGGGTAGTCGCCCTCGGTGGTGAGCGCCCCCTGGTGCCCGGCGTCGAGCCCGAGGGTCCCCACCGTGCTCGTGTAGACCATGCGCTCGACGCCGGCGGCGCGCACCGCGGCGATGACGTTCAGGGTCCCACCCACATTGACGTCGTAGAACTGGCGGGGCTGGCGCGCCCAGAATCGGTACAGGGCGGCGACGTGGAACACCGCCCGGCACCCCCGCACGGCCCGGGCCATCCCCTCGCCGTCGCGCACGTCGACGTCGATCCTCTCGAGGTCGAGCCCCTCGAGGTTCGACGGATCGGCACCGGGTTCGACGAGCGCCACCACCGAAGCCCGGCGCCCCAGCAGGGCGCGCACCACGGCCGAGCCGATGAAGCCGCTGGCGCCGGTCACCCCCACCCTGTCGCCGGCGCCCAACGTCAAGACACGGTCGTGCTGGTGATCCTCCTCGGAGGACCCCGTCATCCCGGTGATCGGCGCAGCGCGCCCTTGGCCATCGTCCTGCCGACTTCCCAGAACAGTCCAGATCCCTTACTGGCCGCTCCGAGGACGTCGTCGAGGGCGTCGACGAAGTACTCGACCTCCTCCTCACCGGCGATCAGGGGCGGGAGGAGCTTGACCACGTTGGTGTTGTCCGCGGCGACCTGGGTGAGGATGCCGTGGCGGTGATAGAGGGGGATGACCACGAGCTGGGAGAACAAGGCCGTGCGCATGGTCTCGAGCGCCGTCCACCGCCGCCGCAGCGCCCGGGACTCGGGCTTGTCGAAGACCAGCCCGATCATGAGCCCCTTGCCCCGCACCTCCCGGAGGAACTCGTGCCGCTCGACCAGGGGGTCGAGGGCCTTGGCGAACGCCTCGCCCGTCCGCCGGGCGCGGTCGACGATGTCTTCCTCGTCGAAGGCCTGCAACGTCGCCAACCCGGCCACCATGGCGAGCTGGTTCATGGCGAAGGTGGAGGAGTGCACCACGGCGCGGTCCATCGAGCTGAAGACACTGTCGAAGATCCGGGCCGACGAGAGCATCGCCCCGACCGGGATGTAACCACCCGACAGCGCCTTGGACACCGTGATGATGTCGGGCTGCAGCCCCCAGTGCTCGTGGCAGAAGAACTTGCCTGTCCGGCCCAGTCCCGCCTGCACCTCGTCCATGACCAGAAGCGTCTTGTGCCGGCGACACAGCGTCTGGGCTGCCGCCCAGTACTCCTCGGCGGCGAGGTTCACGCCCTTGCCCTGGATGGGCTCGACCACGAAGGCCGCCACGTCTCCCTTGCCCAGTTCCCGGGCCAGGGCTTCGATGTCCCCGAAGGGGACACAGGTGGTGGGAAGAAGTCGGCCGAAGCCCTCGCGGAACTCCTTCCCCCCGTTGAGCGACAGCGCGCCGGTGGTGAGGCCGTGGAACCCGTGGTCGCAGTAGACGATCCGATCCCGTTTCGTGGCGGCCCGGGCGAACTTGATGGCCGACTCGACGGCCTCGGCACCGGAGTTCGTGAACAGGGCCCGCTCGATGCCGGGGTGGGAGCGTTGCACGAGCGTCTCGGCCAGGAGCCCGGGGAGCAGCGCGCAGTCCATCTGGACGAGGTTGGGGAGGTCGGCGTCGAGGGCTTCGTGGATCGCCCGGGTCACGGCGGGGTGGCCCCGACCCAGGGCGAACACGCCGAAGCCGGACAGCAAGTCGAGGTAGCGCCGACCCTCGGCGTCATAGAGGTAACAGCCCTCGCCCCGCTCGTAGTAGTGGTCGAACCCGATCGTCTTGAGCACCCGGCCCATCTGCGGGTTCATGTACTGCGCCTGCAGGCTGAAGTTCTCACCCTGGCGTGCCCGAAGGACTTCTTGTAGCTCGAACGGCATCCACGGCTCCTGGTAGCCCGACGCGGCTCAGAATATCGGTTGACGACGCAACGACGAACGGGTGCGGAGGTGCGTCCTCCCCCGCCACCGGGGCCCCCAAAAGATTCCCGATTTCTCTTTGAGTGATTTAATAACCGCCCTGAGTGTTCCGATACCTACTTCATGGTTATGGGGGGGTTTTCGCGCCGTAAGGCTGCATCTGAGCAAAAGTTCTCACTCCGTGGTTGGAGGGCGGGTCTTGGGCTACTGACAGTGGTCATCCTGGTGGCGTCGCTGGCGGCCGCATTCGCCCCCGGCGGTGGAGCCCCCACCCCGTCGGCGCTGGCTCCGGCCACGAAGGCCGACGCCGGCTCGGGCTCGGGCACCGGCCCCACCTCCGACCCGGCCGCCAACATCGCCCCGTCGCCCAACTTCCTCAGCGATTGCTCGGGGACCTCCTACGACAATTCCTCGGGGTGCGAGAACGCCACGCTGGCCGCCATCGACAACGCCCGGAACCAAGAGGGACTGCCCGGCATGGTGCTCCCCACCGACTGGGCCCAGCTCACCCCGGCGGAGCAGCTCTTCGTCTCCACCAACCTGGAGCGCACGGTGCGGGGCATGGCGCCCCTGTCGGGGATGGCCACCGCGCTCGACCAGGCCTCTCTGTCCGCCGCCGGCCAGAACTCCGATCCCACCGCGCCGGCGGGCTTCCCGTGGACGGCGTGGGGGGGGAACTGGGCCGGGGCGGTCGGCAACCCCCTCGAGGCCATCTACTTCTGGATGTACGACGACGGCCCGGGGTCCTACAACCTCGACTGCACCCCCTCGGACTCCGCCGGCTGCTGGGGGCACCGCAACAACATTCTGATGTCGCTGCACTGCCAGCCGTGTGTCATGGGCACCGGGTTCAGCGCCACCGCCTACCAGGGCAACCCGAGCTGGACCGAGCTCCTCGTCGACTCCTCGGGCTCACCCGCGCTCGACTTCTCCTGGAGCGCCGTCCTCCCCGACCTGCCCGGCTCCGCCGGGGGTGCGGTGCTCGACGCGCCGGCGGTCGGCATCGGCTCGACCCCTGACGGCCAGGGCTACTGGCTCGTGGCGTCGGACGGCGGGGTCTTCGCCTTCGGCGACGCCGGCTTCTACGGATCCATGGGAGGCCGGAGGCTGGCCGCCCCGATCGTGGGGATCTCCTCGACGCCCGACGGTCGCGGCTACTGGCTGGTGGCGTCGGACGGCGGGCTCTTCGCCTTCGGCGACGCCGGCTTCTACGGGTCCATGGGCGGTCGCGTCCTCGCCCGCAAGGTGGTGGGCCTGGCCTCGACCCCCGACGGTCGCGGCTACTGGGAGGTGGCGGCGGACGGCGGGCTCTTCGCCTTCGGCGACGCCGGCTTCTACGGGTCCATGGGGGGCCGCCCCCTCAGCCGGCCGGTGGTCGGCCTGGCGCCCACGGCCAACGGCAGGGGCTACTGGGAGGTCGCCTCGGACGGCGGGATCTTCGCCTTCGGCGACGCCCCTTACTACGGGTCGATGGGTGGGACCGCCCTGGCGCGGCCGGTGGTGGCCATGGCGTCGACGCCCGACGGTCACGGGTACTGGCTGACCGCCTCGGACGGCGGGATCTTCGCCTTCGGCGACGCCCCCTTCCACGGATCGACGGGGGGACACCCCCTGGCCGCCCCCATCGTCTCCATGACCGCGTCGACCACCGTCGGCTACTGGCTGGCGGCCTCCGACGGCGGGGTCTTCAGTTTCGGCGTCCCCTTCCACGGATCGATGGGCTGACGCCGGGGTCGAGCTCAGTAACCCGAGCTCAGCACCCCGAGCTCAGCCCCGCGCACACGAGGCGCCGGTCTCGCGTTCGTGGCCCCGCCATCCCGGCTCGTCGCTCACCGGCCAGTAGTCGCCGGTGTCGGTGTCCTGGACATAGGGGACCGGCGACTCCTCGCCCGCCTGGGCGCCGCCGGCGATGGTCCTGACCGCGTCGAGCAGGGCGTCCACGTCGGACTCGGTGCTCGAGATCCCGCAGCTGGCCCGCACCGCTCCGGGCATGAAGCGGTGGTCGCCCGCCCGCACCTGCTCCCGGTAGGCGTCGACGTCCGCGGGCGCCAACCCCAGGAGCCGGATGAGATAGGGGTGCGCACAGAAACATCCATGGCGCACGCCGATGCCCCACTCGGCGCTCAACCGGGCCGCCACCAGGGCGTGGTCCACCCCTTCGACCACGAAGGCGGCGATGGCGAGGGTGTCGGTGTCGAGCGAGGGCCCGAGCACCCTCACGCCGTCGATGGCGGCGAGTCCGTGCCGTAGCCGCGTGGCCAACCGCCGTTCGTGGGTCTCGATCGTGTCCCAGCCGATGCGGCCGAGCTCCTCGAGAGCCGCTTCGAGGGCCACCGCGCCCATGACGTTGGGCGATCCCGCCTCCTCGCGTTCGGGGGGATCTGTCCACCACACCTCGTCGAGGTCCACGAGGTCGACCGCCCCCCCTCCGGCGAGGAAGGGGTCACCCTCGGCGAAGGTGGCGGCGGGCCCCACCAGGACGCCGGCGCCGAAGGGCGCATAGAGCTTGTGACCGCTGAAGGCCACGAAGTCGGCGTCGACGGGCATGGGCCGGTGGGGCGCGAGCTGCGCGGCGTCGAGCACCACGGGGACGCCCCGGTCATGGGCGGCGGTGACGATGTCGGACACCGGCGGGAGCCATCCCGTCACGTTGGAGGCGCCCGTGAGGGTGAGCAGGCGCGGCCGCGGTGTCTGGTCGAGCCCGGCGATGACGTCGTCGGTGTCGAAGGTCCCGTCCGGCCCGCACTCGACGTACCGTCGGGTGGCCACCCGTCCCCAGGGCAACAGGTTGGCGTGATGCTCCACCACGGTGGTGAGCACCACGTCGTCGGCCTCGAGGCGTAACCGGTAGGCGAGCTGGTTGAGCGCTTCGGTGGTGTTGCGGCACAGGATGGCGATGTCGCTGTCGCTGCGCCCTCTTCCGCCGGCGAAGGCGAGGGCGGTGGCCCGGGCCGACTCGTAGGCCGCGGTGGCGAGCCGGGACTTGTACCCCGCGCCCCGGTGCACGCTCGAGTACATCGGGACGAACTGCTCGACCGCAGCCATGACCGAGGGAAATGCGCTGGTCGAGGCGGCGGCGTCGAGGTTCACGTAGCGACGCTCGGTGCCGTCGACACAGGGGACGAGCAGGTCGTCGCCCACCAACCCGGCGGGCGCGTCCATCGAGTGCGGCACGGCCGAAGTCTACGGGTGCACCGATCGCGCCCCCCCGGAGCACCGGCCGGTACCATCGCCACGGTGGAAGACGACCTCGACGGCCCCGATTTCGACGGTCCTGACCTCATCGGTTCCGCCTGCAACGGTTCCGCCGTCGACGGTCTCGAGGCCGACGGCCCCGAGGCTGAGGGCCATGGGGAGCTCGTCGACACCGCTCCCGACAACGTGGCGACCGTTCTGGCCGGGCGCAGCCCCGGTGGGGATGGATCCGACGAGGACATCGACCAGCAGCCGACCGCCGAGCTCGACATCGACGGATCCCTGTTGGACACGATCGAGGAGGAGCTCGCCGACGTGGAGCGCGCCCTGGCCCTTCTCGACGAGGGCGGCTACGGACGGTGCGAAGCCTGTGGGGGGACCATCGACGACGACGTGCTGACCCGGACCCCGACGGCCCGGTTCTGCGCAGAGCACCTGCCGCTCACCCTGCGCTGATCTCCGCCCGGCGGCGTCGGCGCCGCCTCCAGCCCTTCGGGCCCCGGGCCCTACGCCTTCTTGGTCTCCCAGAACAGCGTGTCGATCTCCTTGATCTGGTCGAGGAGCCCCTGGGCGACTTTGGGGTCGTTGGTCTTCTTCGTCTCGCCGGCCGCTTTGGTGGCCTTCCAGAACAGCTCGTGGAGCTGGGGGTGCTTGGCGAGGTGCTCGGGCTTGAAGTAGTCGGTCCACAGCACCCAGAGGTGGTGCTTGACGAGGTCGGCCCGCTCCTCCTTGATCACGACGGCCCGCTCCTTGAACACGGGGTCGTCGGATCCGTTGAACTTCTCCATGCACGCCTTGACCGACTCGGCCTCGATTCTCGCCTGGGCGGGGTCATACACACCGCAGGGAAGGTCGCAGTGGGCGTGTGCGGTCAGGGGAGGGCTGATTCGGTCGACAGACGACAAGATGCGGTCGACGATGCGCATGGGCAGGGCTCCTTCGTGCAGAGTGAAGTCGATGGGGATCGCGCTCACCTTACCCAGAGAAGGCAAACGGTGAACTTGGGCCGCCGGCTCCTGCGCCGACTTCCGAGGCCGAGCCCGACCGGTGTCGGGCTGGCCGGCGCCGTCGCCCTCGGGATCGTGGCGGTGGTGGTACGCCCCCGGCGAGTGGTGGTCGAGGGCAGGAGCATGGAGCCCACCCTGGCGCCCGGGGACCGCCTTCTGGTGGTGCGGGCCCGTTCCTTGCACGCCGGCGACGTCGTGGCGGTGCGCGATCCCCGCCACCCGGGGCGGGTGCTGGTCAAGCGGATCGGCGCCGTGCTCGACGACGGGGTCGTGGTCCGGGGCGACAACCCGGGGGCGTCGACCGACAGTCGCAGCTTCGGGCCCGTGCCGAGCACCGCCGTCCTGGGCCGGGTCTTCCGGTGCTACGCGCCGTCATGGCGCGCCGGTCCGGTGCGCTGAGCAGGGGTGAGGAGAACACCGTCGGGCGGAGTACGCTCGCCGTGATGACCTGGCTGGAAACGGAGCTCGATCGGTTGCTCGCCCCGGACTACCTGGACGGGCTGCGCGAGCGCTCGCTCGAGGACGTGCGGGCCATGCGCGCCGAGTGCCAGGAGGCCGAGACGGCGGTCTCGTATCTCCGGCGCATGGCCCAGGGCCGGTTGGATCTCGTCCACGCCTGTCTCGACCACCACGGCGAGGGCGGTGACGTCGACTCGCTGGTCGAGCGCCTGCCTTCGATCATCGGCTCGGGACCGGCCCGCCCCCAGGGCTATGGCCGGTTGCCGTCGCAGATGTCGCCCGACCTCGACAGGGACGATCTCACCGAGGAGCTCGACGCCGTGCTCGACGCCGATCACACCGCCACGCTCACGACCATGACCGAAGCCGAGCTCCGCTCCGTGGGCGAGCGACTCACCGCCATCGAGCAGCGCATCTCCGACCAGCGGCGCGCCCTGCACGAGCGCATCGACACGCTCCAAGCGGAGATCGTGGGTCGGTACAAGACGGGCGAGGCCTCGGTCGACGGCCTGCTGGCCTGATCCGCGTCCGACGCTCGAGAGGCGACGGCGTGCCCAAACAACTCCCCGATCGGTGGAGCGACCTCGGCTCGTTCATCCGGGAACAGCGATCGACGGCCCGGCTCTCGCTGCGACGACTGTCGGAGCTGGCGGGGATCTCCAACCCCTACCTGAGCCAGATCGAACGCGGGCTGCGCCGCCCGTCGGCGGAGATCCTCCAGCAGATCGCCAAAGCGTTGCGCATCTCGGCCGAGACGCTCTACGTCCAGGCCGGCATCCTCGAGCCCGGCACCGGCGAGACCGACCTGGCCCGCGAGATCCTCTCCGACGCCCATCTCAGCGAGGAGCAGAAGCAGGCGCTCATCCGCATCTACCTCTCGTTCCGTCACGAGAACGAGGATCAACCGGGACACGAGTCGACGACCGACCCGGTGCCGGCCCCGGCGTCGCCCCCCGGCCCGTCCCGTCCCGCCGAGACCTCGGCGGGCGTGTCCCCGAGCGCCTAGCCAAAGCGCCACCTCGGGGCTGCTTCCCCGGGGGCGCGGGGTCCGTCGGGCCCGTCGAGCGCCAGGACCGGGGGGACAGACGTCCAGGTAGGCTCGGTCTCGGTGCGTCGCCTCGCAGTGCTCTCCTTGCACACTTCGCCGTTGGCCCAACCCGGGACCGGTGACGGCGGGGGCATGAACGTCTACGTGCGGGAGCTGTCGAGCGCCCTGGCCCGGGCCGGCGTGGAGTGCGATGTCTACACCCGGGCGTGGTCCGACGAACTGCCGGCCACGGCGGCGGTCGAACCCGGGCTCCGGGTCCACCACGTGCCCGCCGGCCCCTTGGGCCCCATGGCCAAAGAGGACCTTCCCTCGGTCGTCGACGAGTTCACCGACAACGTCCTGTCCCTCATGACCTCGGGTGCGGGCGTGGATCCCCTCGTGCACGAGGAGGCGGGCTTCGATGCCATCCATGCCAACTACTGGCTGTCGGGCATCGCCGGGCACCGCATCAAGCACGAGCTCGACCTTCCCCTCGTGTCGACCTTCCACACCTTGGCGCGGGTCAAGGCCGAAGCCAGCCCCGAAGAGGTCTCGAGCGACGAGCCCCACCGACGGGCCGAGGCCGAAGCCACCGTCATGCGCTGCTCCGAGGTGGTGCTGGCGTCGTGCACGGTGGAGGCCGAGCAGCTCGCGCAGCTCTATGGCAGTGACCCGGCTCGGATCCGAGTCGTCGCACCCGGCGTCGACCACGCGTTCTTCGGTCCCGGCTACCGCCCTCAGGCTCGCCGTGCCTTGGGCCTGCCCGCCCACGCCCCCTTGCTCTTGTTCGTGGGGCGGATCCAGCCCCTCAAGGGCGCCGATGTCGCCGTGCGGGCGCTGGCGGCGATGAAGGACCACCCTGACGCGACTCTCCTCGTGGTGGGGGGGCCGAGTGGTCCTCGTGGCGAGGAGCACCTCGCCTCGCTGCAGAAGCTCGTCGACCAACTCGGGCTGGCCGACCGGGTGCGATTCGAGGCGCCCCAACCCCACGAGCTCCTCTCCACCTACTACCGCGCCGCCGATGTCTGTGTCGTCCCCAGTCGCTCGGAGTCCTTCGGTTTGGTGGCCCTCGAGGCCGCGGCGTGCGGGACCCCTGTCGTGGCCGCGGCGGTCGGAGGGCTCACCACCCTCGTCGAGGACGGGCGCACCGGCCTCGTCGTCGACTCGTCGACGCCCGAGGCCTTCGCCGCGGCCGCCTCGGGGGTCCTCGCCGACCCCCTCCTGGCTGAGCGCCTGGCGAGCGCGGCGGTGGTTCGTTCCCGGCGCTACACCTGGGCCCAGGCCGCATCTTTGCTGCGTGGGACCTACGAGGAGCTCACCGCCGAGCGACTCGTCGAGTGCCGCTGACGCCCTAGTCCGGCCCCGGTCGCGTGCCCCCCGCCGACATCGCCTCCCCCGAGGAGCGCGCCGCCTGCGACGCCGTCATCGAGCGCTGGGCGGGCGCTCGCCTGGCCGAGGCCGGTGCCGTGGTCGCCGTCGACCACCACCCCGACCTGGGCCGGTGGTATCTGCGGTTGCGCGCCGACGAGAAGGACTTCGTCACGGTGTGGCTCACCATCCGCCAGCGCACCTTGCAGCACGAAGCGCAGGTCATGCCGGCACCCGAGGTGAACATCGAGGCGACATACGAGTACCTCTTGCGGCGCAATCTCGACCTGCACCAGATGCGGTTCGCCCTGGGAGCCGAGGACGCCGTCTACCTCGTGGGCGAAATCCCCGTGCATGCCGTGACCGAGGACGAGCTCGATCGCATCGTGGGCTCGAGCCTCGCCTATGTCGACGACTACTTCCCAACGATGATGAGCATCGGGTTCGCGGGTCGGTACCGACGTCGCCGCCGACCGGCCTGACGCGCTGAGGTCACCAACGTGTGACGTGTCGGCGCGTCACGCGGTGCCACGTGACATGTCGAAGACGGTGACGCGTCGTCGCGCGAAAAAAACTCTGGCGCGCGCGTGTCGCGCGCGAGGTAGGGTGCCAGAGCGCACGGCCCGAGGGGCTGGTGATGTCGGTCGATCGGGGAAGTGCGACCGCCGTCCAGGGTTCCTCGGGCCGCGCCGCGTCATCATGGTCGGTAGCGTGAGCGACGATGGAACCACGGTTGCTTGTCGTCGGTGGTGGACGCATGGGGAGCGCGCTGGTGCACGGGCTTCTCGGTGCCGGGTGGAGCCCGACCGACATCGTCGTCGTCGAACCGTCCGCCGAACGCCGGTCGGTGCTGTCGGTCGAGCTCCCGGGCATCGAGGTCCGTCCTGAGGTCACCACCTCGGCCGCGGCGGTGATCGCCGTCAAGCCCGCCGTCGGTGAGGAGGCCTGCCGGGCCTTGTCCGGCGCCGGGACCGGCCGTGTCCTGTCGATCATGGCCGGGGTGCCCCTGGCCCGGCTCGAGTCGTGGTTGCCCCTCTCGAGCGCGGTGGTGCGGGCCATGCCCAACACCCCGGCGACGGTGGGGGCCGGGGTATCGGTCATCGCGCCGGGGTCGAGGGCGGCCGAAGGCGACCTGGCCTGGGCCGAGGAGCTCCTGGCCGCGGTCGGCCACGTCGTCCGGCTGCCCGAAGCGTCGCTCGACGCCGTGACCGGATTGTCGGGATCGGGGCCGGCCTACGTGTTCTTGGTGGTCGAGGCCCTCATCGAGGCGGGAACGGCGTCGGGACTGGACCCCGAGGTGAGCCGCCTCCTCGCCACCGACACCCTGGCGGGGGCGGCCGCGCTCCTGGTCGAGTCGGGCGAGACGCCCGAGAGCCTGCGCCAGGCGGTCACCTCTCCGGGGGGGACGACCGAGGCCGGCCTGCGCGTGCTCGAGGATCTCGGGGTCCGGGCCGCCTTCGTGGCCGCGGTGGCCGCGGCCACCGAGCGATCGCGCCAACTGGCGCGCTGACCACCGGTGGTGGGGGCTCGAGGGGGCGATTCTCGGGGCCGGGGGCGAGGGGGCGGGACGAGCCCGGGGTGGCCCCGCCCTGCCACCGCCAGGCTCGCCCCGCAGCCCGGGCGGGTTGAGCAGCAGTTTTCTGGCCCTCTCTCTTTCCAACATTCACCACATTGGCGTACAGTCGCCTCAGGCGGGAGAGGGGTGATTCCACTGAGTGCTGATGACGTCACCAGCGCTCGCTACCTGACGGTACGCGAGGTAGCGAGCACGCTGAGAGTGTCCAATATGACGGTGTACCGACTGATCAATGCGGGAGAGCTGCCTGCAGTGCGCGTTGGCAAGTCGTTTCGTCTCCGCGAGGATGACGTGAACCGGTACCTGGCCGACCGGTACACCCAGGCCGGCTGACACCCGCCGGCCACCTTGGCAACGAGGGGGGCAGGTGGCGGGGCGCGCCGGTGGTTCGGTCTTCTTCCTGACCGACTACGGGCTCGCCGACGAGTTTGCCGGAGTGGTGCGAGCGTCGGTGCTGCGCCACGTGCCCGGTGTCCCGATCATCGACCTGACGCACGGCGTCACGCCGTTCGACGTCAGGGAGGGTGCGCTGGCGTTGGTGCGCGCCGTGCCCCACCTCGGTCCGGGAGTCGTCCTGGCCGTCGTCGACCCCGGCGTCGGGACCCCGAGACGCGCCGTGGCGCTGTCGGTCAGGCCCCGCGCCGGCCACGGTGGGCAGGGACCGCACCATTTCGTGGGCCCTGACAACGGTCTGCTGCCGTGGGCGGTGGACGTCGCCGGCGGCGTCGAATGCGCCGTGGCGCTCCCCGTTCCCTCCCGGCGTGACACGGGGATGACCTTCGACGGTCGGGACGTCTTCGCGCCGGCCGCGGCCCGCCTGTGGCAGGGCACCGCGCTGACAGACCTCGGGGACGAGCTCGACCCCACCAGCCTCGAGCGGCTCACGTCCCCCCGCCTCTCGGTGTCCCCGGGCGCGGTGGAAGCCGAGGTGCAGTGGGTGGACCGGTTCGGCAACGTGCAGCTCGCCGCCGGTCCCGACGACGCCACCGCCGCCGCGCTCGGCGACGACCTCGAGGTCCTCGCCCCCGACGCCCATCGGGCCAGGCGCGTGACGGCGTTCGCCGAGCTCGGTCCCGACACTTTGGGCCTGATCGTCGACGCCAACGGACACCTCGCCCTCGTGTGTGACCGACGGTCGGCCGCTACCGTGCTCCGGGTGCATCCGGGCGACGTCGTCACCGTGCGAGGGGTCGTTCCCGGTGGCGGGTCACGATGAACCTGGCGGTCCTCGCCGATCAACACCCGTCCGGTGATCGCGCCCTGTACGCCGAGGGCAGGTGGCACACCTGGGGCGAGGTCCGCCGCCGGGCGGCGGCCGTGGCCAACGAGCTCACCGACCTCGAGGTCAGCTCGGGCGACCGGGTGGCCATCATCTGGCCGACGTCTGTCGACTTCGTGGTCGCCTATCTGGGCGTCCTCGCCGTGGGTGCGGTCGCCGTGCCCCTCAACCCCAACAGCCCGGCCAACGAGCTGGGCCGCGAGCTCGATGTCGTCGAGCCCGTGGCCGTGCTGGCCGGGGCCCCCGTCCCGACGCCTCGGAAGGTGCGCCATGTCGTCGTGCCGGCGACGGCGATCGCGGCCGCCGGCAAGGCCGCGGCCAAACTCCTCGCCTGGGAAGCGTTCTCGGGGAAGGCGCAGCCCGAGGATCCCCAGGGCCAGGCCGCACCCGAGGCAGACGAGCCCGGTCCCGGTCCCGAGGGACAGGAGCCCGGTCCCGAGTTGGAGGACCACGGGAGGGGCACCGACGGCGAGAACTTCCTGCATCCCGCCGACAAAGAGGAGTCGGACCTCGCCGTCTTGCTGTTCACCTCGGGGACGGCGGGCGAACCCAAGGCGGCCATGCTGACCCACGGCAATCTCATGGGCAACCTGCGCCAGATGCTCGGGATCCCCGAGATCCTCCGGGCCGACGACGTCGGGCTCGTGGCCCTGCCGCTGTTCCACGTCTTCGGGTTGAACGTGGCTCTGGGGCTCTCGCTGGCGACGGGGGCCGCCCTCGTGCTCGACACCCGATTCGACGCCGCCGGCACGCTTCGCCAGGTGCACGAGCTCGGTGTCACCACGTTGCTCGGCGTCCCCACCATGTTCGGGGCATGGGCCGATCTTCCCGATGGCGACGGCGACGGGGATGGCGACGGGGCGTCCCCGCTGGCCGGGGTGCGTCGGGCCATCTCCGGTGCGGCGGCCCTCGACGCCGACGTCGCCCTGCGCTTCGAACGGCGCTACGGCATCGAGATCTGGCAGGGGTACGGCCTCACCGAATCGTCCCCGGCCGTCTCGACCTCACTCGGCACAGGTCGAAACCGGCCCGGCTCGGTGGGTCGACCGCTCCCGGGCGTCGAGGTGCAGCTGGTGGACGAGGAAGGCGAGCCGGTGCTCGAGGGCGATACCGGCGAGATCTGGGTCCGGGGAGAGAACGTGTTCGCCGGGTACTGGCGTGACGCCGAGGCCACCGCGCAGGTGCTCACCGACGACGGATGGTTGCGCACCGGCGACATCGGGGTGATCGGCGAGGAGGGCGATCTCTTCGTCGTCGACCGTTCCAAGGACCTCGTGATCGTCTCGGGGTTCAACGTCTTCCCGGCCGAGGTGGAGCGGGTGGTGACGTCGATCCCCGGCGTCGCCGAGGTGGCGGTCATCGGCCGGCCCGATCCCGGCACCGGCGAGGCGGTCGAAGCCGTGATCGTGGTGGAACCCGGAGCAGAGGTGAACGAGGAGCTGGTGCGGGCCTACTGCGCGGCCAACCTGACCCGATACAAATGCCCGACGTCGATCCGGTTCGTCGCCGAGCTCCCTCGCGGTCTGGTGGGCAAGGCGTTGCGACGGGCGCTGCGCGACCAACCCGCCTGACCAGCCCAGCCTCCGACAGGTCGTTTCCGAAAGGTCGCTTGCGAGCGGGTCCGGCGTCGGCTGGGCGTCGGTCGACGTGCGCCGGGGCGATGTGTCGACTTGGTGCCGGGCACCTCCGCCTCGGTACGATCCGGGCACATGGTGGTCCCCAGCGCGCGCCGCATTCCCGAGGCCACGGTGGCCCGTCTTCCCGTCTACCAGCGGATCCTCCTGGAGCTGGTGCGAGCGGGCACGACGACGGTCTCTTCGGACCAGTTGGCGTCGATGGCCCGGGTGAACGCCTCCAAGGTGCGCAAGGACCTGTCGTTCCTCGGGTCGTTCGGGACGCGGGGGTCGGGGTACGAGGCCCAATTCCTGCTGACGCAGATCGACCGGGAGCTCGGGCTGCACGGCGACTGGCCGGTCGCCATCGTGGGTCTCGGGAACCTCGGCCGGGCGCTCGCCAATTCCCAGGGGTTCACCTCCCGCGGCTTTCGAGTGGCGGGGCTCTTCGACGTGGACCCCTCGCTGCTGGGAAGCGAGATCGGTGGGGTGACGGTCCATCACGTCGACGAGTTCGAACGGGTCTCCGCCGCCGACCCGCCGGCGATCGGCGTCATCGCCACGCCCGCGTCGGCGGCCCAGGACGTCGCCAACCGCATGGTGGGGGCCGGCGTCGGGTCGGTGCTCAACTTCGCCCCCCGGGTCCTCACCGTGCCCCCCGACGTGCTGTTGCGGTACGTCGACCTGTCCATCGAGCTGCAGGTCATGAGCTTCTACCTCTCGCACCGGGACATCCCCGGCACGGCTCCGACGTGGTCGCCCCTGCCCCACGCCGTGGGGCTCAGCTCGGCCGAGCCCGGCTGAGGGTCCCGCCCCTGCCGGGCCCACCTGGGAGTCACCCCGGTCTGGCATAGCGCGTCGCCGACCGGCATCCTGGTGGGGAGGAAGTTGACCCATCAAGGGTCGTGGGTCCCGAGGGATACGCCCGAGCAAGGAGCTCTGCGAGACGTTGGCCGTCATCGTCGTTGGACTCGAGCAGCACCAGGTCCCGCTCGACGTGCTGGAGCGGGTGGCCGTTGCCGAGGACGACCTCGGGAAGGTGGTCGCCGGGCTGCGGGACAGGGCGAACCTGGTCGAGATCGTGGTCCTCTCGACCTGCATGCGGACCGAGCTCTACGCCGTGGTGGAACGCTTCCACGAAGGGGTCACCGACCTCCAGGAGTTCCTGGCCGGATTGGCGGGCACCCCCACCGAGGCCCTGGAAGGTCGCTGGACGGTGTTCTTCGACGACGCCGTCACCGGGCACCTCTTCGAGGTGGCGGCCGGGCTCCGCTCGAGTGTCCTGGGCGAGACCGAGGTCCTCGGCCAGGTGCGACGGGCCCTCGAGCGCGCCGAGGCCGAGCACGCCAGCGGTCCGGTGCTGACGGCCCTGTTCCGCCACGCCGTCCAGGCCGGGCGTCACGTCCGATCGACCACCGCCATCGCCCAGGGGACGACGTCGTTGTCCCACGTGGCGGTGGAGCTGGCCGCGTCGAGGCTCGGTGGATCGCTGGCGGGGCGCCACCTCGTGGTGGTCGGTGCCGGGGAGATGGCCGAGGGCATGATCGAGGCGCTGGCCGGTCACGGCGACCTCGCCCAGGTGGTGGTGGCCAACCGCACGGTCGACCGGGCCTCGGCGCTGGCCGGACGCATCGGGGGGACCGGCGTCGGTCTCGACGCCCTGCCCGACGCCCTGGCCGCCGCCGACGTGGTGTTCGCGTCGACCGGGGCGGCCCTCCCGGTCCTCGATGCCGAGCTGCTCGGTCCGGCCAGCGGGGCACGTCCGGCCATGGCCGGAGGTGCCCCCCTCGTGATCGTCGACCTCGGCGTCCCGCGCAACGTGGATCCGGCCGTGGGCGGAATCCCGGGGATCGATCTGCTCGACATGGACGACCTCACCGAACATGCCGAGCGGGCCATGGCCGGACGCCGGTCCGAGTTGGCGGCCGCCCAGGAGATCGTGTTCCACGAGGTGGAGCGGTATCGGGCCGAGGAGCGGGCCCGGGGAGCGGCCCCGATCGTCTCGGCCCTGCGGGCACGCGTGGAGGAGTTGCGCCGCGCCGAGCTCGATCGTCATCGGAATCGACTGGCAGAGCTCGACGAGCAGCAGTGGAACGAGGTGGACTCGGTCGTGCGGGACGTGCTCGCCAAGTTGCTGCACCACCCGACGGTGGCGGTGAAAGAGGCGGCGGGCACACCGCGAGGCGAGCGTCTGGTCGAGGCGCTGCGCACCCTGTTCGACCTCTGACGAGGTGGTGACCCCGATCGGCGGGGAGGGGGAACGCCGCACGTTCCGGCTCGCCACGCGGGGCTCGCCCCTGGCGCTGTGGCAGGCGAGGCGCGTCGCCGATCTCCTGAGGGCGCTCCCCGGCGCACCGCAGTGCGAGCCCGTCGTGGTGCAGACGACGGGCGACGCCCTCGCCGATGTCCCGGTGGCCCAGATCGGCGGGCAGGGCGCGTTCGTGAAGGAGGTGCAGCTGGCCGTGCTCGACGGGCGCGCCGATCTCGCCGTGCACTCCGCCAAGGACCTGCCGGCGCAGACGCCGCCCGGTCTGGTGTTGGCGTGTGTGCCCGAGCGCGCCGATCCACGCGATGCACTGGTGGGTTGCTCCCTCGAGGCCTTGGGGACGGGCGCCATGGTGGCGACGGGCTCGGTGCGGCGCCGGGCGCAGCTGGCATGGCTCCGGCCCGATCTCACCTTCTGCGACCTGCGCGGCAACATGGCCACGAGGCTGGAACGGGCCCAGCAGGTGGGAGTCGGGGTGCTCGCCCTGGCCGCCCTCGAGCGCCTGGGGCTCACCGGGCACGTGGCCGAGGTCCTCGATCCCCGCACGCTGCTCCCCCAGGTGGGCCAGGGGGCGTTGGCGGTGGAGTGTCGCGATGGCGATCACGTGGTGCGCGAGCTCCTGGGCGCGGTCGACGACCCGGCGGCCCATGGCGCGGTGCGCGCCGAGCGGGCCTTCCTCGGCGCCCTGGGCGGAGGATGCACGTTGCCCCTGGGAGCCTTGGCCGTCCTCGCCGACGACGGTGCCCGGCTCGCCCTGGACGGCTTTCTGGCCAGCCGTGACGGAAGGATCCTGCTGCGCCGCGCCGTGACCGGCCCTGCCACCGAGCCCGAGGCGCTCGGACGAGAGCTCTCTCGTGTCCTGCTCGACGACTGCGGCGGGCGCTCGCTCGACGACTGGGCCGATCCCGCCGATCCCGCCGGTCCCGCCGATCCCGGCTGGGCAGCCGGGTCCGCCGAGCGCACCGAGCGCGGCGCGGCGAGACCATGACCGTCTACCTGGTGGGGGCGGGTCCCGGGGACCCGGGCCTGCTCACCCGCCGGGGCGCCGAGCTGTTGGGGCGGGCCGAGGTGGTCTTGTTCGACCGGCTCGTCGACCCCCGGCTGCTCGACCTGGCCCCCGCGGACGCCCTGCGCATCGACGTCGGCAAGCGACCGGGGCAGCGTGCACACCAAGACGACATCCACGCCCTGCTTCTCCGCCATGCGCACCGAGGCAGGACGGTCGTGAGGCTCAAGGGCGGGGATCCGTTCGTGTTCGGACGCGGTGGGGAGGAGGCCGAGGTCCTGCTGCGCGCCGGCATCACCTTCGAGGTGGTGCCCGGCATCACCTCCGCGTTCGCCGCTCCGGCCTCGGCGGGCGTGCCGGTCACGCACCGGGGGCTGTCGTCGTCGGTGACGGTGGTGAGCGGACACCTCGGCGACCGAGACGGGCCGGGCGCGGTCGACTGGGCGGCGTTGGCCGGGGTCGGCGGCACGATCGTGGTCCTCATGGGCATGGCGGCGCGGGCCGAGATCGCCCGCCGGCTCGTCGAGGCCGGACGCAGCCCCGAGACGCCGGTGTTGGTCGTCCATCGGGGCACCACCTCGACCCAGGCCAGCGTGCGCACGACCCTCGCCGCGCTGGCCGACGTGGACCTCGGGCCCCCGGCCACGATCGTCATCGGTCCGGTGGCGGCGCTCGACCTGCGCGCCCCGGTCCGGGGTCCGCTCACCGGCGTGCAGGTGGTCGTCACCCGGGCCCGCCGGCAGGCCGCCACGCTCGAGTCGGCCCTGGCCGCCGCCGGGGCGGAGGTCATCGAGCTCCCCGTGATCGCCGTCGCCGATCCACCCGACGGGGGGGCGGCGATGCGCGCCGAGGCGGCGCGTGTCGAGATCTACGACTGGGTCGTCTTCACCTCGTCCAACGCCGTCGAGCGCTTCGTGCAGCTGCTGCGCGATGGGCGGGCCCTCGGAGGCGCCCGGTTGGCGGTCGTGGGTGGCGTCACGGCCCGGGCCCTCGCCACCTACCACCTCGCCGCCGATCTCGTCCCCGAGGAGGAGACCGCCGAGGGACTCGTGGCCGCCATGCCGGGCGCCGCCCCGGGGGCCTCGGGGTCGCGCCGGGTGCTGTTCCCCCGGGCCGTGGGGGCGGGCCCGGTCGTCGCGGCCGGGCTCCGGGACAAGGGGTGGGAGGTGACCGAGGTCGACGCCTACCGCACCGTGCCGGCCGGCCCCGCCGAGGGCATCGGAGCCGACGAGCTCGACGCGGCCTCGCGCGCCGATGTCATCACCTTCACCTCACCGTCCACCGTGCACTGCTACGCGCAGCTGGCGGGAGCGCGTCGAGCCCCCGGCGTCGTGGCCTGCATCGGACCCGTGACCGCCGAGGCGGCACGCGGGGCCGGTTTCGGTGTGGAGGTGGTCGCCGCCGAGCACAGCGCCGACGGGCTGGTGGCGGCCCTGGTGGCGCATCTCGACGCATCACCGTCCCTGCCCCCCTCCGCGTAGGCTCGGGCCACATGGAGAGCACGCCCGGAGAAGCGGTCAAGGGCGCCGGGCTCGGCGCCGGGTTCCCGGCGCGGCGGATGCGTCGGCTCCGTCGCACGCCCGCCCTGCGGCGGCTGGTGGCCGAGACCACCCTCGGAGTCGACGACCTGGTGGCTCCGTTGTTCGTGCGGGCGGGGGTCGAGGACCGCGTCCCCATCGCGTCGATGCCCGGGCATTTCCAGCACTCGACGGCGTCGCTGGTCGTCGAGGCCAAGCGCCTGGCGTCGCTCGGGATCCCCGGGATCGTCCTGTTCGGCATCCCCGAGGAAAAAGACGGCGTGGGATTCGGCGCCTGGGATCCCGACGGGGTGGTGCAGGTGGCACTGGCCGAGCTCCGCAGCGCCCTCGGCGACGAGATGGTGCTCATCGCCGATCTGTGTCTCGACGAGTACACCGACCACGGTCACTGCGGAGTGCTCAGCCCCGACGGCACCGTCGACAACGACGCCACGATCGAGCTGTATCAGCGGGTGGCGCTGGCGCAGGCCGACGCCGGGGCCGACGTGGTGGCGCCCAGCGGGATGATGGACGGGCAGGTCGGCGCCATCCGCAGCGCCCTCGACGGCGTCGGACACAGCGACATCGCCGTGCTCGCCTATGCGGCCAAATTCGCCTCGGGTCTGTACGGCCCTTTCCGCGAGGCCGTGGACGTGACCATCACCGGGGGAGGCGACCGCCGCTCCTACCAGCAGGACCCCCGCAACGGGCGCGAGGCGCGCCTCGAAGTCGCCCTCGACATCGCCGAGGGTGCCGACATGGTGATGGTGAAGCCGGCCATCGCCTATCTCGATGTGATCGCGGCGGTGGCGGCACGGGTGGATGTCCCGGTGGCCGCCTATCACGTGAGCGGCGAGTACTCCATGGTGAAGGCGGCCGCCGAGCGGGGGTGGATCGACGGCGACGCGGTGGCGCTCGAGCACCTGGTGGCGATCAAGCGGGCCGGCGCCACCATCATCCTCACGTACTTCGCCGGTGAGGTGGCCGAGGCCATGCGTGACTGAGCGGCCTCCCGCCGCCGTCGGTGGCGACCCCGGGTCGGGGGCATCTTCCAACCGCCGATGGTTCGAACGGGCCCGACGGGTGATCCCCGGCGGCGTGGACTCTCCGGTGCGGTCCTTCGCGGCGGTGGGAGGGACCCCGTACACGGTCGAGCGCGGCGAGGGCCCGTATGTGTGGGACGTCGAGGGCCGGCGCTACATCGACATGGTCCAGTCCTACGGCGCGGTCCTCCTCGGGCACGCCCATGGCGCGGTGACCGCGGCGGTGACGAGCGCCGCGGCCCGGGGCACGACCTTCGGCGCCCCGACCCCGGGTGAGGTGCTCCTCGCCGAAGCCATCTGCGACCGCGTGGCCGGTTGCGAGCAGGTCCGGCTGGTGTCTTCGGGCACAGAGGCGGCCATGAGCGCGGTGCGCGTCGCCCGTGGGTTCGCCGGCCGCGACCGGGTCGTGAAGTTCGACGGGTGCTACCACGGGCACTCCGACATGCTGCTGGCCGGCGGGGGGAGCGGCGTGGCGGCCCTCGGCCTGCCCGGGTCGGCCGGGGTCCCGGCCTCGGCTGTGGCCGACACCCTGGTCGTCCCCTACAACGTCGTCCCCGAGGTCGACGAGCGCGTGGCGTGTGTCATCGTCGAGCCCGCCGCCGCCAACATGGGCGTGGTGGCGCCCGCGCCGGGCTTCCTCGAAGGGTTGCGCGCCGCCTGCGACGACGCCGGCGCGCTCCTCGTCTTCGACGAGGTGATCACCGGGTTCCGGGTCGGCTCCGGGGGGATGTCGGCGCGCACGGGGGTCACGCCCGACCTCTGGTGCTTCGGCAAGGTGATCGGCGGGGGTCTCCCCGTCGGCGCCTTCGGGGGCCGGCGCGACGTCCTGTCCGTGTTGGCCCCGGACGGTCCCGTCTACCAGGCGGGCACCCTGTCGGGGAACCCGCTCGCCACCGCGGCGGGGCTGGCGGTGCTCGAGACCGTCTCGGCGGCCGACTACGACGGGCTGTGCGCGCGGGCGGCGCGTTTCGCCACCGGCCTCGGGGCGGCCATCTCCGGAGCCGGGATCCCGGTGCAGACGCCGTCGGTGGGCCCCCTCGTGGGGCTGTTCTTCGGGGCCGAGCCGGTCACCGATTACGCGTCGGCCCGGACCACGGTGCTCGGAGGCCGGTACGCGGAGTTCTTCTCGGCCATGCTCACGCGGGGAGTGGCGCTCGCGCCGGGGCCCTACGAAGCCATGTTCCCGGGAATGGCCCATCTCGACGACCACCTCGACGCCGTGGTGGAGGCCGCCGCCGACGCCGCCGCGCAGATGGTGGCCACGTCCTCCTCGGTGGGGTGAGGCGTCGCGGAAGGATTGCCTGGTCACAAGGCCTCTGACCCTTGGCCCGTCTCGGGGTCGGGGCGCCCGTTCGTTTACCATGCGACACATGGACGGGCTGGAGGCGCCGCCGGCGGAGCCCGGCACCGCACTCGACCGGGTCGCCACCACCGCCACCGCCGCATCGCCGGCGTCGACCCCCGACGTGTCCGAGTCGACCGGAGCGCGCGACACCGAGGACGGGTCCGGCGAGGACGGATCCGGTGGCGGGACGGGGCGCTACCCCAGGCTGTCGCGGTTCATGGTCGTCGGTGGCGTCGTCGTGGTCGTGTTCGGCATCGTCCTTCGCTTCGTGGCGCGCTCGGACATGTGGCTCGATGAGGCGCTGACGCTCAACATCTCCCGGCTACCGCTGGGGCAGATCCACGGTGCGCTGCGTCGCGACGGGGCACCGCCGCTCTACTACTACCTCCTGCACTACTGGACCGAGGTCTTCGGCACCTCCGACGAGGGCGTGCGCTCGTTGTCGGGCGTGATCAGCTGCGCCACGTTGCCGTTCGTCTGGGTGGCAGGCCGTCGTCTCGGGGGCAAGACGGTGGCCAACGCCGCCCTGGTCCTCGTGGCGACGTCGCCGTTCGCGGTGCGGTACGCGACCGAGAACCGGATGTACGCGCTCGTGGGCCTTCTCACCGCGGCGGGAGTCGTGGCCCTCCAGCAGATCCTGCGCCGGCCCACCCCCGCCAACGTCATCGCCGTGGCCCTGGTCACGGGGTTGCTCCTCTACACGCACTACTGGGCCATCTATCTCGTGGGGGTGACGGCCCTGTGGTTGGCGTTCCAGGCGTGGCGGGGCCCCGAGGCGCGCCGCCGGGGGGCGCGCCTCGCCCTCGTCTCGGTGTTCGT
>Ga0187890_10000715_pt1 | contig 23928 bp, 24 predicted proteins | sample June2016WEW_21_1_FD_133005 | JGI IMG/M metagenome (GOLD analysis project Ga0187890, IMG submission 133005) | Peatland microbial communities from SPRUCE experiment site at the Marcell Experimental Forest, Minnesota, USA - June2016WEW_21_10 | ecosystem: Environmental > Terrestrial > Soil >... | reverse complement strand
TCGATCCTGTTCTGGTGAGGCGCGGAACTGGCGCCTGCTAGCGATAGGCCTTTGTCGGCGAGGCCGTGAGCTGATGCAAAGCGTGAATCAGCGCATCGACCTCTTCACAGGTGTTATAAAGCGCGAGCGAAGCACGCACGGTGCTCTCGTGACCGAAGCGGCGCAGTATGGGTTGGGCGCAGTGGTGTCCCGCACGCACCGCTATCCCTTCTTGGTTCAAGGCCGAACCGATCGCGGTCGGTTCGAGGCCCTCGATCACGAACGACAGTACGCTCGCTTTATGTGCGGCCGTTCCGATGATTTTGAGCCCCGGCACGGTCAAGAGGCCCTCCGTCGCGTAGGACAGTAATTGCGCCTCGTAGCGCTCGATGTTGGGCATGCCGATGGTGGTCAGATATTCGAGCGCCGCGCCCAAGCCTACTGCGTCGGCGATATTGCCGGTCCCTGCCTCGAAGCGAGTCGGCGGGTGCTGGTACAGAGATCGCTCGAATGTCACGTCCTCGATCATGTTGCCGCCGCCCTGCCACGGTGGCATCTCCTCGAGTACCGATTGTCGGCCGTAGAGCACTCCGATGCCCGTGGGCCCGAATACCTTGTGTCCCGACAGGACGAAGAAATCAGCGCCTAGCGCTTTCACGTCGATCGGCATATGCGATACCGATTGCGCCCCGTCGATCAGTACGGTCGCGCCCGCGCGGTGGGCAAGCTCGATCACTTCCTTCACCGGCGTCACCGTGCCGAGGGCGTTCGAGACATGCGCGATGGATACGATCTTAGTGTGCTCCGTCAGCAAACGCTGAAACTCATCGAGACGCAGTTGGCCGGACGAATCGACGGGGGCCACCCTCAGGTGGGCGCCGCGCTCGAGCGCAAGCATCTGCCAAGGCACGATGTTGGCATGATGTTCGAGATGCGAAACGAGGATCTCATCTCCCGCGGAGACGTACTTGCGGCCCCAACTCTGGGCTACGAGATTGATTGCTTCGGTGGCTCCACGCACGAACACGATCTCGTCGGCCGAGGCGGCGCCCAAGAATCGCTGCACTTGGCGACGTGCGCCTTCGTACGCGTCCGTCGCGCGCGCGGCCAGCTCGTGAGCGGCGCGGTGGATGTTGGAGTTCTCGTTTCTATAAAAATAAGACAAACGATCGATGACCACGTTCGGCTTTTGGGTCGTCGCCGCATTGTCGAACCACACCAAAGGCCGTCCGTGTACCTGCGTCGCCAGTATCGGGAAATCTCGCCGGATGCTGTGCACGTCGAAGGCGGGGTGTCCGTGCCCGCGGGGCAGGGAAGGGATGCCTCGGTCTTGTAGAAAATAAAAGGCCGGAGCGCGTGCGGATGCCGTATCGAGGTTGGTGGGTTGCGCCGCGAAGCTCTGCCCGACTAGCGGCACTGAGGGTAGCGCCGGATGTGTCAGATCGCGAGCGTCGAGCCGTGGAAGCACGGCGTGGACGAGCGCGGCAAAGGACTGAAAGTCGGGGGTGGCGCCGGTAACTGCCGTGTCGGCTGTCGGCAGCCACGGTGCCGAAGGCGGTGATGGCATCGAACCACCCGCTACCGGAGCGCCCGGTATTGGAACGCTGGGAGCGGCGGCCCGTGACGCTTCCCCTCCAGGGACGGCCGAAAAGAGCTCGTTCGCCCAGCGAGCCAGAGTCGCAGCCTCCAGCAGTGCGCCGGCCGGCGAGGTGGCGAGTGTCACCCCGCGCGTCGGGTCATCGGTAGGTATCTGCGTACTCATGGTATTTGCCGACCTCGACATCATCGAGTAAACCGACGGCGTCCTCGGTCAGTATCGCGAGCGAGCAGTAGAGCGAGATCAGATAGGATGCGATCGCGCTTCGGTTGATACCCATGAAACGCACCGAGAGCCCCGGACTTTGCTCGCCGGGAAGACCTGGTTGGAACAAGCCCACCACGCCCTGTCGTTTATCTCCGACCCGAAGGAGAAGCACCTTGGTCTTGCCGTCGCTGAGGGGTATTTTGTCCGACGGAATCAACGGCAGGCCACGCCAGGTCACGAATTGCGAGCCGAACAAGCTCACCGTGGGCGGCGGCACGCCGCGGCGTGTGCACTCGCGCCCGAAAGCGGCGATCGCGAGCGGATGGGTCAGGAAAAATGCCGGTTCCTTCCAGACTCTTGCGATCAACTCGTCCAAGTCGTCGGGGGTCGGTGCACCGGATAGGGGCGTGATGCGTTGTTGGTCGGCGGCGTTGGCGATGAGCCCATAATCCGAGTTGTTGATGAGCTCGCTTTCCTGGTGTTCCTTGATGGCTTCTATGGTCAGCCTGAGCTGCTCTTTGATCTGGTCATGCGGACTACTATAGAGATCCGATACCCGCGTATGGATATCGAGGATGGTTGTGACCGCATTCAAGTAATACTCGCGCGGCTTGTCCTCGTAGTCCACGAAGGTCTGCGGAAGCTCGGCCTCATCGCGCTTCGCGCAGGCGATTTTTACATCCTCAGGGTTTCGAACCTTGTTCACCCGGTAAATTCCGGCCTCCACGGGTACCCACTGCAAGAGGTGCACGAGCCACCGCGGCGTGATGGTCGACAGCTGGGGAACGGTCTTGGTTGTATTGGCAAGTTGTCGGGCGGCGCTATCGCCCAGCGCGAGCGGCGCGTTTGGGGTGTCAGCCATATTAGAACTCCGTGTATCGTCGCCGGCGAGTCAGATGCGAAAAGCTCCAGCGCATCGCGGTGCCGCGCTACGGGTGCGTGGAATAAATAGGTTATCGGATGCTGCTTCTAGTCTTGCACCCACGGCAGACCACGGAAACGCCATCCGTCGTTGCTTCCTCGACGGCGTTGCTGGTCGAGTTCTCCCTCGAATCCCTCGAGAACGTTGTAGGCGTGATGGAATTGCGCTCGAGATGCCGCCTCAGCCGCGAGAATCGAGCGCGAGCCGCTACGGCATAAAAACAAAAGAATTTCGTCTTTGCGCACTCTCCCCTCGAGTTCACGAACAAAGCGAGGGTTGCGTGTGAAGCTGGTGCCGGTCGCCCATGGCACGGCGACGCTGTCCTGCACATAGCCGACGAACTTGCGCTCCTCGGGAGTACGCACATCGATCAGTCGCGCCACCCCTGCGTTTAGAAGCTCGAGTGCCTCGTTCGGCGTGACGTTGCCGGCATATCCCAACCCCGCAGCGCGCGCTTGCGCCCGCGCCAGAATGGCGACCGTCTCCTCGCTGTGAGTGCCCACGGACGAAAGACCGATACGGGCCGAATCCGAAGGCTTGACGTTGAGATCGAATTGCGGAGTAGCCGCCATGAATTTTCTCCAGTATCTCGCCACGACGCGCAACCAGGCTAAACCGCTTCCGTCACATACGGAAATGACCGCTGAGCATCGAGTTATAACCATCCGTCATTGCCGTTCTGCGCCGCAGCCGTCAAACAAATCAATCGGTTAGAGTCGATCGAGCTCCTCCCGGCCGAGCAGCCGCCGGATGCGACCACCTTCGCCCATGACGGCCGCTCGGTCGCACATGTGAGCGATCACCCCCATGTCGTGACTCACCAAGATCATCGTCACGGCGTGCACGGATTTGACGGCATCGAGAAGATTCAGAATCTCGGCCTGCACGGAGAGATCGAGCGCCGATGTCGGCTCATCGAGGAGGAGCAGCCGCGGCGAGGACAGGAGAGCGCGCGCGATCGCGACCCGTTGGCGCTGGCCGCCCGAGAGTTCGTGCGGGTAGCGGGATACGATCGCTGGATCGAGCCCCACCTCCGACAAGGCTTGTATCATGCGTTCACGCGGCCGCTCCGCGTCGAGTAGCCGCAACGGCTCGAGCAGCGCTCGCGCCACCGTATGCCGCGGGTGAAGCGAGGCATAAGGATCCTGGAACACCATTTGAACTTCTCGTCGCAGACTCCCGGAGAAGCGGCGGTGCGGCTGCGGGCGATGATGCAACAACTCAACGCTTCCGCGCCAATCGCGGTTCACGCCCGCAAGTACTCGCAGCAGCGTCGACTTTCCGCAACCCGAGGGCCCGACGAGGCCGAAGACCTCCCCGTCGGTAACCGCGAGACTCAGCGAGTCAATGACGGGCGGAGCACCGTTGACGAGGCTTACACTCAACGACTCGACGGCGACCGCTGTCACGGGTCGATCCGACGGCGATCGAACACGGGCAGCCTCGAGCCGTGTGTGCGTCCGCTCGGCGCACATGACCACAGCGCTCGGGTATACGGATGATCAGAGTTGGAGAGATGCGCCGCCGAGCCCTGATCGACGATGCGTCCCCGGTACAGCACGATCGCGCGGTCGCAATAGCGCGCCACCAGTTGCAGATCATGGCTGATCAGCAAGAGCCCCATGGATGGCGTAAGAGCCCCGTTGCACATCAACTCGAGAACCTGAGTGCGCAGGTCCGCATCCAGCGCAGAGGTCGGCTCATCTGCAATCAGCAGTGTGGGGCCGTTGGCCAACATCATGGCCAACATGGCGCGTTGCCCCATGCCTCCCGATAGCTGATGCGGATAGGCGCGGACTACCCCGGGGTCGGCAAGACCCACAGCCGACAAGACTTCGCGCACCCGGCGCATGCGGTCAACCGTTCTATCGTGCAGCAGCAGCATCTCCTCGATCTGGCGACCGATACTCAGAACCGGATTGAGGGCATAGCGGGCGTCTTGTAGGACTAAGGCCATCTTCGACCCGCGAAGCCGATCCCATTGCCGCTGTGTGAAACTTTGTAGGTCGGCGCCTTCGAACTCGAGACGTTCCGCGAGCGCTTCGAGCGGCCGACTGAGAAGACCCATGACGGCGCGCGCCGTCAGCGATTTCCCCGAACCCGATTCGCCGACGAGGCCGACGCGTTCCCTGCCGATGTCGAACGAGATCGAATCCACGATGGGCCGACTCGGCGCTGCGATAGAGCGTACGGTGAGGCCGCGGACCGAGAGCAGTGCGCGCTCACCCATGGCGCGGATCGCCGAGGTCGCGCAGTCCATCGGCCACGGCATTGAAGGCGAGACTGACCAAGAAAATGGCCGCGCCTGGAAATGCCGCCACCCACCACTGGTCGAAGACCACCCGACTTCCCTCTGCGATCATCATGCCCCACTCAGGCGTAGGCGGCCGGACACCCAGTCCCAGAAAGCCCAAGGCCGCCGCCGCCAAAATCACCCCCGCCATATCGAGCGCCAAGCGGATCCGAGCGGATGGAATACACGACGGCAGGACGTGTCCCCAGAGGAGCCTCCATCCCGTGATGCCTTGCATTTCGGCCGCAGCGATGTAGTCACTGCGCCGTAGCACGAGCGTTTCGGCACGAGCCAAGCGGGCGTACGCCGGCCAGCCGGTGAGCACGAGCGCCACGGCGGCGTTGATCAATCCCGGACCGATCAGCCCCACGAATGCGAGAGCTAGGATGAGCTGCGGAAATGCCATCACGACGTTCGTCAGTCCCATCAGGGAGCGCTCGATCCACCCCCCAAAGAAACCGGCGACGATACCGACCGTGAGGCCGATGGGCAGCATGAGTGCCGCCACCAAGACGACCAATCCGAGCGTCGGCCGCGATCCGCAGATGAGCCTCGACAGAAGGTCACGACCCAGGGAATCGGTGCCCAATAGGTGGCTGCGGCTCGGCGGCTGCAGGCGGTTACCGATGTCCTGTCGTATCGGGTCATAAGGCGCGAGCCAGGGCGCCCCCATTGCGATGATCGCCGCGAGGATCAAGACACCCCCTCCGAAGAACGTGCTCGCCGAACGCGGAGTTCTCATTGGACCCTCGGATCCGAGAGTCTCACGGCCAAGTCCGTAAGCCCATTGATGATGACGAAGCACGCACCTATCAGCAGAGTGGCACCCAGTATCGCGGGCATGTCCGCGCCGAAAAGTGCCGTCGTCAAATAGCGTCCAATCCCCGGGCGGGCGAACACCGTCTCGATGAGCACAGCGCCTTCCAGAAGGTTCGCGTAGGTGAGGGCGATCACCGTCAGCGTTACGCCGCGGACGTTGGGCGCTATGTGCCGCAATAACACACGCGTTCGTCCTGCGCCTTTTGCACGCGCCAGCATCACGTATTCCTTCTCGGCTTCTCCAATCAGCGCTGCGCGCGTCAGCCGCGTGATGTTTCCGAGAGCGTAGGACGCCAATATGAGCACCGGCAGGATGAGGTGGGCCGCCGCATCGCCGAGCGCCCCCGGCACGGGGCTGCGCCAGGCATTGAAGAGCACAAAGCCACCCCTCATGTCGACCGTGTATTCGAAAGCGTCGCTCAGCCTTCCGGTCCCACCCACCCAGTGCAACCGTGCGTAGAACACGAACAGTGCGATCAGTCCAAGCCAGAAGATGGGAATGGAGTTGCCGGCGAGCGAGATGACGCGCGCCGTGCCGTCGATGAGTCCGTGCGGGTAGCGGGCGGACAGAAGCGCGAGCCCGATGCCGCCGATCCCACCCACGACGAGCGCGAGCGTCGCCAACTCGACGGTAGCCGGAAAAACTCGTGCGAGATCGTCGCGTACCGGCTGCCCGGTCGATCGGGATATCCCCAGATCGCCATGGACGACGGCAGCGAGATAGCGCCCCAACTGGCGAGGCCAAGACGCATCGAGTCCGAGCTCGTGTCGAACCTGAGTATACGTGCTCGCGCTCGCGTGATCGCCGATCAATTGAAGCGCCGGGTCTATGGGCGACAATGACGACAAGGTGAATGTCACCAGGGCCAATGCGGCGAGGGTCGCGATCAGCATCGGGATACCACGGAGCAGCACTCGCACGGCGTTCCAGCTCATTTGCTCACCCGATCGTAGTAGGCCATGTCGGCGTCGACACCTTGAAAATATCCGTTGACCGAGTTGCGAACCACGACCGCGTTGCGAGCCTGTAGCGCGATGACGAAGGGAGACGATTTCTGCACCTCGCTCTGGATCTCCCGGTATCTCGAGAGGCGCACCTCGGGGTCCGGCTCGAGCGCGGCCGCTCGGGTGAGAGCGCTCAAGTCCGGTATATGCCATCCCGCTCGCCAGGCGAGCGTCTTGGTTCCATCCTCCGGATCGAACGCGAACGCACCCGCGGTCGAGTTTGCATCGAAATAGTCCGGGACCCAATAGAGCCACACGGCCTCCTCGGAGCGCGCGCGAACCTGAGAATAGACTTCGCTCGCCTCGGCGGGAAGGATTTCGAGGGCGATACCGGCCTCCGCGAAGGTCGCTTGCAGCGATTGGGCGATGTCCCCAAATGGTGGTTGATTGAAGACGCTGAGTCGAATGCGCACGCCGTCCGCGAGTCCTGCGTGAGCGAGTATCTGCTTTGCGCGTGCCACATCGAGGTGGTACGGCGTCTCCTCGAGCGCACCCGGAAAGCCATCCGCAAGGAACGCCTGATGGATCTCGAACTGACCGCGGAGGAGCTTCTCGGCGATTCCTCGATAATCGATCAGCCATCGCGCCGCCTCCCATAGGGCGGGATTCGCGAGAGCTGGATTTCCTCGATTTGCCGTATTGAAAAGCAGGTAATGAATGGTAGCCGAAGGGAACTCGAGCAGCTTCACAGACGGTGATGCGGCAAGTGCCGCGATCTGATCGGGTCCGAGGTCGCGAGCCATGTCCGCATCGCCAATCTCGACGAGAAGGCGTCGGGTGCCGGCATCGGGCACGTTCTTGAGAATCAGCGTGCGGAGTTTCGGCGCACCGCCGGGCGATGAGAGGTTCGCGTCGAGAATCAGTGCTTCGCGCGGAATGAAGCGGCGAATCTTGAAGGGTCCGCTGCCCGCCGAGTGGCTCTTGAGCCATCGGTTACCGGCATCGGATCCCTCCTGGTGCGCGGCGACCACGCGTTCATCGACGATCGAAGCGACCGGTGAGGTGAGTATATTGAGGACGACCGCGGTGCCGAGCTCCGCCGCCCAATGGATCCGGACCCGGTGCTCGTCCAGTTTGAGCAGCGAGGCGTCGATGTTGGCGGCCGTCCAGCCGAGCTGATTGAGGATAAATGCGGGCGCGCGATTCAATCTGACGGCACGGCTCAACGAGTAGATCACGTCTTCCGGACGCACTGCATTGCCGCTCGAGAACACGGCATTCTCGCGGAGCTCGAACGTCAACGTGTGATCACCCGACGTCCACCGATCGGCCAGCGACGGATCGAGCCGCGTCGGTTGGTCGCGGTTCGGCTGGATCAGGCGCTGATACATGGCAGTGAATGTTTGCAGACTGGACAGCTCGAACCCTTCCGCGGGGTCCAAGCTGACGATGTCATCAAGCGATTGCGCGGTGACGAACACATCCGGCGGATTTTCGACCCGGCCGCACCCGGCAACACTCGCCGCGCCGCTAAGAATCACCGCGGCGGCAACAATCGACCCCGCGTGAAACGATCTATAGGCGATACTTGATGCCAATTTCGACGTAGCGCCCCTCGTCGCTGTAAAGGGACGGATCGTAGGGGGTGGCCGTCGGAAACTCCAGCCACAACGGATCATAAGGCGGCTTACGATCGAGCAAATTGGTCACTTTCCCGTAGACAGTCAAGTCCTTCTCTGGGCCGAGGCATCCTAAGAACCCTCTGCGCGAGTCTCCAATATCGAAGTTAAATAATCACATAACGGATTCGGGCTTTTGGCCCGCCCTCCCTTGATTCAGAATCGAGCATGGCTGACAAGAAGAGCTGGACGATCCGGGCAGTCTCCAATGAGGGCGCGGCTGTTGCGTTCTACCGGGAGAGAGAGGCGCTATTCGTTGGCGGCGCCCAAGCCGCGGCGATATCGCCCGTGGAGCATTTGTTGATCGGTGCCGCAGGCTGCCTCGCGCTGAGCTGTCGCGCGGTGCTGACGGGCAGCCGCGGATCTCAGTCGTCCGTCGAAGTCACCGCAATCGGGAGCAAGTCCGCAGAACCGCCGAGCCGGCTTGGACGAATCGACCTCGCGGTGCGCTTCGGCAATGAGATCGATGCGGTCGAGGCTAGATCGATCGTCGACAAAGCCGAGAAATTGTGTACGGTAACGAACACGCTGCTCGGTTCCGTCGCCATCGAGATTGCGCTCGCGGGGTCACCCGGCGGTCCTCTGAAGCGGTAATAAATCCTCGGCCCGAGAATCTCCCCGTGCTCGATGCGGCGGCGAAGGGGAATGGTGTCTCGCAGATTTGAGCCAGTATCAATGACCCTCGTGAAACCGCGGCTCGTCAACATGTCCTTGATCTGAGCCTCGAGTTGCGCCGCCGACGTGCGGTCCGCGGTGATCCTACCCTCGCCGACGATGATCGATCCGTCTTCGAATCAGCGGGGCATCAGGAGATCTATGAATGCGAGCACCGTCGATGACCAGTACGCCGCGAGTAGGGCGAGCAGTACGCGAGCCAATAGAAAGCTGGGCCAGCCAAGACGGCGAGGACAAGTAGGCCGTCATCAGTGCCCGATTCGCCGCGGATTAACTTATTGATTATAATTATTTTTTCAGCTGCGGCGAATGGGGGCCACGCGCGCAGTATGGGTCGCTGACAAGGGGGCGGATTGAAGACCGCATGCGATGAACAGAATTACGCCTAGAGATTTTCGAAATGCCTTCCTTGCCGCCATGCAAGCAGAGCACGACAGCTTTCGCACAGCGGTGGGCTACGAGACCAAATCGTATAACTTCTACATGCGCACCACCATTTACCCGAGAGTCGCCCGACAACTGGGGTTGCTGTCATGGAACAAGGAGTACTACACGCTCGATGGCATGCTGTATGAGGAACGCGGCGTCGACAATACGGGGAAGTACGCCACTTTTGCGAACTGGATTTCCGTAGCCATAGAGCACGAAAACGACAGTTCTCGCGCCTACGAGAAAATGAATAAGCTTCAGTCTTTCAACGCGCCGCTCAAGGTGTTGATCACTTATGCGTCAGACGATGCCACTGCGAGCCTGCTGCGCCAGTACGAGAGTGTCATAAGGAGCTCGGACGTGTTCAACGACGTCGCCACGCTGCGTCAGCAACTCGTCATATTGGGAACGCCGAAGACGGTTCGTGAATGGCGATTCTATGCGTATGAAAATGGCGGCTTTGTTCTCATGTTGCCCATTTAGAGAACTCCGCTCCCATTCGCTCGCGGCGACGATTGGGATGGCAATATTGGGAAAGATATCGGTGGGTGTGCGCATCGCCGCACGCCCACCGAAAATCAAGATGAGAATAGCGAGAACGACAAACGTATAGGGGCGTTTGAGCGCTATGAGAACGATCGTGTTTTCCGGATTCACTGACGAATTTCCTGCGTTTCTGACGATGGCTTCGGGGACAGGGTTTGTTTCATACGTAACCGCCAGCTTCGGGATCTGCAATACGCCGGACACCCATCACGCCCAAAGTCAATCCATCGATAAAGGCTCAAGTTCCTAATAGGAGGTTCTCCCATGGCACCGTCAGCGCAGCTCCGCACCCCGGACGTCGAAACCGAATTCGTTGATATTCCCGCAACGCAGCTCAAGGTCTCGCGCGTCGCGCTCGGCACCTGGGCGATGGGGGGCTGGATGTGGGGAGGAACCGACCAGCGCGAGTCGATTGCCACGATCAGGGCCGCATTGCATCAAGGCATTAACTTGGTCGATACCGCGCCGGTCTACGGCTTCGGCGTGTCGGAGGAGATCGTCGGTGAGGCTCTCGAGGGCATGCGCGCCGGGGCCGTTATCGCGACCAAAACGGGGCTGGAATGGCGCGACGGCAAGGTCTATCGCAACGCAACGCGCGAGCGAATCTTGAAGGAAGTCGATGATTCGCTGCGTAGACTGCGGACCGATTATATCGACATCTACCAGGTCCATTGGCCCGACCCCAAGGTCCCCGTCGAGGAAACTGCCGAGGCCATGCGCTCGCTTTACGAGGCGGGGAAGATCCGTGCCATCGGCGTAAGCAATTTCTCCGTCAGCGAGATGGAGCGCTTTCGCCAAGTGGCTCCGCTGCACGTGTTGCAACCCCCCTACAATCTCTTCGAGCGGACCATCGAGGCGGATATCCTGCCCTACGCCCGCACCCATGGCATCGTGACTTTGGGTTACGGAGCCCTGTGTCGTGGGTTGCTGAGCGGGCGCATGCGCGCCGACACCACGTTCGACGGTGACGATCTGCGGCGTGTCGACCCCAAATTTCAACCGCCTCGTTTTGCCCGGTATCTCGATGCCGTGCGCCAGCTCGATGAGTTCGCTCAGCGCCGCTTCGGCCGGCATGTGATTCAACTGGCGGTGCGTTGGATGCTCGACCAAGGCATCAGCGCGGCCCTCTGGGGTGCTCGTCGCCCGGATCAACTCGAGGCGTCGCTCGGTGTCGCGGGCTGGTCGCTGCAAAGCTCGGACCGGGAGCAGATCGAACGCATCGTGAACACGACGGTCCCCGATCCCGTGGGCCCGGAGTTCATGGCACCCCCGCAACGTCCCTGACGGCCGACCCAACCTGGAGATAAGCGTATGAAACTTGGATTCATCGGACTTGGGCGCATGGGCACCGCGATGGCGGCCAACCTCGTGAGGGCCGGACACGAGGTCACCGTGTTCAATCGGACTCCCGGAAAGAGTAGCGCGCTGTTGGCGCTCGGCGCACGTGAGGCTGCCAGTCTAGCCGAGGCGTGCGGCGGTGAGATCGTGATTACCATGCTGGCGGACGATCAGGCCGCAGCCGACATCGTTCTGGGCTCTGGCGGTGTCGTCGAGAATCTCTCGAAGGGCGCGATCCATCTCTCGATGAGTACTATCAGTGTCGCGCTTTCCAAGCGACTCGCTGAAGCGCACCAGCAAGCCGGACAGCGCTACGTGGCGGCGCCCGTGTTTGGGCGCCCGGACATGGCTGCTGCGGCCAAGCTGTTCATCGTGGCCGCGGGCGATCCCGCTGCCATCGATGCATGCAAGTCGGTGTTCGAGGCACTTGGACAGAAAACCTCCACGATTGGCGCCGAGCCGTCCGCGGCGAATTTGGTCAAGCTCACCGCAAACTTCCTACAGGCTGCGGTCATCGAGTCGTTGGGCGAGGCCATTGCGTTGATCGGCAAAGCGGGCATCGACCGGCGTGCCTACGTCGAGTTACTCACGTCCACCATCTTTACAGCGCCTGCTTACAAGATCTTTGGTCCCCTCATTGCCGATGGCAAGTTCGGACCGGCGGCCTTCGCTGCGCCCCTCGGCTACAAGGACATCCGCCTGGCGCTCGCGGAAGCCGAGACGCTGCGCGTGCCGATGCCGCTTGCAAGCCTGCTGCATGACCGATTTCTGCGGCTTTTCGCCCAGGGCGGCGACACCCTGGACTGGTCGGCCATAGGTGGTTTGGCGACCCAGGACGCCGGCGGCCATCAGGGAGCGCTGTTGCAACCCGCCCATTGAGTGCGACCTCTGATATTCTGAAGCGCATGGCGTATGATCCGCAAAACGTTTTTGCACGAATTCTTCGCGGGGAATTACCTTGCACCCGGCTTTTTGAGGACGAGTACACGCTCGCATTCATGGACCTCATGCCGCAGGCCGAAGGGCATGCGCTGGTGATCACACGCGAGCCGGCCGAGACTCTGCTCGATCTGTCGCCGGAGGGTGCTGCCGCCTGTATGCGCACGACGCAACGCGTTACCGCAGCGGTAAAGCGAGCGTTTGATGTGCCGGGCATCCTGATCACCCAGGTGAATGGTGCCGTCGCGGGCCAGACGGTTCCACATGTGCACTTTCATATCATTCCCCGCCGTCCCGGGGAACAGTTGCGCATGCATGCCGCCGTCAAAGCGGATCCTGAAGTACTGCGCCAACAGGCCGAACGTATTCGGCACTGGCTGTAGATCGGACATTCTATTATTGCCGGAGCGAATAGTGACCGATGCATCGGATTACGTTCCCCCAAAAGTCTGGACATGGGACAAGGCCAACGGCGGCCCGTTCGCCGGCATCAACCGCCCGATCGCAGGCCCGACACACGAGAAGAATCTGCCCGTGGGCCGTCATCCGCTGCAGCTTTACTCGCTCGGTACGCCGAACGGCGTAAAGGTCACGATTATGCTCGAGGAGCTGCTGGCACTCGGGCGCTCAGATGCCGAGTACGACGCCTGGCTCATTAATATCCAGCAGGGTGATCAGTTCGGCAGTGGCTTCGTCGCCGTCAATCCGAACTCCAAGATCCCGGCACTGCTGGATCGTAACGGCGGGAAGCCGATTCGGGTCTTTGAGTCCGGTGCGATACTTTTGTATCTCGCGGAGAAATTCCAGGCCTATCTACCCACCGACACCGGCGCGCGCGCCGAGTGCCTGTCTTGGCTGTTTTGGCAGATGGGGAGCGCACCTTTCCTCGGCGGTGGCTTTGGTCACTTCTATGCCTACGCCCCGACCAAGATCGAATATGCGATCGACCGATTCGCAATGGAGGTGAAGCGTCAGCTCGACGTCCTCGACCGACGACTCGCGGAGCACGAGTACATTGCGGGCGCCAGTTACACAATCGCCGATATGGCGATCTTCCCCTGGTACGGGGGGCTGGCAAAGGGCTGGCTGTACGGTGCCGCGGAGTTTCTCTCGGTGGAGGAGTACAAGAACGTGCAGCGGTGGGCCTCCATGCTCCTCGCAAGGCCTGCCGTGCAGCGCGGTCGTATGGTCAACAGAACCTACGGCGAGCCAGCGAGTCAGTTGCACGAGCGCCATGCGGCGAGTGACTTCGACACCAAGACGCAAGACAAGATTGCGGGGTAGGGCAGCGCTCATAGCGTAGGCGAGCCTTCACCTTCATCAGCGGGTAATCATCGCCGAGGAGCCCCCGGCACCCGCGCGAGGTTGTGAAGATCCATGGGATAACTCGTACAGTGTTCGGGGTCGGCGACTACTGTATGTCCGGCTATTCCGTTAAGAAAATCTAAACACTCCGTCAGGAGCTGCGTTTGTTGTGCATTGGAGGGCGGTGCAAGCTGTACATCGTCCGATCAACTCAACTCGTGGAGAACGCACATGACGAACGAGATGCTTTCCGTAAGAATCGCCCAGGCGGTTTTTGCAGTGGCGGCTACGGTCGCTTCCGGAGTGGTTTTGCAGTTGGCGCTGGTGCTGGGTTAACGCGATGCCGGTGCATATCTCGCGTGAGAATCGACGGTCGTTGCGTTAAAATAGTGCTTCCATCCGCTGTTGCCGGAACCCCATGACTCAAGTCGATCAAGAACGTGTTTTGTCCGTCCGTCATTGGAACGAATCGGTGTTTAGTTTCTCGACCACACGAAGTCCGGGCCTGCGGTTCGAGAACGGTCACTTCGTGATGCTGGGTCTGCGTATCGGCGGCAGGCCGCTGCTGCGCGCGTACAGCATCGCAAGCGCCAACCACGAGGAGCAACTGGAATTTCTCAGCATCAAGGTGAGCGACGGGCCGCTCACGTCTCGGCTTCAGCACGTGAAGCCCGGCGACGAGATCCTGGTCAGCCGCAAGCCGACCGGCACCTTGTTGTTGCGCGACCTGAAGCCTGGAAAGCGGCTGTTCATGCTGGCATCGGGCACCGGCCTCGCACCGTTCATGAGCCTCATCAAGGATCCGGAGACTTACGAGCGGTTCGAGAAGATCATCCTGGTTCACAGTGTTCGCTACCGCAGCGAGCTTGCCTACCGGGACTTCATCGAATGGGACTTGACGCACCATGAGTATCTCGGCGATCTCGTGCGAGATCAGCTGATCTACGTACCGACGGTCACGCGCGAACGGTTCCGCTATCAAGGACGTATTACGGAGCTCATCGAGAGCGGCAAGCTGTTCGAGCAGATCGACGCACCCGCACTCGATCCTGCAACCGATCGCATCATGATCTGCGGGGGACCCAAGATGCTGACCGACGTATCGAGGATATTGAACACTCGGGGCTTCGAGATCTCGCCGAGTGTCGGCGAGGCGGGTGACTACGTCATCGAGCGGGCGTTCGTCGAGCGCTGAGGGGCGCGGCTGCACCCGCGCCCGTCCCTGCGGTGGTTCCGGCCGGGGTGCAACGGCTCCTGGGCTGACTCGAGAACGCTCCCCTCTGTATCCACGCGAGCAGCGCGACCGCGCAGAGCACGATGGGCAGTCCCACGAGAACGTTGGTGGAGAACGATTCGTTTCCGAGCCACCAGCCAACGAGCAGTGCCACCGGCGGGTTGACATAGGCATAGGTCGACGCAAGCGTGGGCGAGACGCGCTCGACGACATAGCGATAAGCGGAAAATGCGATGAGAGAGCCGAATACCACGAGATAGCCCCAGGCCCACCAGAACTTCGGCGCGGCAGGCAGAACCCAATGCTCTCCCAGCGCTACGCTCAGACCGAGCGCAATGACGCCGGCGGATAGCATCTCGGCGGCGAAACCCGTGGGCCCGTGCGGCACGTCGAGTCGACGCGACAACACGGTGCCCAGTGACCAGCAAGTCGTGGCAAGGAGAATGAGTGTCGTCCCCGGAATACTGCCGTATAGGTCGCGGCCCATGAGCATGACCGCGGCGCCGACGGCGCCGAGACCGATGGCGAGCCATTCCCGCCGACGCGGCCACTGGCCGAGTGCACCGCTCCAGAGGGCTGTGGCGAGGGGCATGACGCTGATGAGGGCGACGGTGGCGCCGGAGCTGAGCCAGCGCTCCGCGACCGTTACTCCGCCGTTGCCCACGACCAGCAGCAGAAGGCCGAGCAGCGCGGCGTTGCGCCACTGCCTCAAGGTCGGCATTCGCTTCGCCCGGAGCACTTGCACGATCATCAAGGCGCCCCCCGCGACGACGAAGCGCGTTCCCACGAGGAAGAACGGCGCGATTCCGCCAACGCCTACCTTGATCGCGAAGTACGTCGTACCCCAGATGATGTAGACCGCCGCAAGGCAAGCCCCGATCATCCAAGGCGAGTTTCTCTGCGCGGCTGTTGTTCCCGACATGGCGGTTCCCCATCCCTATATGGCGCGTGAGGAATGATAAATCCGCGGTGGTGAATTTGCCTTGTCTTATATAAGATATGGAGGCAATTGGGCTTCATTCTAAAGCCAGGATGGCGTCTGAACTTTCATTATGGATGCGCTGGATCTTAAGATTCTTACGCGCCTGGACGCCGATGCGCGGCGCCCTTATGCGGAGATTGCCCGCGAGTTGGGCGTGTCGCAGCCGACCGTCGCCGATAGGATCCGCCGCCTCGAGACGCGCGGCATCGTTCGCGGCGCGATGCTTTGCGTGGATCATGCGCGCCTGGGTTTCAACATCAGTGCCTTCGTGCGGTTGCGCGCGAAGCCGACGCAAAAGCGCGGTCTCGGCGAGATCGCACGCGCGATGCCGCAAGTCATTGAAATGCACAGCGTGACCGGCGACGACTGTATGGTGGCGCGAGTGGTCGCTCGTTCGGTGACCGAGCTCGCCGAGATTCTGCAACGGCTGACCGTGGCTGCCGATTCGAGCACTTCCGTGCTGCTCGAGACCATCATCCCTTTGCGTAATCCTCTTCCGCCTCAACCCGTCGCGGGCGCCGTGTCGCCCTCCGTGAGGCGCTCGAAGCGCAAGACGCGACCGCGCGCGTGAGCGCGGGGCAACGTACCTTTAGCGCGAGGACGGCGTTGAGGCCGCGATGGGGCGCAATATCACGACCGGAATTTGCCGGTCGGTCTTGGTTTGGTATTGCGCGTAAGGCGCATAGATCTCCACCATCTTGGACCACAGTGCCGAGCGCTCCTCGGGGTTGGCCGTGCGCGCCAGCGCCGCGAACTTCTGCGCCTTCACCTGCACGCGAACTTGGGGGTTGGCGTCGAGGTTCAAGTACCACGCCGGGTGTGCCGGTGCTCCCCCTTTCGAGGCGACCACCAGGTAATCCGGACCGGACCGGCCGAAGATGAGCGGCAGGGTCAGGGCTTTACCGGATTTTCGGCCCACGGTCGTTAGCAGCAGCGTGGGCACCATACCCTTTCCACCGCCGAGACTTGCGTCCCACAGATAGCCGTCCTCGCCGTCGGTCGCAATATAGCGGGCGAGATGATCCTTGATCCAATCGGGAAGCCCGACGGGCTTTTTCGTCTCGCTCATGGGGGGGCTCCTCGGGACGTGACTCGCGCCGCGAGGCGGCGCCATGTGAAGATAAGGCGTGATCGTACATCTCATCGACGGCACCTACGAGTTGTTTCGCCATTTCTACGGCCTGCGGCGCTTCACGCAGGGCGTGGATCGGCCGTTCGGCGCCGTGGTCGGGGTACTGAACGGTGTTCTACAAATGATCGAGCAGGGTGCGACGCACGTGGGTGTGGCCACCGACCACGTGATCGAGTCCTTCCGCAACGAGCTGTGGAGCGGCTACAAGACGGGCGAGGGCATCGAGCCCGTGCTGCGCGCGCAATTTCAGCCGCTCGAGGATGCGCTCGCCGCGATGGGTGTCGCGGTGTGGCCGATGATCGAGCTCGAGGCCGATGACGCGCTCGCATCGGCCGCCGCGCTCGCATCGGCCGATGCGCGGGTGCAGAAGGTCTCGATCTGGACGCCGGATAAGGATCTCGCGCAGTGCGTGCGCGCCGAGCGCGTCGTGCAGGTGGATCGCAGGAGCAACAGCATCCGCGATGCGGCAGGCGTGCGCGCCAAATTCGGCGTTGGGCCCGAATGCATTCCGGATTATCTGGCGCTGGTGGGCGATAGCGCGGACGGCTACCCCGGCTTGCAGGGTATCGGTCCCAAGGGGGCGGCGCGGCTCGTCAACCGCTACGGAATGATCGAGGAGTTTCCGGCTGAGGTATTGGGCGAGCGCCGGGCGCTTGCGCTGCTGTTCAAGCGACTCGCGACGCTGCGCAGCGATGCGCCGCTCTTCAGGCGCGTCGAGGAGCTCGAATGGCAAGAGCCCACGGAGGGCTTCGCGCAGCTCTCTGCCCGGCTTGGCGATGCGAGGCTTGCGCAACGTGCCGCGAAGGCTCGGACGTCCAAGAGAAATAATTAGAATAATATCAATTAGATAATAGATGTACGTCGAAATGATATTAATACATGATTCCGCGCCTCATCGGCGCCTTGCAGCTTATGGTGTGCATCCACATTTCTGATGATGCGTTCACGATCGCGTTGTTATGATCAAGAGAATCTCGCATCGCGACGCGTGCGAGCACGAGAGAATTGCCGGGGGAGCCGATGGATATCCACGAGTATCAGGCCAAGGAGTTGCTGTCCGCGTTCGGGGTGAACGTGCCGCGCGGCGGCGTTGCCTACAGCCCGGAACAGGCAGTGTACGTGGCGACGGAGCTGGGCGGCTGGCACTGGGCGATCAAGGCGCAGATCCACGCCGGCGGCCGCGGCAAGGCGGGCGGCGTCAAGCTGTGCCGCACGTACCAGGACGTGGCCGCCGCGGCAAAGGGCATGCTCGGCTCGGTCTTGGTCACGGCGCAGACCGGCTCCGCGGGCAAGGCCGTTCACCGCCTGTACGTGGAGAAGGCCGAGCCGTACGTGCGCGCGCTCTACCTCGGGCTCGTGCTCGATCGCAAGATCGAACGCATTCGTGTCATCGCCTCTGCTGAGGGCGGCGTCGAGATCGAGGAACTCGCAGCGAGCCGGCCCGAGACCATCCTGCAGCAGCAGGTCGATCCCGCCGTCGGACTGCAGCCCTTCCAAGCGCGCGAGCTCGCCTTCGGACTCGGCCTCAACATCAAGCAAGTGAGTCAAGCGGTGACCACGATCATGGGCTGCTATCGCGCATTTCGCGACCTCGATGCGACCATGGTCGAGATCAACCCGCTGGTGGTGACCAAGGATGATCGCGTACTCGCGCTCGATGCCAAAATGTCATTCGATGACAACGCGATGTTCCGACGACCCCGGGTCACCGAGATGCGCGACGCCGCTGAGGAGGATCCGCGCGAGACGCAGGCCGCCGAGCTCGGCCTCAATTACGTGGGGCTCGCGGGCGACATCGGCTGCATCATCAACGGTGCGGGACTCGCGATGGCGACCATGGATGTGATCAAGCACGCCGGCGGCGAGCCCGCCAATTTCCTCGATATCGGCGGCGGCGCCTCGCCCGAGCGCGTGGCGGCGGCCTTCAATCTCGTGCTCTCAGATCAGAACGTCAAATCGATTCTCGTCAACATCTTTGCGGGCATCAATCGGTGCGATTGGGTCGCGCAAGGGGTGGTGCAGGCCGCGAAGGGGCTGCGCGTGCCGCTGGTCGTGCGCCTTGCCGGGACCAACGTGGAGGAGGGAAGGCGAATCATCGACGGTTGCGGTCTGCCCATCATTTCGGCCGACACGCTCGCGGATGCGGCCGAAAAGGCCGTGGCAGCCTCGCGCGGAGATACTTCGCGATGAGCATCTTGATCGACGAGACCACGCGCGTGATCGTCCAGGGATTCACCGGCGACAAGGCCACGTTTCACGCCAAGGAAATGATCGCCTACGGCACGCGGGTGGTGGGAGGCGTGACGCCGGGCAAGGGCGGCCAAACGCATCTCGATAGGCCGGTGTTCAACACGGTGAAGGATGCGGTGAGCGCTTGCGGTGCGGAGGCGAGTCTCGCCTTCGTACCGCCGCCGTTTGCGGCAGATGCGTTGATGGAGGCCGCCGATGCGGGATTGCGGCTCGTGTGCATCATCACTGATGGCATACCGGCGCAGGACATGATGCGCGTCAAGCGTTATCTGCGGCGCTATCCTAAGGACCAACGCACCATGATCGTCGGACCGAACTGCGCGGGCATCATCAGCGCCGGCCGGGCCATGCTCGGGATCATGCCCGGTCATATCTACATTCGCGGCAACGTCGGCATCGTCTCGCGATCGGGAACACTCGGCTACGAGGCGGCTGCGCAGATGAAGGCCGTCGGCATCGGCGTCACCACGAGCGTGGGGATCGGCGGGGACCCGATCAATGGCAGCTCCTTCCTGGACCATCTGATGCTCTTCGAGCAGGACGCGGAGACCCAAGCGGTGGTCATCATCGGCGAAATCGGTGGACCGCAGGAGGCGGAGGCGGCCAAGTGGGTCAAGGAGAACATGAGCAAGCCGGTGGTGGGATATGTAGCAGGTCTGACGGCGCCCAAGGGTCGACGCATGGGACACGCGGGCGCGATCATCTCGGCCGAGGGCGACAGTGCCGCCGAGAAGACCGAGCTCATGAAGTCCTACGGACTGCTCGTGGCGCCGAGCGCGGCCCAGCTCGGTGCCACTGCTGCCCTGGCATTACGCAAGGCGCGGCTCTAGCGCGTTCATGACCCGGCCAGAGGTCCACTCGGGCAGAGAGTTCTCACGCGCTGAGCTTCTCTTCGATTTGCTAGCGGAGGTGGTGCGGTGCTACGAGCCGGAAGTCGCCGGCGTGCTGCGCGAGGAGCGCAACACCGCGGGAATGCCGGCGGTGGTGCTGGCAAGGACGCTGCAGGCTCAAGGAATCTGGTTTCAGCTGCTCGCGATCGCGGAACAGAACCGCGACATGCGCAATCGCCGCGAGCTCGAGCGCGAGCGCGGCTATGGCCAGTTGCGCGGCACGTTCGCAGGGGTGTTCGCGGCCGCGGCGCGCGAGGGCATCACGGGGGCCGAGATCCGCGAGGCGTTGGGCACGTTGCGCGTGCGGCCGGTGATCACGGCACATCCGACGGAGGCCAAGCGCGTGACCGTCATGGAGTGTCAGCGGCGGATTTATTTGAAGCTCCTCGAGCTCGAGTCGCCGCGCTGGACCGAGCGGGAGCGCGACGAGCTCATCCAGGCGCTGCGCGAGGAGATCGAGCTGCTGTGGCTGACGGGCGAGCTCAAGCTCGAGAAGCCCACCGTAGCGCAGGAGGTGGCGTGGGGGCTGTATTTCTTCAATGAGAATCTGTTCGACGTCGTGCCGCAGATGCTCGCCAAGGTACAAAGCGCCTTCGCCAAGCAGTTCCCGGACGAGCCGCTCGAGGTGCCGATGTTCTTCCAGTTCGGTTCCTGGATCGGGGGCGACAGGGACGGCAATCCCTACGTGACCAGCGCGGTCACCCGGCGCACTCTCTGGCAGACTCGCCTGGCGAGCCTCGAGCGCTACCGGTCCCGATTGTCGGATCTGGTGCGTGTGCTGAGTATCGAGGATCACGCGCTGCCGCTGCCGCACGCGTTCCGTGCGGCGGTGGAAGGGGCCATTCGCGCGCTGCCCGATGGCGCGGCGCGCGCGGCGCGCAATCGCGGCGAAATCTTTCGCCAATTCATCGGATGCATGCTGTCGCGCCTCGAGACCACCATCGAGCACGCGCGCAAGGAGCGGCCGGCCCCGCCGGACACGGGCTATCGCGATGCGGATGCCCTGATCGAGGACGTCGATCTCATGCGCGAGGCGTTGGCGGCCTCGGGCGGCGAGCGCATCGCCGACGCGCTGCTCCTGCCGTTGCGCCGCGAAGTCGCTACGTTTCGCTTCTGCACCGTGCGCCTTGATGTGCGTGAGAACAGCATGCGGGTGAACCAGACTCTCGCAGCTCTGTATCGCGCGAGAAAGGATGGGGCCGAGGCGCCGGCGCCCAGCTCCGATGAGTGGAAGCAGTGGCTCAAATCCGAGCTGGCCGCACCGCGCCGCGATACCGGGAGCTTCGCAGAGCTGCCCGCCGAGGCCGCGGAAACGCTCGAGACCTTCCGCACCATCGCGCGCCTGCGCGAGGAAGTCGACCGCGAGGCGTTCGGAGCGCTCATCCTCAGCATGACTCGCAGCGCCGCCGATGTTCTCGGAGTATATCTCCTTGCGAAAGAGGCCGGATTGTTCGCCGACGCCGCCGCGATCGAGCGCTGCACGCTGCCCATCGTGCCGCTGCTCGAAACCATACCGGACCTGCGTCGAGCGCCCGCCATTTTGACGGAATTGCTCGAAGTGCCTCTGGTACAGCGCAGCTTGTATGTGCAGAGAAAGATCCAAGAAGTCATGATCGGCTACTCCGACTCGAACAAGGACGGGGGTTATCTGACCGCGCACTGGGAACTCGCGAAGGCGCAGAGTCATTTGACCCGGCTGGGACGCGAGCATGGTGTCACTATCGCCTTCTTTCACGGCCGCGGCGGATCGTTGAGCCGCGGCGGTGCTCCCACCGGCCGCGCCATCGCCGCAGCCCCGGCAGGCTCGATCGGCGGCCAGTTCCGTGTCACCGAGCAGGGCGAGGTCGTGTCCTTCAAGTATGCCAATCGCGGTACGGCAGCCTATCAAGTTGAGCTCCTGGGTTCCTCGGTGCTCGAGCACGTGCTGCGCTCGCAGCGCGAGGCGGCGCTCGTGCCGGTGCACGAGTTCAACGAGGCCATGGACGCGCTTGCCGGTACGGCCTGGTCGGCGTATCGCAGGCTCATGGAGACGCCCGGCATGCTCGCATATCTGCAGCAATCGAGTCCGCTCGAGGAGCTCTCGCTGCTCAACATCGGATCACGCCCCACGCGGCGCACGCAGGCTGGGACGCTCGAGGATCTGCGGGCAATTCCCTGGGTGTTCGCCTGGACGCAAAACCGCCACATGCTGTCCGGCTGGTACGGCGTGGGCAGCGGCATCAAGGCATTTCTCGACGTGCGCAAGGAGCGGGGGCTCGATCTGCTGCGGCGCATGTTCAAGGAAGCGCGGCTGTTCCGTCTCATTCTCGACGACGTGGAGCGCACGCTTCTCCAGGTCGACATGTCGATTGCAGGCGATTACGCCGATCTCGTGGAAGACCAGTCTGTGCGCCGGGAAATATTCTCGCAGGTAAGCGGCGAATTCGACCTCACCTCCCGCGTGCTCCTGACCGTCTCCGGTGCGGCCTATATCGGCGAGCGCTTTCCTCAATATAGCCGCCGTCTCGCACGCCGCCTGAAGACCATCAATCAAGTCAGTCGCGAGCAAGTACATCTGTTGCGCGCGCACAGGAGCGACCGCAGCGACGAGGTGCGCACTGCCCTGCTGCGATCCATCAATTGCGCGGCGGCAGGCCTCGGTGCCACCGGCTAGCAGATTCCCGATCATGAGGAGGCTTGCATGAGTTTCACCAGCGTTGAACCAGCCACGTCGCGGCTGCAACGGTCCGAGTTGGCCGTGCCGGGGTCCAATACGACCCTTTTCGACAAGGCATCGAAGTCAGCCGCCGACATCGTGTTCCTGGACCTCGAGGACGCCGTGGCACCCGACGACAAGGCCCAGGCGCGTAAGAACATCATCCAGGCGCTCAATGAGATCGACTGGGGCGTAAAAACCATGATGGTGCGCATCAACGGGCTCGATACGCATTACATGTATCGCGACGTCATCGACATCGTCGAGGCGTGTCCGCGCCTCGACATGATCCTCATTCCGAAAGTGGGTGTCGCGGCGGACGTCTATGCCGTCGATATGCTCGTCACGCAGGTCGAGACGGCCACGCGGCGCACCAAGCACATCGGGTTCGAAGTGCTCATCGAGACCGCCCTCGGCATGGCGAACGTCGAGACCATCGCGCAATCGAGCAAGCGCCTCGAGGCCATGTCCTTCGGCGTCGCGGACTATGCCGCCTCCACCCGGGCGCGCACCACCGTGATCGGTGGGGTGAACAAGGACTCAGGCGTTCTCACGGACAAGGACGCGGAGGGCAACCGACAATATCATTGGACCGATCCCTGGCATGCCGCGCAAACCCGCATGCTGATCGCGTGCCGGGCTTATGGCTTGCGGCCCATCGACGGCCCCTTCGGGGACTTCAATGACCCGGATGGTTTCCGCGCAGCGGCCCACCGCGCCGCGGTGCTCGGATACGAGGGCAAATGGTCGATCCATCCCTCGCAGATCGCGCTGTGCAACGAAGTGTTCACCCCATCTTCGGCGGAGATCGCCAAGGCGCGACGTATCCTGGAGGCGATGGAGCAAGCCGCCAGGGACGGGCGCGGTGCCGTATCGCTCGACGGACGGCTGATCGACTACGCCAGCATCCGCATGGCGGAGGCGTTGTTGCAGAAGGCTAAGTCCATGGACACTGCGAGGTGAGGCCGGGCCGTGCGAGAGTGGATGCCGGGTTGGCTTCGAGCCGTCACGGCCGGCGCAGCGGCGCCGCCAGGTAACAACCGAACTCCTTGACGAAATCCACCGACACCCG
>Ga0187890_10000714_pt1 | contig 23953 bp, 18 predicted proteins | sample June2016WEW_21_1_FD_133005 | JGI IMG/M metagenome (GOLD analysis project Ga0187890, IMG submission 133005) | Peatland microbial communities from SPRUCE experiment site at the Marcell Experimental Forest, Minnesota, USA - June2016WEW_21_10 | ecosystem: Environmental > Terrestrial > Soil >... | reverse complement strand
GGGCCTGGATTGGCTGCCGGTCAGGTCAGCAGGGCCCGGCCGTACCAGTCACTCGCGTTCGTCACGCCGGGCAGCGTGTAAAAGTAGCCGCCACCGAACGGCTGCACGTAGTCCACGAGGGGCTCGTTGACCAGCCGCTCCTGGACGGTTTCGAACTGCCGGCGCACATCCTGCTGGTAGGCGACGAAGATGTGCCCGGCCTGCACGTTGCCGTTCTGATCCATCCCCAGGTCGTAGTTGTAGGAACGGCGCACCAGCCGCTGGCCGGCCGTGGTCGGGGTGCGGGGATTAGCCAGCCGGATGTGCGCGTCGAGCGGAATGACGTTGCCGTGCGGGTCGGCGTGGTAGTTGGGGGTGTCGAGCTCGGCGTTGCCGTCCAGCGGCGCTCCCGTGTCACGGCGCCGGCCGAACATGCCCTCCTGCTCGTTGATCGAGACCCGGTCCCAGAACTCGACCAGCATCCGGATCAGCCGCACCACCTGGTAGGAGCCGCCCCGCGTCCAGCGCGGCTCGGCCGGGTCGTCCACCCAGACCAGGCTGCTGGCCAGGTTGCCCGTCGGGTTGGCCGTGCCGTCCTTGAATCCCAGCAGGTTCCGTGAGGTGCCCGACGGCCGGGGCGGGGAGTTGTATCCCTCGATCTTCCAGCGCAGCTGCATCCCGCCCCGGGCGTGCTTCGTGATGTCCCGGATCGTGTGATGGATGGTGTCCGGGTGGTTCGCACACAGCTGGAGCAGCAGGTCGCCGTGCAGCCAGGCGGGTTCCGGTGAGTCGTTGGGGAACGCCCGCATGGGAGTGAGCTTCCGGGGCCGCTGGCTGGCCAGCCCGTAGCGGTCGTCGAACAGGCTCGATCCCACCGAAGCCGTGACCGTCAGGCCGTCGGCGGGGACGCTGGGCCCGAGGACGTCACTGTCCGACGGCGGCTGGCCGATGCCCAGGTCCGGTGGGGTGCCGCCGGAGCTGAGGAAGCGCGACCGCTCGGTGACGACGCGCATCAGCTCGGCCAGGTCGGACTTGCTCGCGGCGATGGAGTCGAAGGCGGCGAAGCAGGAGAACGACTGCTTGGCGGCCGGCCCCGGGGTCAGCACCCCGGCCTGGTGGATCCCATGGAACGGGTAGGAGCTCACTTCCGCGGGGGCCTGCGTCGTGGCGGCGTCCACCCGGGCCCCGCCGATCAGCACCCCACCGGCCAATGCGGTGCCCGCGGAACCCGCGGCGGCGCCCTTGAGGAAGCTACGGCGGCTGACGCTCATGCCGGGAGGGTCTCCTAACGGTGTGCGTTGCCGGGCGGATCGGCGGGCGGTCGGCGGGCAGATCAGTGGGTGGGCGGGACCTCAAGCAGGTCAGGCACGGACGAGAGCGTTTCGAGCAGGGCCCCGATGGCCCCGTCGACCTGCTGGCGCATGGCCAGGGACGCCGAGCTGAGCGAGGTCCACTGCGCATGGACCCGGGTGGCCAGCAGCGCCGTCTGCAGGGAGCTCAGCTGGGCCTGGGCGGTCGGCAGCAGCTTGGGGGCTCGCGCGGTGATGAGCGGGGCCAGCTCACTCAGCACGACCCGGGTCACCTGAGAGTCGGCGTAGGTCTCCGGGTAGGCGTCACCGCTGCCCTGGTCGTCGATCCCGGACAGGTGATCACGCAGCGCGTCCTCCAGGATTTCGTGCACCCGGATCGGCAGGTTGGTCGGGTCGCCTGTGAGGTCATCGGAGGTCAGGTTCTTCTGCACGGTGGCCACGTCGCGCGCTAGCACGTTCACCACCGGCACCAGCGATGCTGCGCTCTGGCCGTGCCAGAGGCCGTATTCGAGCCGGTGCAGCCCGGTGAAATCCTTGTCGCTGACCCCGTTGACCAGCCCATCGGGCAGGCCGTCCACCGCGGTCCCGTCGTCACCGAAGCTGTCGTAGGACGCGCCGACCTTCTCCCAGCCGAGCTGCGCGGCCAGCCAGTCGGTCTTCGCCGCGCCGAGGCTCCCGTGTTGCAGGTCCGTCTTGATGCGCGCGACGGCGCTGGCGAGAGCGCGGAGCTCGCCGGCCGCGTACGCCTGGTACTTCTGGTTCGGGCCGGTCAGCTCCTGGACGGTGACCGGCTTGATCGCGGCCGGCGTCCCCCCGGCCGCCTTCCCGGTCACCTGGACCGTCGCCGAGGTGGTGGCGGCCAGCCCGGACAGGTAGCAGCGGAACGTGTATGAGCCGGGGCCAAGCGTCGCCGTCATGCCCGCCGTCGTGGCCGGCCCGAGCGTCTCGATCTCGGCGGCCACCGCGCCGGCGGCGTTGTCCAGGTTGACCTCGCCGGCCTTACTGGACTGGTTGGCCACCGTGAACGTCTGCGGTCCCGTGGTCGCGGCCGACCAGTCCTTCGCGCATCCGGTACCGGTCACCGTGACGGCCGTGGTGGCTGAGGCGCTGGCCGCGGGAAGGGCGACGATCGCCGCGGCCGCCGCCACCGCCGGGGCCACGACCAGTACCCCGGCCACGGCCCACGGCCGCCGGCCGGCCAGCCGTTCCCAGCGGCGCGGGACCGGTTCAGGCTGCCGCGCGGGCCTGGTGGCGGCGGGCTCGCTCGCCGGTGAACCGGCCGCTGCCGAACCGGCGGCGGACTGGACCGCCTCGCCGGCGGCCGACGTCGCCGACGGGGTGGCCGTCGCGACCGCGGGTGCGGCGCTGGCGCCGGCCGCGGCGGCCCGGGCGGCGGCTGCGGTCCGGCCGGCGTGCACGAATGTGGGTATGACCACGGCCAGGTAGGCGAGCCACGCCACCACCTGCAGCACGGTCATCTTCGTGGCCAGCTCGGTGGCACCGGTCACGATCGACACCCACCACGAGTTCGGATCCACGTGCGCGGTCAGGTCAAACGCGATCCAGCGCTGGCCCGGAAGGAGCCCCGCGTCCTGCAGGTCACCCAGACCGTAGGACAGCACGCCGGCCGCGATGACGATGAGCGCGATCGCGGTCCGGTTGAAGAACACTCCGACATTGAGCCGGACGGCCCGCCGGTACAGCAGCCAGCACAGGACCACCGCGGCGGCCAGGCCGAGCGCGGCGCCCATGAGGGGGGCGGCCGTCGATCCCGACGCGCGGACGGCCGTCCACAGGAACAGCGTCGTCTCCAGGCCCTCACGGCCGACCGCGAGGAAGGCCGTGATCGTCAGCGCACCGGCGCCCATGGCCACCGCCCGCTGCACCTCCCCGCGCAGCTGGGCGGACAGGCTGGCCGCGGTCCGGCGCATCCAGAAAACCATGCCGGTGACCAGGCCGACCGCGAGCACACTCAGCAGCCCGCCCACCGCCTCCTGCGCCCGGCTGGACAGCACGCTGGTCGAGAAGGTCAGCACGGCCGCGAAGCTGCCGGCGACCATCACCGCGCCCAGCACACCAAGCCACACGGGAGCCGACGACACCCGGTGATTCGCGGTTTCCGGCGCCGCGGTCTTACGCAGCGCCGCCAGCAGGATGCTGACGACAAGTCCAGCTTCCAGCCCTTCACGCAACCCGATCAGGAAATTCGGGACAGCATCAGCCCAAGTCACTCGCACTAAGGTAAGGCATACCTAAGTCGATCGTCCAATGGTGTGGCCACACCCCGGTGTAATCTCGCGCACTCTCTGCTGTGCGACCCAATAAGGTTCTGGTGCATGCTGCGGCGCGGGGGGCAGCGTGCGGACGCTGACGCACACGGTCCCGCACGGGGAGGCTGGCAGGTGAAGGGGACGCCCGTCCGGCGGCTCACCGCCCTGCGCCCGCTGGGGGCCTACGGCGCGCTGGCGGCCATGCTGCTGGCGGCGGTCCTGGGCTGTGACTCCGCGGTTTCCGCGCCGCAGGGAGCCGGCCACAGCAGCCCTGCGGCGGCTCGTTCCTCGGCGCAGCCTTACCAGCGCGCTACTTCGGGCCAGAGCACGCCGGTGGCGGCGGGAAAGCCGCGCGCCACTGTGTCGCCGTCACCGTCGCCCCGGCCCGCCGATCCGCTCGGCGCCGCCGCCTCCTACGTCACCTCTCGCAGCGGCACCGCCGTGGCCGCCGTCTACGACGTCGGCAGCGGGCAGACCTGGACCCTCGGGACGCAGCGTCCGCAGGCGGAAGCCAGCATCGTGAAACTCGACATCCTGGAGACGCTGTTCGCCCAGGAAGGGGACGGCCCGACCGGGCTGCCGCCCGCGGACCAGTCGCTCGCTCAAGAGATGATGGAGGACAGCGACAACGATGCCGCCACGAGCCTCTGGAACGCCGTGGGCGGCCCGGGGCCCATCCAGTCGTTCAACACGGCGGCCGGCCTGACCGACACCGCGCCCTCCTCCTGTGTGGCGTGCCCTGGATTCGGCTGGCCGGGATGGGGTTTGACCACGACCACTCCAGCCGACCAGATCGTGCTGCTCCGTGAGCTCATCGAGCCCAGCACGCTGCTGACCGATGCCCAGCGCAAGGACGCCCTGCAGCTGATGGAGAACGTCGCGCCGTCCCAGCGCTGGGGAGTGTCCGGCGGCGTCCCGCAACAGGCCACAGTGGCCCTGAAGGACGGGTGGCTGCCGCTGAACGGCGCGGGCACCGACTGGCAGATCAACAGCATCGGGTGGATCTCGGGCAGTGGACGCGACTACCTGATGGCCGTGCTGACCACGGGGAACCCCGATGAGCAGTACGGCATCGATACGATCAACCAGCTGTCCGCCATGGTCTGGCGGGGCATGCGCTGACGGCCCGGTGTGCGGGGGCTCGTCACAGCTGGCTGGTCTGATACCGGGTCAGGCCGTACTTCGCGGCGATCGCGTCCCACCCGCTGACGAAGGCCGCCTTGTCGTTCGTGGCCTGTATGTCTGGCGCGTTGGACGCCTGATAGCTGGCGTCGCCATGATCGTGTGGCTTGCAGCCCTTGGCCGCCTCGTCCTGTGCCCATTTGCCCAGGTCCGTATCCACCGCGGCCGACGCCTGCCACGCCCCGGTCAGTGCCTGCAGTATGGTCGCCGGCAGTGCGGAGCGCCCGGGCAGGGTCGCGAGCTGCTGAAGTAGGCGCTCACGTGAAGCGGCGGAATTCTGGAAGATCTGGGGGGCCTGGCCCAGGGCCGCGGTGCAGTCCTCGACCGCCCCGACCGCGCCGACGATTGCGCTGCGGTCGGCGGCGGTCTGGGCCAGGAGCGCGGCCAGGCGGGCCGCTGCGGCCCGCTGTGAGGGCGCCGCGGCGCTGGGACCCGGCGCCGGCTGCTTCGCGGTGGGCCGCGCCGCGGCCGACGCGCCGCCCATGAGGCCGTGGAAGGAGTGCGCGATCAGCAAGGCGGGCACGACGATCACGGCGGCCACCAACGCGAACAGGCCTGCGGCCAGCAGCCGCCGGTGACGCTCGGGGGCACTGGCGGCCGGTCCGGCATCGGCGGCCGGCGAGGAAGCTGACGGCTCCCACTGCGGGCTGAAGCCCACGTCGTTCATCCAGCTTTGCGCGAAGTCATCCGCAGTGAACTGGGCCGTTTCGGTGCCCGGCGGTGCCGGAGCCACCACCGGCGCGGCGCCGGCGGGCGGCCGCACGGCCGCCGGGTACCCGGGCGGCAGGGCGAGGTCCTTGGTCGGGGAAGCCGGGGGCGGTGCCGGCGGCCTATCCCGGGCGAAGGGCGGTGCCGCCGCGTCGTACGGAGGGAAAGGCAGGCCGCCGTCCTCGCGGGGGAACGGCTCGCGCCGGACCGGCGGTGCGCCGGCCTCGCCGCGGCGGAAGGGCGGAGGAGTGCCCGGGCGGGGATACGCGGAGCCTTCCGGCGGCGGGCCGGCGCTTCGCGCGGACGGGGCCGCGCCGCGCGGATAGCCGAAGCTGCCGGGCGGCGCCGTGGACACGGCGGGCGGGAAGCCGGCGTCCTCGCGGGAAGAGGCAGCATTCTCGCGATTCTCGCGCGGGAACGGGGCGCGGTCCGGAGGGTAGACAGACCCATGCGGAGGGAACAGTGCGCCGTCCGGCGGGACAGCCGAGGTGTCCCACGGCGGCGACGGGGCAGGCACCTGCAGGTCGCCCGGGGCCAGGTCATGGTCGCTGGTCACCGCAGGCTGCGGCGTGCTTGCCGCGGCCGCGTGCCCGCAGTTCGCGCAGAACCGGGCCCCCTGCTTCGTCTCGCTGCCGCATTGGACGCAAAACCGCCGGTAACCCCCCATGCGTCTCCTGATTCGCTCCCGGGTAGGCCAGATGTGCGTACGGAACGACCGGGAATTGCCCGATTGTGGCCATCTGGGCCAGCATATTTGCTTCGCTTCGCTTCAGCAGGGCATTGCCGGGACCGGGGTCGGCGGGCGATGAACAGGTACTCGGGTGCCGTGCGGCGGTCGGCTCGGCCGCCGTTACACGCGGGTGGCGAGCCAGGCCAGCGAAATGGCCACGGCGTCCTCGATTCCCGCCCCGGCATAGTCGGTGCCGAACCGCTCAGCGGCTGCCTTGCGCCAGGCCGCTCCCAGCCATGCTGCGCCCACAGCGGCGCTCACGGCCGTCGTCACGGCGGCCGCCACCATGGCGCCGGACGGCGCCGGGCCCGAAGTGGCCGTCAGTTCCGCATCAGCGCTCTGCGTATGGGTGCCCGGCGTCTCCGGCTTCACGACGGCCGGTCCCGGCCCGCGCCGGGCGGCGACCGTACCGACCGCTGCTGCCGTCGTGACGCGGCCGCCGAGGCCGATCACGCCCAGCCGGCTCGGCGTCTGCGGCAGCTTGTCCATCACTAGTTCCTGTACCGCAGCCAGCGTAATGAGGCCTTTCACCCACGGACGGCGGAGGCAGCGGTCGGGCTGGCGCGCCGATGCCGCCGGGGTGGCCAAGGTCAGCGCGGCGAGCCCGGTGAAGGACCGTGCTCCAGTCGCGACGCCGGCGAGCGCGGCGCGGACGAGAACGGTCACGACCGGCCGATCCTGGCTGGCGGAGACGGCTAGGGTATCCATGGCCGCCTCTCTACCCTGGCGAAGAGCAACGTAACGTCGCGGCGCGGCCGCCGTACTCCGCCCGGGACGCCCCGCGGGCTCGGTGCGAGTCGATAAGAATGACCGAAAATCGTGCGCTGCTCGTGTCCTTGTGTCGCTAGGCGGTCATTCTGGGGCATTTGCGTACTAATCCAATCGCCCCGCGATCTTGTCGCGCCCATCGCCCGGACGTACGCTTCTGACTGCTGCCCGCTCGCCGGGACGTGGAGCGCGAGCCGCGTGAACGCGGGGTATCCGGAGAACTGCAGCCCCCGGCCCGATTGTGGTCGCCGGCCCTCTTTCCGAGAAAGAATCGGGACGAAACGCCCGAAAATTGCGGATATGGGAAGTCTGGCTGCGGATCGGTACACCACTGGCACTGGCTCCGCGTCGCTTAGGAGACAGCGAGGAGAAGACGTGAACGTGAAAAGAGCCGTAGCCACCGCCGCAGGTGTCATCGCGACACTCATACTGGTGGTTGCCGTTGGCGTCGGCTATCTCGCAGGTCACAGCACGAGCAGCGCGCGGACCGGGGTGGCCACCGTCGCCCATGCGGTTGCGGGTACCCACGGCGCGGCGGCTGAAAGTGCGGCACCGGTCAAGGCGACCCTGGACGATCAGATCTATGGCGACAGCCTCAACGTCCCGATCTACGGCATCGGCATCGGCGTGTCGGGCGGGACGACGACCGGCTCCGGCGACAGCGGCACGGGAAACGGCGTCACGGGCGGGGTGACCGATTCCGGCGGCACGGCCACCGCCACCGTGACGGCGGCGATCTACGGCGATTAGCGGCGCGCTGCCTGAGCAGGCGCAGGGGGCACCGTAACGACCCGCCTCGGGCTGGCGTGTGTGCCTGGTCGCGCGTATCTGCCTGGCGCGGCCTCGTCAGGGACGGATCGCGCGCCTTCCGCGGCGCCGTGCCGGACGGTGGCTAGCGAGCGGTCCGCAGCTCAGCCGAGGCCTGGTGCGCCTCTTCCAGCGCGGCGGTCATCATGTCCGCCGCCTGCCCGGCGGCCGTGAGGGCCTCGGTCACCTCGGTCACGGACAGGTCCGGGTCCTGACCGGCGTCGTGCGCGACCTGGCCGTCCTCATGGTGGGTGACCAGGAAGCGGGCCAGTTGCTCGCAAAGCCGTGGCAGGCCCTGGCCCATCAGGCCCAGGCTCGCGATGACGTCGTGCACCTCACCAGGGGCGGTCAGCTCGCCGCCGCCCTGGGTCAGGTGATTCAGCGCCTCGATCGCCGCGGCCGCCTGCCGGGCAAGCTCGGGCACCGTCATCGTGCTGGCCAGCTGGTTGGGCATCTGTCTCCTCGGGGGAACGCGGGGCGCTGCCGGTGACCACGCTACCCGCGCTCCGGCGCTGATCAACTCCCGCCCGGGCCAATCCAGTCCCGCGGCAGGCTCCCCCGGGAGCGGGCAGCGGCTCAGGCCGCGCCGAGGAAGACGAGCCCGAGGGCGAACCGCTGGCCGGAACGGATCACGGATACGCCGTGCCGGACGGGGCGGCCGACCATCCCAGTCGGTGGCCTCGACGCGGCGGGGCCACGGTGCGGCGCTCACGCTGCCTCCAGGCTGAGCAAGGTGCGCTTGGCGTCGGGACCGCCGAGATAGCCGCCCATGCTGCCGTCGGAGCGGACAACCCGGTGACACGGCACGACCACCGGCAGCGGGTTGGTCGCACAGGCGGTGCCGACGGCCCGGATCGCCCTGGGGCTGCCGGCCAGCTGGGCCACAGCGGCGTAACTGGCGGTGTGCCCGAAGCCGATCTCAGGCAGGTGAGTCAGCACGGCACGCCGGAATCCCGCCGACAGCCGAAGGTCCAGTGGCAGGTCAAACCGGCGGCGCCGGCCGGCGAAGTACTCACCGAGTTCCCTGGTGGCCGCCTCCAGGCGGACCGGGGCGCTGAGGATCCGCGGGCTGATCCGGTCCGCCAGGACCTGCAGCACCGCGTCGTGGTCCTCGCAGGCGTAGGCGACGCGGATCAGCCCCAGCTCTGTCGCGGCCAGCAGCAGCGGGCCGACCGGGCTGTCGATGGTCCGATAGGCCACATCCAGGACGCCGTCCCGCTGTGCCGCGGCCGCCAGCCGCTCGTGCAGCCGGCTGAGCTCACCGGCGCGGCCGGGGAAGGCCCGGGCCAGCTCACCGGCCAGATCATCGGTCGTCATCGGGAACTCCTCTCGCCCGCGCCCGCGAACGAGCGCCGGAGCTTGGCGATGCCGTCGGCCGCAGCGCGCCGGGCCGCCTCGGCGCTCCCGCCGAGGATGCCGGCGACTTCGGCGTAGGGCAGGCCGGCCAGGTAGTGGTAGGCGATGGCCTGCCGCTGCCGGTCCGGAAGCTGGCTCACGGCGTCCGCGAGATCCCCGGGCACGTCTTCCCGGCCGCCATCGGCGGTCCCGGTGTCCGGGACGTCCGCGACCGGGATCGCGCGCCGCCCCGCCGCCCGGGTGACGTCGATGGCCTTACGGTGCGCGATCGTCACCAGCCAGGCCTCCACGTTCGCGTCGCCCGGCAGGTCCGGATACGCCTTCATCGCGGCCACGAACGTCTCTGACCAGGCGTCGTCGGCGTCTGCCAGGCCGAGCACGGCCCGGCACACGCGCAGCACGGTGCCGCCGTGCGCCGCCACCACCGTCTCAAACGGTTCTTTGCCTGCCATGCCCTGAAGACGTCCTCCACCCGGGTTTCGTGAGGTCGCGTCGGCCCCTGAAGCGCTAGCGCTTCCGGCTGGATCTGGAGCAGTCCGCGGCGGGCCAGGCGCCGGGCCTGTGGTGAGCTCGCCCGGCTCAGGAGGCAAGATGACCGTTGACGGCCCGGTAAGTCCGCCGGAACTGCTCGTCGGTGACGGGCCACCGCTCGCCGCCGTAGCCTTCGACCACCCAGTCCCCGGGCTGGGCGATGGCGCGGCCCTCCATCGTCCGCAGGACCTGAGTCTCGCTGACCTGCCAGGCGAGAAATGTGCCCGTGCGACGCCACTCCTCCCCGCCGAGCGGCTGATGGCTGGCGCGAAATTCCATGTCGCGTACGGTCCGCTCGTCACCCGAATTGTCCCGGACGCGCCAGTCCCCGGCGTCGCCGGACAGTTGGTCGCCGGACCGGCGAGTCCAGGTCCGGCGTGCACCCAGCCGCCGGGCCTGGACGGTGCCGGTCCGCTCGAACTCAGCCGCTGTGGCCGGGCCACCGGCCGGCACGACAGGCACGAAGCCAACGTCCTCCAGCTGAGTGAGCTGCGATCGCAGGTACCCGACGTTCCTTTCCCGGTCAGCCGCGGGCAGCAGGGTCCACGGGACCACCCGGCGATTGACGAGCGCCGCGCCGCCCCCTCGTCTTCGCCGGGCGGCCCGCATCTCGTCCGCGGACCAGCCCGCCGCTAGCCGCCGCCGGAACCACCGCGTGTGCTCGGCCCGGGCGATCCGCTCCAGGTCATGGTCGTTAAGTTCGATGAAGCTGCCCGGCGCGACGGAGCGGGCGGGCACCCACCGGCGCCCGCGCTCGACTACCGCGGTCATGATCGAGCGGAGCTGAAGGATGTTGTCCTGCCGGATGAACTCATCCAGCGCGCCCCAGGGCCGTCCGGTCATGGTCCGCGGGTCGCCGGGCACGGCCGGATGGCGCAGCCGGAAACACTCGTGCCAGTGCCTGGCCACCCTGGTCCATGCGTCCGACGGCACCTCTCCGTCCACCAGCAGACTCCGTTGGAAGGGCCGCAGCAGGTCGAAGATGGCATCGCTGGTGCCTGCTCCGTCTGAGGCCAGCACGAACACCGGAACCGCCGGATGCAGGCGGGCCACCCGGCCTGCCTCGTGCATGGTGGCGTCGGATAGCCGGTCGGCAATCACCACCGTGGTCTGGGCGGCCGCAGCCAGCGGCATGTCGTCCAGCATGGCGAGCAGCTGTTCCTGCCATGAATCGGGCTGCGGGACCACGGCGGGCAGGGCCTGGCTCATCGACCGGGAGGAGGTGGCCAGGTACTCGCGCCGGAGATCGCGCGAGCGGCGGTCCAGGAGCAGCACACGTTCGAACGTGAACGGAGCCGGGCTGTCCCCGGCGGGCGGGACGGCACCGGGATGGCTGTCCCGGCCGATGACCGCGGCGGCCCTGAGCTCCTGATGCTCCCAGGCCTGGCGGGCCAGTTCGAGCAGCGCGGCCAGGGCCAGGGTGCTGTCTCCGCACAACAGCAGCTGCCGTGCCCCGGTGCGGACCAGCTGGCTGGCCAGAGAGGCTGCGGTCGACTCCTGTGAACTTAATGCGTCCTGGAAGTACCGGCTGGAGGTGCCGGCGTGCCAGCCGCGCCAGTGCTGCGCGTGCCGCGGATCGTCGATACGCATGATGAGGTGCGGCTGCCTTTCCGGATCGGGCCGGTAACGGTCCAGGATGGCCCGGGCCGTGGCCAGGATCGGTTCATTGTCCGCCACGTCCGGCCGCAGCGCATAGAGATAGCTCAGGGCACAGCCGCGCCACCCGGCGATGATCGGCAGCAGTATTCGCGCCGAGGCAGGGTCGCCGACCATGACATGCGCTCCCGTGCCGCGGGCCTCGTCGAGCAGCGGATGGCCAGCGTCCGGTTCAATGACGACGATGCTGGCCGGGCGTCCCGTTTCGGCGAGCTTCCGCAGCAGCGGCATGGTCAGCGCGTCGAGCCCGGTGAGGATCGTGGCGTCCCTGACGAAGCGGGCCTTGAAGCGGCCCAGCGGCTGCTGCCACAGCACCGCCGCGGCGGCCAGCGCGCCGATCAGCGTGGCGGCCAGGCAGATGACCTGCCCGAGCTGCAACGCGAGCGGCGGCCCGCCCGGGCACACCGGTGTCTGATAGGCGGCCGGCGGGTTGCCGACGTACAGGCCGAGCACCCAGGCGGCCACGGCGGTCCGGGTCTCCCCGCCGCGGCAGGGCAGGAGTGCGGTGGTGCCCAGCACCCCGCCGATGAGCACCATGGCCACCACGGTGGTGAGCCCCACCACGGCGGGAGCCCGCTTGCGCGGCCACCAGAAGCAGACCAGCGCGGCGAACCACACCGCGATGGCGGCCAGCAGCGTCTGGTCGCTGGCCGGCCGCAGGGCCACCCGCCACCAGGTGTGGCCCAGGTACAGCCACTTCGGGTCATGCGCGGATACCCAGGCCCCCCAGCACAGCAAGGCGGTTACGGACGCACCCAGCACCGCAGGTATGAGCCAGGCTCCCTGGCGGTTCACATAGTTCCGCCCGAGCCGGTGGTCGAACCCGTCCACGTGCCGCGACACCCATCAGCAGCCCGGTTGCCGGCCGGAGAATGTGCCGGGACGCCGGAAAAAAAATCGGAAACCTGTCTCGACCCTGCCACGCAGCGAGAGCAATGTCGAGGCAGGTTTCCCGAGCCGAAACCGGGGAAGAATCATTTGTTGCGCATTCGAGATTGACAAACGCGGGACACGCAGACCGGTTTGCAATACGGTATCCCCCGTGCGCGAGACAGCCAGCGGGTCGAACAAGACACATCGCCTCAAGACGGCCAGCGTGGCACGCCTCAGTACGGCCACGGTTACTTTCCGCCATCGTACGTGACGTATAGTAAACTGAACAGCCGCTCGCCGGGTCGGCTGTTCCTCAACACCAATATCAGACAAAGCAATTTTCTCGGATCTGGCGCGCGGCATTTAGGCGCCCGGAACGTTAGGTGGATAAATGCCTTCGGTCACCCTAAATCAGGCCCTCCTTGTTTCGTCGCTAGCTGACATCCGTGATACGCCGCTTGCTGACCTGGCCGAGATGAGCCCGGGAGTCGTTGACGAGGCGATCAGGCGGGTACTTCCGGAATCGCCGGTTGCCCCGGTGCCGGTCGCGGCGTTCCAGTCCGCCATCTGAGCCAAAGCCCTCAGGTGGGAAGGCGCCCTCTCCCGCTCGACCAATTCGTGCTGAAAGTGCACAGTCGCTGTGATCTGGCCTGTGATCACTGCTATGTGTACGAAAGCGCGGACCAGAGCTGGCGTGGCCGGCCAATGGGTATGCCGGATGACGTTACCCGGCGGGTCGTGGAGCGGATAAGCGAGCACGCTGCCCAGCACGGCCTGGCCTCAGTTCAGGTGGTTTTGCATGGCGGTGAGCCGCTGCTGGCCGGCCATGACCGGCTGCGTAGCATCATCGCCAGGCTGCACACGGCCCTGGATGCCGTATGCCACCTCGACCTCAGGATCCACACGAATGGTGTGCGGCTGGACGAGCAGTTCTGTGAACTGTTCGCCCAGTACGGGGTCAAGGTGGGCGTCTCCCTCGACGGCGATCGGGCTGCGAACGACCGGCACCGCCGGTACGCAAACGGCCGGAGCAGCTACGACCAGGTGGTCGAGGCCATCAAACTGCTGCGCACCAGCCGCTTCCGTCACCTGTTCGCCGGGCTGCTGTGCACGATCGACGTGGCCAATGATCCGCTCGCGGTGTACGACGGATTAATAGCGCTGAAGCCGCCGCGGGTTGACTTCCTGCTGCCCCACGCTACCTGGGATGAGCCACCCAGCCGCGGCCAGGAAACCCAGTACGCCGACTGGCTGATCGCCATCTTTGACCGCTGGCTGTCCGATGAGCGGCCGATGGGCATCCGGACCTTTGAATCCGTGCTATCCACCGCGGGCGGCGGGAAGAGTCTCACCGAGGCGCTCGGGCTCGGCCCCTCCACCCTTGCCGTCATCGAGACCGATGGCAGCTACGAGCAGGTCGACTCGCTCAAGGTGGCTTTCGACGGTGCTCCTGCGACTGGCTTGAACGTCTTCGAGCATGCCCTGGATATCGTGGCGGAGCATCCCGGTATCGTCGCGCGGCAGCAGGGACTGAGCGGATTGTGCCAGACCTGCCGCGAATGCCCGGTCGTCGGCAGTTGCGGTGGAGGTCTCTACGCGCATCGGTACCGCTCCGGGTCGGGGTTCGCGAATCCTTCGGTGTACTGCGCCGACCTGCTCAAGCTGATAACGCACGTCCAGAGCCGCCTGCCAGCAGCGACCGCGGAAAGGCGTCCGGTGCCGAACCACGCTCTGAGCGACGGCGACTTCCGGGAGATAGCGGCTGGCTATGGGAGCGCCGCCGCGATGGGCCGGCTCATCGCAGCCCAGCGCACCCTGCAGCGTGCGTTGCTGGGGGCGGTCTACCGGGAGGCCAGGACCGGGCCGGCTGTCCCCGGGGCGGTACGCGAGACGATGCGCACTGCCTGGGCGGTGCTGGCGGCAGCCGATAGAGAGCAGCCAGAAGCCGTAGATACAGTGCTCGCTCATCCGTACAGCCGCGTCTGGGCGGCACACTGCCTCGAACGGCTGAAGCGCATCCGGTCCGCGGGCGAGCCGGATCCTGGGCGGGAATCCGGGCTGGCTGCTGGCCTCGGCCACCTTTCCGCCCTGGCCGCTGCCGTGGCGATCCGGACCGGCGGGCAGGCCGAGGTCACGATCCCGGTGATCAGCGGCGCCGTGCACTTCCCGACGCTTGGCCGGCTGGCGATGACCGCGAGCGAAGGACGCCCCGCTCCGGCCGCGGCAATTGTGGTCACCGACGGCAAAAATGCGAGCATCCGGATCGGCGGCGACTGCTGGGAGATCGCTACGGCCGGCCTGCTGGGTGGTGAGCCGTGTGCCGTCGTGAGCTTCGGCGATGGCGGATCGGCAGCGTGGCAGCCCGTGCGTACGTTGACTGCGAGCAGTTTCCATGTCGCGCTCGAAGACACCGACCCGTATCGCGACTGTCACCAGTGGCCAGCCGCGGACCGCTTGACCAGCGCAGAGGTAGCGCAGTGGCAGCAGCACTTTGCCGGCGCATGGCGCGAAATCGAGCGGAACCACCCCGCTTACGCTCCTGCGATCGCGGCCGGCCTGTCGGTGCTCATGCCGATGGCGCCAGCGCCAGCAGGCCGTGATGTCAGCGCGGCAGCCCGGCATGCGTTCGGTGCTATCGGTACGGCGCTGCCCGCGGACGCGACCACTCTCGCTCTGCTCATCATGCACGAGTTCCAGCACGTCAAGCTAGGCGCGGTGCTCGATCTCTATGATCTCTACGATCCCGCCGACAGCCGGCTTTATCACGCACCGTGGCGGGAAGATATGCGCCCGCTCGAAGGCCTGCTGCAAGGCACCTATGCGCACCTGGCCGTGTCGGATTACTGGCGCACCCGTCAGCGGGCGACCACCGGCCGCGCGGCCCAGGCCGCCGCCGAGCGATTCGCGTTCTGGCAGGGGCACACTCGCGAGGCCATCGAAACGCTGGCCCATTCCGGCTCTATGACGCCCCTCGGAATGCGCTTCGTCGAAGAAATGCGCCGATCCGCCGGGCAGGAGCAAGGCCGGGCTGTCTGAGGGCGTAATCCCGGATCGTCATGTTGCCGAGGCGCCCGCGCCAGCGGTCACTGCTGACCGATATGAAACCTTGCTGGGGCAGGATTTGTCCCTTGATAGCCCTGCGGCCAAAGTAACAACAGAAACTCTTGTGATATCGCTGGGCGGTCTTTTTTAGCTCTGGTCACCTGCTGAAATCTCCTATATCATTCCCTTATCTCAGACGCCTGCGCAGGTGAATGGTGCCACTTGAGACACGGGGAGGTCGGCGGCAGTGCAGCCTGACGAGGGAAATGAGCCGGCAATTTCGTGGCAGGATGGACGGCCATATTTTTTCCTTAGTTATGCGCGGACACCCAAGCGTGATCCGGCGGACCGGGGCGACCCGGACCGCTGGGTGCATAAGCTCTATAAAGATCTGTGCGATGAGATTTTACAAATGACTAACGCCCAGCCGGGAGAAGCTGGGTTCATGGACCGGGAGAACAAGCTTGGCGCCGAGTGGTCACCTGAGCTGATGACCGCCCTGAAGGCGTGCCGGGTGTTCGTCCCGCTTTATTCACGGCGCTACTTCGAAAGCAATAATTGCGGTAAAGAGTGGTTTGCCTTCGCTCAGCGGGAGGTACTGCACCAGGCCCAGGACGGAAAGGTGGCCACCGCTATTGTGCCCGCCCTCTGGACCAGGCTGGACCGGGAGAGAATCCCGGAAGTGGGAAAGTCCTTCCAGTATGACCATGCCGGTCTCGGTGAGCGGTACCAGGCCGAGGGCTTCTACGGCATCATGAAGCTGCGGAATTACCGCGGCGACTATCAGCGGGCCGTGCACCGGCTGGCGGAGCGCATTATCGAGGTCGGTGATCAGAGCATCGCTTATGCCGATGATGACGTTCAGAGTATGGAGCGGAAAGATTTTGAATCGCTGCCCAGTGCCTTCGGCCCGGCCAGCGCGCGGCGGACGACTGACGGCCGGCTCCAGATCACGGTTCTGGCGCACGATACCTCCACCCTGCCCCAGGGCCGCGCCAGTGACTACTACGGTGAGACGCCGCACACCTGGAGCCCTTACCATCCGAGCTACTCCCGCCCGCTCGCCGATTACGCGCTGGATCTGGCCAAAAAGTGTCTCGACTATGAGCCGCTACTCGAAGCGTTTGAAAATGAGCAGCTGCCCTGGAGCGGTAATGGGCAGATGCCGCCGGGTCTTTTCCTGGTCGATGCGTGGGTCAGCTTGTCGGATTCCCATCATGACCGGCTGAGCCTGCTTGACCAGATTAGCGAGCCATGGGTGAGTGTGCTCGTGCCCTGGAATAGCCAGGACGCTGGGCTGAGTGCACGGGAGAGAGATCTTCGCGACGAGCTGCGCCTTCACCTGGGCCGGAAGCTCGAAAGCGTGCCGCGGCGATGCCGGATGGCGGCCGAAGGGATTCCCACACTGCAGGACTTCGTCCAGTTGCTGCCGGATATGACGATGATCATGCTGAAGAGATACCGGAAATACGCGTCGGCTCATCCTCCTAAAGGTCCCACGATCGAAAGACCGCGATTGAGGCGAGCCGACCCTGAGCTTTTCGGAGGTTCGCCGTGAGCGAGTCCAGTGAGGGCCAGATTGTTACCTTCTACTCCTATAAGGGCGGCACCGGGCGGACCATGGCCATGGCCAACGTGGCGTGGATCATAGCGAGCAATGGCAAACGTGTCCTGGCCGTTGACTGGGATCTTGAGTCGCCCGGACTGCATAAGTTCTTCCACCCGTTCCTGGATGAGTCAACGATTACCGCCACACCGGGCGTCATAGAGATCATCAACGACTATGCATCAGCCGCGGTTGGCCCGGCGCCGGCTGACGATGACTGGTATTTAGAGTGCGCGCGAGTCGATCGCCACGCCGTTTCGCTGGAATGGGCCTTTCCCGGGGGCGGGAAACTCGATTTCCTCTCCGCCGGCCGCCAGAACCGTGACTACTCGACCGCCGTCTGCTCTCTGGACTGGGATAACTTCTACGACCGGCTCGGCGGCGGCAGATTTTTCCGGGCCATGCGGGAGGACATGAAGCGAAACTACGACTACGTACTGATCGACAGCCGCACCGGACTGTCGGACGTGGCTGACATCTGCACCATCGAGCTCCCCGATGTGCTGACCGTCTGCTTCACCCTCAGCGATCAGAGCATCGAGGGCGCCGCCAATGTCGCGCGGCAGATCAGCGGCCGGTACCGGGACCGCAACATCCGGGTCCTGCCGGTGCCGATGCGCATCGAGGACGGCGAGAAGGTAAAGCTCGACATCGGCCGGGTGCTGGCCCGGATGCGGTTCGAAGGCTTCCCCGCCGGGCTCAGCCAGGAGGACTCCGCCCTGTACTGGGCTTCGGTGGAGGTACCGTACAAGCCCTTCTATGCGTTTGAGGAGATCCTGGCCACCTTCGGCGACAATCCCGGATCTCCCGCCTCCCTGCTGTCGTCGTTCGAGCGGATCACCGACGCGGTCACCGGCGGCAAGATCACTACCATGCAGCCCATCCCGGAGGATCTCCGGCTGCAGTACAAGGAAATCTTCGTCCGGCGCCAGCCGTCGGCCCCCATCCAGGTGTATCTGAGCTACGCGCCGGAGGACCGGATGTGGGCGGACTGGATCGAGGCGGTGCTTGCCCGCGCGGGCTTTCGCGTCGTACCGCGCAGCACAATGGCGACGGCGCCCATGGCGGATCTCGATCTCCAGGCTGAGCGCGAGCTCCAAGGTGCTCCGCGGGCGGTCACCGTGCTGTCCTCCGCCTACATTCACTCACCCGAGGCCAGGTCGGTCTGGAAGGCCCTGTCTGCCGTGGACGCGACCGGTACGCACCGGCAGCTCGTGCCGGTCCGGATCAGTGACGTCCGCATCACTGAGCCATTCACCGACCACGCCGTCGTCGACCTGGCCCGGATGAATGCCAGCCAGGCCACGGCAAAGCTGCTGTGGGCCCTGGATCGCCCCGTGCAGCCGTTCGGCGGGACTGCCGCTCAGGCCGAGGAGCCACGATTTCCCGGCAAGGTCCCGTCCATCTGGAACGTACCGCCCAGGAACGCTGACTTCACGGGGCGTGCGGCCACGCTGGAGCGGTTGCGCGACAAGCTGGCCGGGGGCGGGGTGAGTGTCGTCGTCGCTCAGGCCCTGTACGGCCTCGGCGGTGTCGGGAAAACTCAGTTGGCCTTGGAATACGCACACCGGTTCATGGCCGACTACGACCTCGTCTGGTGGGTGCCATCGGAGCGGTCCGAAGAAATCAGCGTGGCCCTGGCGGAGCTGGCGCGGCGGCTGGACCTCAAGGTGGGTGACAACGTAGCCGAAGCGGCGGAAGCCGCGCTGGAAGAGCTGCGGCGCGATACGACTCCGCACTGGCTGCTGATCTTCGATAATGCCGACGATCCCAAGCAGCTTGAACCGTACATGCCGACCGGATCAGGGCACGTCATCATCACGTCGCGCTACCAGGCCTGGGCACATTCGGCGGAGCCACTTGAGGTGGACGTCTTCACTGACGACGAAAGCGTCGCTCACCTGCTGCGGCATGTACCCGAGCTTGATCTTGCGGATGCCAGAAAGGTCGCCGAGGCGCTGGGGCACCTGCCGCTGGCGGTCGAGCAAGCCAGCGCGTGGCTCGAGCAGACGGGGATGAGCGCGAATGCCTATGTGGCCGAGCTTACGACCCAGGCCACCCGGATTCTGGCCGTGAATCAGCCGTCCGACTACCCGGCGCCCGTCGTCGCGACCTGGAATCTGTCCCTCGACCAGCTCAAGGAACGGTCACCTGCGGCCGTGCGCCTGCTGCAGTTGCTGGCGTTCTTCTCGCCCGGGCCGATCTCCATCGATCTGCTTTACTGCGACGAGTTGAACGCTTTCCTGCTGCCCCTGGATGAGACGCTGAGTGAGCAGCTCATGCTTCTCCGGGTGATCAGGGATATCAGCCGGTTCGCGCTTGTCAAGGTGGACCAGGGCAGTAGCTCGCTGCAGATTCACCGGCTCGTGCAGGCCGTGATCCGCTCGCAAATGAGCGAGGCGGAGCGACTCGAAGCCCAGCATGAGGTGCACAAGATCCTGGCTGCGGCCCGACCACGCCAGGGCGAGACCGATGATCCGTCCAACTGGTCTACCTACGAGATCATCTGGCCCCACCTCGGGCCTTCCCAGGCCGACGAGTGCGATGACCCGCGGGTACGCCAGTTGCTCATCGACTGGGTGCGTTATCAGTGGAAGCACGGCGAATATGAGGCCTGCCTCAACCTGGCTCAGCGGCTGAAGAGCCTCTGGACTCGTCAGCTCGGTGTCAATCACCCGCAGACGCTGAACCTTCAGTTCCATATCGCTAACGTGCTCCGCTCCCAGGGCCGCTTCAACGAGGCGCGCGACCTGGACACCTATGTGCTGGACCGGCAGCGAGAGGTACTCGGAACCGATCATCTGCTGACGCTGATGACGGCGGGCAGTCTCGGTGCCGACTTTCGGGCGCTGGGCGAATTCCAGGCGGCGCTGGAGTCCGACCGGCAGACGTACGAGACCTTCAAGGAAGAGTTCGGCGAGGATTATCCCCGCACGTTGCAGTCGGCCTTCAACCTGGCCGTCTCCCTGCGCCTGGTGGGTGACTACTCTGCCGCACGCCTTCTCGATCAGGAGGTCCTCGACCGCCGCCGGATGGTGCTATCTCCGGACCATCCCTACACGCTGGGCACGGCGGTCAACTTGGCGCAGGACCTGCGGGCGGCGGGCGCATTCCGCGAATCTGTCGAGCTGCTCCGCGCGACCTGGGAGGGGTATCGCCTGATCCTGGGCCCGGACATGATCGACACGCTCCGCGCGGCCACGAATCTGGCGGTCTCGCTCCGCAAGGCGGGCGAGCAGTCCGAGGCCATGACCGTTGCGCAGGACACCTACGATCGTTACCAGCGCCGTTACGGCAGCGACTCACCTGACACGCGACTATGCGCTATCAACCTCGCCTGCGATTATGCGGCGGTCGGCGATATGCCGAAGGCGCTTGCACTCGTGAACGACGTGCTGGGAGCGTTGCGGGCCAGCCTGGGTGACGATCATCCGAACACCCTGGTCGCGGCCAACAACCTGGCGTGTTACCTTCGCCCCATCGGGCGGCTGGAGGAGGCGTACGGGCTGGCCGAAGACACTTTGCGGCGGATGCGGCGGAAGCTCGGCGAGATGCACCCGCTCACCCTGGCCTGCGCGGTCAATCTGGCCAATTGCCTCGGCGATTCGGGCGAGCTGGCCACCGCTGAGGCACTTGAGCGTGAGACGATCTCGAAGCTGCGCGAGGTACTCGGTCACGATCATCCGGACGTCCTGGCCTGCCAGGCCGGACTAGCGGTCACCTTGCGCGATGCGGGACGGGACCGGCAGGCCAAAGAGCTCCGGGCCCGGATCCTGGTCGATTTCGGCCGAGTTCTCGGTGCTGGTCATCCGGACGCCATCCAGCTCCGGGAGGGCCAACGCATCAACCGCGATCTGGAGTCACAGCAGTTCTGACGATCCGCGGAATAGTGGGCGCTTGCTCGTGGTCACGCTGCGCGCTGTTCGGCGGACAGCCAGCGCAGGATGTCCGGGAGCACGTCGAGGGCACCGAAGTGGGCCGCGCCCGCCTGCACCACCACGGCCGCGCTGGGAATCCGGTCCGCCAGCCATCGGGCGTGGCTGACCGGCGAGAAATTGTCGCTGGCCCCGTGCCAGAGAAGGACGGGCACCGTGACGAGGGCAGGATCGAAACCCCAGGGCGAGCAGAAGGCCAGCGCGTCGTCGATCCAGCCGTGCGCGGAGGTCCGCAGCGCCTCGGTGTAGGTCTCCAGCAGCATGGCCCGGATGCCGCGGTCAGCGACCACGCGCAGGTCCGGGGCGGGCATCTCGGCCTGGAGCCTGGTCAGGAGGCTAGCCGGATCAGCGCGGACGGCCTCCGCCGCCGCCTCGGTCAGGGCCGCCAGCCCCTCGTACCCGTCCGCAGCGGCCGTGTGCTCCCGCACGTTCGACCGGGTCATCCCGTCGAACCAGCCCAGCCCCTCGGCGCCGCGCGGAGCGATCCCGACCAGGACGGCGGCCCGGGTCAGGCGATCCGGGAGCAGCGCAGCGCAGGCCAGGGCGTGCGGGCCACCGCCCGAGCGGCCAACCACGGCGAACTTGTCCAGACCGTAGGCGTCGGCGATAGCCAGCACGTCCGCGGCCGCATCGGCCACCCGCCGGCCCTCGAGACGATCGGACTCCCCGTAGCCGGGCCGGTCGAAAGAGATCAGCTGAACTCCGAGGCGGTGCAGAACAGCGGACCGCGGCCGGGGACCCAGCCGGCTGCCCGGCGTCCCGTGCAGGAGAAAGATGGGTCTCCCCTCCGGGTCGCCGTCCAATTGGGTGGCAAGCTGCCTGCCGTCTGACGTCTTCACCGTGAACTTCAAGGCCTTCCCCTGGCGCTTTCGAACTGTTCGCTCCGGATGGGCGAATTAATCATCAGTACGATGGTGACGGTACGGCAACGGGGGAATCCCCGGAAGAACACGCGGGGTGGCGCTCAGTCCGTGCAGCCGACGATACGCAAGGCGAACTCGCCGTACTCGCGAGCCACGTAGGTGTCCGGGTAGCGCCCGCTGGGGCGGAACCAGGATTTGGCGCCATTGCCCATCTCCAGCACCGCGAAGGCCGCCAGGTCCGGGGTCCGGGTACCGAAGCGGCCGCTCCGGTGTCCCTGGGCGATGATCTGCCGCACTTGCGCAGCGTACTGGTCCCGTTTGGCCACGATGGCCACGCGATTGGCCGGATCCAGGCTGTGCACCTCGTTGTTGCACACCGTCACCTCGGCGGGGTAGCGGAGGAAATCCAGCACGAGTGATTCCGTGGCTCGCCGCAGCTGCTCCGAGACGTCATCGACACCCGCGAGGGCCGCGTCGAGGGCGTCGATGGCACGGTCCATCGCCTTGTCCATGATGGCGAACAGGATGTCCTGTTTCGAGGTCACGTGGTTATATAGGCCGGGCGCGCTCACACCGAGCGTCTCGGCGATGTGCTTCATGGATGTGCCGCGGTACCCGCGCTTCGCGAACAGCAGGCAGGCCGCGTCGATGACGGTGGCCCGGCTTGCCGTCGTTGACCTCTCCACATACAGAAGCCTAAGGTTAATGAACGTTAATTAATAGACAGGCGCTGCGTGCGGCCCTCCGGTTCACCCGAGGAGTCCCTTAATGACGGTCACCGCGAGCTGGGAACTTGACCGGGAGCACGAGGATTTCCGGGCCAGCGTCCGGGCGTTCGTGGATCGCCACGTCCGGCCGGTGGTCGACGAGTCCGAGGAGGCAGGCCGTCCCCCTGCGGCGCTCCTGAAGGAGATGGGCAGCGACGGGCTGCTCGGCCTGGCCGTACCCGAGCAGTTAGGTGGCCTGCGGGCGGAGCTCATCGGTCGGCTCGCCGACGCGGCGCACTGGACCCGCGGGCCGCAGCGGCGACATCATCACATCAGCCCGGTCTGACCTTCAGGCCAGGCCGACAAACGGCACGTCCGGGGAGGATGTCTATGACAGACAATCTGAGCCAGCTGCTGGCCACGCCGCTGCAGCCGCTGCGCGAGCAGTGGTACTCGGCCGCCCAGGCCGAGCTGCTGCGCACCGCCCGCGAGCGGCATGACCGCAGCCTCGACGCGTACTGGACCTGGGTCGCGGAGCAGCAGCGCTGGATGCGGCCGTGGGACACCGTACGGACCGGGGTGCTCGGCGATTTCACCTTTTTCGGCGGCGGCCGGATGAACGTCGCGGACAACTGCGTGGACCGCTGGGCCGAGGACCCGGCTAGGGCGAGCCGGCCCGCGATCATCTGGGAGGGTGAGCCCGGCGACGTCCGCGCCGTGACCTACGCCGGGCTGGCCGATCAGGTGAGCCGGCTGGCCGGTGCCCTCGCGTCGCTCGGGGTGGCTAAGGGCGATGTCGTCGCGATCTACATGCCCAACGCGGTCGAGGCCTTCACCGCCGTCCACGCCTGCAACCGGATCGGCGTTCCGGCCGGTACCAAGGGAAATCTGGTCCTGACCCAGCCGTTCCCGACGCTGGCCCGGACGGTGTGGGACGACCCGCACCGCTACCAGCAGGCCTACTTCTCGCGGTTCCCCGGCTGCTACTGCACCAACGACGAGGCGGTGCTCGACCCGGACGGCCACCTGTGGGTCCTCGGCCGCGCGGACGACGTAATCAACGTGGCGGCGCACCGCATCTCCACCCTGGAGATCGAGGCCATCGCGACCAGGCATCCGCAGGTCGCCGAGGCGGCCGTGGTGGGCGTGGCCGACCCGACCAAGGGCACCGTGCCAGTCGCCTTCCTCACCCTGCTGGACGGCGCCGATCCGGGCCAGGTCCGCCAGGAGGTATCCGCCGAAGTGTCTTCGCGGCTGGGCGGCTACGCCAGGCTGGGCGCGGTCTACCTCACCTCCACGCTGCCGAAGACCCGGACCGGCAAGATCATGCGGCGGCTGCTGCGGGATGTCGTCGAGCACGGCGGCCCGAAGGGCGACATCAGCGCCATGGAGGATCTGGCCGGGCTGCAGGCCGTCCAGCAGGCGGTCGCCGCCGAAGCCACGCCCGGCGCGTGATGGCCGTGTCCGGACTCTGGTTTGAGCAGCTGACGCCCGGCCTGCGGGTGCGGCACGCGACGACGCGGACCGTCACCGAGACCGACAACGTGCTGTTCACCACGATGACCATGAACCCGCAGCCGCTGCACCTGGACGCGGAGTTCGCGGCGGCCACCGAGTTCGGCCGGCCGCT
>Ga0187890_10000713_pt1 | contig 23956 bp, 24 predicted proteins | sample June2016WEW_21_1_FD_133005 | JGI IMG/M metagenome (GOLD analysis project Ga0187890, IMG submission 133005) | Peatland microbial communities from SPRUCE experiment site at the Marcell Experimental Forest, Minnesota, USA - June2016WEW_21_10 | ecosystem: Environmental > Terrestrial > Soil >... | reverse complement strand
TTCGATCAGATCCGTCAGGCTTCGGCGACGACGCCCGCTGTACTGATCCGCCAACTCGAAGCGATTTGCCGGCTGGCCCCGCGACTTCCGGACGCCTGCCATCGAGCGCTGTCGGATCAAGCGGACGCGATCCTCGAAACCGCTAGCGCGCTGGTCACGCTTGATCGCCGCGACCTCGATGCCGCGTGGCAGCGGGCACACACTGCGCTCGAAGCGCTGCCCGGGCCGACTGGTTCACCCCGCGCACCAACGCCATTAGTGTGACGTACCGCGCCATTCGGCCTGCGCTCAGATCGGAGTTGCGCGTGCCAACCGCCTACCGAGCTTTTCTTTGACGGGGAATGCCGGCAGCATGGCGCTGGTCCTGGGCCGGCTGGCCTCTGGCGGTAACGGCTTTTGGGATGTCGGCGCAAGTGTTACGCAGCCGCCTTTTCAAGGCGGCACGCCCCTGCATCGGGAGCGCGCTGCCGGAGCCGCCTATACCCAGGCCGCCGACGCCCAGAAGGCCGCGGCAGCCGCAAAGGACGCCGCCAAAATCACGCTCGATCTGACGAAGAAGCAGCTTGAGGCCGGCTACGCCAATTACCTGGCCCTGCTGAGCGCTGAACAAGCCTATCAGCAAGCTCTGATTAACCTGGCGCAGGCTAAGTCGAATCGTTATGGCGATACTGCCGCGTTATTTCAGGCCCTCGGCGGCGGATGGTGGAACCGCCCGGATTTAACTAAAAGCTGACCAAGAAATCGGCACTGGTAGCAGCCTAGCTGCCAGCGGACAAAGTAACTGTTGTAACCAGGCCATTTCACTCATTGAGAATTGGCCCTCTGGGGTCAATGAGCGATCTGGCGACATTACGCGAACTAACCCGATAGCTTCCGGTTTGCCGACTAACCGCCCGTAATGCGAAGGATGGAGCCTCTCGGAATCACATCCTGCCGGTCATCACTGATTGTATTTCCTCTTGTAAAAATCGAGCTGTTGTTGAAGCTGTTCTTTGCTCAGGCCTTTCGTCCACTGGTGGTAGGGACTGTTCATGACGTCTACCCTCACGCCGGAAGAAGCGCCTCAGCTTGGGGGATGAACTCCGTATAGAACGTCTTCGCGACCTCGTAGAAGCCGTGCCACTGCGTATAGTCTGGGCCCATCATTGCCGTGCCCATCCGAGCCCGCCGCCCCTGATGATGCCAGAGCTCTATAGTAGGTCCATTCGATCTTTTCATCGAATGGTGTCTTCGTAAGCTTATTGGCGGCATAGAGCTTATCCATAATCGCCTTGGCTGGCTTGGCAAACTTTTCGTTGTAGAGATCGACCGTGTTCTCGTATTGCTTATAGAAGTTCTCGACCCAGCCAGTGGCGTGGCAGTTCAAGCAAACGTCCTGCATGGCCGCACGCCGCTTTTCCCAGTTTTCCAGCTTGAAGCTGACGACTGGCCGAAGTGTGAAGCTGATACGGTCACCCACGTCATGTGTCACTGGCTGATTACTGGTCGCACTCATGTGACAGGTTGCTTAGGTGGGCGCCGCGAAATAGTCCTTCCCCACGACCCAGGACTTTGACTCCAGGTTCATCTTCGCAATGTTGGCACGGAACTGAATGCCGTGTTTCGATTCGGTGTAGATCTCCATTTGCGGATGATCGGGACCAAGGTGACACTTTCCACAGTTCTCCGGCTGGCGAGCCAATGCTGAACTGAACGAGTGCCGCCCGTGACAGGCAGCGCAGGAGCCTCGGCTGCCGTCAGGATTCACGCGCCCGATACCACTGTTCGGCCACGTATCCGCATCAAATTTGCCGTCTTTCAAGTACTTGACTTCGGTACCGTGACACTGCCGGCATCCGTTTGCTGCGGCTGGGCCGCCCTCAACTACCTCTCCCAGCATGTTGTCCAGAGACCCGATGAATTGTGCCGCCTGAGCATGCCGACTCTTTTCGAACTGTTCTACTTCTTTGCCATGGCAGCGCCCACAGTAGTTGGGCGTGACAATTATGGCGATGCGCTGGCCGTAGTGCTCGAATGTGGCGGGATCTTTCTCACTGGCACGATGGCATCACACGGAACTTGATTTTCGCATTGCAGAACGGCGTACGCCGTGCCCGGCCACTGAAGATACGCGTCAACACACCTGAACGCATTCCATTCCGAGCAAGGCGCTCAGCTTTTTCAATTTGCTCGAAATGTGCCCGACTCCTACCGCACAATGATGCGCCGGCCCATGGACATTCCATTGTTCGAGAAACCGCCTAGCGCCGAGAGAGAACCTATATCGGCTGTTGGTATTGCCGATCTCAAGAATGGGTCCCTCGACGGACAGTCCTTCAGCCGTCAGTAATTTGAGTTTGCCGTCAACAGTCTGCACGACGGAAAGCAAAGTCACAGGGCCGTGCTTAACCGACATTTCCACCGAAAGCCCTCGCCCGACCTTGCCGTGGTAGACCTGGAGCGGGCGGACCTTGGTCCTTCCCTCGGCGATGCCAATATGACCCGGTCCATCGTGTCCCATGAGCACGATGTCGTCGTTGTAATCAACGGCGTAGAACTCCGTGAAGGAGCCCCCTGCACCAAACGAGTCCATGATCTTCATTGCCTGGACGTTCTTGATTTCGAATTCTCCGGCCACTGGCACCCCGCGCCCGGTCAACAGACTCGTGCCGAGGATGATTGAACTGATTGCATCTTCATTGTCGGGACTGCCGACACCCTTGTGGTAATACGCCAGCGACCCGACGTGGTGAAGTTCGACCAAGCGATCAAGGGCAATGGAAGTGCGCGCCGCGCGTTGAAGTTCCTGTTCCGGGCAATCGGCCTGCACATCGAAGCAAGTCCTGAACTCCGCAACTCTTCGACTCACATCTGCATCGCTCACCTCGCGCCGCATTGCTGCCAGTTCTTCCACCTCGAGTACCTCGATGTGTCCGCCGAAGTAGGCGCACTGCTGCGTAAGGTCGGAGTAAATGTCGAGCATGCCTCCGTAGTAATTGCCCATTACGCCGAGACGGTTGTGCTCCATCACACGGGCTACGCGGGCCGCTTCGATCCATTCGCCAATTTCGCTCCAAGCGATCGGGTCGTTTTCCAGCATGCCCGTGACCTGAAAGAACGGTATACGGCAGCGATTGAAAACGTTCGCAATCTCCGGCACGGGGCAGGCTTGGCAGTATGCGAGCCACTCACCTGTCATTTCTGTGCGATCGCCCAGACGATTAAATCGTTCGTACTCGATAGCAGGCGCGGGGGAAAGGTTCAAGATGATGACCGGAACCTTCGCGCGGCGCACAGCCGGCAACACAGTTGATGAGAGGGCATAGGTTGTGACATATAGAAAAATCAGGTCGGCATCTGCTCTGCGGAATTCGTGTCCGGCCCAGAAGGATCTCTCGGGAGTATCAATCAGTCCGAGATTTGTCACCTGCACGCGCGAACTCTCGAGTTTTCGCGCAACCTGCGCGATGAACCCAATTAGCCTGTCCTTGAGTCCGGGGAACTGTGGCCAGTAGGTGTCTAAACCAATGCCAAAGAGTCCCACTGTCAGTTGATCATCGGAAGTTCTGATATGCATGTTCGACCTGGTGTTACGAGCGTTCCAATTCGAGCCCGCACATGCGCTTGATTTCAGGCTCGGAAAATTGACGAAATGCCTTCTCAAGGCCAAGTGCCGGGTTAGGAATCATTCGCCTCCTCGAGTCGGAACTATAGGTGGAAGACCTCTTGGAGCGGTTGCATCGCGCGATCCGGCAACGCTCCGTCCGGCTGAACGAAGAAATCGCCCATCTCGCGTTGCCATCGCTCGTTTACTTCACGTTGTGCCATGCCAGACCGGGCTCGTTCGAAATTGTCGGTTTCCAGGTATCCGACCAGAAGACCGTCTTCACGCAAAAAGAGAGAATAGTTATTCCATCCGGTCTCACGCAGTGCCGACCGCATTTCCGGCCATACACTGCGATGGCGTGCCCTGTATTCTTCTAGCCGCTCCGGCTTGACCTGCAAGACAAAGCAGATGCGCTGCATCGATCTCTCCTTAACGCAGTTAGGCGTCCGACCAGGCGTTGCGGACGGAGTAATTTGGCAAGGTTTGCGTATGGCTTGTAATCTGAAGCCCACTAGTTAAACAATGAGTCGATCCGAAGCTTACCGCTGTTGTAAACCGACATTGTCCTGGAGTCAATTGCAATTCACTGACTGGGTTATGACTAAGACTCAAGGCCAACCCGCAGGGTCACAGCGAAGAGGTACTCGCCGACCTGTAACGTTTGCAGTCTGCAAAGTGAGTGCAAGTGCCGCTCTGAGGCCGGTCTCCCGTATGCACAATGGTATGCATTGGAAAGTGATAATCCTCATTCTTCTGTTGGCTGCGGTCGTACAACCCTCCAGGAGCGCGGCACAGCAGGACGAGAAGCTGGCGCTTCTGGAAAAGTCATTTGCGAATCCCCCCGACGACTGCCGCATCATGATGCGCTGGTGGTGGTTCGGTCCCGCCGTCACGAAGCCAGAGTTGCAGCGAGAACTCGAACAGATGAAGGCGGAGGGCATTGGTGGAGTCGAGATCGCCACGCTGTACCCTCTTGCGCTCGATGACCCCGAGCCCACTGAGGGAAAGACCGGCTCCCACAACCAGCAATTTCTCTCCGATGAACACCTCGACGCGATTCGCTTCGCTGCGGCATCGGCTAGAAAACTCGGCTTGCGCGTTGACATCACATTGGCAAGCGGGTGGCCCTTTGGAGGCCCGCATATCCCCGTGACCCAAGCGGCTGGAATGCTACGAGTGGAATCGATTACCGTTCCGCCGCGAGCGGACTCGATCGCGGTGCCCGACATATCGGCCGGGGAGCGGCTGATCGCTGCCTTCCTGGCTCCCGTCACAAATGGTCAGCCCGCGCTGCACGATGCAAAGCAGGTATCCACGATCGTAGATGGCCGTCTGCAAATATCTCCACCGCAGACAATCACGAACGAGGCGATTTTCTTTATATCGAGCCGCACCGGAATGACGGTAAAGCGTCCAGCAATTGGCGCCGAAGGCTTCGTGCTAGATCACTACGATCGAAGTGCGATCGAAACTCATCTGCATGCAGTAGGAGACCGCTTGCTGGAAGCGTTCGGCAACCAGCCTCCTTATGCAGTTTTCAGCGATAGCCTGGAGGATTACGGATCGAATTGGAGTGGCGATCTGATGAAGGAGTTTCGCGACCGGCGCGGATACGATCTCACTCCCTATTTGCCGGCGCTGATCGGCGACGCCGGCCCGCTGACCGCGTCTGTTCGTCATGATTGGGGGAGAACGCTTACCGAACTGGCGAATGAGCACTTCCTGGCTCCGGTGCATGAGTGGGCGCAACAGCACCACACTTTATTCCGCTCGCAAACCTACGGGTTCCCGCCCGTTACCCTCTCGAGCAATCGGTATGAGGATCTTCCCGAAGGCGAAGGAAAGGCATCGTTGCTGATGTGGCGGGAATTCTCCGACGTGCGTTGGGCAGCATCGGCTGGCCATCTCTTCGGCAAGTCGGTGATCTCGTCGGAAACCTGGACGTGGTTGCATTCCCCGGCGTTTCGCGCCACGCCTCTGGACCTGAAGGCGGAAGCCGATCTGCACTTGTTGCAAGGCATCAACCAACTGGTCGGACACGGTTGGCCGTACTCCCCTCAAGAGGCTGGCGAACCCGGTTGGCGAATGTACGCCGCGGCCGCCCTCAACGCTCACAATCCATGGTCGTTTGTGATGCCCGATTTGACCCGCTACCTGCAACGCGTCAGCTTCGCTCTTCGTCAGGGAAAGCCCGCCAATGATGTAGCGCTGCTGTTACCAAATGACGATGTGTGGTCAAAATTCTCGGCCCGAAGCGATTCCACAAATCCCGTGATCAGTCAGGCCGGCTTCAACACCGTCGGTTCAACTTTCAGCATAGATGAATCGCTTGATCATTCGCTGGTGAACACGGTCCTTCCACAGGTTCTCGATGCTGGCTTCAATGTGGACTTCATCGACGCCGATGCTATTGATACGGTGGGCATTCCATACGCGGCGTTGATTCTGCCGGCCATTGACCGGTTACCGCTCGCGACCTATCGGAGAATCGAAGAATATGCGCGGCACGGAGGAATTGTGATTGCCGCGCACAGCTTGCCCTCCACAGCGCCGGGCCTGATTGGAGCAGAGTCGGAGGGCCCCCAGATTCGGGAGATTTCACAACGCCTTTTCCGCGCAAGCGATGCTGCAGGGTACTTTATTGCGGATGAGAAGCAACTCGGAACCGCTCTCGCATCCTATCTCACCCCCGATGTGATTCTTTCTCCCAGGACTGAGCGAATCGGGTTCATTCATCGAAAGCTGGTGGCTGGAGATCTGTATTTCATAGCGAATACCAGCAATCAATCACACCATGTGCAGGTGACATTTCGTGACGCTGCGAAGCACGCTGAATGGTGGGATCCGTTCACGGGTGAGATATCTGCCGTGGAGAACCCCACGGCCGTCGACATCGATTTGCAGCCTTACGAGTCAAGACTGATCCTGTTCACGGACTCGGCGCCTCAGCTTGAAGAAAGGCAGCCACCTTTGCGTGCGCCTTCAAGAACGCTCGAGCTCTCCACGGATTGGACGGTGACATTCAGCGGGACGAATCAAACCATCACCATGACCAGGCTTCGTTCCTGGAGCGACGATCCAAACTTCCAATACTATTCTGGCCAGGCTAGCTACCTCAGGACCTTCGACCTATCCGCGCAGGATCTTAATTCGGGCACGAGTGCCGTGCTTGATTTCGGACTAGGTACGTCGATTGAGGAGCCAAACCCGCTTCCTCGGTTCAGCATGAAGGCATATTTTGAAGGACCTATCCGTGACGCGGCTGAGGTCTATGTCAACGATCAGCGCGCAGGTTTTGTTTGGCGTCCGCCGTATACGATTGACATCACAAGATTCCTAACTGTCGGGACCAACAGTTTGCGCATCATCGTCGGCAATACGGCCATCAACTCGTTGGCAGGTCGCTCGCTTCCCGCCTATAGATTGCTCAATGAACGATATGGCGAGCGGTTCATGCCTCAGGACATGGCGAACCTGCGGTCTCTGCCGTCTGGAATTCTGGGAAGCCCACGATTGATCCTGGCGCAGGCTCCGAAATAAAAGGGGACGCCGGGTCGTATGAATCCATTGAAAACATCGTGGCTAGGGCGAACTGGAACCGCCGACGCCAGTCTTTTCAGAACCGGACTGCGGAATGCGAAAGCGAAGGGCAAGCACCTTGGACGGCCCAGGCTGCAAAACGTGGCGACGGCTAGCCGCACGACACTTTGGCGACGCCAGCGGGACGCGGGCAACGGGGAAAATGCGCCACAGTAAACCCGCATGGCTTTCGCATCGTAGGGGGCTAAAGTCTCCGCCTACGACTTCAGCTTGCAAGCGCTGTTTGGTCCCGATCAATTCATTCAACTTGCCGAGGATAAAGCGATCTCTTACCCTAAAACTCGCGACCCATGCAAGAGATCCCAAGCCGCCGCCGTTTTCTTAAGAAAGCCGCCCTCGCGGGAGGTGGTGCGTTGTTCGGCACCGTCGGCCTGAATCAACTCTCTCCCATCATCTGGCGTGAACCAGTGGTGTTTGAGCCCAACCTCAGCTATTGGGCGAGAAGTCAGCCGACTCACAATCCACCGCTGACGGAAAACATTGCCGCAGATGTCGCCGTGCTCGGCGGAGGCTTCACGGGACTCTCCGCGGCCTACCACATACGCAGCATCTCTCCTCGCAAGCGCGTCGTCGTTCTGGAAGCGAAGGGGTGTGGGAACGGAGCCTCGGGACGAAACGGTGCCATGGTGCTGACGATGACCGCAGACCGTTACATGCAATTCAGCTCTGCACCGGCTATCGATAAAAAGATCTACGACCTGACGGCCGATAACATTCGCAGCTTGTCGAAGCTTAGTGCGGCGACCGGCATCGACTGCGAGTTGGAGACAAATGGTGCTCTGCAGGTGCTCGTCACCTCCGAGGATGTCAGCGCGGCGAAAACCTATGTGCAGAAGGCACGATCCTTGGGCATGCCGGTCGAGTTCTGGGATAAGCAACGACTCGTCAGCTCGATCGGCACTGAAGTCTACGAGGCAGGGTTCTTCGACCCCAACGGCGGGCACGTCCATCCCATGAAACTGGTGCGCGTTTTCAAGGCCGCGGCAGAGAACGCCGGAGCCGAGATATACGAGGACACAACCGTGGCCGACATCGAGGAGGGTCGTGAGCATCTTCTTCATACGACCGGCGGGCGTACCGTCAAGGCAAAGTCCTTGGTGTTGGCGACCAATGCTTTCACCTCAAGACTGGGATTTTTCCGAAACTCGATCGTACCCGTCCATGAATACGTGGCGGTGACGCAGCCCTTCAGTGAGGAGCAACTGGCCGAGATCGGATGGCGTAAGCGAGTTCCGTTCAACGACAGTCGAACCGAAGTCTTCTATCTCGGGTTGACCGAAGACAATCGCATCCACATCGGCGGAGGCAGCCCCAGCTACTTTTTCAATAGCGGGGTGAGTGATCTCAGTGTCGCTGCATCGCATTCTGCGCAACTTCAGCATGAGTTGGTGCGAATCTACCCCAGACTGTCGGGCGTCAAGTTCGAGGTAGGTTGGGATGGGATGGTTGACTGGTCACTTGACGAGTCACCCTCCGTCGGTTGCACCGGAAGAAACAAGAACATCTTCTATGGACTAGGCTACAGCGGGCATGGCGTGAATCTGACTTCAGTATTCGGGAGAATCATTGCCGATCTGGAGGCTGGCCGCGAGGAGCCTTGGAAGCCCTATCCCTTCCTCAACTCCAAGCTGGAGTACGTTCCGAATGAGCCTTTCCGCTGGCTGGGCACACAAGCGGGGCTGGCATGGTATCACCTCACGGAGTCTTAGGTCGGCTTCGCTACCCTGTACTGCCAATCTTGTTGCTTGATCAGAAGAGAAGCGGATCTTATCGCCATCGTGTTCGAGAGAACCTACACGGATCGATCCGTTAAGTAAGGGTTGCCGACCATCCAGAAATTGTCCCAGCGCGACCCGCATCGCAAAGCTAGTCAGCCTGCCGTCGCGCTGATCCTTTACACTCAACAGGCAGCATCGGTCGAACCTAAGTTCTATTTGCAGAGTGCAAAGTGACTCACTGCCAGATTTGTGGAACTCAGAACGCCGAATCGATCGAAGTGTGCCAACGTTGTGGCGCAAGGCTCGCCGTATCTCCAACCATGTCGATTTCACCTGATGAATTAGCCCAATGTGACCGCCGCACGGCCATAGGCCCGGTTTCCGCCCCCAACGGGTCCCTGGTATTCAACTTCGCTCCCGGCAGTATGGTCGCGGACCGCTACCGCGTGGTGTCGTTGCTCGGACGGGGGGGAATGGGTGAAGTCTACGGCGCGGACGACCTTAAGCTAGGCCAGCGCGTCGCGCTCAAGTTTTTACCCTCGGATCGCGGGAAAAACACAAGTTGGCGCGATCAATTCTATGCCGAAGTACGCATCGCGCGGCAAGTTTCCCATCCCAACGTGTGTCGCGTATATGACGTCGGGGAGAGCGACGGCAGGCTCTTCCTCTCCATGGAATTTGTTGACGGTGAAGATCTCGCGTCACTGCTGCGGCGGATCGGCCGCTTGCCCGGCGACAAAGCCGTCGAGATCGCTCAGCAACTGTGCGCCGGCCTGGCCGCCGCTCACCGCAGTGGGGTGCTGCATCGTGACCTGAAGCCCTCGAATGTGATGATCGATGGCAAGGGCCACGCCCGCATTACGGATTTCGGGCTTGCGATTGCCACATCGGAGGCGGATCAGCAAACCGGTCCCGCAGGCACGCCGGGATATCTTGCGCCGGAATTGCTCGACCGCGCTGCGCCCTCCATTCAGAGTGACCTGTACGCGCTCGGCTTGGTTCTGTATGAATTGTTCACCGGGAAGAAGGCGTTTGATGCCTCCAGCCTTGCCGAGTTTCACCGCAAGCAAACGGAAACCAATCCGACGCCACCTTCGAGCGTCGTCAAGAACTTTGATCCAGTGGTCGAGCGGGCCATCCTGCGTTGTCTGGATCGGGACCCAGCGCAGCGGCCGCGCTCGGCATTAAGTGTCGCCGCTTCTCTCCCTGGCGGCGATCCGCTGGCGTCGGCGCTAGCGGCCGGAGAAACTCCTTCTCCGGAGATGGTCGCAGCCGCAGGACCTCAGGGCTCGCTGCGGCCGGCCGTTGCCTGGGCTTGCCTCGTGGGCGCACTCGTTCTGATCGTTGGCGCATCCATGCTTCTGGCGCCGCGAAACATGGACTGGGGTCTTGCACCGATGAACAAATCCCCGGAAGTGCTCGCAGACCGCGCTCAGGACCTGGCGCAGAAGCTGGGTTATTCGGTCGCACTAGATCGAGCGTTCTGGGTCGCTTCAGATAAAGCCGTCAGCTTCAACGGGACCGCAGCCACGTTCACGGTCGTTTCCGGTTCGGAAATTACCACGACCGTGCCCACCGGGGCGACCATCGGCACGGTGACGGTGACGATCCCGGGTGGTACGACACTAAACAGCAAAGTTGCGTTCCAGGTGCCGTAAAGCAGGGGCCGTAAGACAAGGGGCCGTGAGAGATGAGGCGGGTGGGCGGATGGCCCACCCGTTTGAATCGTGCGGATTGAGGCCAATTCGTATGTTAACTGTCGAAATCAGACCATTACGCTCATTGTGAAGTGGCCGACCGTGGGTCAATGAGTGTAATTGATTGCATGACAATGTCGGCTCCGACGCCCGGGTAAAGTTGGTGGTGCTAAGCCAACCAACAGGCTCGGGAGAAAGGAGCCGAACGATGATTATTATAGGAGTAGATTTCCATCCCGAGTTTCAGCAAATTGCTTCGGTGGATACCGAGACCGGAGAGTTCCAGGAAAAACGGCTCGCGCATCGCGAAGAGAGGCGGAGAAGTTTTACCGTGGTCTGGCGCTGCGGGCCAGAAGGTGCGCGTGGGAATGGAGGCCAGTGGGCATGCTCGCTGGTTCGAACGACTGGTGGCCGGGTTGCAGTTTGAGTTGTGGATCGGAGACGTAGCCGAGATCCGCACGAAGCGAGTACGCGAACAGAAGACGGATCGCCAGGATGCACAACTGATTCTGCGTTTGCTGCTGGAGGATCGTTTTCCGCAGATCTGGGTGCCGGGCAGAATCGGGATCTGCGGCAACTACTGTGGCACCGACACCTAGTCAACGACTTGACTTTGGCTGGGCCCCTGCCCTGGCATACAAAGAGCTCTCGGATGCTCGCGAGATCCGCTTCGCTGCTGGTGACACCTCGACCCGTCCAATAAGCAACTACTTTAGTTGCCTTCGCATCTATTCACCGCACGCCATAAAAGAAGGATGCCACCATGAAAACGACTCTTCGTTCCGGTCGGATTTCGCAAACCTTCGCGCGCGCCCTTGCCGCGCCAATAATCGCCGTCGCGTTTCTAACCCTTGCAACTTACCAGACCTCTGGCCAGACTTACACCAGCCTCCACAATTTCACCGGCAGATCGGATGGGGGATATGCTCTAGCGCCTGTAATCATCGACGGCGACGGCAACCTCTATGGCACCACCTTTCAGGGCGGAGACATGCACTGCAGTCCCGGCCAGGGTTGTGGAACGGTCTTCAAAATCGATCCCAGCGGCAACGAAACCGTACTCTACGCTTTTAAGAGCGATATTCCTGACGCGGCATTTCCCACTGCGGGCCTCGTTCGGGATCCCTCCGGCAACCTTTTTGGAACAAGTATGCTGGGGGGCACTTCGGGCATTGGAACCTTATTCGAGCTGAATACCAGCGGTAACGAGATCGTCCTCTACAGTTTTACCGGCGGGAAGCGGGGAGCATATCCCGCTGGAAATATTGTTCGCGATCCGGCGGGCAACATCTACGGTACCGCTAGGTTCGGCAATCCGAAGTGCGATCCTGCTTACTCAGGTTGCGGAGTCGCTTTCAAACTTACACCCACCGGTAAATACAGTGTGCTTCACACCTTCCAGCATCAAGTCGGCGAAAATCCCTCGGGCTTGTCCCTCGACCAGTCGGGTAACCTTTACGGCACCACCTTGCTGGGCGGAGACCTGACCTGCAATGGCGGCCAAGGCTGTGGAACCGTCTTCAAGATCGATCCCAGCGGCAAACTAACTAATCTTTACAACTTCCACGGCCCTGACGGAGCCTTTCCGACCAGCGGAGTCATTCAGGATAGCCACGGGAGCCTCTACGGAACCACCAGCGCAGGCAACTCTGGAGTCGTCTTCAAACTCGATCCCACGGGCCATGAGACCGTACTGTACACGTTTACCGGAGGCGCCGACGGAGGCACCCCTGAAGGAAGCTTGCTACTCGACCCGAACACCGGCACTCTTTACGGGACCACGAACGTGGGCGGTGACTTGAGCTGCGATCCCAACGGAGGCGGCGGGCCCGGCTGCGGGACGGTGTACAAAATTGATGCCAGCGGCGTCTTCACCGTTCTCTACGCATTCGAAGGGAAGCATTCCGAATTTCCATTTGCTGGTGTCGTAATGGATCCTGGCGGAAATCTTTACGGAACCACAACCGGTTTTCCAAATTGCTGCGGTGATGAAGGCTCGGTCTACAAACTGACGCCGTAAATGACGAAACGGACGATTCCGGTCGCGTCTTGCGTCGCCCTCACAATCTCCCCTTCTCGACTAAGGTCGACGCACAATTGGCGGTAGCCGCAGAGCTTTCCGCCTGCGTGCCACCATGCGTTTAGTCGCATTATTGATGTGGTTTCGACGGGAGTGCTTCATTCTGCAAAGGCGACAGGCGTTTGAAATATCCCCCATAACGCTCATTGACCGGGATCCCGTTCCCAGGGGTCAATGAGCGTTATCGCGGTGTTTCGCCAACCATCCGTCTCGGATGCATCGTTGCAAGTATCGTGCAAGCAGCGCCGTTTGGAGCGTTCCCAATTGAACAACTGAGGTGCGCGATGATACCAGTCTTGGGCAAACGACTGACTTTGATCGTCAGCATCGCAATGTGGGCATTTCCAAGTTTAGCTCAGCGGCCCGCTGCCTGCTCCCCGCAGAAGACCTTTACGGTTGAGCAGATCGTATTTCCTAGGCTGCGCTACCGGCTCATCGATAAATTCGGCCCTGTGCGGTTTTGTGATCCCGAATGCCCGAGTTCCTGCCATTTTGTCCTCGAACAGGAGCACGCAGAGGAGGCATTCCCCCAGATCACGAGGCAGGAAGGAGCTTTTCGTAGGATTGTGGAGCATCTTGGACTCGGAGCTGTTCGGGAGTTCTCAGGTGAGCAGAAGCTTTCTGTGTACCGCTCTGCGGGATGAGCCTTGAGGCACAAGGAGAGAATCACAAGTTCGTGTTTACAGCCGCCCGCGGCTTCAGAATTGAAGGCACCATTAGTCCCAAGGGCGAAATCACTGTCGTAGAGGAGGAACCTTTCGCGGTCATCTGTCCGAAATGACTCTTGCGGTCGAATGATTTACGCAATCAGGCGACAGCGCTCAGAATGCAGATCAGGCTGCACCATCTCTGAGAAACTGGGAGAAAGAGCGGATTGATTTCACCTTCTCTTCACGCAGTCCGCGCAGATCTTCCTCGCCTAGGCGATTTTCGTACAAGAGTCTCCCCAACACATCTGTAGGTCGCGAACCGCGAAAGTCGTATTTGCGGTCAATCTCTTTACTGCGTTCAGTCAGGTAATGTTCCAAGTCCCACAGATCCGACGACTGCTGGATCTGGCTGGCCATCTTCTTTGCTTCCTGAATTACCTCGTGAAGCTCTCGCCCCAGGGCAGCGTCGAAGGCTTTGCGGGCGAGGGCCTTTTCTGACCTCGACCGAATCGGTTCGTTTTGGTAGGGGTAGCGGTTGGGCGTCGCAGACGGGCTGGTCATGGTCCGATCCTCCGTGGCGGCATTCTACCCCTTGCCCGAATGCCCTTTCTACAGCTTCGCCGGCCCTGTCCGCCGGGACAGATTCCACATGTTTCGCCTGCTGCTGCCCATCCGTTCTGAGGTCGAAAAGGTCGTTCACTGGATGTCCGAGATTCTGTTTGCAGCCGAGATAGCGTTCCGTTGTCTGCACTGATGCACTCGCGTCGATTGATCATCGAAATCTCCTTTAAGTACAGCCGTTCTTTTGCCGGCAGGGCACAAGCGACATCAATTCGCCGCTTGCGCTTCCTCCACAATCACGAGGTCCCATGGTTTCAGCGTTAGCTCGGTATCTTTATTAATTGTGTTGCCCGTAAGCAAATCGCTGCCTGAAGCGTAGCTGTAGGTGAAGTGACTGGCCGCGCTCGAATAGTTAAGGTAGTAGTGAAGGTGCCGGCCTTCGTTGCTGATCCCGTGCTTCACGCGGACGTTGGGCGGAAGTTGTTGATCGGGGCTGGTGAGACCGGCATCACGGAGCGCTTCCAGTACGACCGCCTGCTGGAGCTTGTCCGAGAGCGCCGTGCCTTCATAGGTGAGGGTTCCGGAACCGAATTGATTCGACGTGATAGCGGGCCATTGTCCGAAGAACGGATGGTCGTAAAAGGCAAGCGGCTTAGCTGTTTCGAGCTGAAGAAACTCCGCCCAAGTGCTCACCTGGTTCTCGTCCCCCGCGTGAAAGGGATCGCCTTTCAAAGCAAGCGGATGCTCCAGATTCGAAAACTCCTGATAGGTGAACCCCGCAGCCTGACGCAGTGGACCGGGAGCACGTTCCCAACGGACCGCCGAATTCTCATTGGTGAAACCGCTCTTGAAGGTCATCAACACGTGGCCTCCGTTTCGCACGAAGTCGGAGATCTTCTTCAAAAGAGCGTCATCGGCTACGTAGAGAGCGGGCACGATGAGCAGCTTATATTGCGAAAGCTCGGCTGCGCTCACAGTGGGGAAGACAAAGTCAGCGCCGACGTTCGCCATGTAAAGAGAGCGGTGGAGCTGCGAAAGAAGGATGTCATAACTCCCGGAGGCTTTGCCGGGCTCCCAGCCCAGGCTCTGCCGCCGCTCAATGGGCATGAAGGTGATGCCATTGGCCGAATCCACGCTATATACGATCGCCACCCGGTTCTGAATTTTCATATTGACCAGTTTCGGGCCAACCTTATTAAGCTCATGCGCAACGCGAGTGACCTCGGCATAGGCGCGGTTTGGCTCGAGGTCATGGCTGAGCACTCCCTTCCAGTAGGTCTCTTGTCCAGCATGGATGGAGTGCCAATGCCAGTACTCGACCATGTTGGCGCCGCTGGAAACATCGGTGTACACGTCCAGACGTAGCTGGCCGTCGTAGGGTGGAGACTGCCCGGCGGAGTCCCAGCCGAGAGTTTGCGCGTTGGTTTCGGTGACCAGAAAATTCGTGTGCTTGAGAGAGCGGGCCATGTCACCCTGAAGCGCCTGCCAGGCGCCGTCGAAGTGATCCTGAGTACCGTGATAGGGATTGTTGGCGACCACGTCGAGGCTCGCGGCGACCGCCGGCTCATTGACATCGGCCCGCATCATGCCGCCAAAGTCATGAGTAACAAACTGGTCCGGACGCCGGTGTTTACGGACCAATGCGGCTTGCCAAGCTAGGAAGTTCGTGACCCGCATCTGCTGCCAACGGGTCCACTCCAGTTTGTAGCTGGTGCTAGTGGCATTGTCGCGAGTGGGCATATCCGCCCAGTCGTTGACGTCCTGTCCCCAGTAATTCAGAAACCATGCTTTGTTAAGGGCATCCGTGGTTCCGAACTTCTGCTCGAGGTGATTCACGAAGCCGGAGAAGACGTCAGGGTTGGAGGCGCCATATGGTGAGGTTTCATTGTCAATTTGCCAGCCGATGACGGCGGGATTGTCCTTGTAGTGGCTGACGAGATTGACGATCACCCGTTCCGCATAAAAGCGGAACTTCGGATCGTCGTAATTCATGTTCTGCCGCATTCCGTAGCCAACCGATGCGCCTCCGAGCGGCCGGGCGAGAATTTCGGGGTGCGCATGCGCCATCCAGGTTGGGATGGAGTATGTGGGCGTCCCCATGATCACCTTGATACCGGCCTTTCCCATGGCGTTGACGACGCGATCCATCCACGCGTGCTCAAAGCGCCCGTCGGAGGGTTCCCATAAACTCCACGTGGATTCCCCCATGCGCACCACCGTGATTCCAGCCTCTTTCATGAGAGCGACATCTTTATCCAGGCGTCCTGGTTGGAGATCGGCGGGCATGTACTCGTCATAGTAGGCGGCACCGTACAGCACTGTCGGCTGGCTGGCGCCCAGCGCGGAAGATGTCTGTGCTTGGGTGGATGAGAAACTAGCTAGAGCTGAGACTACCGCCAACCCGAGGGTCGCGATGATCGGTACACGAGCAATCCGAATCTTCTTCTGTGACATTGGGCTATCTCCAGTTCCTCTCGCCGGGTTGATCAGTCGCAGCAGGCGCTTTCCGCTTTTTTATCGCGCGCAAAGTTTAGCGGTCGAATGAGGATGCTTGGTTCATCCATTCAAAAATTGCGCGAATTCATTTCACCGTGTGCCGCTTTACATTCCAGTAGCCTTAGAGACTGCTATTGAGCAGGACGGCCATCAAGTCTAACAGCCAAGAAGTAGTGCTCCTGCCCGGCAAAGGTATTACCCTAAGGAGGAGATTGCCTGGAATGCGGTCTGTGACCGAATTCGAGAAGCCCTGTCCGAGACTGACAGCATCGCGCCCTTAGGACGAATCCTGCGTACGAATCTCTACGGCCAGACCCGGTGTGCTGTTGAAACATCTCTATTTCACTCATTGACCAGCGGTCAAAACGTGTAATCGCCTGATAATGTCAATTCGCGTGAATCAATACAAATGGAAGGCGACCTCAGCGGTAATCTCTTTTTCGATCGGCTGGCCGTCCTTGAGCGCGGGACTGAACTTCCAACGGCTCACCGCTTCAACTGCCTTTTCATCGAGACCGTATCCCACTCCCTTCACCACCTTAATGTCACGGGTCGTTCCGTCGACCGTAACCGTAAGCGATACGACGACTGTGCCGTTGATTTTCTTTTTGCGGGCTTGTTCGGTGTACTCGGGGTCCGGCACGAAAATCGCGTGCGGCATCGTTACGCTGCGATCGGGCAGGTTGCCACAATCGTGCGCGCCCTCGTCCACCACACCAGACGCGTCGTCAAAGGGAACAAACTTGTCGGGCCTCTGGGAAACAGAGGAAGCGAGCGCTAAGTGGGCCAGCACATTCGTAGCTGTCGAAATCTGGAGCATGTCACCCCGCCGGGCTCGCACACTGACTTTTTCGCCGCAGGCAAGGCTGGCTGACGAGCTGTGAGAACATTGACTGAGATATACGGGCACCGAGTTCTGCCCCAGCGCACACATCATAAATCCATCCACCAAGGGTCGCCGCTCGACGGGCGCGGAACAATCGATCGGCCCTCGGTCCGGCACTCCAGAATCACTATCGAAAGGCACGAACTTATCCGGCTGCCGGGAAATCGCCGACGCGTCCACAAAGCGCGGGGCTCTCTCGGAGGCCGGTATTATTCTAAGCACGTCTCCGTTACGGGCAACCACCGTCACCTTTTCCCCGCAGTTCAGACTGCCAATCTGGCGCTTCTGGCATCTGCCATAGAGTGGCACCGGCTGCTCATTGTCGTGGTCGGAACAGAAAACAAAGCCGTCGGGTCTGGGCGCCACGGGAGACTGGCCATCGAGAACTTGCGACAAGAGCGATCCAGCAGTAGCCACACACGAGACTGCCACGAAGAGCAATACGAATTTCATGGACGGGGATTCTCCCATTCGATCGGTCAGACGTCAACCAGACATAGCCGGGTTGCCCGTTCGGGCCTTGAATCGGATACAGCCGGTCCTGCTGGCCATCGGAGAAAACGGCCGGCGCGCGCCCCTCCACCCGTAACCGGCAAAACTGGAAACAGCCGGAGGTCAGTTGTTGACAAATCTCGATAGCACTCATCTTCCGACCAGTTTCGAACACTTCAGTTGTGAGCTGAATCGAAAGAAGTCGAAATTTGAGCGCTATGGCCTTCCATGAGAAGGCCGGTCGGAGTCAAGTGGATATTGTTCTGGCTTCGAACATCCGCTTTTCTTCTGCCGAGTGGCCGCTGTCGCCATGCTTCCATCCGCACTCTCGAAGGAGCGAATCGTTTCGCTCGGTGCATGTTGGGCGTTGTCGTTACAGCCGGTGCTGCCATCTGTTTGGCGCCCTGTGGTCCGCTCTTCAGAGTGGAACCTGGGCTAGGCCATAGACGCAGTCACCGGAACTCGGCTTTGGGCTTTTGTCTTTCCTTCCTAAGAATGTTTTGACTTTGTTTTGCCTTTTTGTTTTATGCGGTTGCCGCCACGGTCGTCCGGTGGCTGTTGTGCAACGGTTCGTACACTTCTCCGCTCACCCACAGGTGATGCAGTAACACTGCCAGCTTTCTGGCGGTCGCAACGATCGCTCGCTTCTTCCCATTTCGTCCACCGCGCTCCGCCAACTTCAGTCCCCAGCGCCTGAGATCGCAGTCGATACCAAATGGTCCCAAGATATGTTGCGCCCCTTGCACCAACAACGTCCGCAGATACGGATCGCCTTCTTTGCTGATGTGCATCTGCGGCTCGCTCTGGCCGGAGTTCCTCCGTCCCCGCTGTAGCCCTAGATAGCAGCCCACGTCGCGGCTCTTGCGGAAACGATGCGGATCTTCCAAGGTCAGCAAAAACGTCAGCCCGATCAGCGTGCCCACTCCCTTCACCTGCTTCAGCAACGCCACTTGCGGGTAGCTCTGCTGCGCCAGCTTCTCGATCCGCTCGCTGTATTCGCGTATCTGCTCACTCAGCTCCTCAATGCCGGCCAACAGCGGCTCCAATGCGCTTTGCAGTTCCGGGCTCAGGCCTTCGGCTTTCTCCGGATTCATATTCCGCACGTTGCATCCGCGCAGCCGCTCGCCGTAGCTCTTGGCCAGTCCACGAGCCGTGTTGACCAGCCCGGTTCGGGCGCGCACCAGCCCTGCCCGTGCCCGAATCATCATGAGATCGGCTTGTGCCTGCGCGCTGCGATGCTTCACCGGATATAGCAACTCCGGATCGATCCGGGCCAACCGCGCCAGCGTCTGGGCATCGAGTCTATCATCTTTGCGTCGGCTCTACCCGATCAACCGCACCTTGCGTGCATTCGCCACGATCACTTCATGCCCCAACTCGCTGAGCAAGCGACTGATCCAAGGCGAATGCGTCCCGATTTCCAGCGTGATCCGGCTGTGCGGCATCTCGCCGAAGACTTCGCGCAACGTTTTCGCATTCGTCCGGACGCGTTGCTCCAGTTGTATCTGGCCGGATTCGTCCAGCACGCAGTACCAGCTGTTGCGATCTCCCAGATCCAACCCAACGGTTAACTTCTGCTGAGAGATTTTCTTGCTCGGCTTTGCCGCTACGGTGCTAACCTTCTTCATTGTCGGTCTCCTTTTTATCTGTGCCTTGAGCACGTCGATAACTTGGGAGCGTACACCGCATCCCGTCCGGAGACCGGCCTTCTCATCCCATCTGCTAACAACAGTTTGGGCCGAGGTTTCGGCCAGACACTGCTGAAAGAGAAGGAAATTTCGCTCCCGCCTCGCTTCCGCGATAGCGCGGCCCACGCCTCGCACAACCACCAGTTTCTGTTCTTTCGCGTCCTGACGAACACCTCAAAACTCCCCATCGAAGAAACACGAAATCGCCATCTTCGGCATCTTGTCGCGAGGAGCCCACAACCCCGATCCCGGATTAGCGCACGGCGAAAGCGAGCGCGCGGCTGCCGAGGGCTTCCAAGTCGGGGATCGATCGCGTTTGCGTCGTAGTGCACAGCGGGGGCATGACGCCGCGCTCCAGGAAGCGTGTGATCAGATCGATGGCTATGGGCGCAGTAGGCGGACTCAGAACAGTCGCTGTCAACAGCCCTCGCCGGACCCAGTCCTGCCCGCTTGTTGGCATCCCATCGACGCCGAGAAAAGGAATCCGCAGGTATGACTGCCGAAGTTGGTGGACGGAGCGCTCGAATGCCTTGCGGGCACCCATTGCCATGGAATCATCCTGGGCGCAGACCGCCGCGATGTCGATAATGCGCGACGTTGAAAGGTCAAGCCAAGACTGGACGGTTTTTCGCGCACTGGCCTCAGTCCAGTGCCCCCTGACCGCCCGCAACTGAACACTCTCCGACTTCGTTTCCAGCAATCCGGCTAAGCGAAGGTGGGCAGCCCTGGAGCGGGCCGGGCCTTGAATGTTGAGAACGATTCCTCCTCGCGGCAACAATACAGCGAGCTGACGTCCCTGGATCCGTCCGATTTCTTGATGATCAGGTGCGACCACGAACGCAAGAACGTGAAAGTTCGACCTCAACTCCGAGATGTACTCGGCGTCACGGCTGAGAATAACCCAGCCGATGCCCGCGGCCGCCGCGGCGCGAGCTACGAGAGGCAGAGTGGTGGATCCGGAGGGCTCAAAGATGATCACATTGGGAGCCGGCTCCTTCGCCGACTGGATATGCTGCAGAAGTTGCTGGCTCTGGAGGACGCCGTCATCCTGCGCGTAGACAATCTTGAGATGTGCTCCCACGCGGGCGGCCGCTTGACGCGCCGTTTTCGCCTGTTCGATTTGGTAATCGTTGGTGTCGTTCGTTAGCGAGAGCAGAAGGTGTGGTTTGTTCAAAGGACTTCCCTTGGGGACATAAAGATCATCGGCACGGACGGCGCGAACGGGGGGTAACGTTGGTAATGACGTACTTGCCGGAACTGTCTTCATGGAACATCGGATTGTTGACGTTAAATCTCTCCATTACACGCATTGAATCTGGGAAGGACTAAAGTTCCCATCGAAAATGGCCGATTGTCCTGGGACATGACACTGGAAGACCGACTAAAAGCCAAAATTTCAGCATTGCACGAAGAAATGGATGCCATTCACCGAGCCAACACAACGTACTGGAGGCAAACCTCCCACACCCCCATAGAGAAATTCCAGCACCAGTTCAGGCAGGAACGGCTAGAAGTAATCCGAAACGAGCTTGCCCGACTGCGGTCACAGTAAGTACGCGCCCCTCCTGCGTGATTTCACCTTTTGGGCCCGTTTGGATTCGGCCTTTGTCGCGCACTCCGCGTGGATTGGGTGGCCCTGCGAATCATGTTTACACCCTTCCAGTTTTACAGGCTTGTGGCAGACGGAGCAGAGGAACGAACTGTGCATCTATGAGAGATCGGCACATGCGCCTGGGAACTTTAGCGTGCGACTCAATGGCAGGACATGCTGGAGAGTGATCAAAGAACTGCTCGAAGCAGCGGTCAAGACCTGCAATGGCCGTTTACTAGAACCGTGAGGCCGCGCGAGCTTTAACCTGCAGCAGGAAAGCCCAGATCCTAAGGGTGCGTTGCTGGATTGGAGTCGAGGCGAAGCGGCTCTTGACGGGAATGGTCACATCTTGAAGTTCTAGTCGTGAAGAACAATGTTGAGAAGTGAACTATGAACCTGCAAGGCATCGCTCCCGTGATAGTCAATGAACCCCAATTTTCTGAACCTGTTCATGAAAAAGTTAACCCGCCCACGAGTTGTGCCTATCATCTCTGCGAGGGTCTCCTGACTGATATTGGCGACTAGAGTCTCGGGCACGCCTTCCTTGCCGAAGTGAGCCAGCAACAGCAGAATCCGAGCTAGTCTCTTTTCGCTAGAATTGAAAAGCTGGTCAACCAAATCCTCTTCGTATCGGATGCTTCGTGTCAGCAAAAATGCCACGAACATATCGGAGAACGCGTGTTCCCGGTGAAGCACTTCCACCATGGACTTCTTTTCGATTCTCATCATGGAGCAATCGTTCACTGACGTTGCGGAGCACAGGCGGAGAGTCTGCCCTATGAGGCAACCTTCGCCGAAGAAATCGCCGTCGTTCATAATGCCGATTCTGGCTTCCTTTTCGCTCTGCGACACAACGGTGAGTTTTACCCTTCCTTCCCTTATATAAAAAACAGCATCGGACGGGTCGCCCTGAGCAAATATCGTCTGCTTTTTGGGAAAAGCTTCGATCTTTCTGCCACCGTTGATGGTTGAAAGGAATGTCTTGGTATCGAATTTGATGCGTTTCTTGGACGCTGCCACGAGTGGCATGATTGACCCGCTCTCAGGAATTCCGAATGCCAAGAAGGCAACTTCCTATGATGGAGGAAAAAATAAATACTGCAAGAGAGGGCCAGCACAACGTCAAGCCCCACGGGGCAAAGCTGCGATTCCGCTCGACGAAAGAATGGTTTCACCCTTGGTGTCGAAAGTCAATGGTACGCACGAAGAAGCATGCCGAGGCAAATTGAGCAAGTTCGTAGTGCGTTGAAGAGCGTACACTGAATACGGGACAAGGGAGAGATGCAGTACCTCTCCCAACCCCTCAAAAGTGCGGGTGAGTACTGCCATCCGCTCCCCTGCCCCTTTGCCGCAGTACTGCTCCCTCTACTCAGATTGCAACTGGGCAATTTCCCTGCGGATTTCGTCTAAGCGATCCAGCCTGCGTTTGTACTCAGACCTCTCTTCGGAAGTGACCGCTTCTCCTCGCTGCCAATACAAGCTGTTGACGAAATGGATCCCGTCCATTTCTTCGCCCAACGCAGCGATCCTCGCTTTCTTTTTGGCATCAATCTCCATCAGCCATGCGCCCCCCCTCGCAACGGCTAACTACTTCACGAACTTTCGTGGACTCTGAGCCTCAACCTAAACGTTTGTTCCTTTTTCGCGGCGTCCGTCAATGACCCGTGTCACAGTGTAACGTGATCGGAAGCCCAAACCGAGTTTTGCACGGACCGGAGTTGCGAGCCTGTCCTGTCTGGGGTAGGGCAATTGGTGAAAAATCGCCATTACACTCATCTGGCCTTGCACGGGGCACTTGAGTGAAATGGCCAGATTTCAACAGTCCACGTCGTGCATAATAATGGCGCTGTGCGTAATACGCTCGCAATTGTCGTTCTATCGCTTGTTGTCGGTTTGAGTAGCTGCAACCGTGCCCACAAGCCGATAGGGCCTGCTGCCGATTTGACCCCTGATGAATACAATGTGTTCTCGGGGTACTTAGCTGACACATTCAGCAGAAGAGACGACAAAGATGGGGACGGCAAACAAGCCACAAAGCTCATCGTCCTCAATACGACCCAGTCCGGCGACGATGATCTACTGCCGGACGAGAACGGGCACCCTGTTCCTTGGGAGAAAACAGCGGAATCCCTCCGAAAGAAAGCCCCCCGCTCTTAAACAGACGACGATTGACTCGTTCCGAAAAGCGAACTCCCAGCAGGCATCCGTTCACCTCTCTATTCGTTCTCCGATTGATTATGAACTGGTGACGTCAGCGCAGTTGGAACCCATTTTCTGCAAACATTGCGGCTTCTGGCCCGAGTACTACAAACGATTTCCGGGCGCTAGTGGAATCGTGACTTGGTCACGAGTCGGATTCAATTCGGATGGTACGCAAGCACTCTTTTATGAGAGCTACCGCTGCGGTGACCTGTGCGGTACAGGCCGCTATATGGTCATGGAGGAGAAGAACGGTAGCTGGATGATCGGGTCGGACATTGTAGTGTGGGTCTCCTGACAGAGCGCTCAGTTGGCGTAACATCTCTATAACACGCAATATAAAAAGGCGCCCACTTTTGCGGTAGGTTGAGATTGTTCGGATCACCAACCTAGCGAAAGGAGCGCCTTTATGAATCAGAAAAAGTATATCGGCATGGACGTGCATCAAGCCACCATCTCGGTAGCGGTGATGGATGCTCCGGGCAAGCTGATCATGGAATGCCTACTGGAGACCAAGGCGGCCACGATTGTCGAGTTCATTCGAGGATTGCACGGAACTCTGTCGCTGACCTTCGAGGAAGGCACGTCTGCTGCCTGGTTACACGATCTTCTGAAACCCCACGTCAGCCGGCTTGTGGTCTGCGATCCGCGTAAGAACGCTCTTTTGAAGGATGGCAACAAGAGTGACCGGATCGACGCGCGCAAGCTGGCG
>Ga0187890_10000710_pt1 | contig 23987 bp, 19 predicted proteins | sample June2016WEW_21_1_FD_133005 | JGI IMG/M metagenome (GOLD analysis project Ga0187890, IMG submission 133005) | Peatland microbial communities from SPRUCE experiment site at the Marcell Experimental Forest, Minnesota, USA - June2016WEW_21_10 | ecosystem: Environmental > Terrestrial > Soil >... | reverse complement strand
GGGGAAAAGGTAAAGGCTGTGACATTGGTTATGCTCTAGCCGCCAGCTCCTGCGAGGAAGCCAACAGCGTGGAGACATGCACCGTCACAGCCCTTGATGCGATCACCGCTTTCGCGGTCCCAAACCCCAACTACCCCTCGCAGGGTCGGTCGGTTTTTTCAGGTCTGGCTGCTCTTCGGGTTACCCCGCCGAGCTGATCACTCAGCCTACTTCGGACTGGCAAAGGTTTATTTAAGCCAACCCTTTCAGCCGTCGACGGAACCCACCTTAGAGATTTGGTCGAAGATTGTCAATGCCCCTTTTCGGTGCAATTGGCCGGCTGCGCTGGATCAGAACCAAAAAAACGCAACCCATTGAATCGTTAACGTTTAATGAATAGCAGATTAAATTCTTTCCCATTTTTGCACAGAAACGTCCACAAGGCCGAGCGTTCCGTGTTTGACTCGCTCAGGCCGGAGCCCTCATTCGTTGACGGGGGGACGCCGTCCGTAGCCCTTATAGCTCACCAGCCACAGCAGCAGGAGGGGCACGGCCAGCAGGCATCCACGGACCAGCAAGACGGGAAATGGCTCCGCCGTTAGGCGGTAACCGTAAAGCCCGGCCACCGCGGCCAGCAACAACGTGACCCAAGCCAGCGAAAATTCGCCGCCCGCCGCCAGATCGAGCAGAACCAACATGGGGAGAACGGCCATCGTCAGATCCTGCATATGCAGGTGATAGCTCACCAGCACCGTGGTCAGAATGGCGAGGGAATACAAGCGCCGTGCATCCTGCCCGGGCCAGCACCGCCAGATGAGGTATGCCGCCGCGCTGCCGATGACCGCAGAGAGCATGAGGATTATGGGGACGATCTCTCCAATATCGAGCCGGCGGGACAGTCCCCATTGCAGCAGTCCACGCAGGTTGGGCATGAACCAGGGAATGAATCCCCAGGGAGTCATGGTCTCCTGCTGGCGCAGCATGGTCGGGTAATCCGCGGCGAGGTTCGGCCCCACTATGGCGAGGGAGATCGCCACCACCAGACCGCCGCCGACGGCAAATCCAGCCAGTGCCCGCCAGCGACGGGGCAACAGGAACACCAGGAATGCGATGGCTAATGCGAGATGGAACTTGAAGCAAGCCAGCGCCAGGATGAATCCGGCCAGAAAGGTCCGGCCGTGATCCAGTGCGCGCAATGACAGAACGACCAGGAGCAGAAAAATGAGCGAATCCTGCCCTTCTCCGAAAACGTAGACCACCGGATAAAACCCCAGCAGGTACAGGGCGACCGGAATTCCAGTGACCCGCCGCAGGTTGCCGGTGTAGGGCTTCATCAACCACGCGATCAGGAAAGTAAGACCCAGATTAAACACCGCCCAGACGATCAACGCCGTGCGATAGGGCAGGCGCGCGACCGGCCAGTACAAGAGCAATTCATAAGCAAGGTGGTTGAAGGGCAGCAGTCCAGCCTGAGGGGTCTCGGGATACAGGCGGCACTGGGCTGCCTCCTGGGCGTCGAAACGGTAAAGCTGACGACCCTCTCCGCTCCGCATCATATCGAGCCCGGTCATAAAGATCCGCAGGTCGGAAACCATCGGCCCATGGGAAAAGTAGTAAGCTGCCTGCCGCGCGCTCACCGCCATCGACATCACGAGGAATACCGCCAGCGCGTATCGAAGCGCGGGTGGCAAGCGGAAGGTCGTGGGGGAAGATGGCGTCATGTCGTCGTTACTTACTGCTGGCTGGCGGACAGGAGCCGGTTGGCTGTCGTCGGAGGTTGGCGAGGCCATAGTTGTCTCTCCTGAAAAATATCAGGCCTCGGGGTTTTCTGTGTTGCCTTTCATGGCTCTAACTGGGCGTCGGCAATTTCCCCGCGCCCTGACCCGCCCGTGATGGGGTACTCGGAAGCAGCGCTGATTCCCATATGTTACAATGCTGACAAGAGTTACAAATTGGAGATTGCCATGAGATCAGCCCATTCGATGGTCATCAGCATGCGCCTGCCGGCGGAGAGCGGAAAGCGTCTCAAACGCATGGCGAATCGGCATGGATGGACCCCCAGCGACGCCAGTGCGCGCCTGGTGGAGGAAGGCTTGCGCCGGTCGGAATTTGGATTCATCGATTTTCGAGATTCGCCCGCGGGCCGGCAAGCCTGCCTGCAAGGCAGCACGCTCGCCGTTTGGGAGGTCATGCTGCTCCTACGCAGCTATAAGAAAGATGCGTCGGCCGTTGCGGGACATCTCAAGTGGCCAGAAGTGAAAGTCCGGGCAGCGGTCAACTATGCGGAGGCGTTTCCCGAAGAAATCAATGAGGCTATGGCTGAGAATGAGGCGACGGATTTTGAAACGCTGAAGCGGATGTTGCCGCAGGCGGTCGAATTCGTTCCCGGGAAAGTGGCGAAAAACGGAAATGCTCAAGCTTCTTCTCGATGAGCACATCTCACCGGAGGTGGCTAATGGTCTCGGTCGCCGCAATCGCGCGCTGGAAATTCGCTATCTGGTGGAATGGGAAGATGGGCGCTTCCTGGGACAGGAGGACTCCGCTTGTTTGCGAGAAGCCGCCGCCCAGGGCTTCACGCTGGTTACTTATGACCGGCGGACGATTCCTCCCCTGCTCAAGACATGGGCGGAAGAAGGGCGAACGCACGGCGGCGTGATTTTTGTGGACGAAAAAACAATTTCGCCCGCCGATATCGGCGGTTTGGTCTGGGCCTTGACCAGACTGGCAAGAGAAACCGGCAATTGGAGCTGGACTAATAGAATCTATTTCCTGCGGCGCTGATGCCTATCGCCTCGATGTGATCGTGGAGACAGCGCCAGCGTCGATCATGTTCTCGACCAGTTCCGGACCGCACCACTTTCTGAATTCCTCGCGTGCCGCTGGATGGCAGAGCGAGCCAGCGCAGAAGGCGTCAAAGCCGGAGCAGAAATGTTCTACTTTTCCTGCAACGATTTTATGTACTTGGTCAGATTGGCGATACGCTGTTGAACGACCGCGTCGGAGTGTGGGACCAGGGATGAGAACGCTGGACCCCACATCGGCATGTCTTTAGAACCATGCGCGACCACGTCCCCTCCCAGACGAATGACGTTGGAGACGTGCGCCGATGGGAAGATTCCACGGTTTCGTTTTGCCAGTGTGGTGAGGTCAGTGGGCGGCACCTTCAACGCCGGAAGCGCCGGGCCAGTGCCCTTCGCATCTTTACCATGACAGACAGCGCAGTACTCCACGAACATCGCCTGACCCGATTCAGGTGGGGTTGGCCTGATCGGACCACTCTTAATCTCAGGCTTCTGAGCTGTTCCCAAGGTGGCCAGTCCAAGCAAACCGGAAACGACCAGGAGAAAACGCATAGCCTACCTCGTGAGCATTATGGCCCTCACACCCACTCATCGGCCAAGAATCTTTTTCTCAACATTTGCAGGGATGTGACGATGTACATAAAGAGGCGGTTCCGCGGACTGTCTCTGCCATCTAAAAAGTATCTGCCTTCCGGAGTGAGCATTCTTGCTCAGACGAACGGCCCGTGGAGTGCTAGCGTCGAGGTGTGCTCCGAGCCGAATCGCCCGTGAGCCCAGGAACCGCTTGCCGCTCTGCAGGAGCGAGCTATGGTGAAGCGAACTGCGCCAATCCGGGTCGTTTCTCTTATCTTATTGGCTGCTTGCGGGGCCTTGTGCCAGAAACGTCCTTCCGCTGACTTGCTTCAGGGATTACCGCCTGACGGCTCAAACTCACCCGAACTGCAGCGTCAGGAGATAAGTACCCGGAGATCACTTCCCGATGCTCCATCGTCGGTACAGCCTCCAACCCAAGGCGAGAGATTTGGCACGTTCGTCAATCAAACAAGCTCGCCTTTGACTTTTGGCGCGTTTGGCGTGAGCGCGGGCGCAACGCGCGAAACAGAACTGGGATTGCAGCCCCGCCTGACCGCTCCCCGTAAAGCGGCGTTTACTCAAGAAGGGTTCAGCAGCTTTGTCGGTAAGTCCACGCCGTTGCTCAAGCCGGACCCACGTTATTACGCTTCTATGAGCAACAGCATTATGGGGCGGGCCTCCTACGCAGCTTCGCGCGTTTTTGTCACGCGTGACGACTCCGGAAAGGGGAGGCTGAACACGCGGTACTTCCTCGGCGTGCTGTCTTCGGTCGCCATGCACGCTGCTTACCGTCCCTATGGGGCGCGATCTACTTCGGATACCTTCAACAATTTTGGTTCAACGATTGGCGGCGATGCGGGGAGTAACCTCTACCACGAGTTTGGGCCCGGCATCCAGCAAATGGTAAAGGCCCACATGCCGAAGTTTGTGTCCAGAATTTTCGCACCCAGGATCGAAGATCACATCGGCCACTCCCGGACCCTGGGGAACGCCGTCTCCATCCCGGCAAGATAATGTCCTGTCGCTCAGTCCTGTGCGCACCGGCTTGAGCTTCACTCGAATAGCGGTCAAAGAAACGCCCGGGACCCATCCATGGCACATCCTTCTGATCAAGCAGCGCTTGACCGCCATTACGCAGCATCTGCTCGCCTACTGGTCCAAGCTGCAGGTAGAGTAAGTTAGCTCTTGCTTGAGGTCACCGCAAAGAATGCAGTCGCCTCCTGCTCCACGTTCTTGCTGGCGCAGAATGGGCAAGAGATCGTTTCCTTCTCGTGCTCTGTCAGGGTGATGATCTTTTCAAAGGTCTTATTGCAATCTTTGCAGACGTAGTCGTAGACCGGCATGATCAACCTCCCATGTACTCTCTGCTGAACAAATTGTAGCGCGATCCAAGACGAGAAACACTCGGGCAAGAATCAACGCCGCGTTGGAATGTGACGGAGGCTTGCATCGCCTCGCCTCTTCACCCTACCGCTTGTAACCGATCTTGCGGAGAAGATCTTGCCGCCATGCGATATCCGCCTGCCCCTCAATCCCTTTCGGCGAACTGCCGTCGATCACGCCGAGCACACCCCGGCCCTGCTCACTCCGGGCCACGACCACTTCGACGGGGTTGGCGGTGGCGCAGAATATCGAGCACACCTCCGGCGCGTTTCGGATCGCGTGCATCACATTGATGGGGTAAGCATTCTGCAGCAGCAACACAAACGTGTGGCCGCAACCGAGTGCCTGGGCGTTGCGCACAGCACTATCGCGGAGCGTTTGGTCGTTTCCTTCCGACCGCGTCAGACAAGCTCCGGAACTTTCGTTGAACGCCAAGCCAAACTTGGCTTGGGGCACGGTCGTAGCCACCGCCTCGTACAGGTCTTCCACGGTTTTGATGAAATGCGATTGACCGATAACAATGTTGGCGTCCGCCGGAACTTCCATGCGAACCGCCTCAATCTCGAGCGCCATAATCACTCCTCGCGGCCGGAATTACAGTCTCCCATTGTTCACTCGCACCGGACGTTCTTTCAGTGATCGAAATCACCAAACCGATGCACACCTCTGGGCGGGATTCTCACTGGCCGTGAGCAGAGACGCTCGCCAGCGTGACTTTTTTCGTGTTGTCGTCGGGAACGCGGTCGATCAGCAGCAGGAAGGGATCGACCCCGGCTTCATCCGGCATCTCCGCCGTCGTGAACGTGTACGTGGACTTGTTATTCGTGATGTGCACTCCATCCCGGTAGAGTGTCTTGCCGTACTTGCGGTCTTTTTCCGGCTTGGCGAAGGCGCCAATATCGATCCAGTCATCCACCGGCACCTCGATCTCATTGCCTTTAGCATCGGCTTTGAACTTGTGAGTTTCCACATTGATAGTGACGTCATACTTGCCGTCCGCCCGCTTGACCGCGGTGGCGTCCAGGGTGCGATTCGAAAACAGGGTGATGTCTTCAAACAAATCCTTGATCAGATACTGCATCTGCGGCGGCGTCTCCTCGCGCAGCGCATCCACCAGCGCATACGACGTGGGATACGGCGGCGCATTGTAACCATAGCGCTGGATCACCTTGCGCAGCGCGCGATTCACCGCCTCTTCTCCGATCATCTCTTTCAGGTAGTAGAGCACCACGCTCGCCTTGCGGTAGTGGATGTATCCCTGCCCGGATTCCACCGTCAGCAGCGGTTCTTCCTTGTGCCGCTCCTTGCCTCGCGAGCGGAGATAGTTGTCCATTTCATACTTCAGGAACTTCCGCATCATGTCGCGGCCGTACTCTTTTTCCATCACCATCAGCGCCGAATATTGCGCCAGCGATTCCGACAGGAGCGTGGCGCCCTGCATGTCGGCGCCCACCACCTGGTGCGCCCACCACTGGTGCCCCATCTCGTGCCCCACGACGTAATAGACCATGTCGATGTCGTCCGGATGGTTCAGGTTGGCGATGAAACCGATCGACTCCGAATAGGGCATGGTGCCGGCGAAGGCTTGCGCAAACCGCCCCACCCGCGGGAATTCGATGACTCGCGCCTCTTTGTGGTAATAGGGGCCGAAGTTCTGCGTGTAGTACTCGAGAGATTTCTTCAGCGACTTCATCATCCGCGGCACATTCTGCGGATGATCCTTGTCGTAGTACACCTCGAGCTTGATGCCGTTCCACTCCTCGCGTTGAACCTCGTAGCGGGCCGACATGAACGAGTAGAAACGCAGGGCCGGATGGTCGAGCTTGTAATCGAAATACCGCCGCCCGTTCTCCTGCCACTCGCGCACCAGCGATCCGGGCGCAATGGCAATCTGGTCGGGCGAGGTGCTGATCACGGTTTCCAGGTCCGCCCAGTCCGAGTGATCCCGGATATAGCTGTCCCGGCAATCGTCGGTGCAATTGCGCTCTAGAGGCCGCATCAGTTCCTGTTCGCCTAAACCATACTTGCGGCGGTCGTTCGGGTCGGTCAGTTCGATCGAGGTGTCGTAACCGATCGTCGGAGCGACCGAATTGTTAAAGAAGGTGCCGTTCTGCGTGATCTCGACATTGCTGACCGAGTCTTCGAATCCCCGGTTCTTGCTCTTGACGGTAAACACCGCGGTGCGCGATTCGCCGGGCTGGAGCGGCGTGGTGAAGCGGTAAATGCGATAGGACAGCCGGGTATCGTCCTTGGCAAGCACCGCGCCGGGAATCTGGATGTCGGTGTCGTAATTCCGATCCAACGAATAATGGATTTCGGTCAGCGGTTGCGGATACGGGTTGTAAAGCACTTCCTCCACCCGCATGGTTGCGTTGCGGCTCTCGGGGAAAATATCGACCCAGTACTTGTCGCTACGGACGCGCGGCAGCGGCAGCCTGTCAAACCGCTTGTAGTTTTTCTCGTAATCCGCCTGGCGGGCCAACCGATCCTTGGGCCCGATCAGCTGGTTCAGGACCTTCGTGTTGTAGAAGATCCAGGCTCCAGTCGCAGCGAACGACACCAGGCAGACCAGCGCCAGCGTCGGCCAGGGTCTCGAAAAGCGGAGACGGGCGATGCGCCAGCGCTCGGCCCAGCGGCCATGCGTGCCCCGCGGCCAGAACATGACGGTGGCAATGGCCAGCAGTCCGCAGAACAGAATCCAGTACAACGTGAACCAGCGCCAAGCTGTGATATAAGGCGCATCGCCGAACATATCCGAGTAAGTAACGTCCGGAGCGGACCCGAATTGAACCAGATCCGAAGCCACGTTGAGCGGCCGCCAGATAAAGAGATTGACGATCAGAAAAGCGATGTAAATGAAATAGCCAACATACTTATTGGACGACAGGGCGTGGATGAAGAACGCCAGCACTCCAAGGAATAAGAAGAACGAGAGATCGCGCACAAAGAGCTGGTTAAGATAGAGTCCCAGTTGATAGCGATGGTACCCGTAACTGGTCTGCACAATGACCCCGCTGACCAGGGCCAGAAATTGCACGAGCATCACCATGGCGGCTAGCGCCGTGAAGCGGGCGGCGTATGAGATCCACTCCGGCACCGGGGCCGAGTCCGTAATCTCATCCATGTGAGCATCGCGATCCTTCCACATCAAAACGCCCGCGTAGTACGTGATCAGCCCGATCAGGAAGATGTACAGAGAACCGGCAATCACCTCCAGCAGCCAGTAGGTAACCGGCAGCGTACTGTTTCCGTACCCCTCCCGCGCGTTCATAACCATGGACGGCACGCAATTCAGCAGGCCCGCCAGCAGGATCACGATAAAGACCGTGCCTTTGAGGATGCCCGCGAGGTGAATCCTGACGGAAGAGACGTATATCTCCCACGAACTGGCGCGGCGCGGCGAAGTGGGAAGAACGACCGTGGGAAGGACGCCCGACGTCGTAGCAGGTTCCGGAGCCTCTTTCGCCTTGCGGACCTTTTGCCGCCTCTCAGCAAAGCTGAATCGGTAATAGGCAAAGACGAGGAAGAGCACGCCCACGCCAATCCACAACAAGCGATTCCAGAGCATCAGCCCGCTCAAGCCCAGCGAGTTTGAGTTCTTCTCGGCTACGGTCCAGTACTTGGTGGCGAGGGCGAACGTGCGAATGGCGAACGGATCGAGCAGGGCGGCGATATGCTCGCGTTCAATGTCGGTCAGCAGGGCGGCCGAAACGCCGTAGCCAGTGAGAAGCAGCAATGCTCCCACGAACGAGACGATCTCATTTCGCGCCAGCACCGCGATGGTGAAAAGAATCGCGGCCATGAAGAAGGCGTTCGGCACAGCGAAGACAAATATCCCTTTAAAATGGGCGCTCCAGATCACCCGCTCAAACCGCTCTGGTTCCACCCAGGGCATGTATTTCGCCAGCAGAATACCGATGGAAACCCCGAGCATTGGAATCACGGACACCAGGGTGGCTCCGAAGAATCGCCCGAGCAGAAAGTCGCGGCGACGGAGCGGCGTCGTGAAAATAATTTGATAGGTGTTATGGCTGAAATCGCGCGCCGCCGCCGAATTCACAAAGGCGGTCACCATCAGCAGCGCCAGCAGCCCAACCATCGCATAGTAGTTCTCGATTACGAACGGCGCATTGCGGTAGGTGTTGCTGAGCGCTTCTCCAATCGTGACATGGTCCGAGCTGACCGCGCCGAAAAACATGGCGGCAATGATCAGGGTGAAGATCCAGAGCATCCAGGAACGCAGCCAGTAGCGGATTTCGAACCACACGATGTGCAGAAACATTTTCGGGAACATGCGGCCCTCAGTTCCACCCGCGGATGCAAGTGAAGAAGACATCCTCCAGGTCGGGGACGCTGGGTGTGAACCCGTCCTCCGGCGCCTGGGCGCTCAGAACATGAAGATGAGGATGTCCGCCCACCAGGCGGTTTGAGATCACGCGATAACGCTGCTCGTAGCTGGGCAGGTCGGATTTCGCGATGGAGCGCTGCCAGACCCTCCCCTTAAGCTGCGCGACCGCTTCGTCGGGCTTGCCCTCATACAGCACCCGCCCCTCGTGAATGATGGCCATCTTGGTGCAGAGGTCAGTCACGTCTTCCACGATGTGCGTGGAAAGAATAACGATGACCTGCTCTCCCACCTCGGCCAACAGGTTATAGAAGCGGTTGCGCTCTCCGGGATCGAGACCTGCCGTAGGCTCGTCCACGATGAGCAGTTGCGGGTTGCCGATCAGCGCCTGGGCAATTCCAAAGCGCTGCCGCATGCCGCCGGAAAAACTGGTAAGAGATTTCTTGCGGAGATCGTAAAGATTGCACCGCTTCAACACGGCTGCGACCAGTTCTTTCCGGTCGCTGGCGCCGCCAATTCCTTTCAGGATGGCCAGGTGATCGAGCATGTCCTGCGCCGAAATCCGCGGATACACGCCGAATTCCTGCGGCAGGTAGCCCAGTCGCTTGCGCACCTCATCCTTCTGATTCAGAACATCGATCTCTCCCAACCGCATGCTCCCCGAATCGGCCTCCTGCAGCGTTGCGATGGTCCGCATCAGCGTGCTCTTCCCTGCTCCGTTCGGACCCAGCAGCCCGTACATCCCGTGTGGAATGGTGAGTGAAACGTTGTTAAGAGCTCTTACACCGTTGGAATATGTCTTGGAAAGACCGTCGATTTTCAGTTCCATACTTGTCCTGGTTTATATACGGGGCCTCGACGCTCAAAGTTCCCCAACATTTTGATCTACGCAGCGACATGCGCCCAACAACCCTCATCCTCCGGCCAGCTGACCACCCTGGGCCAAGACACGTGATCCTGCTCACAGCAAGAGGACCGCCGCCCGATAGAACATACAACCTGGAGTATTGCACGCGGAACGCCGCAGCATGCAGGCGATCTTGCCAATCGCCAGCGCCGTGAGAGGGAGCAGAGTGCGTCCTGTCAAAATAACAACGATGCGGCGGTTTTCGCAGATCGTTTTTTTTCTATTGTTTCTGTTCCTTCTCCTGCACACCGAGTTCCGAGGATCGCTCCAGTCGCCCGGAAACGACATCAGGCTTCCCTATCCAATCCGCTGGTTCTTCGAGATCGATCCGCTGGTGGCATTGTCGAATGCGCTCTCGACTCGCGCACTGTATCGCGGGTTGCTGTGGAGCCTCGCAATTCTAATTCCAACGATGTTTCTCGGGCGCTTTTTCTGCGGATGGATTTGCCCCCTGGGCTCGCTCCATCACTTCTTTGGCAGCCTGCGATCGGAGCGCAAACGCGGAAAGCAGCTGATTGAGTCGAACCGGTACAAGCGCTGGCAGACCGCGAAGTATTACATCTTGTTTGCGTTTCTGGCCGCCGCCCTGATGGGCACGGGCATCTTGGGGTGGCTGGACCCGATCTCGCTGCTGGTGCGATCGCTTGGGTTGTCGATTTTGCCCGGAACGAGCTATGCCTTGCGCGCGGTCCTGCATGGTCTGGAAGCCAGTCGATTCGGGCCGGTGCAAAGCGTGGGCAGCGTGTTGCATTTTCTTTTCGGATGGCTGCTGCTCATCAGCTTAAAGCAGCCTTACTTCCGGCAAGGCATCTGGCTCGGTGCGATCTTCATTTTTCTGGTGGCGCTCAATTTTCGTGTGACCCGGTTCTGGTGCCGAGCACTCTGCCCGCTCGGTGCGCTGCTTGGCGTCGCGTCGCGCTGGTCGGTTCTCGGACTGGTCAAGAGCCCAACCCACTGTAATGACTGCAACCGCTGCCTGTTGCGCTGCCAGGGCGGCGACGATCCGATCGGTGGTGTCCCCTGGCGTCAACCGGAGTGCCATCTCTGCCTCAATTGTGTGGATGACTGTCCCGAGCACGGCCTGCAGTTCAAATTTTTTCCGGGGCAAGACTCCGCGGGTGTGAACCTGCAGCGGCGCAAGGTGCTCACCTCACTGGGCGCGGGAGTGGCCCTGGTTCCGCTGATGCGCGCCACACCTGGCTTCGCCACCGAGCGTCACGAACGCTTGCTGCGCCCACCCGGAGCCTTGGGCGAGGAATATTTCCTCTCGCGTTGCATACAGTGCGGCGAGTGCATGAAGGCTTGTCCCAACAACGCCCTGCATCCCGCCTTCAACGAAGCGGGGCTGGAAGGTCTTTGGACACCGGTTATGGTTCCGCGGATCGGCTACTGCGAAACCAGTTGTGTGCTCTGCTCCGAAGTGTGTCCCACGGGCGCGATCTGGGAAATCAGTTCGAAAGAGAAAGGCTGGGCGGCCAGCGCGATTCAGGATGCCAAGCCGATCCGCGTGGGCACCGCATTCTACGACCGCGGCCGATGCCTGCCCTGGGCCATGGCCACCGACTGCATTGTCTGTGAGGAGTGGTGTCCCACATCGCCCAAGGCCATTTATCTGAAGCCTGCCGAAGTGGTGGATGCGGAGGGCAAGGTCAAGCAAGTGAAACAACCCAACCTCGATCCCGCTCGTTGTGTAGGTTGTGGCGCCTGCGAATATGCCTGCCCGGTGCAGGACCGGCCAGCCGTCTACGTGACCAGCGTCGGCGAAAGCCGCTCCCGCACCAATCAGATCCTGCTCAACCGAGGCAAGGAGACGGTCAAGTGATCGCGAACTCCACGACTTTCCGCAGTCGCTTGCTGATCGGCTTGTGTTTGACATTTCTTGGAGTCACCGCCTGCCACCGGAGCGCGGGGAATTCCGTCTCGCCGTTTCCAGCTTCCAACGAGGCTGCCGGCTGGGCGAGGGCAGGAGGAAAGACCGGCGAGATTCGTACCTTTGCGGCTGCCGACCTGTGGAAGTACATCGACGGCGAGGCTGAGAGGTATCTGAAGGCGGGCGTCGAAAGCGTGTCCACTGCCGACTACGAGTTTCGCGACAAGTTCGACGCCGTTGTCGACATCTACACCATGGGAAACGCGGCCGGCGCGGAAAAGATATTCGACTCCGAGCCCGCGGCGAATGCCGACACTCCTAACTTGGGAGACAGCGCCCGCTTGTACAGCCAAAGCCTGGTTTTCCGCAAAGGGCCGTATCTGGTGCGCATCACCGCCTATGAGGATTCAACGGAAACAAAACCGGCCCTTTTGGGACTGGCGCGCTCCATAGAGCAGCGACTCGGAAAGTAAGCCGCTCGCAAGTTGTGTGCTCTTGGTCACTGAAAGTGCCGCCCAGTTGGAGTATGGATAATCCAGAGCAGCATAGCGGTGTAATTTATTCCAAGGGAGAACAGCCGTGGACGACGGGAGCAACAAAAGCCGGCGGGATTTCCTGAAGAATTGCCTTGCGAGTGGCGTCGTCCTCGGCACGGGCGGTAAGCTCGCGTTGCTCGAAGCCGCAGAGCGCGCTTCTTCGCCCCTGAAATCGAGGGTCGCGATCGCGCGCGATCCGATGCTGCGCGGCACGGGAACCACTGTAGATTCTGGCCAGATGCTGAGTCTGCTCGATCGCTCCATGCAAACGCTTTTCGAGCTGGATCATCCATCCGAACCATGGAAAAAACTGGTTCGTCCCGGGGAAAAAGTGGGAGTCAAGGTGAACGCCCTCGGCGGACGCGGATTGTCCAGCAATCTTCAGCTGGTAGAAACCATTTGCGAGCGATTGCAGGAAGCCGGAATCAAAGCAAGCGATATCGTGATTTGGGATCGCGACACCGACGAACTGGGGCATGTTGGCTTCCATGCTGTTACTGAAGGAAACCGCGTGCAATGCTTCGGCAGCGATCGCGTGGGTTACGAAGACGAGCTGGCGACCTATGGCAGCGTGGGCAGCCGGCTCTCCAGGATTTTGACGCAACGCTGCGATGCGATCGTCAATGTGCCCGTTCTGAAAGATCACGACGGCGCCGGCGTCACCATCGCATTAAAAAGCATGTATGGTGTCATTCATAATCCCAACAAATATCATCCGAACGGTTGCAATCCATATATTGCAGACCTGAACATGCTGCCGGCGATCCGAACAAAAGTGCGCTTAACCATTTGTGACGCGACCACGGCCTGCTTTGAAGGTGGGCCGGGATACAAGCCGCAATACAGCTGGAGAGAGAATGCCCTGATCGTCTCGCAGGATCCGGTGGCGCTCGACTATACCGGTTGGCGCATCATCGAGCGCAAGCGCGCCGAAAAGGGATTGAAGACGCTCGAAGCCGATAAAAGAGCGCCCCACTACATCGCTACCGCGGCGGATGCGCAGCATCGATTGGGCACGAATGATCCGCAACGAATCGCGCTGGTTGAGGTCTAGGCAAGCAACGTGTAAACGACGACGTGATTGAGGTTCAAAATGCCGAACGAGGTCGATGCCGAACGAAACCCCAAGCCCGGGGCCATCTCTCGGTCTGCGTCCGCGCTCGATCGTCGCTCGTTCTTGAAATGTGCGGCGATCGCCGGAGCAGCCGCCGGAGCAACCTGCGGCCTCAGCCGTTTCGCTCTGCCCGTCTACGCCATGCCACCTTCGGCTCAGCCCGCGCAGGACGACTCGCAATTCACCGTCGAAGCAAAGTTCTACCAGAAGCTCCCAAACAAAAAAGTGAAGTGCAAGCTGTGCCCGCGCGAATGCACCGTGGGAGACCGGGAGCGCGGGTATTGCGGCGTGCGCGAGAATCGCGGAGGAACCTACCACTCGCTGGTGCACTCGCGCGTGTGTGCGGCGCACATCGACCCCGTCGAGAAGAAACCGCTGTTTCATTACCTGCCGGGAACGTTGGCCTTCTCGATCGCCACGGCCGGCTGCAATGTGAACTGCAAGTTCTGCCAGAACTGGGATATCTCGCAAGCGCGCCCGGAACAGGTCCCTGCGCAGTATGCTCCGCCAAAAATGGTTGCTGAGATGGCAAAACAGAACCGCTGTCCGACAATCGCCTACACCTACAGCGAGCCGGTGATCTTCAGCGAGTACTTAATGGATGCAGCCGATGCTGGACACGAAGCGGGCGTCCGCAGCGTGGTCGTGTCGAATGGCTTCATACAGAACGAGGCGTTGAAAACAGCTTATGGAAAAATGGACGCGGTCAAGATCGATCTCAAAGCGTTCACGGAATCGTATTACCGGGATGTCGTCGTCGCGGAGTTGAAGCCGGTGCTGGAAACGCTGGTAGCGCTGCGCAAGATGGGCAAATGGACGGAGATCGTTTATTTAGTTGTGCCCACCCTCAACGATAGCGACGCCGAGTTCCAAGGCCTGGCGCGATGGATGAAGACGAACCTGGGCGCAGACGTGCCCGTGCACTTCACGCAATTTCATCCCGAATATCTTTTGAAGAACCTGCCCATCACGCCTGTTCCGACCTTGGAGCGGGCCAAGGCGATTGCCGATGCCGAAGGGCTGCACTACGTGTACATCGGCAATGTGCCCGGACATCCAGCACAAAATACTTACTGCCCCAAGTGCCGTCGCATGGTGGTGGAACGCCTGGGGTTCACGGCGAGTCAGATGCTGATCCGCAAAGGCGCTTGTCCTTTCTGCAGCCACGCGATCCCGGGCATTTGGCACGCATAGACGCGAGAGGAGGGTTTCGCGTATGGGTCTTTCTAGTATGAATCTGGGAATGCGCTTAAGAATCCATTGGGCAACGGTTTTGTTCATCGCCGCCTTTGTTGTCGTGGCGGCGCAGTCTTGCCTGGCCGGCAATCCGCAAGCGGTCAGGCAGCCGGGAGTCGCGGGCAGCTTTTATCCCGCCGACCCCAAGGCGCTAACGGAGATGATCGACGACATGCTGGCGCACGCCGCTCTATCTCAGCCGCCGATCGACGATCCAATCCTCGCGGTCGTCGCGCCCCATGCGGGCTATCAATACTCCGGCCCGGTGGCTGCCTACACTTACGCTGCGCTGAAGGGACGGAAATTTTCGCGGGTCGTGGTGATCGCGCCCTCCCACTTCGAAGCTTTTGATTTCACCTCGGTCTACGATGGCGACGCCTATGCCACGCCGCTCGGCACCGTCCGCGTGGACAAAGCGTTTGCCGCGCAGTTGGCGAAAATGAGTCCGACCATCCAGCTCTCGAGTCGCGGACACACTCCCACCAAAGAGGGCGCCGAACACGCGATCGAAGTAGAGTTGCCGTGGCTGCAGCGCGTGTTGGGAGATTTTGCGCTTGTGCCCATCGTCATGGGAGACCAGAGCTACGAAAACAGCCGCGCTCTCGGCGTGGCCCTGGCAAAACTGATTCAGGGGCAAGACACGCTGATCCTGGCCAGTTCCGATCTGTCGCACTATCACCCCTACGATGAAGCGGTGAAGATCGACCACAAGACGCTGAACGCGCTCCAGGAATGGGACTACTTCAGCATGTCGCAGAACTTCCAGCAGCACGTCTGGGAAGCCTGCGGCGGCGCGCCCATCGTCGCAGCCATGATTGCCGCGGAACGAATGGGAGCGAATGAGGCCCGAGTGCTCAAATACGCCAATACCGGCGACGTCACGGGAGACCATTCGCGCGTCGTCGGTTACAGCGCCGACGTCTTCCTGAAGACGCCGGGCGGAAAGCTGATCAAGCGGCCGTTTTCGCTGAACGTGCATGAGAGAAGTGAACTCCTGGCTCTGGCCCGCAAGTCGGTGGAGCACGCGGTACGGGAAGGCAAGCTTTACGAGGCGGATGCCAGCTCGAGCGAATTGTTGAACCAGGAGCGTGGCGCGTTCGTGACGTTGAAAGAATCGGGAGAATTGCGCGGCTGCATCGGATACACGTCCTCGCTCAAGCCCTTGTACCTGACCGTGCGTGACACGGCTACATACGCCGCGCTGCGCGACCCGCGTTTTCCGCCTGTATCGGCCTCGGAATTGCCCAAGCTCGAATACGAAATTTCGGTGCTCTCACCGCTCCGTCGCGTGCTCGACGTCCGCCAGGTCAAAGTCGGACAGCACGGCCTGCTGATGAAGGATGATACCCATGAGGGCATCCTGCTTCCGCAAGTCCCGGTGGAAGAAAAATGGGATCGGCAGAGGTTCCTCGAAGAAACCTGCGCCAAAGCAGGAATGCGCGCGGGTTGCTGGAAGGATGAAAGCACAGACATCTTTCAGTTCACAGCCGTTGTGTTCGGAGACACGACGTCCCAGACGCCTACGCCCGAGACGTCCTTGCCTCCAGGGTTACCCCGGCCAGGAACGCAGCCAGGAGCGCAGGCGCCAGGTTTACCGCCGCACTGAGCCATGCCGTTTTCGAGAAGCCGAACACAGGGATGAGGTAAGTGCTCAGCAACAGAGCGCCCACACAACCACCGAATAAGTCGATGGCATAAAGTACTCCTACGCCTGTATCCGCGCTAGCTTTCGGACTCTTGCCAAGGTAGATCTCCGTTGCGATAGGAAATTGATAGCCACCGAGCATTCCTCCCGAGACAGCTAACGCGGGAAAAATAAATTGCGCAGCCACCAGCGTTGCGGGCCCGCTGGAAATCCGCGATAGCATGCGAATCAGAAAGATCAGCGCCGGCCCCGAAAGAGCGAGCAGGAACTGAGTAGCAGCCATAACGCGGAATGGTGATGGTAATGCTGATGGAGAACGCTCGCTGAAGCGGGCGCGACGAATGCCCACCCAACTCCCAAGAGCGATGCCCGCCATATACATGGCGATCAGAATTGCAAGCTGATGGTACACGTAGCCGTAGACAGACTGGAATCCAAGCAACAGGAAAATCTGGAGCGCCATCAGCGTGAACCCCGTTGCCGCCATGCAGTAGGCCGCGGAAGCACGGGCGCGTCTCACGCGAGCAGGCACAGATGCCAGAAGAATTGCCACACCCAACAGAACGGCAAGGACGCCCGCAACGATGCGGGTGAAAGCGATGTGCACCGCGGCCTGAAACCAGCGCGAGTAGCCCAATTTGAACTGCGTGCTCCAGAGCACAAGGTCGAAGTAATACGCGATCGGCTCGAAGTCGCGATTGACTGGCGTTGCGGGCAGAGGCTGCAGCAGCTCACGAACCTGTGCCATGCGATCCGGCATCATGCGAAACGGAATGAAATATTCCCGAACATATAATGTTTGCAGATTCCGTGCCTTCAGCCGTGCAATCAGCACTTGCGGGTCGTCGGTCAGAAGCCCGGGCCGCAGGGCGCCAAGAAAATGAATGCTCTCGCCGGGGATTGCCAGAACATGAGGAAAGACTTCGCCTAAGGTACGCTGAATGCATCGCAGGAACTCGGCACGCTCCGGGCTGATGTAATCCTCGGACGCGCGCAGTTGCAGCGCGAGCAGTCCTCCCGGCGCCAGATGTTCGCTGGCGGAACGAAAGAACTCGGCCGTGTAGAACCGGTTCAACTGCGCGGTTTGCGGGTCGGGCAGATCAAGAATGATCACGTCAAACTGGTCGCGAGAAGTTTTGAGATAGAGCCGGCCGTCGGCGTAGTGGATGTGCACGCGAGGATCGGTGATAAAGGGAGCAGACTGCGCGGGGAAGAACTGCCGCGCCATGTCGATGAGCGTGGGATCGAGCTCCACATAGTCGACCCGCTCGACCGTCGGATGCTTCAGGACCTGAACCACGCTGCCGTTCGCGCCGCCGCCGATGAGCAGAATCCTCCTCGGCGCAGGATGCTCCAGCAGCGCGTAGTGAACCGCTTCCTCGGCGGCAGCCTCATCGGGCACGTTGGCCAGGATCACGCCGTTGTCATAGATGCTGCGAATATTGCCCGTCTCGATAACGGCTAAGTTGCCATAAATCGAGTTACGGGACTCCAATAAGTGAAATCCCCGCCACACGCGCGCCTGCGAAGATATGGCCAAAGCTGGCGCAACATATATAAGAAGAGGCACTGCCAGACATATCCCAATCAGAACAACGGCCAAGACTCGTTTGCGACCCGCTCCTAACAACAGGGTTGTAGCCATGCATAGGTTTAAGAGCGCAACGACCGTGGCGATCTGGAAGGACTCAAGAAAGCGCAGCAACACGACGCTGGCCAGTATCCCGCCCAACGCGGAACCAGCCGCCTCAAACAAGTACGCCGAGTTGGACGCGACCCAAAGCGAGACACCGCGCTCCTGTCCATGCGTCTGTGCGGACTTTTGTGCGTACGTCTGTGCATACAGCCGGGTAGCAACGACGAATAAGTATCCGGAGAGAATGCAAAACGCACTCAGGCAAATGAGAGACGTGAGCAACATTGGCACGGGACCAACCAATTCGCCCGGTACGGTCTGGAAAAGAGCTTTGGACGCACGCACTGCCCAGACGGTCGGCAGCAAGCTGACGCTGAGCAGGCATTCGAGCGCCGCAACTGCCATTCGAGGGTTAATTCGACCGAGTACGAAGCGGCTGCCCAGGCTGCTTCCGGCCGCCGTCCACAGCAGCCATGTGCCGAGCATCATGCCCACAGAAATCTCATTCCCGTTGAAAACGACAATGAGTTCTCGCATCAGAACGATTTGGCCGATGACCGCGGTGAATCCAAGCAGGGCCAGAGCGGCCCTTGCTCCGGACCTATTCCCAAACTCAGTCCCGAATGCAGGGCACGACGAACTCGCGGTTGTGAGCAACGCCACAGACAATGCCACCGGACCAGAATTAGAATTTAATCTGTTTCAAAAAGCAAAGGCAGGGAGTGTGTATGCCGCCCACGGAGAGCACGGTGCTAAGTCGTCGCGAGGCGCTCGTCAAGTTGCTCCGTCTCGGTGGAATTGCCACGGGCACTGCTGGCTTGGGATTCTGGCTCAGCGAGCACAGCTTTCGGCCCGCGCCCGCCCTGGCAATGAACCTCAAGCGCAGTCACACCGTCGCGCCTGATCCGGCACTGCCCGAGATGGCCGTCATCCAGGGAGACGATCCCGCACAACTGGCCCGCTACGCCATCGAAGAACTGGGTGGCATGCGTCGTTTCGTCTCCCGCGCCGACATCGTTCTCGTCAAACCGAACATCGCCTGGGACCGGACCCCGGAGCAGGCGACAAATACAAATCCCGCCGTAGTCGCCGAGGTCGTCCGCCAATGCTGGGATGCGGGCGCTAAGCGGGTTATCGTGACGGACGTGAGCTGCAACGAGCCCCGCCGGTGTTTCGAACGCTCCGGCATTGCGGAGGCGGCGCGCCGCGCCGGCGCGGAAATTATCCTTCCCGATCCTGCCCGATTCAAAGACGTAGACCTCGAGGGCAGCATTCTGCGCAACTGGCCAGTGTTCGATCCCTTCCTGAATGCCGACAAAATCATCAACATCCCAATCGCCAAGCATCACAGCCTGACCGGGACCACACTGGGCATGAAAAATTGGTATGGAATTCTAGGCGGACCGCGACATCAGCTCCATCAGAAGATAGACGAAAGTCTCGTCGACCTCGCTGACTTCGTGCGCCCAACTCTCACCATGATTGATTGCTACCGCGTGCTCATGCGGAACGGCCCGACCGGCGGCAACCTCGAAGATGTCGTGCTCAAAAAGACGCTGGTGGCCGGAACTGATCCGGTGGCGCTCGACGCTTACGTCGCCAAAGCCTACTGGAATTTAGAGGTATCAGCCCTGCCGTATCTGCAGATGGCAGCGAAGCGCGGCTTGGGGACGTATGAGTTCGAGAAGGTTCGACTGCGAACGAAGAAGCTGTCATGACCACTACAGAAACAACCGCTTAACCTGCGGCCTCAATCTGTCCCCAAAAACCAGAGCACTTGCGCCCCGGGAATACGGAGCGTTGTCCGTCGCCTCAAACCGCCAGTGCATCGACGAAGCGATCGCAGAGCGTGGTCTCAAGGTTGGAATAGCTCACCTCGACCGGCGTGTTCAGGAATGGCTTCAGGATGTCAAGGACCGTGGGGTAGAAAGCTCTCTCATAACGCTCGGCATCCTGCCGCGTAGTCCACAGGGTGACGGCGAACACTTTCTCCACGCTCGCCTTCGTCTGGAAAAATGGCAGAACCTCCAGGAATCCAACCTGCTTTTTGAGGATGGGCAGCACCTGGTCCTTTACGACTTTCACGAACTCTTCTCTCTTTACCAGCTTCACTTCGAAAGCGAGGGTACGGGCGAACATGATCGTGCTCCTTCTGGAACGAAATCTGGTTGTGAAATAACGATGGGTTCCGGCTGGGCCCTCGGTCCAAACAGCCTTCAATCTTTCCCGAACGCTGGCAACTCACACCAAGCCGAACCTTACATTTACAATTACGATGGCCGGTCTCACCCGGCTGTGACGTGTGACCGCCAGTGCTGTGCACTACATCACAATTTAGTTCATCGCGCTGCGGCCGCCTGAAACGCAAACCAATATCTCATTTCAATTCAATCGCTTGCGCTCCTCGCCTTTACAGGCAAGCAGGTTCCGAAATAGATTTAAGGAAGATAGTTTGCACCGCCAGTTTGTCATGTCGCGACCTTCGTCTGATCACAAGCAGCCCGCGCCCTCACTTTCGGCCAAAACCATGGCCGAAGTTCTCCTTTCCATCGATCTCCTCGATACGCTTCCCGATGCTATCGTCGCCGTCGATCGCGATGGAACGATTGTTCAAGTAAATACACAAGCCCAGGAGCTATTTGGCTATAACCGCGACGAGTTGATTGGCCAGAAAGTCGAAGTGCTCGTGCCGGAGAGCTATCGCCGCCAGCACCACCGTCATCGCGAGAACTTCGCGGAAGCGCCGAAGACGCGACGCATGGGAGCGGATTTGGATCTCTACGGAAGACGACGTAATGGCTCGGAATTCCCGGTAGAGGTCAGTCTCAGTCCTGTCTCCACGGAGAATGGAACGTTCGTTTTGAGCGCGATCCGCGACATCAGCGATCGCAAGAAAATCGCGGAAGAGCTGCGACGAGCGAATGAAGAATTGTATCGCAGAACGACCGAACAACTTGGTGAGTACCGGTCGAGGCTGGCCCTGATTATCGATTCCTCCGACGACGCCATCATCGGCAAAAACCTGGATGGCACCATTATCAGTTGGAACAAGGGAGCCGAGCGCATCTATGGTTACGCGCCAGAAGAGGTCATCGGAAAGCACATATCCCTTCTAGCTCCTGGTGATCGTCCGGACGAAATCCAGGAGATACTGCAGAAAATTGCGCGCGGGGAAAGCACCGAGCATTTTGAATCGGTGCGGGTAACCAAAGACGGACGACAGCTGGACGTCTCCATTTCCGTGTCTCCCTTGCGCGATGCAAAAGGCGAGATCATAGGGGCGTCGGCGATTGCGCGCGACATCACCGCTCAGAAACGGGCTGAGAACCAGCTTCATCAATCCCAGAAGATGGAAGCGATCGGCCGGCTGGCGGGAGGAGTCGCCCACGACTTTAACAATATCCTGGGCATCATCAATGCCTGCACCGAATTCCTCCGCGACCGCCTTGATCCCGTCGCGGAACCGTCGCGCTACGTCGAGAACATCACGAAGACAGTCGAGCGCGGCTCGGCTTTGACGCGCCAACTCCTTGCCTTCAGCCGGACTCCCGCAATCCAACCCTGTGTCCTCGACCTGAACGAGCGGTTAAAGGACATCAGCCGGCTGCTGCGCCCACTTATGGGAGACGATGTGGAGGTTCTCATTGTGTCCAGATCACCCTCGGCAGTGGTTGAGGCCGACCCTGGCCAGCTCGACCAGATCCTGGTAAACCTGGCGGTGAACGCGCGCGATGCGATGCCTCGTGGCGGCAAGTTCATTCTTGAAACTCGCGCGGAAAAATTTGACGAGGCCTTCGCCGAGCAGCATCAAGCCATGGCCGCTGGAAAATACGTCCTGCTCGCGGTCAGCGATACCGGCAGCGGCATGGACGAAGCTACCGTGTCGCGTATCTTCGAGCCCTTCTTCACCACCAAAGAGGTGGGCAAAGGAACCGGCCTCGGCCTGTCCACCGTATATGGCATCGTCAAACAGAGCGCAGGACACATCCTGGTCTATAGTGAACCGGGACACGGAACGACGTTCAAGATCTATCTTCCCAGCGCGGATCACAAAATCGGGCTTGCGTCTAAACCTGAAGTGGAGACCGTCGCTCCGAAACGACAAGGGACTACCATCCTGCTTGTGGAAGACGACGAAACCATGCGCACCTTGACCCGGCAACTTCTCCAGGAACACGGCTATACCGTAATCGAGGCGGATGACGGAAAATCCGCGCTCGAACGGGTGCAGTCTCATCCGGACCCAATTGATCTGTTGCTGACCGACGTAGTGATGCGCCGCATGAGCGGTCCTGAATTAGTGGAACGCCTGAGCGTCTCTCATCCGGACCTGAAAGTCGTTTTCATGTCAGGTTACACCGGGGAACTGATCGCGGAACGGGAAGTGTTGAAGCGTGGCGTCACGCTCCTCGAAAAGCCCTTTAGCCGAGCCGCTCTGCTGAATACCATTCATACTGCTTTGGGGTGAAAGCGGGCGCGGAAAGACTCGCCATCCGCATCCGATCGATGCGCGAGCCTAGGCCGCCTAGCCGGGCTCTCGAACATCCACTCCGTATCGCTTTGCAGCAGACTCTATCCGCTTCCACGCCGCACGGCGCTCCGCTTCCGTAACTCCCTTCACCTGCTTGAAACGCGCAACCGCGTTGCGTACGTGAGAGGCATTTTCCAGCGGCTCCTTGCGTTGCTTGGGGAAAGCGAACTTGGTTGCGGATATCCGATCGCGAACTGCCGTGGTGAGCTTGGCCATTATTTTCCTCCCTCGGGAGCATCTCCCCGCGCACGCAGGGCGCGCGACTCTTTATCTTTTCCACGCTGGATTACGGCAGCTTTTCCAACTCCTGCCGCCTGGTCTGGTTGACGTTTTCTTCCCGCGTCGATTCGACCATGCGCGGCTCATCCATCTTCTTTTTGACGCGAGCGAGTGTCGCTTGGTTGGATTCTTGCTTCGGCTCGTTCTTATGCATACGTGCACGATGTCACGAGTGCAAAGGGATTACAGGTCAATTTGGAACAGGGCTGCCAGTTTCAGCATTGTTTTCATACTGAGCAGTCTTGAACAGTCTTTACCAATCTGCAAAATGTAGCATCTCAACTGTAAAACATCGTGCCCCTATGACACGGTGAGAGGGTTGGACTATCGAAGACGAACAGTGTCAGAAGATCGGCGGAGGGTATAAGGCAGTGAAGTTCAGATTTTTACTGTTTCTCTGAATGGAGCCAACATTTTATCTACGCCGATCCAGAGTCCAATGACATGAAAGCTGACAGGAACGCTCTCTCACGTGGAAGAGCGGCGCCTCAGCGCCGCGTGAGGCGTCCAGAAATCAACGCGGGCTGCATGGAAAATCGGGGTCGCGTATCAGTCTCACAACCGATGGCGACGTCCGGGCGCAACACGTCTTGATCCAGTTATTCATGCCGCCATTTGTTCAGTGAGACGAACCGTAAGAACCGCTCGCAGGTTGCGTCGCTATCGCAGCCGTTTGGTTCCTCACAACTTCGATCATGGAACGAAGGGACTTCAAAAAACTGGTCAAAATCACGCACTCCACCTCGACAGATCCAAAGGTCCGCTGTAGCCGGTCGGCCGGAACTGACTGAAAAGTGGACACTGAAATGTTGACGTACTCGCGGTTGATCGGTGCCCCCGCCGGTTTGACGCTGGAAACAGGACAGTCGGTGCCAAACTATTTGGGAGTTTCACCGCGGTTCGCTTCGTCTTGCACGGACTTCGTCGTAGCCGACTTGTCGATCGTCGACTTGGTGGACAGACCACAGGCGGATGGGGGATTTGTCATCTGCTTGGCGAATACACGGTAGCTCGGGCCGTCTGGATGCAATGGCGACCAGTATCCCGACCGGGTCAGCAGCGGTTTGTGCTGGACGATGATCTGGTTGAAAAGAATCTTCACTCCACATTCGAGATTGTTCTTCGGCTGGAGAATGGTTTTGGCCGGATCGT
>Ga0187890_10000709_pt1 | contig 23988 bp, 17 predicted proteins | sample June2016WEW_21_1_FD_133005 | JGI IMG/M metagenome (GOLD analysis project Ga0187890, IMG submission 133005) | Peatland microbial communities from SPRUCE experiment site at the Marcell Experimental Forest, Minnesota, USA - June2016WEW_21_10 | ecosystem: Environmental > Terrestrial > Soil >... | reverse complement strand
TCCAATCGGTATCGGCGGAAGCGTGGCGCCCAACCGGTCCGGCTGCCGCCGAGGCATCGCCGCCCAGCTGGAAGTTACTGTTGATCAGGTGCTCCATGCCCCGGTCGTTCTGGATGATCATGACCAGATCCACGCCCTCGACGCCGATCTGCAATCCCCAGCTGCCGCCGGTAATGGAAAAGAACGCCGGCGCGCTCCAGCCGTTTGCGGTCCGGCAGGTGGCCACGCCGCGGCCGTTTTCCGCGCCGAAGACAAAGCCGCCCTTGAGCAGATGCGGCACCACGGCCACGCACTTCGCATGCTCCAGAACTTCCTCCGGAATGCCTTTATCCGGCGCCGCCATGATCTCGTGCAGCACCGCCCCGGCGTGATCCAGCCGGTCGACCGTCGCTTCGCGACCGGATGCTGCCCAGCCGATGCTCGTCATACCGAGTATGGCCACAAACGTCATAAGTTTCTTCATGCATCTCACCTTTTTCTACCCATGCGCTGCGTCACTTGCATTACGCGCATCCGTGGCGCACAAGGTATCTCTCACACTAGGGGAGGGCGCTGCCGCTGTCTGAGCAAGAACGCTCAGCGGACGCTCGGCGCGCCATGCCGGGCACGCCAAGTATTCAAAACTATCCCCCAAAAAGTGAGCAAAAGGAGACAGACCGCCCCCCGCGCGTCGGTCTGGAGGGCCGTGCCGGGATCGCGGAAGCTGGTTAGCGGAGCCAGAGCATTTACCTGTCAGTAACTGTCTGGGGCCGCCCGGAAAAGCCTGGATCCACTTTCATCTGCGGATAGGTGCGCAAACCTGCCAACTGCTTCGTAATGCGCCAAACAAACGCGGGATTGTCGAGGAGATAGCGCCAGAACAAGCGGCGCGGTTCCTGAATGAGACGGTGCAGCCATTGCAGGCCAGCGCGCTTTACCCACTGCGGCGAATCTTTGATTCGGCCGGTGTGGAAGTCGAAAGCCGCGCCCACGCCGAACATCAGGGTGGAATCGAGCAGAGGTAGGAAGCGCATCATGAATCGATCCTGCTTCGGCGTGCCGATGCCCACCCACATCATGTCCGGCTTCAGTTCGCGGATTCGGGCGGCTAAAGACTCTTCCTCTTGAATCGTCAAGTCGCGGAATGGGGGAGTGTAAGTACCTATGATCTGCGCCCAGGGAAAGCGTTGCGTTAGTCCTTCACGCAATTCTTCGGCCACGCCCTCCTTGCCGCCGTATAGGAAATGAGTGCGGTGGGAAAACTCCTTGCGCCGGAAGATCTCCAACATCAGGTCCGGGCCGGCGACCCGCTGCATTGTGCTGAATCCCTGCCAGCGGCCTACCCACACTGTCGGTGCGCCGTCAGGCACCAGCAAGGCGGCGCCGGCATAAACCTGAGCAAAGCCAGGATCGCGCTGTGCCTCCATGATGCCATGCACGCAGACCATGCAGACATAACCTTTGCGGCGCAGTTCCAATTGTTCCGCGACGCGCGCGACTGCGCTTTCCATGTCGAGCGGTTCCACCGGAATGCCGAGGACCATTGCCGTTTTGGGTCTTGTTTCGAAGGTCATTGAGGATGCTGTCCTTCTGCCGTGGCTAGGAACGGAGTTCGGCGCGAGCCCTTACTCGCTGTCGGCTCGGGCAATAGAGATCGATAGAGCCGCATATACTCTTCCGCGATCGCAGGCGCCGAGAATTGCGGCAATGCAACGGGTTCTGGAGATGGTCGACCGAGCGCATCGCGAACCGCATCCGCGAATGCTTCTTCCTCCCACGGACCGAGTGGAACGTAATGGCAATGACTGCCGGCCAACTCACGAAAGGCAGGGATGTCGGAGCAGACGACGCGGCACCCGGCAAGCAATGCCTCCGCGACGGGAAGGCCGAAGCCCTCAACTATGGACGGCGCCAGCAGCAGGCTGCAGTTGCGATAGCACCAGTGCAACTGTTCGTCGGATATTCCGTTCAACAGGAAGACTTCATTCTTCATGCCCGAGGCGGCGACAAACTGTTGGATCGACGATGTCTCCGGCCCCGGAATTCCCACGATGAGGAAGCGTGTCTCTAGCGCAATCCGATTTGCTCGAAGCAAGCGCTCAAAGACCCGCAGCGCAAGCAGGATGTTCTTGTTGCGGCGGTGCTGCGCAACACAGAGCAAGAAGGGCCGGCCTTCCCATTCCGGCAACGGAGTCTCCATCTCAGGCCGTGGCGGCTGTTCAACCGAGTTATAAACGACCGACGCTTTGCGCGCGAGCCCTGGATCCAGACTCTCGATCCCGGAGAGTACACTCTGCGAAACGCACGCGATGGCGTCGACTCTGCGCAGGCAGCTCCGCAGTATGGCGCGGTTGAATAGCACCTTTGGAAATCCGAAGTTCTCTGGAATGTCGTACGGGTACAGGTCGTGCAACGTAACCACTGCCGGGCAATGAAATGCGCCGCGCCGCACTGGCACGGGATACGCGAGGTGGACGATGTCCGCATCGAGCTTTGCCGCCAACTTCGGCAAGCGCGAATAGAACCACAGGTTGCGGCTAAGTACGCCATTGCCGATGGGCGCGAGGTGCAGGTGGAATCGCGTGTCGGCGCGTGGGGCGGAATCCTGAACAAACTCCTGCTGCCACGGTGCGGCCACCAAGTGAAGCTCTGAAACCTCAGGACGCATCAGCATGCAGCGAGCCAGGTTGATGGCGTGGCGGGGAACTCCAGAGAGCTGGCCGGAACGGGACGCAAACGCGATTACGATTCTCATAGCGTCTCCTCGACGGGTTTTTCCAATGCCGCCAACGTCAAGCTGAGAAGCGCGATGGACCAGAGCGGCATTGACAGGTCGAAGCGCTCCGTATCGCCGAGCCCGCGGATGACAATGAAGACGATGAGGCCGAGAAACAGCGTTTTAAGTTCCGGCCGGGAGACGCGGCGTATCTGGCGATAGAAGCTTCCGTAAATGCCAATCAACAGGACGACGCCAACGACTCCATAGGCATAGAACTGCTGCAGCAGTTCATTGTGCGCGTGCCAAGTCTCGAATTGATCGGAACCAAAGGGCGGAATCACCTTCCAGACTGAGTCGAATCCGTGTCCGAGCCATGGCCGTTCGAGCGATCGTTCCAGGATGAAGGCCCAGATGCCGATGCGTCCGGTGAGTGTTTCGGCCTGATTGCCCGCGTTGGTGTAGACCTCGTAATAAGCGGCAATCAAGCTGGAGAACGCCGCCACCACAGTTACCCCTACCGCAACGATAAGTATCTTTGTGCGGCGCCGGATTGCGGTGCTGATGAAGAGCAGGAGCAACTCGCTTGCCAGGAAGGCGATGAGCGTTGTTTTGCTTAGACTGCGGAGCAGCGAGATGGCCAGAAAGATCGCGGGGAATCGCCAGGCTCTTGCGCTAAGGATCAGGAACTGCGCCAGGAAGACGCCGAACGCGCAGGTAAAGCCGATTGCGTTGGGACTGAAGAACTGATCGTTGCCGGGCCGCAGATCGCGCATCGTGGGCGACAGCCACATCACGCAGGCGATGATGCAGGCTCCGGCGACATAGCCCTTGATAAGACGCGAGGCGATCTCCTCGGCCGGGCCGGCGCGAAGAAGCAAGGGCACCATGACCACGTCGGCCGCCAAGCCGCACCAGTAGGCCAGTGCTACGGAAACAGAGACCGTCTCGCTCCAGAAGAGGCTGCAAAGCGAGACGCCGAGGAAGGCAACGACCCAGCGGAAGCACGTCACGCGCATTGGCGAGAGGTGAGTTACAGGAGCAGGCCCGAAGGAGCGGAACGCCACGACAGCAAACAGCAGCCAGTTCAGCGCGGAGTCGACGATGGTGCCCTGTCGGGGATCGGACTGAAAGAAGAGGTAAGTAAGGCAGAGACGAGCCGCGAAGAACGCACCAACCGTCGCAGGCACAGACGGCAAGGGCAGCCGCGCCCTGGCGCTCATCTCCACGGTGTTGCAGTCGGCAATCATGCATCCTCGCAGACTGGGTAAACACCCGATGCTTGCCGGGGAACATTGCGTACGTTGAACAGAGTGCGAGCCAGGGGGTAATACATGGCCAGCGTGATTAGCCCATAGACGAACCTCGCGATGGCGATTCCACGGATGCCGAGACGCGGTGTGAGAAACAGCATCAGAAGCAGCATGACCGCGCCGCCCGCCAAGTTGACCCAGGTGACAACTCGCACGCGCCCCAGCGCCAGCAGCGCGTATGTGGGAGTCACATTCAGACCCATGAGGGCAGAGCTCCAAACGATGATGGCAAGCACCGGAGCCGCGCCCCGCGCGATCGCGGCTCCCGCCCATGCATGCAGGATGCGGCTGCCGAACAACAGCAGAGAGGCGGTGGTTACTGCGACGAATATCGCGTTGCACGAAAACGCGATGAGCACCGGGCTCTTCAGCGAAGCCGCACTGGAAGACGCATTGCGATGGGAAAGATATGGAAACAGAAAGTGCAGCCCCGAAGCCGCAAAGCCAAAGACAGGCTGCGCCATCTGCGCGCACAGCGCATACGGAGCTACGGCCGCGGCGCCGAGCGAAACGCCCAGCATCAGCCGATCCACCTGGCCGAAGACGACCCCGGATACCGCCTGCAACCAGCTGAAGATTCCAAAGCCAAGCAGCACGCGCATAGCGTCGCGGTCGAAGGCGGGCATCAGCGATTCGGCCGCCAGCAACTGCTTCAGATAAACAAGCTGAATCCACAAGCCCGCAACCATCAGCAGCCCAGTCGCTGCCATCATGGCGGAAACGTTGTGACTCACAAACGTCAGTCCGGCAGCGGCTGCAAGAGCGAGAAGCCGGGCAAGGATGCTGATGCGAACCGCGGCTCCATAGCGCTCAAACGCCCGCTGCGTGCTAACGCACACGCTTTCAACGGCACGCACCGCCATCAACACGCTGGCAATGCGAAGCGACCACAGGCAGGACTGCCGCAACCCGGCGTCCGCAGCAGTCACATGCGCGGCCGCAAGCGGAGAGAGCATCCATCCGATGGCGGCAAACACGACGCCCAGCACCAGGTTGATGCCCATCATGCTGCGCACCGCTCGTAACAGTGCGCCGCGATCGCCTGCGCCGCGCCGGCTAGCGACGTGCTGAATGTTAGCGTCGCCAAAGCCGGATGCAAGAATGCCGCCGGTGCTGACCGCGGCAGTTGCCACCATCCACACGCCATACTGCGCTATGCCGAGGTTGCGCAATACTACCGGTGCGACCGCCAGCATCCCCAAGGGATAAGCCCCATAGTCCAGCATTCCGTATGCGGCATTCGACAGGTGTGTCCTCATTGCACGCCCCTGGCCCGCGGCAGCCAAGTCACCAGCCGCTGTTGCAGAGTGTTGCCGATCTGATTGCAGAGCGCCTTGGCCGGATCGTTCGCAGGCACCTGCAGCCAATGCCGTTGAACAAGAAGCAGGACAGAGGCCACCGCGACCGAAGCACCTGTCAGCAAGAGCGCCAGGAGCAACCGGGGAGGAAACGACTTCTTCTCGGGAATGCCCGGTGCGTCGATCACACTTACGACGGGAACGTCTTTCGCCTCCTGGATGCGCGCTATCTCATATTGTTGTGTCAGTAACTGGTACACCGCTTCCTGCACCTGGACCTCGCGGAAAAGGTTGGCGTAAGGCACGGCCAAACGGGGCAATTGACGCAAGGGCGGATACTCGTAGTCGCTATGACTCCCAAGCGAATCGTCCCCCCCGTTAGTGATGAAGTCCGCGGGAAGAGGCTGCGGCGATCCGCTCAACTTCTCAATCTCGCCTTGCATCACGCCGATTCGCGCTTGCGCCGAACGCACGCGCACATTGCCATCGCCGTACATCTGGCGCAACGAGTCCAGCCCCGCCTGCTCGACGATCAACTGCGCCTGCAGCCGCGAAGCCGCGTCCACCGTCGCGCGCGTTTGTTCCTTGATGTCGATGGTGGAGTGGTTGCTGGAGAATTCGCTCAGCCGTTGCTGCGCCTGTTCAAGGTCGCCCTTGACACTTTGCAGGCGCTTTTCAATAAACAGTCGCTCCTGATGGGCCGAAGACGTGTTTGTGCGGTTCACCAACTGGTTCAGTTCATCCAGATAGCCCTGCGCGATATCGCGCGCGCGGACGGGGTCGGTATCGGCAACGGTCAGCGTGATTACGCCGCTTCTTTTGTCATCCACGATGGTTGTGCGGCGGGCCAGAAACTTCGCTGTGTCGATGCGGTAGCGCTTGCGATAGACATGCTGCAGATCGAAGCGGTCGATGAGGCGCCCGCTGACCGAGCCGCTGCGCAGCAGATCGATGAACAGGGAGGTGTTGCCGTTACCGCTGAGAAGGCCGCCTGCCAGGGCCTCGAGATTGCCCAGTGCGCCGCCGGGGCGCCCTGTCAATGCGGCCAGCACGGCGGCGCCGCCCACGGAGTTGCCTGGCGGCATAATGCGCGCGGTGGATTCATATTGCTTTGGCAACAGGAAAGCAATCGCAAGCGCCGCCACCAGCGCGATGCCCGCCGTGCGGGCCAGCATGCGCCGCTCCTGCCATAACAGGGAGGCGTTGGCTACCCAATTCGGAACTGCCTCACCATCCTGCGCGTCATCCCCTGCAGAGGAGGACAGGCTCCCGCCGGCCGCGGTCGGGGCTTTCTCCCGCGGAAGCTCATCCTGCGAATTGGAATGAACACGATTCACGTTGCTCATAACAAACCAGCCACGCCCGCGGTGATGGCTATCGACGAGCCGATCTGCGCAACCGTCAGCAAATTGCGCCAGAAGACCGAAGCGCCGATGATCTTCTGCGGCACCACGACGACGTCGCCCGGACCGAGCCGCGTCGCCAGCACATCATGGTCGAAGAACGATCCCGACCCCCGCCCAACGACGGATCCATTGGCCCGGATGATAAAGATGTTTCTCGTGTTGGCAAGCTCCGTTGCGCCACCGGCGCGCCTCAGATACCATTCCGCCGTCTTATCGGGAGCAAACGTGATCGCGGAGGTGTTATAGACTTGCCCGCTTACCAAAACGAAGCCCGGCCGCTTGGGAATCCGCAGCACATCCCCGGCGCGCACCTCAATGTCGGCGGGAGTATTCTCCCAACTGGCGATGTCGCTGCCGATGTGGATCACCATCCGGCCGCTGGCGGGCTGACTCTTCAATCGCGCTAGTATCTGCTCTTGCTGTTGGGCGATCAGTTGCAACGTCCCCGACTGGTCGTTGGAGCCAAGGCTGGGGCCGATGCGCGCGGCAGCTGAACTGGTTTCGATCTGGCGAATCAGTTCTTCACGGCTCTTTTCTTCCAGCCGGCGCACCTCTTCCCGCAGCAGCACAGCCCCTGCCGGATAGCTCGTGGCTCGCAAACCGCCGGCCCGGCGCAGGATCGAACTTAGCCGCTCGCCCTGTTGAATTCCATAGTTGCCCGGATGGGCCACCTCACCCTCGACGGTGATCGAGGAGCCAATATCGTTCCATCCTGTAATCTGGTGCACGGTCAGCACATCGGCCGGCTTGAGCCGGACATCCGCGCCCGCGTCGCCATGAAGGACTGCATCGCCAATGCGAATCGAAACGCGCTCGCTGACTACATCGCTTCCCTCAACCATCCGGTAGCTGGTCAGGTCCGCGCTGTCCAGCAGGGCATCCCGCTTGAAGCCGCCTGCCATGCGGACAAGCTGTGCGGCGGTCATGCCTGCCGAGAGCGCGTAGGTACCGGGCCGAAGGACTTCGCCAGCCACGATCACTCTAGGTGCGTCGGCCTCATACCGGCCGTGAATGCGGATGGTGTCATAAGGTTGCAAGGCGATGTTATAGTTGCCAATCAAGGCATCGGGCAGATTGAACTCGATGGTCTCAGGGTGCAAATCCGGCGCGACAAGCCGCACGATCTCGGCATTGTCCGCAGGTTCCGGCAGCAGATCCTGGTAGCTGTGCAGAGCATCGCTCAGGCGCATGCCATCGCGATATGACACGCGCCCAGGTCGCGCGACGTGCCCCTGCATATAAATAACTCGCTGGCTGTAAGGAAGAATCGGCGCAACGCGGACGCGGTCTCCGTCATTGACTGGAAAGGTTGCTATGGCCGCCCGTGCGCTTTCCGGGCCGCCGGCTGTTGGAATGTCAAGGGTGACCGTCTCCCGTTGCCGATTCGCGTCGATGCGGTCGATTTCGATGTGGCCCAATTCCGCGGCCACTGTTGCGCCGCCCGCATCCTCCAGGACCATACCCAGCGTGGCCTTGCCATTCAATTCGTAGATCGCCGGCCGCTTGACTGCGCCATAGACGGCAATCTGCGGTCCGGCAGGAGGCGTCAGCACCGTGTCGCCGGCCTGAAGGCGATCTTCAATCTGTACGCCGTGCAACAAGAAATCGTACAGGTCGATCTCGCCGATCAACTGCTTGCCGCGATAGTGACGCAAAACACGCAAAGACCCGATGCCTGTGGGTCCGCCGGCGGCATAGAGCGCATTCAATGACGTGGAGAGCGAGCTGATATCGTAAGCGCCCGGCCTTTGCACATCGCCCACAACATAAACGCGAATGCTGCGCAAATGAGCAACCGTGACCGCCACCTGCACATCGCGATACTGCGGCTTCAGCGCTTCCGCGACTACGCCCCGTACTCGCTCCAGCGTGAGCCCAGCCACCTGCACTGCACCGGACTCCGGAAGCGCGATACGGCCTTCGCGATCGACCAGCTGTACAAAGCTCTGTGAGATTCCGCCCCAGAGATCGATGGAAAGGCTGTCGCCAGGCCCAACGACGTAGCCCGGCCCCGCTGGAACGTCGAGCGGCGTCTCGCGCGCACTGGGAGCGAGCTGGTTGGTTTCAAACCCATCGCGGTGCAGAAAGACATCGGAGCCGAAGCGCTTCAGTTGGCCGCCCTGTTCCGGCAACTGTGTGTACAGGTCGCGAAGCGATAGCAGGTTATACGGCGCCGGCTGATGCAGGACTTGCGGCTCGCTGGTGGTGTTGCGCTGTGGGTTGCCGGGCTGTTCTTCCGCGCCGGTGCGCATCCTGTTTGCGCGCATCGCGCCCGCTCCAATTGCAGCGTCGATTCCCGGGTTCGACTGCTCAGACAGGCCTTGGGGAAATGTGCCAATGGGCAGGCCGGCTCTCTGCGCGGCGAGGCTTGGCATTGGCGACACCTGACGAGGTGTGAGGCCCTCGTCTTCGTAACCGGCGGCAGCATAGCTTTGCAGATCGGCGTCCGACACATAGCCTCGCGCGCGCAGGAATGTTGTGACGTCGACGCGAAGTTCCTGGCTCGATGCAATCTTGCTGTACAGTATCTCGTCCGTAATCGAGTCGGCCTGGATGGGCGTGCCCTGTTGCTGCGCCAGGTCCGACATCAGCGACTTCAGTTCCACCAGCGCATCGGGCCGCGCCTGCAGAATGGCGAAGATCTGGCCGGTGGAGAGGGCCGAAGGCATACCGAGGCTCTGAGCAACCCCGGTGCCGGTATCTGTTCCGGTTCCCGGCGTTGGACCGATTCCAGTGTTGAAGCCCGACCCCGTGGTCCTTCCGGCAACGGCATTCGCAGACTGCCCCGTGTTACCCAGACCATTTGCAGCCTGCGATGGAACGGACCATGAATCCATTGCTGCCGATGAGTCTTGTTGCGTCTGCGCTTGCATGTGCGGGGCAAATGCAAGCGCAATCAAAACTCCTTGCAGACCAAGACGCCGGAGCGTGCGAGGGGCCGAGTTGGGAAAAGTGATCATTGGGAGAATTCATTTCTGGACTGCCGCCAGAGGATCGACTCGATAAGATAGCGAAGCCCTTCCATGAGATGAAAGCGCAGCCTGAAGAAGATGAAGTGAACTTCCCTGTAATAACGCCTCGTGCGTCCGGAGAATCCTTCGAGCGCTACCGCATGCGAGATGGCCGGCGGCAAGCGGCGGGGCAGCAGCGCCTGGCGCAAGGGACGCTTCGCGGGCAACCCCGCTGCCTCCATCTCTTCTTGCAGCAGAAGATACAGCTTGCTTCCGGGAAAACTCATCAGCACCGTGCGGCGGCCATACAGGTCTATCCAACGGCCCACGCCCGGAGGAAGCCGATCGACCGACCACCGGGTGAGCGCCCCAGGCGCAAATTGACCCATCGCATTCGAGATGAGATGAATCACTGCTCCCAAACGCAAATAGGTTCCCGATTCGCTTGAAGATTGCTGCTCCAGCCTGGTCCAAAACGCATCGTCGCCGTATCGCGCGATCACATGGCGGCGAAACTCGATCAGGTGTGCGGTGCGCGAGAACTCGCTGCACACGTGCTTGTAGAGATGAAGTGCTTGTCCCAGGAAGAGATCGACCGGCGAGAGCACCGGCATGAGTAGGCCATGGAAGCGCAAGCTCTGCGAGCGGGAGAGGCGCGATGGACGGCTGCGGCTGACAGTCTCGAGGTGCAACTCTACCGAGCGAGTCAGGCCCGCTTTGTACAATCCATTGAGCGAAGGAGGCCGGCCTTCGTTTGCCTTGAACTCCCAGCTTCCGCCGCTAACGGCGCGGAGCCGGTAGCCGGCATCCTCGAGGATTCGACGCGCCTCGATTGCGCTTTCTTCCGCCACGAGAAAGTCCAGGTCGAGCTGCGACCGCAGCTCCAGCTTCGGCACTGAAATCGGCCACAACGAGAAGCCTTTCAGCATGGCGTACGTGAGCCCTGCGTCCTGAAAGCGCCGCTGGATCGCGATCGATTCGGCGATCATTTCATCCATTCGTTCGGTGTTGTCCGCAAGGTTTTGGCGGAGGCGCGCAATTACCGGCCAGGGGAGCGTTTCCACCAGGCCGAGTTCCTCCGCGCGATCGAGAAAATACAGCGCCAGCCCGCTGGTGTCCAACCAGCGCAGCAAGTCTTTCCAATCCTTGCGCGAGAGATGCAGCAAGCGTGCATATTCCATCCGCAATGGATCGCAGAAAAGCAGGAGGACCGCCTCGCGCAATTGAAATGCGCGGCTTAGTGAGTTGCCGGCCGAATTGGCATGGGTGGAATTCATGGCGTCAGTGGGTGTACATCTCCGGTTCGCCCAGGCTGCCTGCCTGCGGCAAGTGGCGCAAATAAAGCACGATCGACCATATTTCGTCGTCGCTGAGTGTGTTCTTCGAACCTGGCATGCCGGAGGGCCAGATCCCGTAGTCGATAATCCACTTCAACTGGCCGTCGGAATAGGACTGCACGTCTTTCGCAGCCAGGGATGGTACTGGCGGCGACATGCGATCCGCAAAGGGCACTCCGGTGTTCTGGCCATCCAGCCCATGACATGCAACGCAATAGTGCGAGAACGCCTCCCTGCCGTCGGCAACGCCCGCGGCGTTGTCCTTGAGCGGATTCTTCTGCGACTTGTTATGCACGAAGATCTTGTGCTTTGCCCAGTTCATGATCGCCGCCTCTTCCTTGCCCGGCGGATCGGCCTTGCAGCCGGCGAGCGGTAGGACAAGCAGCGACGCTCCGAGAATCGATAAGAGGATCCGTGACATATCCTTACTCCACAACGTGCAGGGTGAGCGTCATCCCCCCGTGGCCGGATCCACAGAAGACATAGCAGTGACCGACAAACGTGCCTGTCCTTTCGGGCGTGAAAGCGAGTTCGCTGGTCTGGCCCTTGCCTACTTTGGTCTCGATGCCGAGTTCCTTGAAGCGGATTCCATGCGCCACATCGGCGCTCGTAAGCACCAGCAAGACCGGCTCGCCCTTCTTCAATGTGATCTCGTTGGGCGAGAAGGCGAATCGCTTGGCAGTCACTTCAATGCGGCGCGGAGCGGGCTGGGCCGGAACGCCTTGCGCAAACGCCGGCGCCGCCAGCAGCGTTGCGGCAAGGATCGCGGACCAAGCGAGCTTAAGTTTCATGGGAAGATCCTCGACAGGAGAATTAGGAAGCGGTTTGCCGTACGCCTCGCCCGTTGTCCCGCAGCCTTCCCGCGTGCCAGGCTTCCATCCACAGTCGAACCATCGGCGCAAACATAGTCGCGGAGCTACAAGCTATTCCGACTCTAGCCGGGTCACGACAGCGAGTTGTCATGTCTCTGTAAGTCGAATGTAATCGCATTGTTGCGGCTTCCGTTTGTCGAGAAGCTTTCGCGGAGGTGCCGCGAGGCTGCGTGTGTCTTCTGTTTTGCGGCGCCGCGGAACGGGGTTGGGGGCTTGGCGCCTAACGTGACAATTAACTGACAACTGAAAGAAGATCGAGGGACACATGGCTCCGCGTCATGCGCTAAGGTTGCTCGTATGTTGCGTCCGGTTTTCAGTCTCAAGCACCGCGCTGGCGCATGCGCAATCCGCTATTTTGGATTGGCGCTTGCCGTCGCCGCGATTGCGCATCGCGGCTCAGCGCAGGACACGCCTCTCGTCTCCGGAGGCATCGGCTTCTTCACCAGCACCAATGGCGGCAATACCAGCTACTATCCGACCGTCGAGCCGTTGCTCGCGGCTCCCATCGGCCAGCGCGTTCTGTTCGAGTCGCGCGCGGCCCTGCTTGAGAGCATTTCACCTAACGGCGGCAATCAGCCGGGCTATGGCCACACGCACTTCATCGGCCTCAGTTACATGCAAGGCGATTACATCGCCTCGCCCCACTTCACCGTAGTAGGCGGCGACTATCTCATTCCGTTCAACACTTACAACGAGCGCCTCTCGCCGATCTGGATCGGCAACTTCCAGGATGGGCCGCTGATTGCGCCTCTCGGCGTTTTTTCAGGTGGCAGCGGTCTTGGAGGCATGGCGCGCGGCAACGCCATCTCACGCAGCGGATACTCCATCGACTATACCTATTTCTATTCAGTCCGAAGCGGCAACGAGCAGTTCAACGCTCATCGCGGCACAGGCGGCCGCGCCAGTCTCTACTTACCCGAGAAACGCCTGGAAATGGGACTCTCCTACGATCGTCTCCTGCAAGGAACGCATGAGAACTTCTATGGCGCTCACGCCTGGTGGGAGCCCAAGGACACCTCTTTTCGCCTCCGTTCCGAGTTCGCGCGCGGCCATCATGCCCAGGGCTACTGGGTCGAAGCCGACTATCGCACCCATGCCTTTGGCGGTCTTGACAGCGCGATTGGCCGTATCGAGCCGGTCTTTCGGATGCAGCAGACCTTCCGCCGGGACACCATCGTCAGCGACGGCCTTCCGCCGGTGAATACGCAACGCGCCGACTTTGGCCTCGATTACAATTTGCCGCACAACACCAGGATATTCTCCAGCTATGCGCGGCAATTCTCTTCGACTGGCAATCGCAATGTCTGGGAAACAGGGATTGTTTATCGCTTCCTGTTCCCCGCCTGGAAAGGGAGACAACCATGAATTCGAAGTATTGCCTATTCGGAGTCCTTGTTCTGGCATCGGCGTCCGTACTTGCAACTGCCGCACAGCAGAGCGGAGCGTCGGCAGCCGCGCCCGCGAAGAAGTCCGCCGCTCAAAAGCAGGCCGTTCAGCCGCCGGATGAAGGTGAGCGCGCCTTCCAGCAGCACTGCTCTCGCTGCCACACGGCGCCGGAGGGGTTCCCGCCCAGCATATCCGGCACCATCGTGCGCCACATGCGCGTGCGCGCCGCGCTGAGCCAACGCGATGAAACGGCGCTGCTCCACTTCTTCAACCCTTAGCCTGGCAGCCTTTGGATCAGGCGAACTTGAGCCGGCTTTAGCGAATCGAGGAAATCGAAATGTCAGTAGATGGGGTGAGCATCCGGCTCGTAAGGGCGGCCGAATTTGTTCAGGTGATCTTGCTGTTCCGGGCGGCCGGCGCGGATCTCGCCGAGATCGGCTGCCCCTCCAGCAACATGGACCTGGCGCGCGAGCCCGTCGAGGAAACTCTGCTTCTGCCCTTCGATCCACACGTGCAGGTCGTAGTCCCCATCGGGAACGTCCTTCAAGTGAAACACACCCTGCGGGTCGGCGACGCCAAAATACGGTGTCGCCAGTGCGATCACGACCGCGCTCATCTCCGAATGAATGTTGCAGAAAATGTAGGAGACGCCCTCGCGCGAAAACACCACGCTGCGAGTCGAACCCGCTTCATACAGCCCGAGGTCGAAACGCCGTCCGTCGAAAAGTGAAAAGACGTTGTGAAAGAAAGGATCGGCGTTGGGAAACGCGACGCTGCTGCCCACCGGAACAACCAGCAAATGCGGCGTGAACATCTTGTTCTTCTGCAACAGGGTGAAGCTGCCCGGTGTTACGGCTTGCGCGGCGCCGCCATGCAATGGGTTCAACCATATCACCGCCGGCGGAATCTTCTCCCCCTTGTGCGCTGGGCCGCGCTGTGCCGGCGCCAGGGTGGCAACCACCTCTGCCTGCCGCACCGACGCAGCGGGCATCTGTGCGTCCATCCGGCTGACGCAACCAGCCAGGAGCGTTAACGAAAGCAGCCGCCGCAAACTTGCGCGCACCATCAGAATTTGTACCCCGCGCCAATGCCGATAACATCGCTGAGATTCGTCGGACCAGTGCTGTAGTTGGTCCACAGCCGCCTGTACTCGAGCGAAAAAAGCAGATATGCGCTGGGGCTGAAGATCGCGTTCGAGAAAAAGGAACGGTTTCGCGCCAGCCCAGCATAGGGCGATGCGTCCGGAGACTCCATGGCTGCATCGATCTCTTTGGCGAACGGGTTGTCGGCGCCGTAACCCGCGTTCAACTCCAGCCGCTGACCCGCTCTGGCCTTCAGTTGCGCCCACCCGCCAACATCGTCCAGCGCACGCACGATCTCATTCGAGCCTTCGTAATAATAGTAGTAATTCACATATCCGCCGCCGCCAAGTCCGGCCAGCGCCTGCCCGCGATAAGCGTTGGCCGTAATCTCGAAGAATCTGGCCAGAGGCATTCGCAAGTCCACTGTGCCGGCCCATGCGTCAAAACCATCGCCGTAGCCGGTGCGGTGCGGGCTGAAATATCCACCTGCGCCAATCTGCGGTCCCGTACCGTTCTCTCCACGCAGGAATGCAATTCGCGCCTCTGTTCCCGGCCAGCGGCTGCGTTCTGTTTGGGTTACCGGCGAGGCAATCGAAGTTGACCCCGGCAACTGCGGGTCGGAGGTATCGATCAGAGCTGCCTGCGCCTCGATGCGCGAGGAGTCAGTGAGCGCAAACCTATGAGTCGCGCCGATCTGCGGACTCCAGGTCCAAAGGTTGCCCGCCCACGCCAACTCCGGCTGCGCGACGGCGACCAGGGATGACGGTTCGTTCGGCTCAAGGATGCTGCGATCCAACTCGACAAAGGCCTCCGTGTTCTGCCAATTCAGCGCCGCATGCGCAGTGCGCAGCCGCAGCAGACCGCCGGCAGCATAGTTTAACTGCGCGCCATTCGCAAAGAAGTCCACGCGAAGATCCGCATGGCTGGCCGCATCGAATAAGTGCGGCCCGCGCGCATCCAGCCCCAGCACCGTCTGCCGCAACGAAAGTCCGCTAGTGCCGGGACCTGAGATTGCATAGGCCGGTGAAGCGGGAATGTCCACCTGCCGCGTGTTCACGAAGCCGTTGAACAGGACCAATCCACTCACCGTGAGCGGAAACTTCGATTGCGTTTCCACCTTGGTCACGTCATGCGTCGCAATTTGCGACTCCTCGACCGCCTGCCGCTCTCGAATCTCTTCCAGCGTTGCGGGAGCTCCCGACGCAGCCTGGGCGCCGCCGGCATTCGCAGGCGCCGGCTGTGGCGCGGGCCGGGACGCCGCCTTTTCCGCGGCCATCTGCTGCTGCAACGCAGTAAGTTGCCGGCGCAGTTCAAGCAGTTCCTTTTGATAAGCATCCATCTGTGTTTGAGCCTGCGCCACGGCCGCCGTCAAACGATCGATTTTCTGTTCTGTCGTCTCCGGCGCGGTCGCCTGAGCGGACCCGGCTTGCGCACGCAGGAGAACGCTCTGCCAGCCGAGAAACAGAAGCATCGCGGCCAGAACAAGGCGTTCTCCCCGCAAAACGCCTCCGACAGTGCGCGCTCCCTCACTGACTTCTGAATTGATTCTCATTCTCATGGTGTCAGCACTCCGCTCCGTGGACGGTTGGCATTGCTGGCCGTTTCCGGCAAGTGCCTCGCTACGGTTAGACGAAATATAGTCTCGCCCGCGCGGCTGCTCACCAGCCTTACGCCGCCGTCATGCTCGCGCGCCACGCTCCAAGCCAGAGTAAGACCCAGTCCTGTGCCCTTTTGTCTCCCTTCGCTCACAAATGGGTCGAACAGGCTCTCGCGAATCCCCTCCGGCACGCCCGGACCGCTATCGACTACGGTCACACTCACGGTCTTGTTCTCCGCGCTCAGTGAGACTCTCACCTCGCGCAGCCCCGAGCTCTCGCGCGCCGACTGGCAAGCATTCAGCAACAGGTTATAGACGGCTCGCTCCACTTGCTTGGTGTCCACCGCCGCCGTTGTGTCGGCATCGAACTTCTCCAGCAGCAGTGTTACCCGCTCTGCGTCCGGATGCGTCTTCACCAGCGCCATCGCCCGGTCGACAAGCGAGGACATATCGGTAGGCACACGCTGAAGTGCAGCTCCCGTGCGGCTGAAGATGAGCAAGGAATCCAGCATGTCGGCTGTCCCATTCACCGCCAGCCGGATCTCCTCGAAGAGTTCCGCGCGCTCGCTCGATGGGAGTTTTGGCGATGCCAGAAACTCCGCATTGGCATAGACCGCGGCGAGGTAATGGCGCAGATCATGGGAAACCGAACTCGCCATGCGTCCGATCGTCGCCAGCCGTTCCGACTCCAGCAATGCGCGGTTTGCCTTCTCAATCTCATTGCGCATCTGCGCGAATATGCGGCTCAGATACCGCACCTCTTGCGGACCATCCGCGGGGAGCGAGTGCCGGCGGTCGCCCTCGCCAAAAGCTCGAACCCCAGCCGCCAGCAGTTCCAGAGGCCGCGTCACCATCCGTGCCAGGAACAGCATGAGCACGGAACCAGCGGCCATCGCCAGCAGGCTCACCCAGAAGATCATCCGGTTGATATCCCGTTCCGCGCGATCCGCCTCATCAAAGGATTTCATGACCACGAGCTGAAGCGGCATGCTCGCTCCGCCGTTCAGGTTCTTGCTTGCCGCCAGATACCGCTCTCGGCCAATCATCGCGATGCCCGAACTTCCGTCCCCTTGCAGCGAAGATACCATCCCTTGAAGAGCCACCTGTCTTTCGTTTGGCAGCGTGCTTACTAGGACTGCATCGCGCACGAAAAAGGCCGCGTCGGCGCCCGCGCCGCGGCCTACTTCGCGAAGAAACCCTTGATCGATGGCATATCCGCCTATCACGTAACCAAGCAGCGTTCCCTCCGCCGGGCTGCCGAAATAGAGCGGCCGCACGGAATACTCAAAGAGCCGCCCGCCGCTCAGGAGATAGTGCTTGGATGGGTCCGCGATCACAGTTTGAAGGTCGCGTTTCAAAGTATCGGCGTTCCCCACGCCCTGCGCGTATGCAGCCTGCACCCGGTGGTCGCTGTCCGCGAGGGCGAAGAGATCGTTGCCGCTGATCTTCCAAAAATCCGCGGCATCGTCCGCAATGGTCCGCGGATCGTTCGTTGTCATCAGCGCTTTCAGGCTGGGAAGAGCGGCCATCAGGGTATTCTCGCGCTCCAGCGCAGCCAGGCGTCCCGCCTCCAGGTCCTGGAAAGTCTCCACGGAGTGGCCCAGGTCCGCCTCGAGGTTTGCATGCACCTGCCGGCGCAACTGGCTGCTGATGATATACAGGCTTGAAGCCGTGGTACCGGCGATAATGAGCACCAGAGAAGTGAGCAACAGTACACGTGTCCGAATTCCCGGCGCGCGTTTCTCGATCGACACGGAATCCTCTCTCTTACGGAACGAATCTGTATCCCGCGCCATACACGGTCTGCAGATGGTGCGGATCGGCCGCGTCCGGCTCCAGCTTTTGCCGCAGCTTGAGTATCTGATTATCGACTGTTCGCGTGGTCGGATAGCAGTTATATCCCCACACCTCGTTCAGCAGTTCCTCGCGGCTCAGGACTCGCTCAGCGTTCTTGACAAAATACTTCAAGAGCTTGAACTCGTGCGCCGTGAGCGTAATAGGTCTTCCCGCACGCCGCGCACTCATCTTGGCGAAATCGATCTCGCAGTCGCCAAAGCTGCAGGTTGGGGTCGCGGCCGCCTGCTTCTGCGGCCTTCGCAAGGCAGCTTGAACCCGAGCCAACAGTTCCCGCGGGCTGAACGGCTTAGTTACATAATCGTCCGCGCCCAATTCCAGCAGCAAAACCTTGTCCGCCACCTCGCTGATTGCGCTGACCACAATGACCGGCACACCGGGCCGCTCGGCCTTCATGATCTTGCAAAGGTCGCGTCCAAATATGTTTGGCAGCAGCAGGTCCAGTATCACCGCGGACGGCGTGCCGGAGCGGAATGCATCCAGCCCAGTCTGGCCATCGCCGCACTCTGTCACCGCATAGCCCTGTTCGCGGAAGATTCTTTGCAGCACCTTCTGCATGTGCGGGTCGTCTTCGATCACCAGGATTTGCGTCCGCGCAGCCTGCGTCCGAGCATCGATAACACCGGAATCCTTCTCTGCCTTCTCGCTTTGCACCATACCCTCCATTGTCATCCAATTACTATCTCGCTGAAACAAAAGGCCCGTGAAATGACAATGTGGTGACATTGGCTTGACCGGATGATTACTTTTGCTCGACCTTCGGCAGTCGCCGGCCCGTCACCCGCAAACATAATACCGCGCTTTACCTCTCATGCGAACCTCAGATTGGACCGGGTTAGGGCTCGCTATCTCGCCCGTAGCTCAGGCGATCGGGCCCGTGCCGGGCCGACCGGTCATTGCCGTCGACCGCTCCCGGCGTTCGCCTACGGCTGCGGCGCCGCGCGTCGAGCCGATGGGCGAACCAGACATCCGAAAAGTAGCGCCGCCGCCAATGCCAGCGCGGCGATCCCCAAAATAACGTGCGGGTACCCAAACCGCACAAACAATATCCCCGCGCCGGCCGTAGCGCAGGACTTAAGAACCGCATTGCAAAACATCGTCATCGCCGAAGCAGAGCTGCGCTCCTCGTCCGGAACCTCGCTCATCAGCAGGTTGTACAAGCCCGGAGAGCTCATCCATTGCGTTGCGGCAAAGCTCAGGTAGAGTGCTACCGCCAGCCTTCGGTCATGGGTTCCGGCCAGGCATCCCAAGGCCGCCGCAGTGGCAACCTGCGTTGCAACGATGCCATTCACCAGGCCCAAGCGGCGAAAGACCAACGGCGTCAGCAGGCCCACGCAGAACTGAACCGCCTGCGCTGCTGAAAAGATCAGCCCAATCTGCGCCAGGGAAATATGGAGATCCTTCGACAGGTACACATTGGCAAATGGCGTAAACGCGGCCAGAACAGCCATCCACAGACCCATCGCCGGCAGGAATCGAAGCAGAAAGGGATTCATCTTCCAGGGCAGCTTCCCTGCCTTGTCCTGTGCCTGAGGTTTGTTCTCTTGCAAAGGTAGGCGCAAGCGCAGCATGGGGAAGACCCCAATTCCCGCAATGCCGCAGGCGCCGAGAAGAATCATCCGCTTGACGTCGGCAGCCGGCAGCGCATAACCAGCCATCTTAAGCAAATGGGGCAGATAGCCGCATACCAACCCGCCCAGCGCGCCGGCGCCTATGCTCATCGAGAAATTAATGCTGAATGCCGATGCCCGGTTCTCCGCCGTCGTAAGCCCGGCGAGCGTGGGCAGGTAGCAGACTGCCCAGAGGCACATTGCCAACCCAGCCAGAAACGCCAGGCCTATCTGTGCCTGCTCCCACACCGCCAGCACGCGCGCCACTCCCAGCAACGGCGCAGCTATCATGCTGAATACAAGCAGCGGGCGCAGCCCGATCTTGCGCGCCAGCCAACCGGCCGGCAGCGTCCCCGCGACGGAGCCCAATGTCAAAGCGCCAACGACCAGGCCGATGGCTCGCTCGTTGAAGTGAAGATCGACCAAGTATAAGTTGAATAGGAAAAAATAGAGTGAAAAGCCGAAGTCGAAGAAAAACTCGACGGAAAAGAATATCCAATATGCCCGGGACAGCTTCTTCTCCACCAACCATGCGGCGGGGTTCCTCCAGACAGATATGCCGCTCGCACCGCTGGCCCCGACTGGCTCAGCCTCAAGCAACTGCTCCACTATCGCCCCTCCCGTGCCAGAGTTTCCAGCCGGCTCACCGCCCAATCCAAGTCGCTGTATCGCAGTTCAAAGACCTCCGCCGTCAGCAATCGCTCCAATGCGGCGTACTGCGCGGCCAGCGACTCTGCCGACCCGAACAATACTTGGCGCATAAAATACCGCGCCACATCCTTGCGATAAGGAACCAATTCCGGAGGGCCGGGGACGCGCCGGTTGAGGAACACCAGGAAGTCCACCTGCGCCGTAAGAGCACAGGTCATCCCCGGCATCGCCGCCGTCGGAAGCTCGACGGATGGCTTGCCCGCTGCGCGCGGTGTGATCTCCAGCCCTTCCAGCTCGGGAAACAGTTTGGCCGCCGAAGGGCGAAAACGCACCTGATGGCAGTTGCCGATTATCAGACGATCCTTGCCGTGGTTGAGCAAATCGCTCGCGTCGTCGCTTACATAGGTCCATCCTGCGCGCGCACAAGCATACGACAAGGAAGACTTGCCTGCGCCTGAGTCGCCACACAGCAACACCCCCCGGCCGTTGAGTGCGACACATCCCGCATGCACAGGCGTCGCGTACCTGGTTTCAATGTGGTCATGCGGCGCGAATCCCAGGAAGAAATATCCCAGATAGCTGCTATGCCTCTCGGCGGCCCGCGAGATTGTAATCTGTGTTCTGTTCCGGTCAAGATAGCCGATGCTGTAGTTGTCTGCATCCGCTACGCTAATCCGCAGCGGATACATGATGCGGCAGACCGGTGTTGGAGGACACTCTGTCGAGTCGCTATCCACCACGTGCACGTCCACACGGATAGGTTCCGTGTCGAATCGCCTCTCAAATATGGACCACAGTTTGCCAGCTTGCGACAGAATCTCGGGGGAGTTGGTTGCCAGCTCTGTCGGAAACCCGAGAGGATAAAACATCTCCCGAAGTAAAACCTCAGGAACCTCGAACGAGTGCCTGGAAAAGTCGAGCGCCTTCTCCGTATCGCACGCCAGCTCTATCTCATCAATCGTCATCGCTTAGGTTCCTTCCTGGCAGTTTTGCGGGAACCGCGGAGCATAGAGAAGCCGCGGCGCGGTTCATCAGAACAGATACTTCACCGCGAACTGGATGATGCGGGGATTCGCCACGGTCGAGGCGATCAGGCCGAACGAAGGATCCTGGTTGGCCGGACCAGTGGGAGTTGTGATGAAGTTGACATTGTTATTGGGGAGGGCGAATTGCGGCGTGTTCGTCAGGTTGAAAAACTCCGCCCGGAAGCGGAAGCTGCTCGATTCGGTTACCGGGAAGATGCGCTCCACGGCCATGTCCACGTTGTGCTGGCCGGGACCGCGCACAATGCCTACGCCGCTGTTGCCGAAGTCCGTATCCCCAGGCCCGCTGCCGTTCGGAGCCTCCGGCGCAATAGTGAATGCATTCGGATCGAGATAGCCGTTGAGCACACGTGAATGGAGCGAACCCGGCGTAGAGGGATTCGATCCGGTGCGCTGTGCCCTATTCAAGAAATTTCCATAAACCGCGCCGGCGTTGCCGTCGAGCACCGTGATGGGGCTGCCTGTCTGGATCACGGAGATGCCGGACAGCTCCCAGTCGGAGAGCACTCGTCGGGGAAGTATAGGCGCCTGCCGGAATTTCGGCGCAGTCCACGTGAAGTTCACGACGGCCCTCTGGTCGCGATCGAAGTCCGTCAGCCCGTATGCCTGCCGGGGATTGTTCTGGTTATTGGTCAGCAACCATATCTCAAAGAAATCGGCTCCGCCGGAGCCGCTGGTCTCGTCCAGAGACTTCGACCATGTGTAACTGCCGAGAAACTGAAGTCCATGACCCAGCCGCTTGGTAATGCTGCTCTGTAGCGAGTTATAGTTTGCTTCGAATTCTGTATCGGCCAGGAGTGATCCCGTTGAGATGCCTGCGAATGGCAGCCGTTGGATGACATTGGCCGCGGTATTCATGGCCGTCCCGTTGACCGGGTTCTGCTCGCTCGCCAACAGCGCCTGGTTGAATTCAATCCTTCCTGGCGAATGCGTGGTGTGCGCGCCGACGTAACCGGCTTCCAGCAGGAGATTCCTTGCAAAGGCGTACTGGAGATTCAGGTTGTACTCCTGTGTGTAGGGGTCGATGACGTGCGGCGAAACGGCGGATGTATAGGCGTTTCCGCCGGGCAGGCGAGGCTGATAAATGGGAAAGCTTGAAGCCGGCGGCAGCAATGGGTCGAAGGGATATTGCAGCGTAGCTCCCGCATTCTGCACGCCGAAAGAGAGTTCCTGCAGCGAGAACGGCTGCCCTCCCGACTGCCCTTCGACGAATCCTCCTGAGGGGCGATCGTAATAGAAGCCGTATCCGCCTCGCAGCACCAAGGCCGGCTTTTCCATCAACTGTAGTGCGAAGCCCAGCCGCGGCGAGACGTCATGATAGTCGGTAGACCACAGCCCCGCAGTCGAGGTCTTGGTTACTCCAACAGGAACCGCACCGGGAAAGTTAGCCGGCAGAGTAAATCCGCTGAGCGATCCCGCGGCCGGCACCTGCCCTGCCGCAATCGACGGATCGAAGTTACTCAGCCGGCCATGGATCTCCGTCGCCGGGCCGAATATCTCATAGCGCAAACCTGCGTTCACGGTAAGCCGCTGCGTCAGTCTGATGTCGTCCTGAATAAAGGCCGCCACATCTGTGTAGCGTTCGTCCTCGCGGAAAAGACCCGAGGCGCCGTCAAGCCCTGAGACATTGCTCGCGCCAATGGGGCTGCCATTCTGCGCCGCGCTCTGGCCAAGCAAAAAATCTTCAAAGGTGTTGATCAGCAGCAGTCCATCGATGCCGAAGGGCGGGTTTACGTCTACTTCATGACGCTTCAGCTCGACGCCGAAGCGCATATCCTGGCGGTTGCGCGTATGCGAGACGGTATCTTGCCAGATGAAGCTGTTGGTGTTCTGCCACTGCGATGGCGTGCCGGCATCTCCAGTGGTAAACAGGCCGCTGATGCTCACCGCAGGCGCCACGCCTGGACTACCCGTCGGCGTGCTCATTCCCAGGTCCGAAGCCTGAATCGGGTTCGCGACGGAGGAGAGACCGCTGAATCGCATATAGCCGAAGCGCGCCAGGTTGATCAGGTTGGAGTTGAAGACGTGCGTATCCGCCAGAACGAACATCGTGTTCTGGTCGAGTTCATTGGTGCCCCAACCGGGAAGATTGGCGGCACTCGGCGAAAAGGGATAAAGGGTTGGGGCGCGCATATAAAAGAACCTTCCCGCGAGCGTGTTCTTCGCGGTCAAGACCTGATCGACGTTCATGCTGAACTGGTCCTCAGTGTAATGAGCGGGGAGGGAGAAGGTAGACTGGCCAATGGGAAGCTCTCCCGGAGCCGTAGGAAGATCGATCTGGGGATTGGGAACCGCATACTGGCCATTACTCAGCTTGAAGTTGAGCAGGGCCAGCGCGACGGGATTGATGTTGGAACCGTCGCAGGCCACCTGCGTTCCAAGCGCATTGGGCAGATAGCCGGGCGCATCCGCGTGGTTGGCGGGACAAAACTGCGCTCCCAGCGTTGCGGCAGAGCGGTCGGAGGTAAGCTGCGGCAGATCGGTGGTTGTCTCGGATCCGAATGCCCCGCCATTGACCTCTCTAATTCCTTGATATTCGACGAACAGGAAGCTCCTGTCCTTCCGGATTGGACCGCCGAAGGATGCGCCGAAGATATTCTTCTTCAGCGTGGGGCGCGGCTGATTGTTGTCCAGCTTTGAGAAGAAGTCGTTTGCGTTAAAGATGGTATTGCGCACAAACTCCCACGCGCTTCCGTGGAAGTTGTTTGTGCCGCTCTTGCTTATGAAGTCGATGTTGGCTCCGGCGCCTCTTCCGTAGGAGGCATCGTAGTTGGCAGTTTGCACCTTGAACTCCTGGATGGCGTCGGGTGCGGGAATTGCCGTACCCACCTCCTCTCCGTCATTGTTCATGGAGTTCTGCGAGAGGTTATTGGCGTCGATGCCGTTGAACTGG
>Ga0187890_10000708_pt1 | contig 23993 bp, 28 predicted proteins | sample June2016WEW_21_1_FD_133005 | JGI IMG/M metagenome (GOLD analysis project Ga0187890, IMG submission 133005) | Peatland microbial communities from SPRUCE experiment site at the Marcell Experimental Forest, Minnesota, USA - June2016WEW_21_10 | ecosystem: Environmental > Terrestrial > Soil >... | reverse complement strand
GTGCGGATTCGAACCGAATGCAAAGCGTCCGCGACCTGCGAGTTAACGGCGAGCACCTCGTAAACCAGCCCGATAGTTCCCTGTGGACAGCGCACGGGCGAACCGAATGTTGCGGGTTACCTGCCCACCGGCCGCGTCGCCGCGTCCTCCGGCCATTGGATGGTGGGGCGCCGCTTCTGCATCGCGCAGTCCCTCAAGAACAAGTTGATGAGGTTCTGATAAGGCATCCCCATCTCGGCCGCCATGTTCTTAAAGTAATCGACCGCCACGGTGTCGAGGCGAATGGTGATCTGACGCTTGAGTTGTTTAGCGTAGGGATTCTTGCGGGACTGGGAAAAATCGTATTCTTTTCTCATCTAAGTCTCCAATACACTCCTTCTTCCTGCGCGGTCGCGCGCCGAGCTGAGATCAACCGGATCACCGAATCGGATTGACGGTAGCAATGACTGACGATCAGACAGCGCGCCTGCAAGCTGTAGCCCAAGAGCACGAACCGATCTTCGTTCTCAGAGTGATCCGGGTCGTCGATCAACCGGGCGCTCTCATCCTGGAAAACGGTTTGTGCTTTCTCGAATGAGACGCCATGCTTTGCCAGGTTGGATCGGGCCTTGCGCCGGTCCCAGGCAAACTCGATATTGCCCACAGCATTATCTTAGCAATACCGGGGCCGAAGAGGGCGATCGCCCACTCCCAACCTCTTTTCCAGGCCTCGGTATACATACGGAAGCCGAACTGTTCGGCGGTTTCGATAGCTCCCACATAGGTGGTGGATGCGGGATCGCGGATGGGCCAGCCCTCCTTATGCACGGTGGTTTGGGTGAAGACGCAGCCGAGCTTGCACTCCCGCGTGCGGGCGCGCTGTCCCTCAATCCGGCCCGTTCGTCCTTCGGCCTCGGCGGCCACGACGGGCACCTGCACACCATCCACGAGCACATACATTTTGGGAATGTTCTGTGGAGCAACGATGGGCAAGACGAGTTGTTTGGCGCGACCGATTTCCCGACCGTCCCGCTGACCGATCTCCGCGCCCACAGCAAGTTGCCCGCGGCATCCACCGCTACGCCGTCCGGTAGTTTCAACTCCGCGCTGGTAGCCGGCCCGCGTCATGATTCTCCTCCATTTAGGAGTACTACATCCGAAAAGATACGCCGAGCTGTCCGCTGATGTCAACAGTTTTCGTCCAAGGCTCTGGATTCTTGGTTTGGTTCTAGTACGGGGTTGGCTCGCCAAAACCCAGTTGGAGGGCAACGACGAAGCTTTTCATTTCTTCGCGGCAGGCACCCGCAGCAGCTTCTCGAGCTTTTGCAGGGGTTCCTCCAGCCGCTGCAAATTCTTCAGCACGCCGGCAAACAGATCGCCGACCTTGGCGAAGCGCTCCGGAGCGTTGTAGATATTGAACTGGCCCGGCGTGAGGCCCGGCTGCACTTCGTTCCAGTCGAGCGGCGTGGCCACGGGGGCACCCGGATAAGCGCGCAAGACATACGGCGCGGCGATGGTTTTCGACTTGCCGTTCTGCATCCAGTCGAAATAGACCCGGCCTTTCTGACGCTTCGAAACCGCGCGCGGCACGGTGAACAGTTCGGGCCTGTCGCGCTGCACCAGGTGCGCCAGGATCTCGGCAAAAGTGCGGCTCTCGTCGTAGCTGTAAATCGGCTCGAGCGGAATGTAAATGTGCATGCCATCGCCGCCGGTAGTCTTGGCATAGCCCTTCAGCCCGATCGCATCCAGCTTTTCGCGCACCAGCAGGGCGGCCTCCACGATGAGGTCGTAGGGGCACTCCTGCGGGTCCAGGTCGATCAGCACGAAATCGGGATTATCGAGCGTGGGCGCGCGGCTCATCCAGGGGTTGTGGTCGATGCAGCCCAGGTTGACCAGATACAGCAGACTGGCGCGGTCTTCGGCGATGACATAGCGGATGGGCGCTTCGTTGTGATCGGAGTGGATCTCTTCGGCGCGCAGCCACGGCGCGAAAGTGAGCGGGGCATCTTTCTGGAAGAAGAACTGTTGCTCGATGCCGTTGGGATAACGCTTCAGCGACAGCGGCCGGTCTTTGAGATGCGGCAGGATGAGGGGCGCGACGGCGTCGTAGTAGTTGAGCAGGTCGCGTTTGACGATGCCTTCGGCCGGGTAGAAGACCTTGTTGAGGTTGGTGAATTTCAGGGGATGTTGGTCGATGGTGAGGGTGGCTTCGTTGCCGGTGGGGGCGAGCAGGGGGTCTCTGGACAGGCCGGAGGCCTGTCCTACCGTTTCGCGAACGCAGTCGCGGGGACTGACATCGGCGCGCAGGCCGAGGTACACGGGCGCGCGCAGCCTACCCTCGCCCGTCCAGTTGGCGAACTTCACTTCCGCCACCAGTTCGGGTCTCACCCAAGTGACGTCTTTTCCCACTTTGGGCGAATCGGGAAAAGGCGATTGCGGAGTGGTGAGCGGGTCGAGTCTCTGGCGCAGGGCGGCTAAGGCTTTCTGATCGAAGCCCGTGCCGACGTTGCCGGCCCAGGACAGCTTGCCGTTGTCGTACAGCCCCAGGACCAGAGCGCCGAAGTGGTCGCGCTCGCCGGCGGTGAAGCCACAGATCAGGAACTCCTGCCGCTCGACGATTTTCAGTTTGATCCACTCGCTCGAGCGGCGCGATTCGTAGCGGCTGCTGGCGCGCTTGGCGACCAGCCCCTCGATGCCGGTTTCGCGCGCGGCCTGCAGCATGGCATCGCCCGCGCCCGGAAAATGTTCGGAATAGCGCAGCACGGCGGTGGGCGTGAGGATGGATTCCAGCAACTGCTTGCGCTCGATCAGCGCCACTTGGCGCAGATCGTAGCCATTCAGATACAGCAGATCAAAAGCGAAGTAGACCACCGGCCGCGCGCGCGCCATGTGCGACACGGCATTGGCGTCGGACTGTGCGATGCGCGGCTGAATCAGCTCGAAGCGGGCGGCGCCTTTTTCGTCGAGCGCCGCGATTTCGCCATCGAGAATGGCCTGTTGTGCGGCGATGTAGTGGGGGATGACGCTGAGTTCGGGGTATTGTTTTTCGCAGGAGTGGCCGGTTCGGGAGACCAGGCGGACGGATTCCCGATCGATGAAGCAGATGGCCCGCACGCCGTCCCACTTGACCTCGAAGAGCCACTCGTCGCCGCGCGGGGGAGTCGTGGCCAGCGCCGCTTTCATCGGGGCAATGGCGGTGGGCATGGCGGCCTTCACGGCGCCGGGGAGACCTCTCCCTGCCGGTCGCGGCTCGGTATGCGTCGCGTCGGGCTCGGCATGCTTCGCGGCGACCTTAGATGCGCGGCGCGCGGGATGGCTCTTCCATTCGCGCTGGGGATCGCCGGCGGTCTCCTGCTTGGTTTTGCGCGCTGGCAGGCCCTGCGCGATCTCCTGCTGCGTGCGGCCGGAGAGCACGCTCCAGGCGTATTGCTCGATGTCCCAACCCGGCACGGCGTCGGCGTCGCGCTTCTTGATCAGCAGCCACTCGTTGCCCTTGCCGCGATTCTTCATGTGGACGATGGCGAATTCGCCCTTCAGCTTTTCGCCGTGCAGGCGGAACTTCAGGTCGCCGCGCGCGAGTTGCTCTGCGACGGGCGCGTCGCCCAGCAATTCCCACGTTCCGCGGTCCCATAGCATGACGCTGCCCGCGCCGTAGTTGCCGGCCGGAATGTTGCCCTCGAATTCGCCGTATTCGAGCGGATGATCTTCCACTTTGGCGGCCAGAAATTTGGAGAGCGGCTCAAGCGAGGGGCCTTTGGGAACCGCCCACGAAACCAGCACGCCGCCGATCTCCAGACGGAAATCGTAGTGCAGGCGCGTGGCATCGTGGCGCTGCACGTAGAAGCGCGGCGCGCCGGCGTCCGGCGCCTGGGCCGCTTTGGTTTGGGGAGGCGGTTCGGGAGTCTTTTCGAATTTGCGTTTGCGGACGTACTCTTCCAGTGCCATAAAGCCTTGCCCCTCCTCCATTTACATGATATCTTCGGAAATGTCGCTGTGGGTGAGGTTGCCCGTGGGGCAGGATGGCATCCTGCGCGCCGATTGGTAATCGGCGCAACCTTGCGGGCCCGATTAACAATCGGGCCGCAGGTTACCAACCTGCCCCACAAGCAAAGTGGGGTGATGCATAAATGGCCAGCACCGTTTGGAAGGGACATCTGACGTTTGGACTGGTTTCGTTGCCGGTGCGCCTGTACAGCGCCGCGCGCGGCGAGACCGTGAGTTTCAACCTGCTGCACGCCAAGGATAATTCGCGCATCAAGCAGATCACCTATTGCCAGGCGGAGGACCAGCCGGTGCCGCGCAGCGAGCTGGTGAAGGGCTACGAATACGAGAAGGACCATTACGTGGTGATCGAGGAGGAGGACATCAAGAAGGTCGCTCCCAAGACCGCCAAGGTGATGGAGATTCTGGAATTCGTGAAGGGCGACACGGTGGACGCCATCTACCTGGAAAGCTCGTATTACATGGCGCCGGACGAAGGCGGGGAGAAGCCCTACGCGCTGCTGTTCGCGGCCATGGGGCAATCGAATTACTACGCGCTGGCGAAGATCGCGATGCACAATCGCGAGCACATCGTGGTGCTGCGGCCGGGCAAGAAGGGCATTCTGCTGCACACCATGTACTATGCCGACGAAATCCGGCAGGTGGATGAATTCCGCACCAACACGGACCTGGTGAAGCCCAACGAGCTGGCCATGGCTAACATGCTGATCGAAACGCTGAAGGCGGAGTTCGAGCCGGAGAAATACCACGACACCTATCGCGACAACCTGATGGCGATGATCGAGGCGAAGAAGGAAGGGCAGGCAGTGGTGGAGACGCCGGAGCCGCACTTCGCGCCGGTGATCGACATCATGGAAGCGCTGAAGCGCAGCCTGGCGGAGAAGAAGAAGCCGGTGCAAGCGGCGACGGCGGCGGCCGGGGAAGCTGAGGGGGAAGCGCCCGCGGAGCCGGTGGCCAAGAAGCGCGAGCGGCGGACTAAGGCGGTGTGAGGCAGGCAGGCGTGGCGCGCCGAACTGCGCGAGGCTAAAGCGGCACGCAAAGCCTGGCAGCCGGTAGGCTCCGGCGTGGTGGCGTAACGGGGTATTCTCAGAGAGGGAGCAAGCAATGGACGTGCACGTCACCGGAGAACTGGAAGCAAAGTTGACGCACTCCGCCGCCAAGCAGGGCCGCACCCCTGACGAACTGGCGCAGGACGTTCTGGCGCACTATCTCGAAGAAGAGGCCCGCTTCGTCGAGGCCGTGAACCGTGGCGAGGAATCCCTGCAGAGGGGCGCGTATCTCACTCACGAACAAGTCGGGCAGCGCCTTCACCGGTTTCTGAAAACCTAATGCAGGTTCGTTGGTCGATGCCCGCGGCGGATGACCTGGAGCGCATTTGCGAGCGCATCGACTGCGACAATCCGGAAGCTGCCCGCCGCGTCGCCCGGACCATTTATGACGGTTGCGCCCGCTTGAAGGACTTTCCCCACCTTGGGCGAGCTAGCAGCCGCATGACCGGACGGCGGGAGTTGGCCTTTTCGCCGCTGCCTTACGTCGTGGTCTATCAGGTCACGCAGCACGCCGTGGAAATTCGCGCATCTTCCACGGCGCGCAGGACTGGCCCTAGCAGCTAATATCGCGAGGCCGAGTGCGACCTGCCGGTCCTCCTTCTTGAGGTAGCTGACGCCAGTCGCGAGAGCTGCCTGGTTGATGGCTTCAGCGATCTCCTGCATCAAGAGCACGGCTGGGCCCATCTCCAGCCCGACCATTTCCGCGCGCGCGCCCACTATTTGATGTTGCAGGTGAATCACATTATCGGGTGTCGCTCGCCAATGCCCGACACCCAAGGAGATCCCAGCTTGCGGCATGCGGCCGCCAGAAAGAAGTAGAGAGGGGAGTAAAGCTTGCCTTTGCTTTCGAGTTCGGCTTCAGATAGAAATCCGGGCGTTCCTTTTCAGGACATCCAACACGACGGCGTCACGGTACGGCCAAACTGCCAATTTCCTTTTCAACCCAATGCAAATCGACGCGGCGAAGTTCCGCATTACCGACGGCGGCTGCTGAAAGCTGAAAGCTCTTCTACCCGAAAAGGCTGGCCCAGCCAGCCTTGACCAGGACCACGACAACCCACGGCACGAGCACCGCAGTTAAAGCCTTCGAGAAAGGAAACTTTTTCACCGTTACCGAAATACCGACGGCCAACAGCAGGATCGTCCAGAAGCTGAAGAGATCGATCGAGGTGGCCAGGCTGTAAAGGGCCTTCGCGGAATTAGGCGGAGGCTCCAGAAAGGCGCCAAGGTTAAATGCCAGTGGGTTCTGGAGGTTAAAGTCTTCGGGATTCTTGATGAAGATGACGACAATCGCCAGCAGGCTGGATATGAGTCCGGGCAGCATGGCGTAGGCGGAGATGCCAAACATCTGTTTGAAGCCTATCGACGCACCCATCATCTTGCAAACCATCAGCAACACGCCGGCCATAATCAGCGCGATCACCACAATGACGATCGGGCCGGCCACGTACGCGCCAATGGGGGCGAACTTGAGTTGCATTTGGAGGGCGGCCTCGCGCTGCTGCGGGTCCATTTGCTGCACCCGCGAGTTGGTTTCCATGGCCTGACGCATCGAATGTTCCCAGCCCACATGCGTCGTGAAACAGTACATGAAGGCGAGGTACCCAACGATCAGAAGAACGATCGGCACGATCCAGCCGGGCCGGGCGGCGATATCGGCGAACGCCTTTTTGGGGTCGATGAACACGTCCGCGATGCGGCCGGCTTCGCCCAACGGCGGAGCGGCATTGTTGGAAGAGGCTTCAGGTGTCATATGAATCGGGGGTCCGAAGGGGGGATTATATCACCTTCAATTCTTCAGCGCATCTTTGATCCGGTCGGTCAACATATCCACGAAACGCTCCGGCAAGAACCCGTTCATCCGGCTGATCACCTGGCCATGGCGGTCCAGAACAATTGTTGTGGGCATGGAGGTGATGGCTAGGACCCGCGAAAGCCCGTCTTCAAAATAGACCTGCCGCTGGTCCCAGTGGTTCTCCTTCAGGAACGGCGCCACCAGTTCGCGTTCATCGTCGGTGTTGACGGAGAGAAACACGACGTCGGGCGAATCGTGGAAGCGCTGCTTCACCTGCTCGTAGAGCGGGTGCTGGACGCGGCAAGGGCCGCACCAGGTAGCCCAGAAGTCGAAGACCACGGCCTTGCCCTTCAACGAAGCGATAGACAGCTTGGCGCCATCCACGCCCGAAATCGTAAATTCCAGGACATTGGCGGCTTGCGCATTGGGGTCGTTCTGGCGCAAGCGCAGGCGGCGGGCCGCCAGCAACCCGGTGGTGCGGTCGTAGGCTTCCAGGATGATGTCGCCCAATCCCTTTTCCGAGCCGTAGAGTTTGCGATAAGTTTCGCCCAGTTGCACGCGGTCCTTGGCCCGGTCGGGGTCCGTGTTGCGGCTATCGGGGATGGTTAAGGCGTCGGCATAAGGACCGAGCGCATCTTTATCCTGACCGGCGCGGAGCAGCCAGCGGCCGATCTCCCGCGCGGCCTCGGCCGTGGGATAGACTTCGTAACCCCGCCGCGCCAGCGCGAGAGCCTCGTCGATCTTGCCCAGATTGCCGATGGCGCGCGCTTCGCAGGCCAGCACGCGCCCCAGTCCTTTGTCCACTTCTTCATGCCACTGCGCCTCGCTCATGTGGCCCGGGGCAGGTTGGCTGCGTGTCTGGCGCAGCAGTTCTTCATACTGCCTGGCATATTTCAGCGCGCGCTCCGAGGTGTCGGCGGCGTCGGAAACCAGCAGGGCGCGGACGATTTTATCCAAAATCTGGGCATCGCCTGGTTCGCGCGCCAGCACCCGCCCGCCATACTCGACAATGCGTTTATCGTCCTTGGCTTCGATGGCCGCTTTGACCAGCGCCCGCTCGATTTCGTTGCGGCGCGTGGTCTGCGGATATTTGGCGAGATGCTTTTCCAGCGCGCGGATAAAATCGACCGGGCTGTTGCCGGCCTCGGAGACCGCCCGGCTCAAGTCCTGGCTTTCGCCGGCATTGGGATCGGCGGCAGGGGGGGCAGGAGGCGCATTCTGCCCCCAGCCCAGCATGGCGAAAAAAAGAGCGGTGCAGAGGAGCTTCATTTCGGGGCACGAAACTCGTCGGCCAGGCTGGCCGCGCGCAGGCGGGCCTGATGCATGTAGCTCTCGTTCTTGGCAATGCGGTCGAGCAGCGGCAGATACTGCGCGGCGTCCACCACGCGCTTACGGTCGTAGGCCGATTCCAGCAACAGCAACGCCTTCATCACGCCCAGCCGGTCGTACTTGGCGGACACTTCCAGGTTGGTGAAGAGTTGTTCGGATTCGCTGATGCGCTCGAACGAGTCGGCCAGGGCCTGCGCCGCCGGGTCCTCGGAGAAATTGAATTTGACCTCGTTCTTCCTGGCGCCATCCACGAAGCGGAAGGTCTTGTTACCCATGAACGCGACCTTCAGGGGCGATTCCAGCGGGTGGTCGAAATAGCCAAGATTGGCGGCCAAATCGAACAAGCCGGCCACCTCCGGCGCGCTCAATTGGAAACGCACGGGGTGGTCGTCGTTTTCCTCCTCGCGATAGTCGCCCGCGCCGGTCTTATCCACATTGATCGCCACGTAGGCCGGCGTGCTGGCGGGGAACGACTTGGAGAAGTAGAGGCGCGGGACGTCCGCGGCGTGGGCCGCAGCGAGAGACAGGCACCACAACAATGGCAAACACCGCTTCATTTCGAATTCGCCCAGCGCCGATTACCAATCGGCGCGCAGGATGCCATCCTGCCCCACGGGCTGCGGGTCGCGTGGCAGATGGCCACCGCCAGCGCATCGCAGGCATCCTCGGATTCGATCATGGCATCCAACCTCAGCAGCGACTGCACCATCACCTGGACCTGCCGCTTCCCCGCCTGGCCATAACCGACCACGCTGGTTTTGATTTCGAGCGGCGAATATTCGCCCAATTCCAACCCGGCTTCCGCGATGGCCAGCAGGGCGACCCCGCGCACGTGCGCCAGTTTCAATGCAGTTCTTACGTTGGCCGCGTAAAACACCTGCTCGACGGCGGCAGCCCCGGGCGCATGTCGCCGGATCACCTCGCGCAGCCCGCGCGCGATTTCATGGAGGCGCGCTTCGAACGGATCCTTCACGTTGGTCGAGATCACGCCGGAGGCGACCAACTTGTGGCCGCCGCCATCGGATTCGATGACGCCGTAGCCGGTCCGCCGCGTGCCGCAATCGACTCCCAGCACCAGCACCTTATTGGGCCAGCGCCTCCAACTCCTTTTCGTCGATATCGAAGTTGGAATACACATTCTGCACGTCGTCCTGCTCTTCGAGCGCCTCGCTGAGCCGCAGCATGGCGCCCGCGTTCTTGCCTTCCAGCCGCACCAGATTCTTTGGCAGCATGGCGACTTCGGCGGATTCCGTGGGGAGATTGGCTTTATGGAGGGCCTCCATCACGGCTTCGTGCGCTTCGGGCGGGGAGACGACTTCCCACTGGTCGCCCTCGTCGCGCAGATCGTCGGCGCCGGCGTCCAGCACGATGTTCATGAGGTGCTCTTCGCTGGTCTTGTCGCGCGGCACGTAAGCATGGCTCTTGCGCTCGAACATCCAGGCTACGCTGCCGACCTCGCCGAGATTGCCGCCGTTCTTCGAAAAGCAATGGCGGATTTCGCTCACTGTGCGATTGCGATTATCGGTGGCAACCTTGACCAGAACGGCTGCGCCGCCCGGCCCATAGCCTTCGAACATGACTTCGTCGATCTGGCCTCCCTCCAACTCGCCGGTGCCGCGCATGATCGCCTTCTTGATGTTATCGGCGGGCATGCTGACATTTTTGGCGGCCAGGACGGCGGTGCGGAGGCGGGGATTGGCGTCCGGATCGCCCCCGCTGCGGGCGGCGATCATGATCTCCTTGATGATGCGCGTAAACGTCTTTCCGCGCTTGGCGTCGAGTGCGGCCTTCTTATGTTTGATGGTCGCCCACTTCGAATGACCTGACATGGCGAAACCTCTTCGTGGGGCCCGGCCTGCGGGGCCGGGTAGCTAACTTGTATGAATTCGACACCTGAAGCATAACAGAATGAGTTGAGTGGCGACAACCGGGGCCGGGGGGCCGGTTGTGGGTGAAGGGTGGCGAGTTGCGCGGGTTTGGCGGATTTGTGTGCCGGTCGTGGCGGCGGGGCGGAGCAAAACGTACGTAACATCCGTTTCCAGATGGCGGTGCATCGTGTTGCATGAAGACCGCTCGTGCGTGAGGCACGGCCGGCTTCCAGCGCGGTCGGGTTGCGGCCCTGCGGAGCCGTGGACCTCGCGCACGCATAGAAACCGGGTGCCCTCTGGTGTTGCCTTCCGGCTGGGCTGACACGTCGGCGCCATGGCTTTGACGATTTCGGAGACTCATCAATCCAGGGGCAGCTAGTCGCGGCCGCGGCGGTGGTACTCGCCTCCACCCAAACCACCGAGGTCGATGATCACGGCGACAATCAAGATGATCAGATTGACGCCCTCCATGGGCCGGTGGGTATTCACCATCCAGGCGTAGGCCAGCGTGGTCAGCGGCAGGAAGAAGAAACCAATCAGCGGAATCAGCAATCCGTGATAGGCGCGGTGCAGATAGTGCGTGAACAGCCAGAGGAAGAAAAGCACTAACCGCGGGAATGCCAGTACGACAACCACAACGAGGCAAGGCATAGGGCTGCCGATTATTGTCGCAGATTCGCGGCCCGCCGGCACGCCGCTAGAGCAGGTGCGGTGCGATTTTCCTGGCGGCTTCGTTCGATGGGATTACCGCATGCACCTCGAAATCGATGAGGTCGCTCCACTTCGCCATCCACGTGTCAAGCAGGCGGCGATCATGGGCTTCCATCACCTGATAGCAGCGCTCAAACTTGTCGTCGACCCAACTCGACACATAAACCAGACCCTCGGGAGCCATCCGGCCGCTATCCCGAAAGCGGCGATACACGGCGGCCGCATCCTTATTCTTGAAGTGCTCCACAACCATGTACGTCATTGATCGCCTCCCGGCGCGGACGCCCGCCCGTGCCCTGGATGGTTGCAACGTTGCAGGACAAATGTCCGGATGCTATTCGCGAGTTACCGGAAGCTTCGCTTTGAGACGTTGCATGCCTGGATGACCAGGAGGGGGAGGCATTATGCGGTTGGCGCGAGCGAAAGGTGGGGAAGGAGAACATCTTGCCCGATGTCCGCGATCATGAGGGCAGCCACGCCGCCGCTGCCCTCATGACCGGCAAAGCTGGGGGCTGCACCGGTCTCTATCGCGAAAATCGGGACTGAGATATCAGACGCTTACGGCTTCGGTGCGCCCACGATGATGTGCGTGGACACGGTGGTGTGCTGTTGCAGGTTTTGACCGGTAGCTATGTCTCCCTCCAGGATATACGACCCCGACGCGGGTGCGTCTATGGGGAACTGTGCAAACCAGATGCCGGGAGAGACTGTGCCGGAAACCGACCCTGTCAGAACCGGCGCCACGGTGGGATTGGCCTTGATGCTGTATGAGAAGGAGGCGTTTCCCCCATAGAACAGATCGTCGCCAGTAAGCAAGATCGTAATTGGCTGAGCCGAGTAAACGGCGGCCAGCGGAAGTGCGATCAGCAAGGTTTGAATGTCCGGGCCACTAACGCAATTGAAGCAGGGAACAACTCCCTCGGGGTCGGTACCCCCGGCTAGGACGGCGGTGGCAAGAAAGCCTTCACTCACTGTTCCCGGCGTCGCCGCCGGCGCATTGGGACGTGGCACGCCAACGAGGCTGGCATTGCTGGCAGCCAACAGCGGGCTAAGGCTCAGGAGAACAACTGCAACGGTGATAGTGCAAATGGTGCGCATCTTTTGAAACCTCCGCTTGGGGTTGAAGTTTGAGACCGGTCATTTCTGGCCGTCTCACCCAAGCTGAGTAAGTATCGGACAGATCGGGGGGCCTTGTCAAGTGAGGATGTATGGTTTCTTACTTTCGCGAAATTTGAGAGTCATTTCATACTTGTAAAATCGCTGCTGGCGAGCGCCATCATCTCGGCAAAGATGTATTGGAAGTTGGGGTCTTGAGCGAGTTCGACGTGCCGCGAGAGCCCCGCAATCTTCCGCAGCCGCGCCTCGCGCGCGGAGGGCGCGAGCAGCAGCGTGCGCGCGCCGCGAAGCGCGCTGTTGCCCACCGGCTCCACGGGCAAGCTCGCGGGGAGCAGTCCGATGGCGCGCGCGCTCGCCTGGCGGATGTAATTGCCGAACGCGCCCGCCAGGCAGAGCTTCTCGACGCCTCCGCCCGCGAGCATGCGCAGGCCCGCCGCCATGGCGCCCTTGGCCAATTGCAATTCGCGGACGTCGCTCTGCGTGAGCGCCACGCCATCGGCCAGGGACAGTCTCTTGTCCGCGTTGGTCAGGCGCCCGTTGGCACCGATCAGCCCCAGTTCAAGGCCGCACGCCGCTGCGTCCACGAGGCCGCTGCCGCAGATGCCGCGCGCCGCACCGCCGCCGATCACGTGGCAATCGAGCCCGCCGTCGCGCACGTGTACACTGTCGATCGCCCCCGTGCCCGCCCGCATGCCCGCGCCAATGCGTCCGCCTTCAAACGCCGGGCCGGCCGCCGTCGACGCACACACAATCCCCCGCGCGGACCCTACGATCACTTCACCGTTCGTGCCGATGTCGAACAGCGCGCAGGGCCGCGTATGCTCAGCTTGATCCAGGCGCGTGGCCACGATGCCGCAGAGCAAGTCGCTGCCCACGAATCCGCCCAGGCAGGGCAGGAATTCGGCCGGCCCCGGCCATCCCAAGTCCGAACTCTCGAAGCGGTAGCTGCCCAGCGTGGGCGAGGCGAAGGGCGCGCGAGTCAGCGGCGTAACATCCAGACCGCAGAAGAGATGGTGCATCGCCGTGTTGCCCGCGACCAGCACCTCGCGCAGCGGCTGGCTGTCCAGCATGCGTCCCAGCGCTTCGCGGATGAGGCGTCCCAGTTCGCCCGGATGGCGCAGATCGTATTGCAGGCGGCTCATCACGTCGGCTCCGTAACGCGCCTGCGGGTTGAGCGCGGTCTCCACGCGTTGGACTTCGCCGGTCGCCAGGTCCACCACCTGGACCACCAGCGTCGTGGTGCCCAGATCGATCGCCGCGCCTTGCCCCGCGCGCGGCTCGATGGGCACGGAAGCATCGTCGGAGAGCACGCGCAGCGACCACTGCTCCACTTCCACCACCACGCGTTCCGCCGCGGACGCGCAGCAGGCCAGCCGCCAGCCGTCGCGGATCTCTTTTTCGCCGAGCGCGTCGCGCATGGTCCCGGTGACCGGCACGTCGCCTTCGAGCACCCGCACCTTGCATCCGCCGCAAGCGCTCTCGCCGCCGCAGGGGAATTCGACGCCCGCCGCGAAGAGTTGATCGGCCAGGGTTTGGTGCGGGCGAGGATGGAGTTCGAGCTTCACGAGCGGCTGCGCGCGAACCGCGTCATGGCGTCCAGGTTGGCGTTCGGCGTGCCGCGCGGCGTCTCGCAGCCGGCGCCGCAAATGTAAGCCGCGCCCGCCTGCCGGTAGCACTCCGCCAGCGCCGCTTCCACCGACGCGGGCGTGCCGTCGCGCAATTCGCGCACCGGGTCGATATTGCCGAGCAGCACTTGCGTCTGCCGCATGGCGCTACGCGCGTGACCCAGCGGCGTCGGATAATCCAGGTCGATGATGTCCGCGCCCGTCTGCCCCATGCCTTCCACGATGCGCTTGGTATTGCCGCAGATGTGCAGGCGCACCGGCACGCCCAGCGCGCGGATCGCCGCGATCAGCTCCCGCTCGCGGGGCAGCACGTACTGCATGTAAATCTTGGGCCCGACCAGCGAAGCCGCCGCGTCGCCCACCCCGATCAGCGTCGCGCCAGCTTCCACCTGCACCCGCGCGAACTCCACTTCCATCCGCACCGTGAAATCGAACATCGCTTCCACGAAGGGCGCATCGTCGAAGAAATCCAGCATCAGCGTGTTCAGCCCGCGCAGATCGGCGCTCATGGCACAGGGCCCTTCGACCCACCCTTCCACGATCCGCGTGGCGCCGGTGCGTTCCGCCAGCAGCCGCAGGGCCTCCACGCGATCGCGCATGCGTCCGGGCGCGGCCGGATCGGGCAGGCGCAGGCCGGCCAGCTTGCTCTTCGCATCGAGCAGCGCGCGGCTCTCCACAATCGCGGGCGGCTGGTCGTCAAACCGCTCCACCGTAGCGCCCAGATCGGAGGCTTCGCGTGCCGGATCGGAAATCGCCGATACGTGGTCGAAGCCGAAGCGCTCTGCCACGGCCACCTGCGCATCGGCCAGCACGCGGTGGTCGCTCGCGTAGTCCCGGTAGTGCACGCCGGCCAGATCGGCGGCGAACATCATGGTAATCGGCATCAGCGGCAGCGAATCGGTGGGTTCGCCGCGCAGTTTCGCGAGAATGCGCTCTTTGCCCGTCATGGCTCAGTACCTGGCTCACTGGCGGGGCTCAAGCCCCGCGCGGGCTCAATCCCGCCCTCCATCCACCTTCACCACTCCGGTGTCATAGCTGGCCACGATGCGCTGGCCGGGTTCGGCAATTACAAACTCGGCTTCCGCCCACTCGCCCCACACCAGGCGCCGCAGCCACGCCAGGTCGCCTGTCAGCCGCTCGAAAGTCCAGCCCTTCTCCTTCGCTTCGGCCACGGACTCGCCGACGAACTTGCCGCCCGCCTCCAGCCCGGTCTCGATGAACGTGAGCCTGGAATACTGCGACTGGTAACGCGTCAGCTCCTCGTAGAGATAGCGCCCGTTGTCCTCGCCGTATTTGCGGATCATATCTTCCAGCGACTCGTCGAACCCCATGGTGTCGTGAGTCAACTGTTGCAAACCCTGGCCGCGTTCCAGCCAACCGGTCGACCGGTAGTAAGTACCGGGATTCTGTTCGAAGTACCGCTGGTAGCGTTCGCGGCTGCCCATCAGCAGCGCGATGCAGTCGTGCGCGCGCGGCAGCACCAGGCGCGTATGCCGCGCGGTCAGCCCGTCGAGCCCATTGCCGCACAGCCCGTAGCCCAGCAGAATTGCGTCGTAGACGCCTTCCGGCGTACGGTCCACCGCTTCTTGGAGCTTGGCCGCCATCGGCTTGCGGCCCAGGTCGTGCAGTCCCTTGGGCAGAAACTCAGGGTCCACCTGGTGCGGCGCATGCGCGCAGGCGTCGCACATTTCGCGGAACAGAACTTCGCAACTGATCAGCTTGAGGCGCATCAGGCACTGGCTCTGGCCTTGACGAGAGCGCGAATGAAGTCCGGCGTGGAACCGCAACAGCCGCCCAGGAACGAGGCGCCGGCCTCGCACAGCGCCGCGTAGTGCGAGGCGAAGAAATCCGCCGACGTGTCATACCGGACGGCGGTCCCCTCCATTTTGGGCAGACCCGCGTTGGGCTTGATCCAGATCGGGAGATCGCACGCCGCGCGCAAGCGCCGGCATACGGTCGCGGCATGCTCGACTCCAACGCCACAGTTCGCGCCCACGGCGTCCGCGCCCGCTTCCACCATCGCAACCGCCACGGCCTCTGGCGTCGCGCCCATCATGGTGCGGTCTTTGTTCTTGCCGGAGTCGAACGCGAAGGAGACGATTACCGGCAGCCCCGTGCTCTTCGCCGCGGCCACCGCCTGGCATGCTTCCTCGATGTCGCTCATGGTCTCCACCAGCAGGGCGTCTGCACCCGCCGCCGCCAGCGCCGCGGACTGCGCGGCAAAGGCCGCGGACACCTGCTCCGCGTCGATCTCGCCCGCCATCAGCATCTTGCCCGTCGGACCGATCGAGGCAAACACCAGCGCCTTCCCCGCCGCCGCCCGCTTGGAGATCTCCACGCCCGCGCGATTGATGGCCTCCAGATCGCCTTCCAGGGCCACCGCGTTGGCGCGAAAGGTATTGGTGAGGATGACCTGGCTGCCCGCGTCCACGTAGGCGCGCGCCACCGCTTCCACGCGCTCGGGATGTGTCAGGTTCCAGGTGTCCGGCGCAGCGCCGGGGTCCAGGCCGCGCGCCTGCAGTTCCGTGCCCCACGCTCCGTCGGTGATCAGCAGACCGCCTGCCAACCACTCGCCGAGACGGCTCACGCAGCCACCAGTTTACGTGCCAGCGCCACCGCGGCCCCAGCGCTCTCGCCATAACCGTCGGCCCCGATCGAGTCGGCATACTGCTGCGTAACGGGCGCGCCGCCCACCATGATCTTCACCTTGTCGCGCAGTCCGGCGGTCTGGAAGGCGTCGATGGTGGTCTTCATGGACGTCATCGTCACCGTCAGCAGCGCCGAGAGCGCCACCAGGTTGGCGTTTTTCGACGCGGCCGCTTCGATGAAGCGCTCCGGGGCCACGTCCGCGCCCAGGTCGATGACCTCAAAACCGCCGCCCTCCAGCATCGACGCCACCAGGTTCTTCCCGATATCGTGCAGGTCGCCTTTGACTGTCCCAATCACGACGCGGCCGATCGGCTGCGCGCCCGTCGCCACCAGCAGCGGCCGTACGATCGCCATGGACGCCTTCATGGCGCGCGCCGAGAGCAGCATCTCGGGTACAAAATACTCTTCGCACTCGAAGCGCCGGCCCACCTCGTCCATGGCCGGCACCAGGCATCCGGTCACGATCAGGAGCGGCGCAACTCCCGCGGCAATGGCGGCCTCGGTGGCCGCGGCCGCGGCCTTCCAGTCTCCCTCGATTACGGCTTCGTGCAGCTTTTCCAGTTCAGACATGCGAAACTCCGTTGAATTGATGGACCGCATCCAGCATGGCGACGATGTTCTCCACCGGCGTACCGGCCTGCAGGTTGTGAATCGAATTGAACACGAATCCGCCGCCGGGCGCGAAGATCTCGCAGCGGCGCAATACTTCCTCCCGCACCTCGCCCGGTGTGCCGAAAGGCAGGGTCTTCTGGGTATCCACGCCTCCGCCCCAGAACACCAGGCGCGAGCCGTACTTGCGCTTCAGATCGCCCGGCTCCATGCCCGCCGCCGAACACTGCACCGGGTTGATAATGTCGAACCCGGCCTCGATAAAGCTCTCGAAGAACCGCTCCACGCTGCCGCAGGAATGTTTGAAACACTTCCAGGCAGTATTGGCGTGTACCCAGTCGTTGACGCGCTTGTAATAGGGGAACCACAGTTCGCGGAAGGTCGCCACCGAGCAGAACGATGAAGTCTGCGTGCCGAAATCGGTGCCGCAAAGAAACACGCAATCCACCGCATCGCCGATGCGGGCGTGGATGCGCGCCAGGTTCTCGATGCCGATCTGGCACTGGCGCTCGAAGATGCTATGGATGTAGCCGCGCCGCGTCCGAGTCGAGATGTACCACTCCGTCACGTCACGGATGCCTTTCGGGTTTTTCAGAAACGGCGCGGGCACCAGCGCGATGTCCCCGAACGCCGTGCCGCCGAACGACGCCGCCACACCGTAGCCGCTTGCGGCGACTGCGCGCACGGAGCGCTCGATATGGTCCAGGTCTTCCGCGGAAATGGGGCTAAACTCTTCCAGGTTGTCCGCCGGATCGAGCTTCTCGTCATCGACTGGCGGCTGCCGGACGATGGTGTCGAAGAAGGCGCTGCCCATGGGCATGCGCCCGCTCGGCGCCGCCGTTTCATCGCCCTCGGGATAGATCAGGATGTCGCCGTTCGGTTCGGTCTTGATCCGGAAATCCGTGGGCACCAGCACATCCAGACCGCGAAAGTTCCATTCCTTCCAGTCGGTGGCGGAAGAGCCGAACATGGTCTTGCGTGGGAACACGCCGGTGACGTCGAGACCCATCGCCGCGCGCAGGTCGTCCTCCACCAAGCCCAGCATCTGATAGGGCTCGTGTACCTTCACCGGCCCCGGCGATAGCCCGTAATAGCGGCGCAAGGCCGCCACGCAACTTACGTGGACGCCGGTTACCGCGGTGCTGCCAAAATCCAGCGGAATGCGATCCGGTTCGCGATGCTCCAGGGCGGTGCGCAGCCTGTCCCGCGAAGAGACGCTGGTTTCCCTCAACAGCCGATTTATAGCACGAGTGCTAGATCAGTGGGGCGGCCAATCTTGGCCGCAGCCGCCTCTCAGACGGCTATCTAGCCACAATTTAGCGGCGCCGGGCGATGGCGCGGCGGTACTTCACCACGTTGGCTTCCTGCGCGGCTAGGGTAGCGGAGAAGTTGTGGCCGCCGGAGCCATCTGCGCGCGCCACGAAATACAGATAGTCGGTTTCGGCCGGATGCAATACCGCCGCCATGGACGCGACGCCCGGATTGGCGATCGGTCCAGGCGGCAGCCCCGCATGTTGGTAGGTGTTGTAGGGGTCGCCGCTGGCCAAGTCGGACCTGTGAATGGCGCCGTTATAGTTGCCGGCAAGCAGCGCCGCGTAGATGGTGGTCGGGTCGCAATCGAGCTTCATCCCGATGGCCAGTCGGCGGGCGAAAACAGATGCGATGACGGGCCGCTCATCGGGGAGCTTGCCCTCCTTTTCCACCAGCGAGGCCAGCGTCACGGTGCGGTGCACGGAAGCATCGGCGCGCAGGCCGCGCCAGACTTCGCGGAATTTGCCGGTCATCGTCAGGCACAGTTGATCGGGCGTGGTGCTGCGGCTCAGGCGGTAGGTATTCGGGAACAGGTAGCCCTCCAGAGTGGGCGCCTGCGGGTCGAGATCGCGGATGGGCGCAGGGTTGCGGGCCACCTCCAGAAACTGTTCCGCCGAAAAGACGCCGAGCCGCTCGGCCGCCGCGGCGATATCGAACATGTTCTTGCCTTCGGGCACGACAAGATCGTAATAAAAGATGTCGCCGCGCTTGAGGCGATCGAAGATTTCCAGTACCGATGCCGGTCGGGCAAAGCGATATTCGCCGGCCTGAAGCGTGGCGCCGCGGCGTAGGGCGCGCGCAATGAGGAACGTCCACGAGTGGCGGATGACGCCGGCGTTTTGCAGCATGGCGGCCATCTGACGCGTGCCGGTGCCCTTGGGCATATCGACGAACGCCTCCCGGTTGAAGCCGGCATAGGGCGTGTTCAGGTCGATCCCGATGTAGGCCACGGCGGCCACGGCACACCCCAGGAGGACCAACGCAAGCCAGCGAGAGAGCGTCACAGGGAATCCAGGTAGCTCTGCAGCAGGATGACGGCGGCGAGCCGGTCGACGGCACGGGCGCGCTTCTCGATGCTGATGCCGCTGGAGCGCAAGACGCGGGAAGCTTCCACCGTGGTGAGCCGTTCGTCCCACATGCGCACGGGACGCCCGGCGCGCACGGCCAGCGCGTCGGCGAACTCCCGCGCCCAGGCGGACTGGCGGCCTTCGTCGCCGCTCATGTGCAACGGGTTTCCGATCAGGATCAGGGCGACGTCGCGCTCCTCGACCTGGCGGGCGATCTCGGCCAAATCGGCGCGCTTGGTGGTGCGCAGCAGGTTGGGAAGCCCTTGCGCGGTGATACCCAGGGGATCGCTGATGGCCATGCCGATGCGCTTCTTTCCCAGGTCGAGAGCCAGGATGCGGGGTTTTGGGGATGGCATGCGACGGAACCGATTTCATTATAAACGCGGGCGACGGCCACGACCGTAAGGGAGTGGTAAGATTCGAGACAGGGATCTCGTCGCTTCGTGGCCATTTTGTCCAAGCCCCTGCGCGCCGCCGAGCAGGAAGTGCGCAACATCGCAGGACCGCTGATTGCGTTGGGCGTGGGGATCGCCATCCTGTACTTCGGGCGGGTGTTCTTCATCACCTCGCTGGTGGCCGTGATGCTGGCCTTCATCCTGGAACCCTTCGTGACGCTGCTGGTGCGCATCCGGTTTCCGCGGTCGCTGGCCAGCTTCGTGGTGTGCGCGGCCGCGCTTTCGATCCTGTACCTGATGGGGATGGGCGCTTACTCCCAGTTGTCGGGCCTGGCCGAGGAATTGCCCAAGTACAGCCAGCGCATCGGCGATCTGGTGGAGAACGTGTCGCAAAAGGTGGAGGGCCTGGAGCAGCGCAGCTACCAGTTGGTGATGCCGGCCCCCAAGCAGCCGCCGCCGGCGCCGGCGCCGGAGCAGGCACGGAAGAAGCGGCGCACGGCGGAAGCCGCGGCGCCGGCTACTCCGGGCGCGATCCCGGAAGTGCGCATTCACGAGGATTCGTCGCCCATCAAACAGTTTATTTCGGTGCGGCTGGGATCGTTCTACCAAATCATGCTGATGGCTTCGTTCGTGCCGTTTCTGGTGTACTTCATGTTGAGCTGGCACGATCACATTCACCGCAGCTTTCTACAGTTCTTTCAAGGCGAGGACCGGGCGGCGGCGGCGCGCAGCCTGCAGGGCATCGCGGATATGGTGCGCGCTTTCGTGGTGGGGAATTCGGTGTTGGGACTGCTGCTGGCGGCGGCGAGCTCGCTGGCGTTTTGGATCGTTCACCTGCCGTATGCGTTGCTGGTGGGGCCGCTGAGCGGCTTCCTGAGCCTGGTGCCGTATGTGGGCCTGCCGCTGGCGGCGCTGCCGCCGCTGTTCGTGGCGCTGACGGCTTACGACACCATTTCAGGCTATCTGGCGGTGGTGGCGATCGTGAGCGTCTTCCATCTGCTGGCGCTGAATCTGCTGTATCCCAAGTTTGTGGGGTCGAGGGTGCATTTGAACCCGCTGGCGGTGACGTTTTCGCTGATGATTTGGGGATTTCTCTGGGACGCGCCGGGGTTACTGCTGGCGATTCCCATGACCGCGGCGTTCAAAGCGGTGTGCGACAACGTGAAGGGGCTGCGGCAAATCGGGAAGTTTTTGGGGGATTAGATCCGCGCCATGGAGGGCGGGCTTTAGCCCGCGCGGGGCTTTAGCTCCGCGATAGCCGGCTTTCAGCCGGCTCCGATAAGTGCTAATTTTACCATTCAGAGGGACTTTGTGTTCACCAAGCACGAATCGGATTCGCCAAGGCCAACCGATTGGGATCGATACTATTTAAGCGTGCCCGCTACTGCCAAGCTTACCCGGCGGTACTCCACATCGGTATTGGTGGATGCAATCAGGAGGCATGCACGTGCCGGCCGCGCCGATGGTCGACTCTCGATTGTCGAGATCGGGGGCGCGAACAGTTGCTTCCTGGATGCCATCCTCTCGCGTATTCCGTGCCGCACGTACGACGTCGTCGATACCAATGAGTACGGGCTAGGCCTACTGTCAGGGAGGGTGGGGGACGGGGATGTGGTGCGCCTGCACAAGCACAGCATCCTCGACGGTGCGCTGCCTTTGTCCGCGGACCTGGTGTTCAGCGTGGGACTCATCGAACACTTCAGGCCTAGAGAGACCAGGGCGGCAGTTCTGGCGCACCTGGATTACTTGCGGCCGGGCGGCACTCTGATTATTACGTTCCCGACACCCACTCTGTTGTACCGCATCACACGGGGATTCATCGAGGCCCTCGGCATGTGGAAGTTTCCCGATGAGCGGCCGCTCGATCCACAGGAAGTCATGGAAGCGGCCCGCATGCGGGGCGATGTAATTTGGGAGAAAATGCTGTGGCCGCTGATGCTGACGCAATACATGATCGTCGCGAGAAAGCGGTGTGCATCGGACGTGGAATTGCTGTCGGCGTAACCGCCTAAAGGAGGCGCCAATGGAGATCCCCTTCAGTTCAGAGATGCGGCGTGCCAGGTGTGCTCAAACGCGGGCACCTCGATCATAACGGGCAAGGTACGCGACGAATCAAGGACGCGAATCCTCACGCTCGCGCTCCTGCTTCCTGTGCAGGGCAAACGCGGTTAACAGGTCTCCACCGGCAGCCGCGCCGCATAGCTTCTTCCAGGCTGTTTCTTTGGACAGCGCAATTCCATGTCCGCGGACTTCCGCGATCTCTCCCTTGGTGGAAACTATGACGTGCTCCATAGCCGGCTCAAGCGGACCGTTTCATGCGCCGTGATTTGGCAAAAGCCGGGGAGACCGCTTCGATTCGCTGCATAGCTTCACGGTCAAAGAGCTTTTCATTACAAGTTGGACACTCATAGAACTCCACGTCTCGGACGGTGTAGTTCTTGCCCTTGAATTGACCATTCCAGTCCCGGCGGACATTTTTGATATTGTTGCTGCCGCACGTCGGGCAATGTCTGATCTCTACCATAACCTGAGCCTCGGCGCTAGAGCGCCCTCTTTGAAGATATCAGAAAATAGTAGACCTCCATACCTGCCTCTCGAACCAGCTTGCCTTTAGAATAAATGGCCAGCCCATCCAGCGTGGGGCTCTGGATGACATAGAGATATTCCCTGGATGTGCGAAAAGGACTTGTGGAACGCAGCGTCTTATAGATCGCCGTGGCGTTCAGGATCGACTCGGCGACATCCAATTCTGTCAAAGCGTCGGCGTCCATTTCCAATAGCGCCTTCTCAGTAAATATTACCTCCCGGCGAGCACCGCCCTTTTTATTCGGATCAGGACCTCGCTCATGCGCTTGCGCCTTTACACGGCGACGACGTCATCTCGAACGAGAATCGCACGGCCGAGAGCCTCTGCCGCATAGCCGCCTTCGGGCGGATCGTACACGAAAACGATTTCGCTCACCACGCGTCCGGTCACGCGGATCGCGCCATGAGCTGCGCTGGGGCGACGGCTGGGACACTGGCTTTGATACGCCGCAACGCTTCACGGTCGAGAACCCTTTCCCAGCAGGCCGGGCATTGGTGGAATTCGAGGTCGGGGATGGTGTAGGTCTTTCCTTGGAATTCGCCGGTCCAATTCCGGCGCACCTTCCTGATTTCATCGCTTCCGCAAGTCGGACAAAATGTGATCTCTGGCATTGATGATTGGCTGTGTAACGCCACGGTCTTCCTCCACTAAACACGCGTAATCTTAACTGAACAGGCGCGCCGCAACATCGTCTGCGCTCATGTCAAAGTGCCGGCCGACCTCATTCAAGATCGACCGGAGAGTTCCGATAGGAAGTACTTTGTGCATCGGCACGCTGACATGATGCTCGCCGCTCCGGCAAGAGTGGTCAACCGCACGTGGCTGCCCGTCTGCCGGGTTGTTTCATAGCCCAATTCCCGCAAAGCCTTCGCCAAGTCCGATCCCGCCAAATCCCGCGGGATCTTCATACCGCGATGACTTCATCGCGAACGAAATGCAAGCGGATGATCTTGGGCCGCGCGGGTTCGTCAAAATGGCAGACGACTGCATCCCGCACCATCCAGTTCAAGTCGTCGAGGGTGCTGGCGGTCGTGAAAATTGCGTGGCCCAAAGCCTCCGCCGCATAGCCGCCCTCGGGCGGTTCGTTCACCAGAAAGATGATTTCGTTCACTTGAAACCCCAAGAGCGGGGCTGAAGCCCCACGCGGGCTAAAGCCCGCCCTCCAGCCTCCCTATTCCGCCAGCGAATCGTCGCCGGAATTTTCGGTCAAGCCGCCGGCGTACTGAATGCGGGCCTCTTCGTCGTAACCGGGGATGGATTCGAGCGATGGCTCCACCACCGGCTCTTCGACCACATCCTCGCCGGCGATCTTGACGCGCCGGTAGTATTCCATGCCGGTCCCCGCGGGAACCAGGCGGCCCATGATGACGTTCTCCTTCAAGCCGCGCAGGTAGTCCACCTTGCCGTTGATGGCGGCTTCGGTGAGCACGCGGGTAGTCTCCTGGAAGGAGGCCGCCGAGATGAACGAATCGGTGGAAAGCGACGCCTTCGTGATGCCCAACAGAACCGCCCGGCCCTTTGCCGGACGCCCGCCGGACTCGATGGTGAGCTGGTTGATGGCGCGGAAACGGAACTTGTCGACCACCTCTTCGGGCAGAAATTCGGTATCGCCGATATCTTCGACCTTCACCCAGCGCATCATCTGCCGGACGACCACTTCCAGGTGCTTGTCGTTGATGTTGACGCCCTGCAGCCGGTAGACTTCCTGGATCTCGTTGACCAGATACTTCTGCAATTCCTTCTCGCCGAGCACATCCAGAATGTCGTGCGGATTGCGGGGGCCGTCCATGAGAGGCTCGCCGGCTTTCACCTTCTCGCCCTCTTGTACGTTGATGTGGACGCCGCGCGGCAGCGAGTATTCGCGCTGCTCGCCGGTTTCGCCCACCACGTAGATCTTGCGC
>Ga0187890_10000707_pt1 | contig 24000 bp, 24 predicted proteins | sample June2016WEW_21_1_FD_133005 | JGI IMG/M metagenome (GOLD analysis project Ga0187890, IMG submission 133005) | Peatland microbial communities from SPRUCE experiment site at the Marcell Experimental Forest, Minnesota, USA - June2016WEW_21_10 | ecosystem: Environmental > Terrestrial > Soil >... | reverse complement strand
TCTCGGCCAGTAGCTCGCGTTTAGACCCTTGCTGACCTTTTCCTACAACTCCCTTGCGGGTTCATTGTAAGCCGATCTTTGCTCGGGCTCCGGGCTCACCGCCAACCGGATAAACCAGTTCAACGCCTCGGGACTCTATCCTGCCTTTAACATTGGCTCCTGTTCTTCTCGACCAGCGCTTAGCTATAGACCCTTGCTCGCCTTCTCCAACTCACCTCGCGGTTGTCAGAGTGACTGCGCTCGAGCCCCGGACGCTGCACCAACCGGAAAAACTTCAGAACGTGTCAAAGAACGATTATGTTTTTACTCCTTCTATTTTTTTCGTCAATGGAATTTGCGGACTTGTAAGTTGCCGATAATCAAGCGAGTGCAGCTCATGCACAGGCGGGTGCCGCAAAAAATGTGCAGACGGGGCCGCCGTGCCCCATTGTCCACCATTCGTGCGGTATTTGCGCGCCCATGTTCCATTTCGAATGCGAAAGTCGACTTGCGGCGGTAGAGGCTCGTGCTGTGCAAAAGTTCGCTCCACCCGCATAAATTCTGTGGATTCTCATAAAGGCTGTTGTCGCCAAGGAGTTGTCGCTTTCGCGCGTTGCGGTCCGGTTATTCGCCGCCGGAATAATGGAAGACGCTTTCCAGCGGTTTTCCAAACACCGCGGCAATTCGGAATGCGGCTTCCAGTGATGGCGAGTACTTTCCCTGTTCGATTGCATTCACGGTCTGACGCGTGACGTGGATTTTCTCCGCTAACTCCTGTTGCGTCATCTCGCCATGCTCAAAGCGCAGCCGTCTGATCTCGTTGCGAATTGCGGCCATGTCAGGCCGCCCGCCGGTGTTGGATGATCAGGCACGCGGTGCGCATGATCTCAGCTGTCACAAGAATGAACAGCAGGGCATTCGTGTTAAAGACGAGCGGGGGATCGAAGGCGCCAAAAAAGCAGGCGAACGCGACGCCCGTTGCCAGCCCAGAGTAGGCGATTCGCATGGCTCTGAGCTCGATCAGTTTCTCACGCTCGTCGGGCGGGGCGTCCGCCTCCCGGGGTGTGAAGATGGCGACCGCGATCGTGAGCACAACCTGTACAAACACCAGCGCGATGATCGTCACCAGCAAGCTGCCAAAGTGGAAGCCGGCCGCAAGCGGCCCAGCGTGAATCACTCTCCAGAAATAGAGACCGTAAATCCCCAGCATGGACAGCATCGATATCCAGGCAGTTTTCTCGCGGAAGGACATAAAGAACTCCTCTGTGTCTAGTTAACACGACAAACTGTATAAAATAACATACATTATGTCAAGTATTATTTACGTTCAGCACTCCATGTTTCTTCGTTTCTTCGAAGACCCACAAGTCGAAACCCGAGATGGTCGTCAAACAGATCGTTGCTCAGTTGAGCGTTTGCTCGTCCGGCGTGGAACGAGGCGAGCGTTTACGTCCTTTCTCGGCTGATACGATAACGTTCGTGTCTTTGTTACTCGAAGTCCGGAACCTGAGCGTTCAGTTCGGTCAGACCCTTGCGTCACCCTCGCCCTCGAAAACTGGTGCGACCGTCCGCGACCTGAGTTTCTCGATTGACTCGGGTAAGGTGCTGGGACTGGTCGGCGAATCCGGGTCAGGAAAGTCGGTTACCTCGTTGGCCATCATGGGACTGCTCCCGCCGGCAGCGTCAATCTCTGGCCACATCATCTTCCAGAACGGGGCTGCTCAGGCTACGGAGCTCACAGCCCTCGATTCCGAGCAGTTTCGCCAGCTTCGCGGGTCGAGCATTGCCATGATCTTCCAGGAGCCGATGACGGCGCTTAATCCTGTGATGCGTGTCGGCGACCAGATCGCCGAGGCAGTTCTGGCGCACAATCGGGTCTCCAAATCCGGAGCATGGAAGCGCGCCGTCGAAGGCATGCGCGAAGTTGCCATCCCCGATCCCGAACGCCGTGCGCGCAGCTATCCACACCAGCTTTCGGGAGGCATGCGGCAGCGCGTGATGATCGCGATGGCCATCGTGAACCGGCCACAACTGCTGATTGCCGACGAGCCGACAACGGCGCTCGACGTCACGATCCAGCAGCAGATTCTCGACCTGCTCAACGAACTGCGGCGGAAGTTTTCGCTCTCGATGCTGTTCATCTCGCACGACCTCGCGGTCGTCTCGCAAGTTGCTGATCGCGTCGCGGTCATGTACGCGGGCAATTTGGTTGAGCTGGCGCCCAAATCCGCGATCTTCTCCGCACCCGCGCACCCATATACCCGGGGATTGCTGCGGGCGATTCCGACGCTGGCCACCGATCGGACACAGGCATTGGCCACAATTGACGGGACCGTGCCGAGCGTTGCCAATCTGCCACCTGGGTGTCCGTTCGAACCTCGCTGCCAGCACCGTATTCCAGCCTGTGCCGCAGAGCTCCCGCCGCTGATCGAAGTCGCGCCGGATCATTTCGCACGATGTCCGGTCGTGAACCCGAGGTCTTAGGTGAAACATGCCAGGCCCTGAAAAAATCGCCCGCCTGAGGTTTCCCCGAGAGCTTGGAGCTTGGAACTTGGAGCTGAGAGCTGCAATCCGAGAGCTAAAATCTCGAATCCGTCGCCGAAATCTGATAAAGATGTAGAACCCATGGGAACGAACCGAATCGAGGCCTTCAGCGACGGCGTGATCGCCGTGATCATCACCATCATGGTGCTGGAGATGAAAGTCCCGCGTGACACGACGCTCAATTCACTGCTCGGCCTCGCGCCACAGTTTCTCGCCTATCTGCTCAGCTTTCTCGTGGTTGCTATCATGTGGGTCAATCACCATCACCTGCTGCACGCCGCGCGCCGCGCTGATGCCCGTCTGCTTTGGTCGAACAACAATCTCCTGTTTTGGATGTCCCTCATCCCGTTCGTCACCGCCTACATGGGCAACAATTATCACGATCCGCGCGCCGTCGCGCTCTATGGATTCGTTCTGTTCCTCTGTGGGTCGGCCTTTTCCATTCTCCGCTCGGCCATCGCTCGCCATCACCGTGACGACGAAGACATGGTCCTCTATCACCACCGATCCCAGCTCAAGAACTTGTTTTCCGCCGCCCTCTACGCCGCATCCGTCCCACTTGCCTTCGTTGACGTTCGTATCTCCTTCTTCATCTTCGCCTTCGTCGCGCTCTCCTATTTCCTGCCCGAGAGGAAGCTAGCTGAACCGGAAAGCCATTCGTAACTCTGCGCGAGTCAAGCCTTTCCTAATGGTCTTGGGATTTTACTTCTGCAATCTGACTTCTGACTTGCGTTCCTGACTTGCTTTTCTCGGCTATAATCCTCGCTTCGCCGTGCGGATCCTTCTTCTCAGCGATATTCACAGTAATCTCGAAGCGCTCGAAGCCTGTCTGGCTGCTGCGCCTGCGCACGACCTTGTGGTCAACCTCGGGGATACGGTTGGATATGGGGGCAATCCCAACGAGGTCATCGCCCGGGCGCAAGAACTGGGCAAGGTTTTTGTGCGCGGCAATCATGACAAGGCGGTCAGCGGGTTGATGGACCTGGAAGACTTTAATCCCGTGGCCGGGTTGGCGACGTTGTGGACGCGCGAGCATCTCACGCGCGCCAACCTCGACTGGTTGCGCGAGCTGCCGCAAGGGCCGGTGAAGGTGGATGAGTTGCCCGGCATCCAGTTCGTGCACGGCTCGGCGCTCGACGAAGACGAATACATGGTCAGCGCGCGCGATGCGATCGAGCCGCTGATTACGAATCCTGTGCCGGTCACTTTTTTCGGGCACACGCACCTGCAGGGCGGATTCACTTTGCAAGGGGAGATCAGCGAATCGTATCGGCCCGGATACCGCACGGTCGGCCAGCCTGAGTCGTCGGATTGGCCGCTTCGCAGAGAGTTTCGCTACCTTATTAATCCGGGATCGGTCGGGCAGCCCCGCGATGGCGATTGGCGCGCGGCGTTCGCGGTATTTGATAGCGATGCGTGGATCGTGAGCTTCCATCGCGTGCCGTATAACCTGCGCGTGGCGCAGGAGAAGATCCTGGCCGCGAATCTTCCGCCGCGGCTAGCGACGCGGCTGGCGACGGGGCGGTAAAAGTGGCCTTTACTGAGAACTGATAGCTGAGAACTCTTTCTGTAAACTCTACCCATGGAGTCTGCTGCCTATACTGCCCACGTTGACGGAGGAGCCCGGGGAAACCCCGGACCGGCGGGGTATGGGCTGGTCATTCACGATCCGCTCGGGAAAGAAGTCGCCGAACTCAGCCAGTATCTTGGGCATCAGACGAACAATTATGCGGAGTACAACGGCCTGCTGGCGGCTTTGCGCTATGCGGTTGCGCACAAGATTCAGGCACTGAAGATCATCAGCGATTCGGAGTTGATGGTTCGGCAGATGAAGGGGATCTACAAGGTGCGGCATCCGGAACTGCGCAAGCTGTATGACGAGGCGCAGCGTCTGACCGCGCAGATCGAGCACGTCGAGATCCGACACGCGCTCCGCGAACATAATCAGGACGCGGACCGGCTGGCGAATGAGGCGATGGACCGCGGGAAACACTCTGCGCGGGGCGAAGCGGAGCCGCATATGCGGTCGGAATTTGCGGCGAAAGCAAGGGCCGGGGATCGCGCTGGAGCCGATGCGGAGCGCGGGGCAGCCACCCGGGTTGGACCGGCGGCGCGGCGAGAGTTCGAGGGAATCGTCCGCAACGGAGTCATCGAACTGCTCGACGGGACGCTCCCGGAAGGGACGAAGGTCGACGTTCGCGCGCGACGGTAGGACGGTCGCCGTTTCTCTGACCAATCGCTTGTGACAGTGCTGAAACTTCTGCGGTCGTTCGTCATTCTCCCGCCGAGTGGTCGTGGACGATTTTCCAGCCATCGGGGAATTTGCGGACAATCAGCGTGAATAATCCGTGGGGAGTTTTGCCGTCGGACATGGTCAGGTGAAATTCTCCGCGCACGAGGGCGGCGTCGGACCCGAGCATATCGATGCGCAGGTTCGCGAATTCGAGCCGGCCCATTTCGTGTCCGGTGCCGGTGTAGGCCTTTTTGTAGCGATCGAGCGCGGCTTGCCAGCCTTTGGATTCGTGGGCGCCTGAGAAAAATGTCAGGTCGGGAGAATTCCAATAGCCGGCCATGAAAGCTTCGAGGTCGTGGCGGTTCCAGGCCGCTTGCTGATCTTCGATTACCTTGCGGATTGCCTGAGGTGCAGCATCTGCTGCGCTGGCGCCGAATGCCATCATGGCAAGGCTCATCACTACCCCGGAAATTAAAATGAATGTCCGCATGAATCATCTCCCGCCGTACAGTCTGCCATAGGATGGACCTTCGATGGTACCAACCCCTTCGACTCTTGACGGCCGGATTGAACAGATGACCCGGTGGGGCCGTCACGCTATACTGTGACCAGCAGCACACTGCCGTGGCCCAGCTACCTTCTTTCGAGCCCCACTTCAACCTCGGCGACGAGGTCAATCGCCAGATTGTCCAGTCTGAGATTGAAGGAGGTGTGTTCTTGAAAGACCTGCCGCCGGCGACCGTCTTGCAGATCCAGACCCAGCATCATCTCTACACTGCAGTCCTTCAGGACGACGGCTCCGCGCTGATTTCAGGGCATCCGGAATATTGTCCGCAACCCGTGCTGGTTGCGATCAGCGGCTCGACCTGGGGAGGTTCGATGTTGAAGCGGCGCTTCGTCGGCCGAGGTATGCGCCTGGAATTCTCTCATCCGGAATACAAGACGCCGATCGTGACATCTTCCATCCGCGATATCCGCGAACTATCTTCCGCCGCCCGACTCCGCAGTCACGCCGCCGTCTAGGCGATTGCGGGCTTCAGCTCCAGTCGCCGTTCTTTGCGCCCAAATTCACTTTTTCCGCAGCTTGTTTCGGTGCTGAGTTGTGCTACCGCGATTGCACCGGCGGTGCTGATGCGTTGCCCGCTCGCGATGCCAGTCGCTCTTTGAGTTGGGCCGCCAGCAACTGTGTCTGCTCCGCAGAGATTTTCATCTCTCCGCTCACGACCACCGTCAAGTCGTCCTCGCGCGCGCTTGCGAATTGCACAGATTGCACCTTCGCTTCCCCGGCAACGGCCGGAGGCAGCGCAGCTTTGAGATTGACGATTCCTGCCAGCACCGATCGCGAGACTTTCTCCCTCAGATCGCTGCCCAGCGTGTCGGAATGGAGCAGGTCGTCGAGAAACCTCTCGGCCTCAACGCGCGTAATTTCAGCGGCCATCTGCAATTGTCCATCCGCGCCCACCGATGGAGTCAGTTGAATCTCGACCGTGGCATTGCCCTCAGCCATCTCGCGGGAGGATCCGACGCCCCCCGCTCGGCTGCAAAACCAGCGCTCATAATGCAGTCGAATCACCGCCAGACTCGAAGGAATTGCCGGACTCAGAGTCGCGTCCGAAACCCGGACGCGCTCTCCACAACTCTCTTGCCGATCCAGTTGAGCGCCCAATACCGACGCCAGATTGTCTCGCAGTTCGGCCAAGCCGGTGGTCGCTTCGACCCTGAACACATTGTCCCCGGCATTGCCCGGAGCCCGAACAATCACCGCCGATGTCGTAATCGCGATTGGCTGTCCAGCGATATTAACCGTGGTTTTATTGGGAGGAATATCGAACGCAACACGCTGCTCCTCAGCCGATTGCACAATCCCCAGCTGACTACCCAGCACGTTCTGCTGGTTGCGGAAATTCGCGAGTGCCCTTCGAAATGCCTCGCTCCGGCCCGCGATGCGCGTCGCTTGCTCTGTGGCATCCGGCGCGTTCCAGTCGACTGACTTCTCCTGTTCGGCCAGATCGGATTCCGCCTTTATCAGCCTCGCACTGGTTTCCTTCAGCCCGGACTTCTGCGCCGGCGAGAATCCCGCGAGGAAATCTTTCGTCCCGCTGCGTGCCTTCTCAAGTGCCTGGCGAAGCGCAGTGGCATGGGCTGAGAGATCGGAGGCGTGGCCAGCGCTTTCAGAACTCTTCGTCAAAGCGTCAAGCTCGCGGGCGGCGGCCTCAGTATTCGTCACAATCGCTCTGAATTCGGCGGCCTGCTTGCTCGTTGCCTGCACCGCCATCGCTTCGTGAAAGTTTTTTAATTCATCTTTTTCGCTAACGCCGCCGGGCCGGCTAAATCCGGGAGTGCTTCCCGCACCGATCGGGGCACCGCCGCCGCGCTGGGCCAACCCTTGACAGGGGCAGAGGAGCGATCCAGTCCCCAGCACGAGCAGAACCACGCGCACCCGCGCAGTCGTTTCGCGCACCACAATCAATTTCCTCAAAGGCATATGTGCAACCAGGCGAAGTGCGGAATTAGAACACCCCAAACCTCGCCCACTCTCTGACTAAAAGTATAGCCCCATCGCGGCTTCTGAATGTTTGAAGAGCCAAAAATTAGGATGGCAGGGAAATGGAAAAGGGATACGTCGTTTTGCCAAAGGATTTCGATGGCCCGGCAATTGGGAGGGTCCTGATTCTCGATTCGACAAGAACGCGATCCGAGAATGGCTCGAAGCGAACGTTGCCAGCGAGAACTGACTTTACTCGGGAGCCTTCGGTTGCAAACTCGAGAGTCGCGAGATCGCCGCAACCATCATTCCCGATAAAAATTGCATGGTTGCGACATCATTGTGATCGAAGGCATGTGCCGTCGATGACAGCACCTCAAACACGCCCAGCGTGCGCCGGAAATGCCTGAGCGGAGCAACCAGGATCGACCGCACACCCAGCCGCCGGCAAATTGCCATGTCAACTCGCGGATTGGACTCCGCGTCGTTGCAGAGCAGCACTTCTCCGGTGCGTACGCACTCGGCCGAAAGGCCGCGGTCTGTCTGCAGCCGTACCCCGAGATCGGGAGCGGTCCGGCCCGTCCGTGCTTTACAGATGATCTCGTCGCCTTTGCGAAGGGCAATTGCCGCGCCCGTTGCGCCCGTCAGAGCCTGCGCTTTTTCGGCAATGATGCTGATGCCTGGTTCCAGGTCGAGCTCGCCGGGATTGGCGTTGACAAACGCCGGACGCGATCCGTTCGGCCCGTGATGCCGAATCCGCAGATGATGACGCGGGGAGAAAGTGGAACTGGCAGGGTCCGACGAAGAAAAACTCGGCACGACCGAAAGTTCACTTTCGTACTCCTCAAGTTGCGGCACCGTGTAGAGCAGCGAACGAACTAGCCGGTCGAGTTCCGCATCGGCAATCAAGTGCGCCGTTTGTTGTCCGCGCAACGACCCGCCCAGTACGCGCGAAAGGCTCAATACAGCGTGGCTGCCGCAAGCCAGGCATCGCGGAGTATTGTTCGCGCTGATCAATTCACATTGCACGCAAAACACCGCGGTTGGGAGCGACACAAAATTCACGTCGGAAGCTCTCAGCGTACCCTGCATGTGAGTGATCCCTTCGGACTGATCGGGGAAAGTCGAGATTAAAGTTTGTCGTGCGTCCGACCAAGTGACAGCGCTGGTTCCGGCTGTGGATAAGTGGTTCGCGAGCAAACGGGAACTAAGTCTTCACCCAAGTGGTTTGTCATTTCGACCACAGGGAGGAATCTGCTGTTGGTGCCCTCCGCGAGATCCATCCGCCGGCGCCGCGCAAGTCTATAATCCTGCCATGTCATTCCTGCGTTTTCTCATGTTGCTCGCCCTGGTCGTCTGGATTGGCGGAGTCATCTTTCTCGCTTTCGTCGAAGCACCCACCGCCTTCAGTCCCGGACTGCTGCCGACACGCCACATGGCAGGCTCCATCGTCGGCCATTCGCTCGATTTACTGCACACCATGGGAATTATTTCCGGTTTCGTCTTTCTGATCGCATCCATGGTGTATTGCCGGATGACTTCTGGCAATGCACGTCCCCTCGCGCTGCGCCATTTGTTGATCGTGCTGATGCTCACCATTACCATGATCTCGCAATTCGCCATTTCCCCGAAGATGCACGCCCTGCGCGCCCAGGCCGTCGTCATCGACAGCCTGACCCTGGATAACCCGATCCGCGCCGAGTTTGACCGGCTGCATGTCTGGTCAGAGAACTTTGAAGGAGCGGTGTTGCTGCTCGGCTTGATCGCGGTGTTTCGCACAGCGCAGGAGTTGCACTAGAGAGAGTCAGTGCGCGGCGCTGCTGGGATCGGCCGCCGTCTCCGCCTTGAGGTTCTCATCCAGATAGGCCAGATATTCCGCGATCAAACGATAGCTGTCGTAGTAATCGTCCATCCTGACCGTCGCCAGAGTGTCACTCGGAGAATGCAAAACCCCTATCGTCTCCGAAGTCACCGAATGCAGCGTGACTCGCGGAATGTGATACGCGGCAAACGATTCCGAATCGGTCGTTCCAAGGTTGTCCACATTCATCGTCGATACCGGCAGCTTGCTTGCCGCCGAGACCGCCATGAGCGCATCGAGCAGGACTTTGTCTGCGTGACTCGCCCAGACCTTCGTTGGCGAAAGCCCGAGCGAATCCATGTTCACCATCGCTTCGATACGCGCCCGCCGGTCAGCCGAAAGGTGCTCGACATAATATTCGGACCCCACCAGCCCTTTTTCTTCGAGGGTAAATCCGACGAAGATGAACGTGTGATGCCGCTTTTCCGCGCTCAGGCTGAATAACAAACTGGGCAGCAGTGCCGCCCCAGTCCAGTTGTCGACCACTCCATCGCCCGCTCGCACGACTTTGTCGGTGTGCGCGCCGACGATGATGACCTCATCGGTCTCGCCCGGAAGCACACAAATTACATTCGGAGCAAATCGATTGTTCGCGATCTGCTCTGTAAGGTTACGTTTCGTGCATCCTGACTGCGATAACCATTGATGAATGATTTCTTCGCGAACATTATTGTCGAGAGCGAACGACTTCAGACGCTTCTCGATTACTGCTCGAGGCTCCAGCCGAAAATGATCCTGAGACTGCACCCGCGCCGCCGGGAATACGCAGGCCATTCCAACGAACAAACATAAAGATGATCGCCCAGCAGATCGAAACAGCATGTTTTGAGCCTAGCACGTGCAGGAGTTCGTGAGCGTGCGTCCTGGATGGTCTGAATGATTTATCCTTATTGTTCTCGGTTTTGTTTTTCCTGAGACCGAAGACCTGAGACCTGATTCTAGAGACCTGACTGATGAAAACTGGCATTATCGGCCTGCCGCAGGTAGGCAAGACATCGCTGTTCGGAATCCTCACCAAGGCGCATCTTTCCGAGCAGGCATATTCCAATCCGCGCGAGGCGCACATCGGAGTCGCCAAGGTGCCCGACGACCGCCTCGACAAGCTGGCCGAACTCTATAAGCCGAAGAAGCTCACGCATGCGTCCGTCGAATACGTGGACGTGGGCGCCGTCGGCCAGGAATCACTGAAGGAGACTGCCTACATCACGCACTTGCGCAGCGTGGATGCGCTCATCCACGTTCTGCGCGCTTTTGAGAACGACGCTATCCCTCACGTCGGCCCCATCGATCCGCTGCGGGATATCAAGAATGTCGAGTTCGACTTGATGGTCAGCGATCTCGGCCAGATCGAAAAACGCCTCGAGCGCCTCGAAAAAGATCTAAAGAAGATGAAGACGCCGGAGCTCGAAAAAGAGAACGAGCTGCTCATCAAGGCCAAGGCTTTTCTTGAAACCGAAAAGCCCTTGCGCGAAATGGAAATAACGCCGGAGGATAAAAAGCGCATCCGCGGATTCATGTTCCTGAGCGAGAAGCCGATCCTCTACGTGCTCAATATTGGCGAGAGCACCGAACTGGGCAAAGATCTTGAAGCCGCGGTCGCGAAATACAACCTGACCGAAGTTGCCTCGCGCCCGAATGCCGGAGCCAGCGCCATTTGCGGCAAGGTCGAAGCCGAACTTGCGGAAATGAGCGACGAAGACGCCGCCGAATTTCTATCCAGCTACGGATTGAAAGACAGCGGCCTGTCTCGCCTGATTCAGAAAAGCTATCACTTGCTCGGTCTGATTTCGTTCTTCACTGCCGGAGAAGACGAGTGCCGCGCGTGGACCATCCCGCTGAACACGCGAGCCCAAAACGGTGCCGGAGCCATTCACTCCGATCTGGAAAAACACTTCATCCGCGCCGAAACGATTCGCTGGGATCAGTTGCTGGAAGCGGGATCGGAAGCCAACGCGAGAGCCAAAGGCACGTTACGTTTAGAGGGCAAAGACTACATCGTGCAGGATGGCGATGTGATGCACATCAGGCATAGCGGTTAGTTTGTTAGTTGCTAGTTTCTAGTTGCTTGTCCGACGAAGGAGATTCAGGCTGCTCGCTCTCTGATCGACGCCATGAGCCCGCTCAAAAGGCGACCGACTTCTTCAGCAGAGGCCAGAAGTGACTGGCCTTGCTCCTGTCTTAAATATCTGAGACTCCGGGCGATTTGAATTTGGGTTTCGATCTCTGCCAGTGAGCCCCTCGCATTGCTGAGAAAGTGATGAAATTCCCTGGGAGAAGACCGCGCCTGTCCCTCGGCGATGTTACTTGGAATTGAGACGGCGGCACGTCGCAATTGGCTCGTCAATCCGAATCGCTCTTGCTGTGGGAAGCTTTGCGTCGAAGCGTAGATCTGGGTGACAAAAGAGAGGCTCTTTTGCCAGGCAATCAAGTCTCGGTAGGAACGCCCCATAGCCTTACCAACTTCAATCTACAACCCGTTCGATCTTTCAGCAGTGATCTACGACCGAACAAGTTGGTCGGTTTTCGCTGACAACTAGCGACTAGCAACCAGCAACTAGAACTAGCAACTCCAATCGATCACTGCACATGAAAGACCCGGTCCAGCAAAAACATGCACGCCGCGCCGACAAACACTAGCAGCGCCATTCGCACGCCGGTCTCCTGATTCACTTCTGGAATCAAATCCGACGCCGCCACATAGATTGTCACACCTGCCGAGAGCGGCAATCCAAACGCAACTTCGCGGTGAAAAATCGCCATCGTCATCACGCCGGCAACCGTCGCTGCTCCCAGCATGACCGACGTTCCCCACGCGAATCCGCGGCTGCGCCCGCTCGCCAGCATGACCGAGGCGATCGTGAAGCCCTCCGGAATTTTATGCAGAAAGACTGCAACGAAGATGATCCATCCCAACCAGTTCGAAACAATAAACCCCGAAGCAATCGCGATCCCGTCAAAGAACGTGTGAATCAGCAGCCCCATCAGCACCGAATACCCCTTGTGCGTGTGGACAAACTGCTCGGCGTGCGTTTCCTCTCCAAAATGAAAATGCGGTGTGACCGTGTGCTCGAAAAAATGCACCAGCAGGTAGCCGAGCAGAATCAGAAACCCAGCCTGTGGCCCGCGCAGCTGAATGCTCTCCGGCACCATTTCCACCAGCGCCGCGGCCAGCATGAACCCCGCGCCGAGCGCCACAAAATAGCGCAAATAAGACCGCTCCCAATGCTTCTGAACGATGATCGCGCCGCCAAAAACATTGGCGGCGGCCGCAGTAAGGCCCAGCAGCACACTAGTCAGAATCGGGGACATGCGGGAGAAGGATATCAGGAGTCAGCCGTCTAAAGGGGTGTCCCACAGCCTGCCCTGAGCGTAGCCGAAGGGTCTCGCGCCTTTCGAGACGTGGGATTCCACGACTCCTGCGCGCTGTTACTATTCCCTCAGCCCATGCATTACTTTCAACTCCTCGGATGGCTCGCCTGCGTAGCCTATTCCACCGTCCCCGCCTTCTGGCTGATGATTCATCCCTTCGCCGACCGCTGGCGCGAGCAGCGCCGCTCGCCGTATTTCGTCTTGCTGCCAGCGTGGATGGCCATGTGGGCGGCATTTGCTCTCTGCACCCGCCCTTGGCGAGTCGCGCTCGTCTACCACGCAAACTGGTCCTGGATCGCTGGGCTCGTCTTGTTCACAACCGGCCTCTCTATCCATTCACAAGCCTTAAAGCATTTCAGCGCGAAACAACTAGGCGGCGTCCCCGAACTTCATCGGGCGAATCGCGATCAGCGCCTGATCACCACAGGCATCCGGTCGCGCGTCCGCCACCCCGTCTACCTGGCATACCTCTGCGAAATGCTCGGCTTGAGCATCGGCACTGGCCTCGCCGTGTGCTGGGCGCTGACAGCATTCGCAATCGCGACGGGAGCAGCGATGATCGGCGCCGAAGACACAGAGCTGGAGAAGAGATTCGGAGAGGAATATCGCGCCTATCGCAGTGCTGTGCCAGCAGTCTTCCCACGGATGTCTGCCAGCCGCCAGCTATAATCCGATTTGCTGAGAACCGAGGACTGATGGCTGAGAGCTGACGGCTAACTGCTGTTTTCCCATGCGCTTCGAACTCTTCATCGCAACCCGCTATCTCCGGGCGAAACGACGCCAGGCTTTCATCGGCGTCATCACCGGCATCTCCATCGCTGGAGTCGCCGCCGGTGTAGCCTCGCTGATCGTCGCGCTCGCCATCAACAACGGCTTCCGCCAGGACTTGCAGGCACGCCTCCTCGGCTCGACCGCCCACGTCAGTTTGCTGCGCATGGAAAGCGACGGCATCAAAGACTGGCGTCCGCTGCTCGAAAAACTCGAACACGAGCCGCATGTGGTCGCCGCCGCTCCCGCCATCTATGAGCAGGTTTTGATCTCCCGCGGCCCGCGGGCTCGCGGCGCTGTGCTGAAGGGGATGCTGCCGCGCTATGAGCGGAAAGTCGGCGACCTGCTGCAGTCTGTCACGATGGGTTCGTCGGCTGAATTGGATGAGCAAACCTCCGCGTCAAAGTCCCCGCAAACGAATTCTCCGGACGATCTCGCCGGAGTCCAGCAGCGCGTCGCGGCCATGCCTCCCATTGTTCTCGGAAAAGACCTCGCCGAAGAGATCGGCGCCACGGTGGGCTCGGTCCTATTGGTCACGTCTCCGCAAGGCGAGCTGACTCCCTTCGGCATGGTGCCGAAGTACATTCGCTTCCGTGTCGTCGGAATTTTCAATTCCGGCTTCTACGACTACGACTCCTCCTGGGCTTTCATCCGTCTCGCTGATGCGCAAAGCTTGTTCGGATTGGGCGACGTGATCTCGGTGATCCAATTCAAGCTCGACGACATTTATCGCGCCGGAGAAGTCGGGCAAGAACTGGAACAGGCCGCCGATCTTGCCTCGGGAAGCCACGGCTTCATGACCACCAACTGGATGGACCAGAACAAGGCTCTGTTTCGCGCCCTGCGCTTGGAGCGCGTGGTCACCTACATCACGATCGGCCTGATCGTCTTCGTAGCGGCCCTCAATATCCTCATTTCGCTGACCATGATGGTCATGGAGAAGACAAAAGACATCGCCGTGCTGATGTCGTTGGGAACAAAGCGCCGCCAGATTCGCCGCGTCTTCATCGCGCAAGGCGTGCTCATCGGAGTGATCGGAACCGCCATCGGCCTCGTCCTCGGCTACGCGATCTCATGGGCCGGGGGACACTACCATTTCATTTCTCTTTCGCCCGAAGTCTATTCGATCGATTACGTCCCCTTCGTCCCGCGCCCGATGGATGGCCTGATTACCGCGCTAGTCTCAATCGGAATTTCATTCATAGCGACCATCTACCCATCCTGGTCCGCCGCGCGAATCTTGCCCGCCGAGGCGCTGCGGTATGAGTAATCAGAAGCGCGAGCATTGCAGGCCAAGTTGCTTCATGTCATCCTCCGATTGACGGACGAACACCGGGGCTGAAGCCTCTTTTTTAATCTGCGGGCGGCGCCCGCCTGAAGGCCGGCTCTTCACCTTGTCTCGTTAAGCGCATCGATCCGGCCACGGGGTTCTGCACTCACGAAAAATGCCACATCATCGAGTTGTTAGGGCGCCAAAAGAATTTTTCAGCGCCCTCTACTGATCAGCACTCCCATCCGACCACTTGCGCACCGGAATCAGGAACGTAATCAGCCGCTCCCATGGGTCGTTGACCGCTAAGATGGGAGAGCCCGGCAGGTCCGCTCCCCACGCCGCCGGGTCGGTCTGCGAAACGAAAAACATGAGGTGCGGATGCCAGTGTCCTACATCGCCTAAATAGCCCTGCTTTGACAGCATGTAACTCATAGCATCGGGTTCCATCGCCGGCAATTCCTTTTTCTCGATTGCAGCTTTGACGGCCTCAACCATCTGAGCTTTCGTGCGTCCAGCCAGTACCAGGTCCGTTTTCCTGGTGACGCGCGGAAGGTAGGAGCGGGTTGCGGCCGCATTCATGCAAACCGGGCCGCGCAGTTTCGGATTCCAGAAATTCGGGTCATCGAGTGGCGCAGTCCACGAGCGTAAAACCATGCACACGAAACCGTTCCTCCCTTGCACCGCAGTTTCGTAACCGTGACGTCCAAGAACCAGGACTTCGGCATCGCGCGAGATGGATTCGGGCGCCGCACTCCGCGCCAGCGCGATCTCCGAACCCTTGTCCTCTATCAGGTATTGCTCAACCGGAGCCATGCTCGGATACGGTGTTTTGACATCCTGCGCGGTTGCGTGCCACGCGGTGCACAGCAAAACAACCAGTGCGAGACTCTTCACTGCGATTGCGGCAGCCTTCTTTCCCTTCACAGTTTTTCTCCCGACGGGGAAATGCGGAACCGAAGATTCCGATTCCGCCCGGAACAATCCAAGGGAGCGCTGCCCAGGGGTTGCGCTCCGGAAAATCACATCTGAACTGAGCAATCCGCCGCTAACAGATTCGGCGATGGTTCACAATTTTGTTCTGCTCTTCATCCTCGGCCTTACAGTCGCGTGCAGACTGCTTTGGTCTGGGTGTAGAGTTCGAGCACATCTTTGCCCATTTCGCGCCCCCAGCCGGACTGTTTGTAACCTCCGAAGGGAAGCGCGGCGTCAAAAATGTTGTAGCAGTTGATCCAGACAGTTCCGGCGCGCAGCGCGCCAGCCAGACGATGTGCTTTTGAAATATCCTTCGTCCAGATGCCAGCAGCCAGGCCATACATGCTGTTGTTCGCGCGCGGGATGAGTTCTTCAGGATTGTCAAAGGGAATGGCGGTGACAACAGGCCCGAAAATTTCTTCCTGCACCACGCGCATGTTCTCTTTGGTGTTCACCAGAACCGTGGGCTCGACAAAATATCCTTTTTCGCCAAGTTTGTTTCCGCCGGCCGTTGCGGTCGCGCCTTCCTTCATGCCGATCTCGAGATAATTGCAGACGCGTTGCAATTGCTCTTCGGAAACGAGCGGTCCCATGTGCGTGCCCGGTTCCATCCCCGATCCAACTTTGATCTTCTTTGCTTTCGCCGAAACGCCTTCGACCACGCGGTCAAACACCGGTCGTTCGACGTAAAGGCGCGAACCGGCACAGCAGCATTGGCCGTGATTGAAGAAGATCGCGCTCGCGGAACCGGCGATCGCCATATCCAGATCGGAATCCTGGAATACGACGTTGGGCGATTTGCCGCCGAGTTCGAGAGACACTTTCTTCAGGTTGCCAGTGGCAGCATGGACGATCAGCTTGCCGACCTCGGTCGAGCCGGTGAAGGCAACTTTATCGACTTGATCGTGTGCAGCCAGAGCAGCGCCAGCGGTTTCGCCATATCCGGGAACGACGTTGACAACTCCATCGGGAAATCCAGCTTCGGCGATCAACTCGCCCAAACGGAGCGCGGAGAGCGGAGTTTGCTCTGCCGGTTTCAGTACAACCGTGCAGCCGGAAGCAAGCGCAGGAGCCAGTTTCCACGCAGCCATCAGCAGCGGGAAATTCCACGGAATGATCTGCCCGACAACTCCGACCGGTTCGCGCAACGTGTAAGCGTGGTATTGCGCGCCCGGAGTGTAAGGCACGGAAAGGGGAATCGTCGTGCCTTCCAGCTTGGTCGCCCAACCAGCCATGTAGCGGAACATATCGACCGCGAGTGGAACGTCCGCTGCGCGCGCAACAGTCAACGGTTTTCCGTTGTCGAGGGTCTCAAGCGTGGCGAATTCTTCAAGGTGCTGTTCGAGCAGGTCGGCAAGTTTCCAGACCAGCTTCCCGCGCTCCGAAGCAGTCAGCCGCGACCACGGTCCGCTGTCAAAGGCCTTGCGAGCGGCTTTCACGGCCGCGTCAATGTCAGCCTTATCACCCTCCGCAACCTGCGCGAGAACTTCGCCAGTCGCCGGATTGTAAGTTGGGAAAGTCTTGCCAGAGACAGCATCGAGCCATTTGCCATCAATCAGCATCTTGCGCGGTTTCTCCAGGAATTCACTAACGCGTGGATCAATTGTCGTGGGAGCTAGCGTCGTGGCCATACATCCTCCTTGATAGCAAAAGTCTGACTTGCGACTTTGATGACGAGAAGACTTTGAAGGCAGAAATGAATTGGAAAGATAGTAATCGCGTGGGGAACGGAAGGCAATAGAGAGGACCTTGTAGAAAATGAGCCAGAAGTGAAGCATGAGTAAAGCACGGTCAATCACTCATTGTTGAATAAGAAAGCCGGAATCATGCATTGCAATAAGCGGAAAGGCCTTCCGTGAGCCTCTGGTGCTCCGTGGTCAAAAGGTTTCTCCAAACTGAGCACTCGAAGCACGCACGCGTTTGCCAAGGTCACGAATTGCATGGTAGTGTCTCGCTTCTAGAAGGAGGAGTTATGAAAAGTAAGGTTCTCCTGGCAGCCGTCCTGCTGGCATGTGTGATGCCGGTTTTCGCAGAAGACAAAGAAATGAAGGAAGACGACAGAATCAAGGCCTCGGCCAACGTGATGAAGGAGATTCTTGGCATGCCCGACAGTATTCCAAAGGATCTGCTGAACAAAGCGGATTGCATCATCATTTATCCATCCGTGAAGAAAGCGGCGTTCATTGTGGGTGGAAGCTATGGCCGCGGTTTAATCACGTGCCGCCGAGGACATGACTTTTCAGGGTCGTGGGGCGCTCCCGCCATGTTCGCCCTGGAGGGCGGAAGCTTCGGTTTCCAGATTGGTGCGCAGGCAACGGACTTCGTGCTGCTGATCATGAACGAGTCAGGAGCAAAATCGGTGCTGTCGAGCAAGGTAAAGCTGGGAGCGGATGCGTCGGCAGCGGCCGGGCCCGTGGGCCGGGATACATCGGCGGAGACTGACATTGTGATGAAGGCGGAAATCCTGTCCTATTCGCGAGCCCAGGGACTGTTTGCAGGCGTATCCCTGGAAGGTTCGACGATGAGATCCGACGACGGAGGCAACAAGGCGCTGTACGGCAAAGAACTTACCGCGAGAGACATTGTGCGGGAGGGTAAGGTGAAAGCGCCGCCGTCGGCGGCGCGGCTATTGGCTGTGTTAGGGAAGGCTTCTCCGAGACATGTGAGCAAGTAAGCTCGTCGGTCAATCGAGAAATAAGCCTCCTGGCGGCGCTTCGTCGCCGCCAGGAGGTTTTTGCTTGCTCGATCCGCACGTTTGGAGCGCCTTGTTTATTGTTACTGGGGCCGTGCTGCGCCGTTCGTGCAGCTTTTCAGGATGAGTCCGCAGATTTCATCCGCGAAGTCTTCGCGAAGTTCGGTGTGGCGAATGAGAAAGCGCATATAGATCGGGCCGTAGAGCGAGTCGAGAATCAGGTCAAGGTCGCTGTCGCGAGGAAGTTCGCCACGGTCGATGCCGCGCTGCAGAGTCTTGTAGGCTCGCCTGCGCCGCGGCCACAAGAATCGTTCACGGAAGGCCTCCATCAACTCCGCATCCGACTGCCCGCCCGCAAGCAGAGCGGCGACGACCTTGCCGCGTGGAGAGCGGAATATATGAATCAGGCGGCGCATCTGGAGGCGAATGTCGTTGTGCAGGGACCCGGTGTCAGGGAACCGAAGTTCCTGGTCGGCGCTTTCGGAGAAGGCGTCGACGACGAGCGCGGCCTTGGTGGGCCACCAGCGATAAACCGTGGCTTTACTGACATTGGCATCGGCCGCGACCGCTTCAATACTGAGTTCGGCGAATCCGCCGATTTGCCGGAGGAGTTTCAGGGTACTGCGCAAAATGGCTTGCCGCGATTGCTCACTGCGGGGGCGTCCCGGCGGCCGTTTCCCATTGTTACCGTTGTGTACTGCCGTTGCCGGAGTATGGTTTTGCGCCATAAAGAAAGTCTATTATAATTTAAATCCGAAACGTACTGTTTTGAATCTATTCTAAGAAGTTTCCTGACGGACCGTGGGACCGCGCAACAGTAGCGATTCTCGTTTCCGCACGATGGTTTTCGCGTACAAGTCGCAAGTCTTATGTGGATAGTCGCATTAGCGCTCCGCCGCCCCTATACGTTCGTCGTGATGGCTTTGCTCATCATTATTCTGACACCCATCACCGTCCTGCGCACCCCGGTCGACATTTTCCCCGACATTAATATTCCGGTCATCAGTGTGGTGTGGAGCTATGACGGGATGTCGCCAAGTGAGATGGCGGATCGGATCGTTAGCAATTCCGAACGCGGATTTACGGTGACCGTCAACGACATCGAGCATCAGGAATCGGTTGCGGTGCCGGGAAAAGCCGTGACTAAGATCTTTTTCCGGCCGGGTGTCAATCTATCGATGGCCATGACGCAAGTGACCGCGATGTGTCAGACGGTATTGCGCGGGCTGCCTCCGGGTACGACTCCGCCATTGGTCATTACTTATACGGCATCGACAACGCCGATTGTGCAGCTGGGTCTTAGCAGCAAGACGCTCCCTGAACAGCAGTTATTTGACCTGGGCAATAATTTTCTGCGTACGCAATTGGTCACAGTGCAGGGAGTTGGGACGCCTTATCCGTATGGGGGCAAGCCGCGGCAAGTCCAAGTCGACCTCGATCCCGTGAAACTCCAGACCTATGGATTGTCTCCGGCGGACATCGTCAACGCGGTGGCAGCACAGAACCTGATTCTGCCCGCAGGCACGACCAAAATCGGGTCAACCGAGTACAACGTGGAGATGAACGGCAGCCCGCAGACCGTCGCGGAATTGAACAATCTGCCAGTGAAAACGACGAATTCGTCCACGCTTTATCTGCGCGACGTGGCCCATGTGCGAGACGGGTTTGCCGTGCAAACGAACATCGTGCGCCAGGACGGGGTACGCGGCGTGCTCATGTCGATGTACAAACTAGGGGGGGCATCGACCCTCACCGTGGTCGATGCGATCAAAGCGATGGTGCCGAAAGCGGCGCAATCGCTGCCGCCCGAACTTACGATCAAGGCTCTGTTCGATCAATCGCTGTTCGTGCGCGCCTCGATACAGGGGGTCATCCGCGAAGGCCTGATAGCCGCTTGTCTGACGGCGGCGATGATTCTGCTTTTCCTGGGTGATTGGCGGCCGACGGTCATTATCGCGGTCTCGATTCCGCTTTCGATTTTTGTCTCGGTGATTCTGCTGAGCGCGCTGGGCGAGACGATCAACATCATGACGCTCGGAGGGTTGGCGCTTGCCGTCGGCATATTGGTGGACGATGCGACGGTAGAAATCGAGAACATCGAGCGCAACCTTGCCATGGGCAAGGAGATGAAGCAGGCGATTCTCGACGGCGCATCGCAAATTGCCGTTCCTGCGTTTGTTTCGACGCTCTGCATTTGCATTGTTTTTGTGCCGATGTTTTTCCTGACTGGCGTCGCGCGATTTCTATTTGTTCCGATGGCGGAGGCGGTGTCCTTTGCCATGCTGGCGTCGTACCTCCTGTCGCGAACGCTGATTCCGACGATGGTCATGTACATCATGCGCGGCCATGAACATCGCGCAGCCGAACCGAAAAGTTATCTGGGCAAATTTCAACGCAGGTTCGAACGCGGCTTTGAAAAGTTTCGCGCCGGATACCAGCAACTGCTCGAAACAACGCTCGAAAATCGCCGTTTGTTCTCGATCTGCTTTGTGATTTTCTGCGTGTTATCGATGGGGCTGGTATTTTTCCTCGGGCAAGACTTTTTCCCGCAGGTGGATGCGGGCCTGATTCGGCTGCATTTTCGCGCCCGGCCTGGTCTGCGCGTGGAAGAAACGGCGAAGCTGTGCGATGAAGTGGAGCGGACGCTACGCAGCGAGATTCCGAAGGAAGAGCTGCAGACCGTGCTCGACAATATCGGTCTGCCGTATTCGAGTATCAACCTTTCCTATAGCAGTTCGGGCGTGATTGGCACGAGCGATGCGGAAGTTCTGATCGCTCTGAACCCGGAACATCATCATCCCACGGCGCAGTATATTCGACGGCTGCGGCGAGTGCTTCCAGCGCAGTTTCCGGGGGTTGAGTTCTTCTTTCAGCCTGCCGACATCGTTTCGCAGATTTTGAACTTTGGTTTGCCGGCTCCGATCGACATCCAGATCGTCGGCGCCGACATCCGCACCAATTACGACATCGGGCAGAAGATTGCAAACCGGCTGCGTCTGATTCCGGGCACGGCGGATGTCCATGTGCAACAAATGATGAGCCTGCCTACGCTTTTTGTGGACATGGACCGCACGCGCGTGAACCAGGTCGGATTGACGGCGCAGAATGTGGCACAAAGCGTCCTGATCAGTTTGAGCGGAAGCTTTCAGACGGCGCCAAATTTCTGGCTGAATCCGAAAAACGGCGTGACATATCCGATCGCCGTGCAATCGCCGCAATATCGAATGACCTCGCTGCAGGATTTAATGAACACGCCGGTGACAAACGGAAATCCCCAAGGCGCACAAGTACTGAGCAATCTGGCACTTGTGAAGCCGACAACGCGTCCGGCGGTGGTGAACCACTATAACGTTCAACCAGTAATCGACGTATACGCCAGTACACAAGGGCGCGATTTGGGTGGCGTTGCGTCGGACATTATGAAGACGCTCAAGCCGTTTCAGGATCATCTACCTCGCGGTACGCAACTGATCGTTCGAGGTCAAGTACAGACGATGAGGTCTTCATTTCTCGGCCTGGGATTCGGCTTACTTGGAGCCATCATGCTCGTCTATCTTCTTATTGTGGTGAATTTTCAGTCATGGCTGGATCCGTTCATCATCATTACGGCCCTGCCGGGAGCCTTAGCCGGGATTTGCTGGATCTTGCTGGTGACTCGTACGACGCTGAGCGTGCCGTCGCTGACGGGAGCCGTGATGTGCATGGGGGTCGCGACCGCGAACTCGATTCTGATGGTTTCATTTGCCCGCGATCGTATGGACATGGGCGTGCCCGCCTTGCAGGCGGCCATTGAGGCGGGCTACACCCGCATGCGACCTGTGATCATGACGGCGTTGGCAATGATCATTGGCATGGTGCCGATGGCGCTGGGCTTCGGCGAAGGCGGCGAACAGAACGCGCCTCTGGGCCGCGCAGTGATCGGCGGGTTACTGTTCGCAACGGTCGCGACCTTGTTTTTTGTGCCCAGTGTATTCGCGATTATTCATGGGCGCCGCCAGGCACGTTTACAGTCGCAAGAGAAATAGAGATTGCTTGGGAGAGTCATTATGTCCGTAAAACAACCGACGTATACGACGGAGCAAGGTGAGACGCATCATCCCGTGCACGCGCAGATTGAGCGCCCGCCGGACCTCCCGCCTGCGCCGACGGGACGTGTCAAGATTTTGGTGGGTGCCATCCTACTTATCCTGCTGACGGCGGGAGCGGTCACTTTCCTGACGAGGAAAGGTGAAACGGATGCGCTCGCAAAGGAGACGGACGCTGCGGCAATTCCGACGGTTGCTGTCGTGCAGCCGACCACGGAGCCCGGGAACGATGAACTGGTTCTGCCGGCAAATTTGCAGGCATTTGAAGAGTCGCCAATTTTCGCGCGCACCAACGGCTATCTCTTGCGCTGGTACAAAGACATTGGAAGCAAGGTAGAAAAAGGTGAGCTGCTGGCCTCAATCGATGCGCCGGAAGTGGATCAGGAGCTATCGCAGGCGCGGGCCAGCCGTGAGCAGATCAAGGCGGCACTGGGAATGGCGAAGATTTCGGCCGATCGGTGGGCGAATCTCCGCAAGACCGATTCGGTTTCACAACAGGAAGCCGACCAGCAAGCAAGCAGCTATACGCAGGCGCAGGCGAACCTGGAAGCCGCGGATGCGAATGTACGCCGGTTGGAACAACTGGAGTCGTTCAAGAATGTGTACGCTCCATTTTCTGGGGTACTAACCAGGCGAACCGTCGACCCGGGAGCGTTGATCAACTCGGGCGCGCAGGCGGCCGGAAAAGAGCTATTCGATATTGCCCGAGTCGATCCTCTTCGTGTTTACGTGAGTGTTCCGCAGGCATATGCACCGTCCATGAAGGTTGGAGTGAAGGCGGCCGTCACGCTGCAGGAGTTTCCGGGACAGAAATTCACGGGGACGGTTGTGCGAACCGCCGATGCCATCGATATGGCGACGCGCACGCTGAATACGGAAGTGGATGTGCCGAACAAAGACGGCAGACTTTTGCCGGGTTCGTTCGGGCAGGTGCATTTTGCGGTCGGGAATTCGGTGCCAAGAATCACGATTCCGACGAATGCCATGTTGTTTCGCGCCGAGGGAGCTCAGGCCGCAGTGGTTGGAAACGACGACAAAGTGCAACTGCGTTCGATTGTCATCGGGCGGGATTTCGGCAACACCATCGAAATTCTCGGGGGCGTCGACGCGAGCGATTGGATCATTATTAATCCGTCCGATTCGCTCGAGGCTGGGCAGCAGGTTCGCGTTGCCCATCCGAGCCAATCTCCGCAGAATCAGGCTCCACCAAGTCAGGGGGGCAGTCATTCGTGAGGCTGCGCGTCATTGATCGGCTGGCTGTCGCCGGGGTCTTGCTTGCCGCTGCGTTCTTGAGCGGTTGTGCCGTTGGCCCGAACTATAAGCGTCCCGCCGCGGCGGTCCCTGACACTTGGAAGGGCGTGGGTCCGTGGCAGGCGGCCGCGCCAAAGGATGCACTTCCAAAGGGTGAGTGGTGGCAGCTTTATCATGACGTGGAACTCGACCGTTTGGAGCAGGAGTTGGTGCGAGCCAACCAGTCGCTGGCGGCGGCTCAGGATCGGCTTGCGCAAGCGCGGTCGTCAGCGCGGATCGCGTCCGCGGCGTATTTCCCTAATCTGAGCGCGGATCCCAATGGACAGCGGCAAAGGCTCGCCGGCAACCGCCCGCTTTCCGGTTCGACAGTCCCGCTTACGCCCGTGAGCCAGAATGTTTTTACCGTTCCGTTTTCTATCAGCTACGAGGCCGATTTGTTCGGCAGCGTGCGCCGCGGTCTTGAGGCGGCCAATGCTTCGCTGCAGGGG